>CABDYO010000102.1_pt1 | contig 48731 bp, 42 predicted proteins | sample 3131971 | NCBI WGS metagenome assembly CABDYO01 (sample SAMEA5534338, study PRJEB31848) | metagenome | biome: tundra; feature: field; material: soil | place: USA | collected 2013-05 | depth 0.45 m | reverse complement strand
GCCCGCCGCGTCGGCAGTAGCTCCGGCCTGGGGCCAGGCTCCACCGCCGCCGCCCCCGGCTTGGTCACCGCCAGCGCCGGCCTGGTCACCGCCAGCGCCGCCCGCCGCGCAATACGGGGTACCGGCGCCAGACGGGGCACCGGCGCCAAACGTGGCACCGCCGCCAAACGTGGCACCGCCGCCAAACGTGGCACCTGCGGCCGCAGCCTCCCGCAGAGGCGCTCCGATTGGGGGCCTGCTCGCACTCGCGGGCGGCGCAGCCGCGATAGCGTCCGCGTGGCTGCCATCGGCCGTCAACGGCAGCGACCCCTTCATGAAGCCGATCGACGCCCTGCCGGCACTGAGCGACCTGAGCAATGACCCCACCAACCTCATCAACGGCGACTACCTGCTGGCGGGCGGCATCGTCGCCGCCGTGATGGGCCTTATCCTCCTCGTCAGGCTGGCGCCGAGACTCGGCCCGCTCTTCGCCATCCTCGTCATCGCGGCCGGCGCCCTCCTCATCGGCGTCGAAATCTCCACCTACAACAAGGTCTCCGAGCTGATCAAGTCCGACCCAACGTATTCGATCGGCAACGGCCTATACGTCGGTATAGGTGGCGGAGTAGTGGCCGTGCTTGGCGGTCTGGCCGCGCTCCTGCACAAATAGCCCTCATCGATAACCCCAGCGCGCCTCGTCTGCCGGCGCGGTAACCCAGGCAACTCAAGAGGCCTTGCCACCACGGCGGGGCCTCTTCCCCTGTTGGTGACTGCCGCCCGATGAGAGCCGGTGCTCAACCGAACCTCAGACTGATGCGCATCGACTGAGGGGCGCCAAGATCGTCGGGACGGCGAACTGCGGGAGGGACTACCAATGGACAGACGGTCACCGCCGAGGCGGTCGAATCCCCAACGGCGGTCGTGGTCATCGTCACCGAACACGCAAACGGACTGCCGGTTCCATGTACGGCTGTCGGCGCCTCTCGGTCGGCCGAGGTCGAGCTGTCCGCACCCCTCGGTGAGCGAGCCGTGCTCGAGGTGAGGGAAGGACGACCCGTCGCGGTCCTGCTGACCCGCTGACGACGTCTAAGCCTGGGGCAGCCGCTCCGGATACAGGTCGTCGATGCTGGCCAGTTCATACGTGGCGGCCTCGCGCGCACCTGGCGCCGGCGGAATGCTCGCATTCGGGATCAGGACGACACGCATAGCTGCTGCTCTAGCCGCGAGGACACCGTTCAGCGAGTCCTCCACCACCAGGCACGCGGCCGGCTCCACGCCAAGGCGGCGCGCGGCAAGGAGATAGACATCGGGAGCGGGCTTGCCCGTCGGCACTTCATCAGAGGAGGCGACTGCACCGAATGCGTCTCGGAGGCCCATGCCCGCCAGCGCTGCTTCGATTACCTGCGGCGGCGCCGAGGAAGCCACGGCCAGGGGGTAGCGGCCCGCCAGGCGCCGCACGACCGTCACGGCCCCACCGATGACGGGCGCGCCTTCGTCCGCGTAACGGGCCAGCATGGCGTGGATGACGGCCTGCTCGATCTCCTCTTCCGGCATCGACAAATCAAGCCGGTCTCGCATGCGGGCCCGCCACTCGCGGGTGTTAGATCCCATGATCGTGGCCCGGTCGGCCTCCGTCCACGGCCGGCCATGACTCGCCGCGAAGGCAGTTCGGACTTCGTCCCACCAGATCTCGGTGTCGACCAGAACGCCGTCAAGGTCGAAGAGAACGGCCCTTATCGGCGTCATCGCCATGCCTTGGGCGACCGACATCGCGCGACCCGGGTCGGCCGGCAGACACAGAATCTGGTCGTCAAGGCATCCAGGCTCGAGGCTTGCTGGGCTTGCTGGGCTTGCGAGCGACTTTCTCCTCGATGGGGTGGGTCGGCCCCCACCCCGAACGATCCGGCTCCGGCTCAGGCTCACCGTTCTGGGGCCTCGTCGGCACGGCCGGCTCCACGTCAGGGGTCGCGTGCCGCGCGGCCGCTCTGGCGGCTATTGGGGTGGGCGGGCTGGCCTGCTCGGGGCTGAAGGCAGCCTCCGCCGGTGCCGCTGGACTGGACGCGTCGGCACGCGCCCCGGGTGCCAGAGGCACGAGCACCGCCAGTTTCGTGACCTTTGGTGTCTTCGGCGCAGGGCTTCTCTCAACCCCACGCTTTGCCGCCATCTTGGTGCCGCCCGCTGCTGCTGCGGTCGGTGCGGTCACCACCGGGGCCACGCCTCTGATAGCAGCAATCGGCACAGGCACCTGCAGACGGTCGTCAACCCCGGCAATCAGGATCCGGACGAACTTGCAGATACGGTCGGCTTCTTCATCCACCCCCTTGAGAACCAGATTCTCCACCTGGACCGCAACCATTCGGTGGCCGTTGCCGGCGTCCAAGCCGAGTTCGCTCACGGAGACCTTTGACCACCTGACCAGCTTTGCGATGACGCGCGGGCCATCCTCTAGATTCGTGAACCGGATGGCTACGGTGATCAGGCCGGCGAGCGTGGGCGCAAGAAGCGAGTAGCGCAGATCCGGTTCTTCTCCCCAGGCAACCCAACATTCGGGGTCACGCTCGGCGCCAAGATCGGCGAGAACCGGACCGACGACCGCGAGGACTCGATCGTTCATTGCGCCCTCTGTCGGGGCCGCCTTTCGCCACTGGCTCAGCCGCACTTCGTCGCTCCCCATGACCTCGCGGTGTACTTGCGCCGCACGGCTCAGGCTATCACGGCAGGGCCTGAGAATGAGAGCGGTTCGATCTTACGAATGACGCCGCGGCAGCCTAGCGAATGACGCGAGAAGTAAATAGGCACGGGTATTCTGGCCGTGGCAAGAGCAGTCGTGGCTCCGCCTTTCTCGCGACTGACCAGGCCCGAATAGGTGGTGAATATGCGAGTTGACCGAAGTCGGTTCAACTGGGGAGTTCTCTTCATCGTTCTGGGTGGCGTGGCCCTCGCCTACCACCGGAACGCCGTCTCGTCGTCGGTCCTGCTGGACGCTTGGCGGCTCTGGCCGCTGGTTCTCGTTGGGGTCGGTCTCAAGGTCGTCCTCTCGGGGACTCCTGCCGCCTTTGTCGGTGGCCTGGTGGTGGCAGTCACTGTCGGCGTGATGGCCGGCAGCGCGTTCGCCGTCGGGCCGAGCATTGGCTGCGGGGCCGGCGCAAGTCCGGGCCAACAAGTCGCCGGCCAGTCGGGCTCGTTCGATGGCACCTCGACAGTCGAGCTTGATCTCAAGTGCGGCACTGCTGACGTCACGACCTCGACCGACGGCCGCTGGCATGTCGGAGCCACAAACGATGGCAACCACGCCCCCGCCGTCAATTCCAGCTCCAATTGGCTGCAGGTCCAGTCGGCCTCGGCCGACGGGTGGCGCTGGGACCGGGGCAAGGATGACGTGCAGATATCGATTCCGCAGGAGGCTCAGCTCAACCTGACATCGAAGCTCGACCTCGTCGACGCCCGCTACCATCTGGCTTCGGCCAACATCACGTCCGCCAGCTTCACCTTGAATCTGGGCTCCGTCCGGATCGACCTGACCGGTGCGAAGGTCGGCGACCTGAGTGTTTCGACCAACCTGGGCGCGGCCTTTATCACGCTCGATGGCTCGTCCGACCTCGCCGCCAATCTCAGCACCAGCCTCGGGTCCATCGAGGTATGCGTCCCGGCCGAACTCGGCGTGAGGGTAGCCAACTCCGACAGTCTCTCCTCGAGCGACTTCGGCAGCCTGGGCATGGTCCGATCTGGCAACAGCTGGCAGACCCTCAACTACGACTCGGCCGCCCACAAGGCCAACCTATCCGTCAATACGAGCCTCAGTAGCCTGAAGCTCCACAACATTGGAGGCTGCAAGTGAACAGCAACCCTCGACGCCTATACCGCACCTCGGACGATCGGATGATCGCCGGCGTCGCCGGCGGTGTGGCAGCCTACTTCGACATTGACCCGGTCATCGTCCGAGTCCTGTGGTTCATCTCGGTCTTCGTCACCGGAACACTGTCGTTCTGGGCCTACCTGGTCATGATCTTCGTGGTGCCAGAGGAACCGGCGGATTGGCCGGCCCAGTCGCCGTGGGCACCGGGCGGCGCCCCAATGGGCTATGGCGCTGCCTCCACGCCGCCAACCGCGACTGGGGGCGTTCCGCCGGTGGACGGCAACGCCGGCAGCACCGGTGACGCGCCCGCCGATGGTCCGCCCGAGGCCGCAGGGCCGTGGCCGGACGCCGGGTCTGGCGGCCCGGACTACGGAACCCCGAACACGGCCAGTTTCGGTGCCGTCCCCGGTCAGCCGCCGGCCCCAAACGCAGGTTGGACGAACGATTGGCGCTCGCAGCGGCGTCAGGATCGCTGGCAACGACGAGCCGACCGGAAGGAGGCACGCAAGGAGCGCGGTGCACCCGGCCTGATCTTTGGCCTGCTGCTAATTCTCGTCGGTGGCCTGCTGGCCTGGCATCAGGTGAACCCGAACTTCGACCTCAACATCACCTGGCCGGCAGTTATCGTCGCCTTCGGTCTGATCCTTGTGGTCTCGTCAATCCGTCGCGACAAGCGCGAGTGACCCCGACTCATCCCGGGTCCAGCCGGGATAAGTCTGCGAGTCAGCACTCGGCCGGACTCGGCCTCGCGCGCAAGACTCAGGCACGTCTAACCTAGTACCAGATTGCGCCGACGGCGGCGAACCCGGTCGATGAGAACCCAGAAGCCGACCAGTATCACGGCTCCGGCCAAGAAGCCCAGGACGGCCTCCCGAGTCAGGCCGACAGGGATCGCTGCGTTGGAGGACACGCCCAGGTCGCCAGCGCCTCCCTCAACCGCTGCCGGTACGACAGGCGCCCCCTGCGAAGCGTTCGCCTGAACGCCCTGTACGACCGACGTGGGCGAGCTCGTCACAGTGGTATCGGCCGTGGTATCGGCCGTGGTTCCAGAAGGGGACGGAGCCTGGCTGCCATCGGACGCGCTACTTACTGGAGTCGCGGCCAGAGTTGCGGGCGGAGTTGCGGCCGGCAGCGGCGCGATCGGCGCGATCGGCGCCGCTCGAGTGGCAGCGGGCGCCGGAACACGGGTCGGAGCCGGCGCCGGCACAACCGTGGGCGCAGGGGTCGGAAGTGGATCAGAGAACGGCGAGCCGGTCGGGGCGGCCGTTAGTCCGTCCGACGAAGGACCGCCGCTGCTGAACTCACAGGCGTAGTAAATCGTCGATCCTGACGGCGACCAGGCCCCGCATCCGAAGCGGTCGTAGCCGCCCATAACGATGTTCCAGTGGGTACTCGAGGTCTTCCACGCCGTCATCGCGTGGCCGGTCGTGGCATAGGTCCAGGTGGACCAGCTGCCGGACGTGTAGAGGTTCGGACCGTTGCCGTATCCGCCATTCACGAGCAGAATCTCGCCGACGCTCCCGTAGCCCCACTTACTCTGCAGCAGAGAAACGAAGGTCGTACCCGAGAGCGAGTATGTAGCCGCGTTGCAGAGTCGCAGGTTGTGCGACAGCTGACCGAAGGCGGCGAGATCCTGGGCGCGACCGGCAATCGTTTTGGCTGGGTCGTCGGGGCACGGAATTGCGCCGTCACTCGCCTGAGTGGCCAGGATGCGGTCTACGGCCAGGGCGGGCTTGCCTGCGGCGGCCCGAGCTCCGTTGATCAAACGCTCGAGTTCGCCGGCCTGCGTGGTCGCCGCGCCGGCGGCCTTGACGACCGGGACCTGCCAGACAGATGAAAAGACCAGCAGCCCAAGGCTCAGCCCAACGGCGAAGCGGAGCACAGTAAGGCGCGGCCGCAGCAGGGTCGGCACGAATAGTTTCCTCCGGACGGGAGAGGCTCGACGCATCGAGGTGATGTGACGATCACCGACGGCCCCCAGCTGGACCAAGGGCCATGGGGCACAGTCTCCGACCCACTGACAACCACCCGTTCAGGCAGTTAGCCTGGCTCAGAGTTCTATTCCGTGTGTGGAATGGTGCGGTTGGCGGCGGTTAGCTGAAGAAACCTCAACGCAGGCCGAAGGACTTCTTCACCTGGACCGGCTCCACAAGTCCTGCTTCATGGGCCTGGAGCGCCTCCGGCAACGCGTTCTCCGACCAGGCCTGCGTGCCCTTGACGCAGGGCAAGAGCTGGGTGTCCGTACGTTTGATGTGGGTGGTTAGCCAGCGCAGCAGCTCGTTCTCGACCCGGACGACGAGATGAGCAGTGGCCCCAGTTCGCTCGTACTCGTCGCTGAAGGAGTTGAAGGTCGCGACAAAGTCCTGATGTGCCGCCGCGTTCTGGGCCGCGACCGGACAGTGGTACTTGGTCATGCAGTCCTCTTCGTAACTGAAATGGGTGACTGCATACCCACCGAGCTTGGCAAGCACTGCCTGGATCTCCGTGCGTCCGCGGCCTTGACTCATTGCCGCGAGGAGGTCGTTTAGCCACTTGATGAGCTGTTTGTGCTGGTTGTCGATGGCGTCGACGCCGGTCGACATAGTGAGGTCCCACTGGATTGTCGGCATGTCATCTCCTGTCAGTTGGGCAAGTCCGCGCGGCCGCACCCGCGCCGGCCGCAGTCCCGATCGCGCCCGCGGCGCCTGGGGCAGCCTCGGTCCCGCCAGGTGAGAAAGCAGGCCGATTTCAGGCCAAGTTCAGCAGTCCGATCCAGGTTGATCTTTGTCCGCAGCCCACGGACCGCTGCCCCCGGACCGCACCAATGTTGTGCACGCGAGGTTCTCCGATGGCTGAGCCTATCTCCCCCGCCACAGCAGTCAAGAGGCCTCACGGCAATCGCAACCTGCTATTGGTCGTGCTCGGGGCCTTTGTCGTGGCCGCGGTCGCGGCGGGTGGCTACGGCCTGTGGTACATCCTCATCGGACCAAGTAGTCCCGCAGCCGTCGGCGCCACTGCGCCGGTAATTCCGGCCGGAGCGGCAGTGGCTGTGCCTGCCTCGTTCGACGGCACCTGGAACGTCAGCACCGCCCTCGGTACGGCCGGCGATGACACGGCCTCGTTCGTCGGCTACCGGGTCCAGGAGCAGCTCGTAGGCGTCGGCGGGCACGAGGCGGTGGGCCGGACGCCCAAAGTGACCGGCTCGATGTCGCTGTCGGGCAGCGTGGTCGACAACGTCCAGATTACGGCCGACATGACGGCGCTTGTGAGCGATAACGGCCAGCGCGACAACCAGTTGCGCCGACAGGCGATCGAGACGGACAGCTTCCCGACCTCGATGTTCAAGACGATCGCGCCGATTAGCCTGGGCACGCTGCCGGCTGATGGCAAGACCGTCCAGGCCACCGCCACAGGCGCACTCACGATCCACGGCGTCACCAGGACGGTGACAATCGATCTTGCCGTTCAACGCCAGGGCGGCATCATCGCCGTCGCCGGATCGGTCCCAATCGTGTTCGCCGACTGGTCAATCCAGAAACCAAACAGCTTCTCAGTCCTTTCGGTTGACGACCACGGCATCATGGAGCTTCACCTACTGTTCACGCACGCCTGATCGCGGTCGGCGATGTGTGGCCCCATCCGCTGATCACAACCTTAGGAGACTCGATGTCGTTCTTGCGCTTCCTGGGAAGCCGACCCGCTGATCCGTCGGCGGCGGGCGTCGTAGACCGGCCCTCGTCCCTGGCTAAGGAGACCGAGGCGATCCGTCGCATTGTGACCCGTCTGGAGTCACTGCCACCCGAACAGGCGCGACTGCTGGCCGGACTGGCCTACATCCTGGCCAGAGCCGCATACGCGGATCTCGATATCAGCGAAGCGGAAACCACGGTCATGGAGTCGGAGCTGGCCGCGATGGGCGTGGACACGTCGCAGGCGGTGCTGGTCGTCGAGATGGCAAAGCTGCAGGAGAAGACGACGGGCGACACGAGCGACTACCTGGCCACGCGCGAGTTCCGCGACCGTTCCACGCCCGAGCAGCGACTCAGCGTTCTGCGAGCCTGCTATCGGGTTTGTTGCGCGGACGAAGCCATCAGCGGGGCCGAGAGCGCGACACTCAACCAGATCGCCAATGAACTCGGCCTGACCCGCGAAGAGGCGGCCACAATTCGAGCCGAGTTCGCGGAATGGATCTCGGCACGCCTGGGCTTCGGCGCGGTCAAGGACAGTCTGGGCTAAACCACCAGTCGAAAGCCCGCCACGGGTCGCCGGAACAGGCCGGCGGAGGAGCGCTCAGCCGGGTTCGTCTCAGCCGGGTTACGGCTGTGCCTGTCTTCACGTTCGGCACTGACGCCGGATCGACAGCGAGGCTCGGCGAGCGGCGGCGAGGCGTCCCGACGCTAGCCCGGCCTACTGCGCCGTCCAGCCTCCGTCGATCGGCAGAACCACGCCCGTGATCAGGCCCGCTGCACGGGATGACAGGAAGACGACCGCGGCGGCAACATCGGCCGTGGTGCCGACCCGGCCAACCGGGATCCGGGCTAGGACGCCGGCCAGGAACGCCGGATCGTCGAGACGTTCGGCCGTACCGGGCGTGTAGATCCACGTCGGCGCGATCGCGTTGACCGTCACGCCGTGCGGCGCCCATTCGAGAGCGAGGACCTTCGTCAGCAGGTTCACTCCACCCTTGCTCGCCGAGTAGACGGCATGGCGCCGGATCCCCACGAGCCCGGCCTGCGAGCTGAGGTTAACGATGCGCCCGTAGCCGCGATCGACCATGTGGCGGCCGACGGCCTGGCTGGTGAAGAAGAGGCCCTTGAGGTTGACGGCCATCATCGCGTCCCAGTCGTCCTCGCGGACGTCAAACGCGTCGTGGTTCGCGCCGAGTCCGGCGTTGTTGACGAGAATGTCGATCCGGCCGTGGGCGGCGACGGCAGAATCGACTGCCGCGCGGATGCCGGGGACGTCCGTGACATCGAGCTGCAGCGCCTCAACGCGCCCCCCGTCCGGGGCAGTCCAGGAGACGTCGGCGTCGGGGTCGCGGACGCCGACGAGGACCAGAGCGCCACTGGCTGCCAGCGCCCTCGCCACATCTCGCCCGATCCCACGGCCGGCCCCTGTAACCAGGGCCACCTGCCCGGTGAGGTCAAAATCCGGTCTGTCCATGACACCATCCTACTTTTCACTGCAGCGTGACTGTGCCCGTGGCTGCGACAGAGTACAGAAGCGACCTTACGTCGCGCGGCGCGGGAGGCCGACGGATACGGCGCCGAACCACGTGCCGGAGCTGCCCTTGACGATGGCTACAGCGTTCTCCAGGGCCCCGATTGCAGCGAACCGGCCACCGGCGGCGACAAACTCTGCGCAGGCCCGGACTTTTGGGGCCATCGAACCGGTCGGCCAGGCGCCGGCAGCCAAGCCCTCCGAGGCCTCTTCGACCGACATTCGCAGGATGGCCTCCTGACGCGGCGTTCCCCAACGCCGATAGACGGCGTCGACGTCGCTCAACAGCACCAGCCCGTCGGCATCGACCGCACGGGCGAGCACCACCGCGGCAAGATCCTTATCGATGACGGCCTCTACGCCCTCGAGACGACCGTCGGGTAGCTCCACGACGGGCACTCCCCCACCACCCGAGGCGACGACCAGCACGCCCGAGTCGACGAGCGACCGGATGGCGCGAGCCTCCAAGATTCGAATTGGCGGCGGCGACGGGACAACCCGGCGCCAGTTCTTGCCCTCGGGCGCGACGCTCCAGCCGCGCGACGCCGCGTGCTCGCGGGCCGTGGCTTCATCGTAAATTGGGCCGACCGGCTTGGTGGGGTTGGTGAAGGCCGGGTCGTCGGCCGGCACCACCGTCCGGGTCACGATCACTGCTATCTCCCGGTGCCGGCCGCGCTCAAGAAAGGCGTCGTTCAGGGCCTGAGCGAGCAGATACCCGATCTGGCCCTGCGTCTCCGCCCCGAGTACGTCGAGCGGCGGCGCCGGCACGACCGACGCGGCCATCTCTGCCCCAATGGCAAGGAACCCCACCTGGGGACCGTTGCCGTGAGTAACGACAATTTCCGCACGGCTGCCCTCGGCGAGCGTGACGAGGCCACGGGCCGCCGCGACCAGATTGCGGCGCTGAACCTCGGTCGACCCAGGCTCGCCGCGTCTGATCATGGCATTGCCGCCGAGGGCGATGACCAGCCGAGTCATCCGGCCCGCTCCAAGCGCTCCTCGCCAGTGATGAGCGTGTACAGGAGCGCCTGCTCGGTGTACCAGCGGTTCTCCGCCTCGTCCCAGACGCGCGACTGAGGCCCGTCGATGACCTCGTCGGTGACCTCATCGCCGCGGTGGGCGGGCAGGCAGTGGAGGAAGATGGCGCGCGTAGACGCCAGCGACATCAGCGCGGCATCGACTTTGTAGCCGGCGAAGATCCGTGCCCGCTCCTCGCGTTCCTTCTCCTGGCCCATGCTGGCCCAGACGTCGGTGTAAACAGCGTCAGCGCCGCGCACGGCCTCACGGACGTCGTGGCCCAGCTCAATGGCGCCACCGCGCCCATCGGCCTGGGCACGCGCCGCCTCGACAATCTCCGGTTTAGGCTCGAAGCCGTCTGGCGTCGAAATAGCCAGCGTGAAGCCCAGATACCCGGCCGCCTGAATCAGCGAGTGGCAAACGTTGTTGCCGTCGCCGATGAACGCCACCCGGAGTCCGGCCAGATCGCCGAACTCCTCCTGGAGAGTCATCACATCCGCCAGCGCCTGGCAGGGGTGATGGTCGTCGGTCAGGGCGTTGATGATCGGGATCGTGGCGTACTGCGCCAGCTCCTCGACCCGTGACTGTTCGAAGGTTCGGATGGCGATGGCCGTGAGATAGCGCGACAGGACGCGAGCCGTGTCGGCGATCGTCTCGCCGCGGCCGAGTTGCAGTTCGTCCGGGCGAAGCGTGATGGGCAGCATGCCGAGGCCCCAAGCCGCTGTCTCAAAGCTGACCCGTGTCCGTGTCGAGGGCTTGTCGAAGATGAGTCCGAGCCGGCCACCCGCAACGGCTTCGCGGGCTTGGCCTTTGAGCGTCTTGAGATGGGCTGCCAGTTCGAGGTTGGTGCGGATCCCATCCCGCCCCAAGGAATCCAGAGTCAAGAGGTGGCGCGTCATGACGGTGTCTCCGGCTAGTGGCGAGTTCCGGCTAGTGGCGTGGCCCCAGTTAGTGGCGTGGCCCCGCCGCCGAGCCGGCCCGCGCCCGCTCGACGATCGGAGCAAGAAGTTCGGTCAGGTTCGACTGTTGGTGCCCGGCCGCGACGCCCGTCAGCTCCTCGAGCTCGTACCGAACGCGCACAACCGGTTTCGTCAGCTTGAGGACTCGTGTCAAGTCGATCGGTGTGGCCGAGAGCACCAGGTCCGCCGGCATGACGTTGAGCGTGTTTTCCAGCTCGGTCATCTGGCCCTGGCCGTAGCCCATGGCTGGGAGCAAACGTTCTAGGGCCGGGTACTTACGCAGCGTCTCGGCCAGCGCGCCCGTGGCGAACGGCACCGGATCGACGATCTCAGCGGCACCAAACCGTCGCGCGGCCACGATGCCCGCACCGTATGTCATGCCGCCGTGGGTGAGCGTAGGCCCATCCTCGACGACCGCCACTCGCTTGCCGGCGATGTCACCGCCCTGCAGAGTCAGAGCCGAGCGGGCCAGGATGACCCGCGCTCTCGGGTTCATCGAGGTCACGCCGGCTCGCACTTCGGCAACCTGTTCAGACGTGGCCGAATCCACCTTGTTGATCACCACGACGTCGGCCATGCGGACGTTGATCTCGCCGGGGTGGTAGTGCATCTCGTGACCCGCTCGCAGCGGATCGGCCACGACGACGAAGAGATCAGGCCGAAAGAACGGGAAATCGTTGTTGCCGCCATCCCAGAGGACGACGTCCGCCTCCGCTTCGGCCTGGCGCAGGATCGCCTCGTAATCGACACCGGCGTAGAGGACGCGCCCGGCATCGAGATGCGGCTCGTACTCCTCGCGCTCCTCGATCGTGGTCTCGTAGCGGTCGAGGTCGGCGTAGGTGGCGTAGCGCTGGACTCGCTGGGCGACGAGGTCTCCGTACGGCATCGGGTGGCGCACGACCACGACCTTTAGGCCCTGTTTCTCGAGCAGAGCTGCCAGGTAGCGAGTGGTCTGGCTCTTGCCGGCACCGGTCCGGGTCGCGCCTGTGGCCACGATGGGCTTGCTGCTGGGCAGCTGCGTTCGGGCCGGCCCGAGAAGTTCGAAGTCGACACCGCCGGCAAGCGCGCGGCTGGCTGAATGCATCACGTGCTCGTGGGTGACGTCGCTGTAGGCGAACACGACGAGGTCGATCCGTTCGGTCGCGAGCAGACGCTCCAGGTCCGTCTCGGCCACGATCTGGATGCCGTCCGGGTAGAGCGGCCCAGCCAGCTCCGGCGGGTAACGTCGCCCTGCGATGCCGGGGATCTGAGTTGCGGCGGTGAAGGCCACGACTTCGACGTCCCGGTCGTTGCGGTAGACAACGTTGAAGTTATGGAAGTCGCGTCCAGCGGCCCCCATGATCACAACACGAGTGCGATCCATGGCGATTCCGGCCCTTCCGCAGTCGCGCCCTAGGTCAATCCCGGCAGCGAACTTTGGGCTGACGAGCCGGTTCCGCCGCTGGTCCAGCGGTCGTCTAGCGCTAACACTATCGCGCCAGCCTTCAGAGCGCGCAAGTGCCGTCCTCCCCGCGCCGCGCCTGGCGCGCCGACCCCAGACTCTGTCGGCTGCCTGCCGGAGATCCTCGAGTTCGTGAAGTCGCGCAGCTAAGCGGCCGGTGGCCGGAGGCCCGGCTGTCGGTCCACGGCACGGGCCGTCCCATGATGGGCGGCCGGAACAACCCGCTCTACTCGGTCGCGGCCGACAGCTCGGACGAGGGCACAAGGGCCAATCCCAGCCGTTCGAGCGCGCTCAGGACGGCCTTCATCGAGGCCGTGGTGATATTCGGGTCCATGCCCACTCCCCAGCGCACCTCGCCGTTGGAACGGACCTCGACGTAGGCCACGGCCGTAGCTTCCTCGCCCGCGCCTAATGCATGCTCGGCGTAGTCCAAGACCTCGACCTCTATACCCAGGTCCTGGCGCAGAGCGTGGACCAGGGCGGAGATCGGGCCATTGCCGCGGCCGGAGATGGAAAGGGTGGCCCCGCCCACCGCGAGATCGGCGCTGAGGCCAACTCCATCGGCCGTGGAAGAAGTCTCGTAGCCGGCCAGCCTCGTCCGGGTCACGGCCGGCAGGTATTCGGCCGCAAATGCGTCCCACATTTCTTCCGCGGTGATCTCGGTGCCACTGTCTTCAGTAATCACCTTTATGCAGCGGCTGAACTCGATCTGGAGCCGGCGCGGCAGGTCCATGCCGTGCTCGTTCTTCATGATGTACGCGACGCCGCCCTTGCCGGATTGGCTGTTGACCCGAATTACCGCCTCGTAGCTTCGGCCGACGTGCTTGGGGTCGATGGGCAGGTAGGGCACCTCCCAGGCCGCGTAATCCGGCGGCAGGCACTCCATGCCTTTCTTGATCGCGTCCTGGTGGGAGCCGGAGAACGACGTGTATACGAGGTCACCCACGTATGGGTGGCGCGGTTCCACCGGCAGGCGGTTGCAGTGCTCGGCGACACGGCGCAGGGCGTCGATATCGCTGATGTCCAGCTTCGGGTCCACGCCCTGGCTGAACAAGTTGCCGGCGAGGTTGACGACGTCCACGTTGCCGGTCCGCTCGCCGTTGCCGAACAATGTGCCCTCGACCCGATCCGCGCCGGCCATCAGGCCGAACTCGGCGGCGGCCACGGCCGTGCCCCGGTCGTTGTGCGGGTGTAGCGACAGGACCACCGAGTCGCGGCGCGGCACGTTGCGGTGGAACCACTCGATGGCGTCGCCGTAGACGTTCGGCGTGTACATCTCCACAGTGGCCGGCAGATTCAGGATGATCGGACGCGTGGGGGTTGGTTGGATCACGTTCATCACCGCGGCGCAGATCTCGAGCGCGTAGTCGATCTCCGTGCCGGTGAAGCTCTCGGGCGAATACTCGTAGCGGATCTCCGTTCCCGGGACCCGACTCTCCTGCTCCAGGCAGATCTTCGCGGCATCAACGGCGATCTTCGTCACGCCTTCCTTGTCCAGCCGAAAGACGACGCGCCGCTGCAGAATCGAGGTCGAGTTGTAGAAGTGGACGATGACCCGCTTCGCCCCCCGCAGGCATTCGTAAGTTCGCTCGATCAACTCGCGGCGGCATTGGGTCAGGACCTGGATCGTAACGTCGTCGGGGATCAGGTCCTCGTCGATCAGCTGGCGAATGAAGTCGTAGTCCGGCTGTGATGCCGACGGGAAACCGACTTCGATCTCCTTGAACCCCATTGCCACCAGTGCCTTGAACATCTGCAGCTTGCGGGGCGGGTCCATCGGATCGATGAGGGCCTGGTTGCCGTCGCGCAGATCGACTGAGCACCAGATCGGGGCCTTCTCGATCACGCGGTTGGGCCACTCGCGGTCTGGGAGGCGGAGCGGCAGAGGGCGGAAAGGTACGTACTTCTCGACCGGCATCTTCTTGGGGCTGGCTGGCACGGGAGGCATTTGTGGAGTCCTTCTGCGTCTCTGTCGGGCTGGGGCGAGATTTGGCGGGGAAACAAAAACCTCCTGCGCATTGGCAGGAGGTCGCCGGCGAGCACCCAAACGGGGCTCGCCTCAGGTAAGGAGGAGGGTGCTGTCGAAGTGGTTCCTGGTCATGGTGGGCCGTAGTGTAGCCGCTCGCGCCGGGAATAGGCAACCATTTAGGCGCATGAAATCGCAGCAAGGGACAGTGACGACAGATCGACCGGACGGCTCGACGTGTCTCGACCACTGCGGGCGACTGGCATACTAGGAGATCGAACAGTCCGGCGCGGGCAAGCGCCGTGGCGCGCCGTGGCGCATCGGGGCACACTCGACGAAAAGAGACTGGCTCCGGCGGGCGGGCCCCGGGTGCCTACTGAATTCCCGCCGCCCCGTGACCGAGATAGCTCTCACCCACCCCGCTCGCTCACGCGAATTGCTGGCAGCCGCACTCCTGGAATGTGCCACCTGCGGCCAGATCGTCCCGCGTCGGTCGCCTACGCAACGCCACTGCGCGGATTGCCGAAAGGCTCGCAAGCGCACCCAGAGTCGCGAGTCGGTGGCATGCACGCGGCGAAATGCTCCTTGAGCCGACCGGGGCCCGACGTCGATTAGCGAGTCCAGGCCGCAGCGGCCGTCACGAACCGGCGCGCACCCGATGGTCCGTCGGCCAGATCGCGGCGGGCCTCGGGCCGTCAGGGGCCGGGCTCCCGGCTACATCTTGTCGATGATCGCCTTGGCGTCCGCGAACGGAAGGCCCGTTTCGGCTCGAAGCTGTGTATGCGCATCCAGACGCTTGCCTGCCACGACGAGCGCCCGCACCTGCGGCGAGACGCCGTCGCCCGGCCGGTCGTAGGCCGCCTCCAATATCCCGGACCGCTCGGCGGCCGACCAGCAGGGCAAGACTATTCGGCCACCAGCCCTGCGTCCAGTACATAGGACGACGATGGCTCAACACCGTTGCCAGGTCGAAAGGCTCGCAAGCGCACCCACAGTCGCGAGTCGGTGGCATGCACACGGCGAAACGCCCCCTAGCCGAAGCGGGACGGTCGATCGGTCGGATTGGTCGGGGCGAGAGGAGTCAAACCGAGCCAACCGACCTGAATGTCCCATTGGTGCTCTCGTGCGAGCTCATCGGCGGAGGCCGTTGGACTCATGCGACTGCCGGATGAGGCCTCATGCTCGTACTGCCCCCATGGGAATGACACTTGATCGGGTGCCTGGCTCGCCGAGCGTCAGGCGCGCCGAGAGCGTGCGGTCCTCGTGTTTGTCGACGACATCAGCATGCTCCCCGCCAGCAGCGATGCCCTTCTGCGTCTCCGCGCGATCGCGCTCGAGTTCTACGCCGCTGACCTCCCGGTCACGCTCGTGGTCGCCGGTGCGGCTTCGCTGTTCTCGGAGGTCCGCGCAGCGCACGAGCGATGCCGTCGGCGCCGACCGCGAGACGCTGTGCGCCACCGAACGCACCGGCTGCCTTGGCCAGGTCGTCAAGGCGCGTGGCGTCGCCGGTTCCACTGCCGAGCATGATCCCCAGGTCCTCGACCAGGCCGAGATACGACCAGAGCATCTGGAAGAACCGCTTGGTCCGGCCCGGGGCAACCGCCTGATCCTGGGCAGCGAAGGACAAACGAATCGCGCGGGCACGTGTGCCGAGCGTCGCGAGGGATGCACGGTCGAGCAGCACCCTCTTGTCGGCCATCGTCGCGGCCTCCGTCGCGTCGGCCATGACCGGGGCCATCGCGACGATCAGGTCGCACGCCGATGCAGACGTTGACGATGGTGAGGATTGCCAACTTCGAACGCGCTCCCGCTAGACGGGCGGGTCGGCGGTCCACCGGAGGATGTCACCCGGCTGGCAATCGAGCACCCGGCAGATCGAGTCCAGGGTGGTGAACCGGATGGCTCGGGCGCGCCCGTTCTTCAGAACGGCGACGTTCGCCGGAGTGATGCCGACGGCGTTGGAAAAGTCGCCCACGGACATCTTGCGTCGGGCGAGCATGACGTCGAGCTCGACGATGACGGCCATCAGATCACCTCGTCGAGCTCGGTGCGGTCGGCGATCGCCGACACGAGCAAGCCTCGCATGACGACCATGAGGAGCACGAACGCCAGCCCGCCGGCGACGCAGGCGGCCAGGAAGTAGATCGTTGGTCCGCCGCCGCCGGGGACGAAGCTGAGCATGTGGATCAAGACGCCTGCGCTCAGAACCGTGGCAACCGCCGCGCAGGCCGTGATGACGTCGACCCAGCGCAGGGCGCGGCGGGTGAAGATGACCCCGCCGTTGACCATCGACAGCAGCCGCCAGACGACGAGCAGCGCCACCTGACCGCATCCGATGAAGAGGATGCCGGCCACCGAGTACGGAACGACGAGGTACGCGACTTCGGGGAAGATCGTCCCCTCATAGGACGCGAACACGGGCACGAGTACCTGTGCGAGCACGGTTCCGAGCAGGGGGACGACAAGAGCGACGCGGAGAAGCCGGCTTGCGAGCATGTCCATCTATCGAGTATCGATTGCTTTCGCTCGGCTGTCAATAGGTACAGGTTTCACACACCCGGTGGCGCAAGCGAAACAGTCACCGGTCGAATAGGCGCGGACCCACCCGAATGAATGGCTCCGGCGGTAGGACTCGAACCTACGACATGGCGGTTAACAGCCGCCCGCTCTACCGACTGAGCTACGCCGGAACGGTCATCCTCTGGCGCCATCGCGGCGCCGCGCGACAGAATAGCATTGTGGTGCAGCGGACGCGCGGGGAGGGCCAACTAAGGGAGACGCATGATCGGGCAATCACTCAACGGGACCTGGCAATTGCGCGAGTACGCCACGGAAGAGTGGCTTCCAGGCGCGGTGCCGGGCGGCGTCCACACAGATCTGATGGCAGCCGGCCGCATAGCCGATCCGTTTGTCGGCGACGAGGAGTTGCGGGTCATGTGGGTGGCCGAGCGCGACTGGGAGTATCGCCGCAACTTCGTCGTTGAGGCCGCCCTTGCCGCCGAGCAGTGCGTCGCCCTCGTCTTCGACGGCCTCGATACCCTGGCCGAGATCAGCCTCAACGGGGAGCTGCTTGGCCAGGCCGACAACATGTTCCGATCCTGGCGCTGGGACGTAACCGGGCGGCTCCGGCCCGGCGCAAACGAGCTGTCGGTCGTGTTCCGGTCTGCCGTCCGGCGCGGGGCCGAGATGGAGGCGGTAAGGCACCTCGACTCCGTCAGCAATCAGCTGCCGGGCGCGCCGTACCTGCGCAAGGCGCCGTGCCACTTCGGCTGGGACTGGGGCCCAAAGTTGCCGAACGTCGGTTTCTGGCAGGGCGTCCGCCTCGAGAGCTGGAGCGTGGCTCGAGTCGACGATGTGCGGCTGTCGCAATCGATCGATGGCGGGCGGGCCAGGATTCGGGCGGAAGTTTCTGTCGAACGGGCGGCTAGCAAGGCGATCGAACTCGAAGCCGTCCTGCGGGTCGAGCACCCAAACGGCCGAGTCGACATGGCGCGGTCGCTCGTGCCGGCAGATGGCGCGATCGCCGACCTTTCGGTCGAAATCGCTGAGCCGGAACTGTGGTGGCCGAACGGTCTCGGCAGCCAGCCGCTCTACCGGGTCGCGGTGGAGCTGGCGGCCGGCGAACGCACGCTGGGCGCCCGGCCTCTCCAGATCGGCCTTCGAACGCTGGCACTCCGTCGCGAGCCTGACGGCTGGGGCGAATCGTTCACCTTCGTCGTCAACGGCGTGCCGGTATTCGCCAAGGGCTCCAACTGGATTCCGGCCGACTCGTTTCCGGCCCGCGTGACCCCGGCCCAACTCGAGGCGCTCCTGGGCGCGGCCGCACAAACGAACCACAACATGATCCGCGTCTGGGGCGGCGGCTTCTACGAGATCGAGGCCTTCTACGACCTTTGCGACCGGCTCGGCATCCTGGTCTGGCAGGACTTCATGTTCGCCTGCAGCGTCTACCCGCTGACGGACGCCGCATTCCTGGAGAACCTGGAGTCGGAGGTCCGCGAGCAGGTCGGGCGGTTGCGGCATCGGGCCTGCCTGGCGCTGTGGTGCGGCAACAACGAGATGGAACGCGGTTGGACGATCTGGGGCTGGACGCGGCCCGAATACGAGGACTTGCGAGAGGCCTACCTGCGCTTCTTCTCCGGGACGCTGCCGGCATGGGTCGCAGCCGAGGATCCGGCCACCCCCTACTGGCCGAGCTCACCGTCTTCGGGACGTCCGCTGGAAGAGGCAATAGGCGGTAACAGCGGCGACGAGCACGAGTGGATCGTCTGGCATGCCCTGGCGCCCTTTTCCGCCTACGGCCACGAGACGTACAGGTTTGTCAGCGAGTTCGGATTTGAGTCGCTACCGGCTCTGGCGACAGTAGCCGCTTTCGCTCCGGACGAGGCCGAATGGAACCTCGGCTCGCCGGTCATGGACCATCACCAGCGCTGCGCGGCAGGGAATGCCCGAATCCTCTACTACCTGGCCCAGCAGTACCGTCTGCCTCGCGACTTCGACGGACTGATCTACCTGAGCCAGATCCTGCAGGCCGAAGCAATGCGCGTCGGCGTGGAGCATTGGCGACGCGAGCGCGGTCGCTGCGGTGGCGCGCTCTACTGGCAGCTCAACGACTGCTGGCCGGTGTCGTCGTGGTCGAGCATTGACTACTTCGGCCGGTGGAAAGCGCTGCAATACGCCACGCGGCGGTTCTACGCGCCGTTGCTGCTGTCCGTCCAAATTGAAGGGGACGTGGCCACGCTGTCAATGACCAACGATCTGCCGACGGCCTGGCGCGGCGACGTGCGCTGGTCTGTGGAACGGCTGGATGGCGAAGTCGTGGCGACCGGCCGCCTTGCCGTGGATGCGGCACCTCTGGCCACGACCGCGGTCTGCCGTGTCGACGTGCCCGAGACAATCGCGGATCGGCGGGCCACCGTACTCGTGGCCGAACTCCTCGCAGCCGGAGCCTCCACCGCCCTCGTCGTGACGCCCTTCGTAGCCGACAAGCATCTGGCCCTGCGGCACCCCGGCCTGGACATTGCGGTAGCGGAGGACACGCCCGGCCGCGCTGCTATTTCCCTCCGGTCGGACTCGCTGGCTCGTTGGGTCGAACTGTCATTTGAGGGCACGGACGTCGTGTTCAGTGAGAACTACTTCGACCTCCCGGCCGGACGGCCTACCCGGATTCTGTGCCCACTTCCGCCCGGCTGGTCGATCGAGCGGGCGCGGCAGGCCCTTCGCGTTCGGTCTGTCGTCAACACCTACGCGTATCCCGTGGTCGCCGCCACGGCCACCTGACTCGGCCGGGTGATTGCCCGCGGCCTATCGCTCGATCGGCAGGTCGGGCCTGTTCCCCCACTCTTCCCACGACTCGGCGTAGTTGCGGACTTGGTGCAGTCCGGCCATTTCCGAGAGCACGAACCAGGCCAAGGCCGCCCGAATGCCGCCCTGGCAGTAGGTGGCACGCAACTCGTCTGGATTTACGCCCGTGCCTTTGAGGATGGCGATAACGTCGGCGGCTGGCCGGAGCCGCCCATCCGGAGCCACGAAGTCGCTGAAGAGCCTATGCCGCGCGCCTGGGACGCGACCGCCCCGTTCCGCCATCACATGCTGGCCCAAGTACTCCCCAATCATCCTTACGTCCAGAATCCGAGTGGGGCCGCCGGGCACGATGGCCTCGCGGCTCCACGCCAGAACGTCGTCGGCCGTGGCCAGCAGGGCCGAGTCCTGTTCGCCGAGCGGCTCGGTCGCGCTGGCGGGCGCCACGGCCGGTTCAGCCGTCGTCACCGCTCTCCCGTCGGCCTGCCACACCGACAATCCCCCATCGAGCACGTGGACTCGATCGGCCGGGAAGCGATAGAGACGCAGCAGCCAGTACCCCCGAATGGCATGACGGTTCTGGCCGGCGTCGTCGTAGAAGACGACCCGACTGCCCGGTGCCACTCCCCAGGCGGCAAGGGAGGCCTCCGTTTCCCGGCGCGTTGGGATGAGATAGGTCCGCGTGGCATTCCCGGTGGCGGGCACCGTTCCTGCTTTCGCGAGATCCACATGAAGGTCGCTGAAGACGGCGCCCGGCACGTGGCCCTGGTCATACGCCTTCCGGTCCAAAGATACATGGACGACCCGAAGATCCGGCTCGCCCAGGTGGGCGGCAAGCCATTCGCCCGATACCAGCGGTTCAGGTTCCCTTGCGCCCATTCGATTCCTCCGGGTCCGGCAACGACCCAACAAGCGTACAAGCTCAGCCTCCGGGCAGCTACGTCCCGAGCCTTGCCTGCCAGGATCCGGCCATCAGAGAAGTACAATTCCGCTGCCTCCCGGGGCGGTCCCGTCCGACAGAGCCCGCAATACCTCTTTCGACTGGATCGGGAAATCGGCTCGCAAGGCGTCGCCGTACTCCCTTATGAGGCTCCGATTGTGACGCGTGTCCGCGAGCAGCAGGACCACGCCGGACACTCCCGGGTCATCGCGCCGCTTCAAAGCCACGCGCCTTTGCAGCGCTTGGATGTCCCGCGGTCTTGTCTCGGCCTCGACGGCCAGTTCAGCAACTCCGATCAGCAACACCGCATCCCACGCACGTTGGTCCCCTGTACGGCCCACGGGCACCTCGAAGCGCCATGCAACGGAAGGGTCGACTCGGTTTCGAAACCGCTCGATCAGCGACCGGTGCGCCGCGTCCCGAACGGGCGGCCCGACCGGGTAAGCCCGCGCGCTCAGCTCCAGTCCGATGACGGCGAGAAGCCTCGCCAGCTCGAGAACCGAGACGCGCGGAGCCTCTGCCCGCTCGATGCGACTTACCTGGCTTCGAGATGTTCTGGCGGCGCTGGCGACCGCGGCCTGGCTCAGGCCATGCCCAAGGCGAACCCTCCGCACTTCGTTACCGAGGTCCAGCACGATGGTCTTGCCGCGCCGGGTCCCGAGGTCAACCGCGCGATCCTTCGTTGACATGCCCGAATGTTGAACGGACTGGCTTCGCTGCGGCTTATCTGGCGATTGGACCGTCTCCTGGTCCGGGCACAACGCGCCCGATTGACCCGGATGTATCTCCTGCGGCGAGGCCATCGCTGCTCTCGTGGTGAGCATATGCGACACGTCTATCGGATCGGACGCCCCAGGAGAGTCGCCCTTGACCGGGTTGGAATACACGCCCAACGGCCGAACGACCGAGACGCATCAACAGGCGATCCTGCGGTCACGGAGCTAGCCCGAACTGACCGCAATCGGGTGCATTCCAGGCAAAGCGGCTCCACACAGGGCGCATGTGCTCACCCAGTGGGCAGCTTTACAGGAATCGGGCACGTTCGGTCGGATGTGGATGCCGATCCGAGCAAAGGCGACCGCGGAACCCCATACCTCTCCCCGCCGCGCTCCGCGGGCCGAGCCGCCTCTCCCCTATTCCAGATAGTCCTTCAGCTTGCGGGAGCGAGACGGGTGGCGGAGCTTGCGCAGAGCCTTGGCCTCGATCTGGCGGATCCGCTCGCGGGTTACGTTGAACTCCTTGCCCACTTCCTCGAGAGTGCGGGCACGGCCGTCCTCCAGCCCAAAGCGGAGTTGCAGAACACGACGCTCGCGGCCGGTCAAAGAGTCAAGAACCGCCTCCACCTGCTCCTTGAGGAGCTGGTGGGACGCGGCTTCGGCCGGAGCCAGGGCACCCCGATCCTCGATAAAGTCGCCCAGGTGCGAATCCTCTTCCTCGCCGATCGGCGTCTCGAGGGACACCGGCTCCTGCGACACCTTGATGATTTCGCGAACCTTCTCGGGCGTGACCACCTGCTCCTGGCCCTTGGACATGGCCTCGGCGATCTCGTCGACCGTCGGTTCCCGGCCCAGCTCCTGCAGTAGCGTTCGCGACACGCGGATGAGCCGGTTGATCGTTTCGACCATGTGGACTGGGATGCGGATCGTGCGCGCCTGGTCCGCTATGGCGCGGGTTATGGCCTGGCGGATCCACCACGTCGCGTAGGTGCTGAACTTGAAGCCCTTCTCGTAATCGAACTTTTCGACCGCACGGATGAGGCCGATGTTGCCCTCCTGGATCAGGTCCAGGAAGCTCATACCCCGGCCGATGTACTTCTTCGCGATCGACACGACGAGCCGGAGGTTGGCCGACGTTAGCTGCTCGCGCGCGTCGCGGCCAATCCGAACCAGCTCGCCGCGCCGATGGGCGAGTTTCGTGTTGAGAGGAACTTCCGGGTCGTGGCCGAGGCGCTTCAGCAGGTCGGCGTCATAGCCGCCTTCGATCCAGCGCTGCAGGGCAGGGTAGGCCACCTCGTCTCGAGTCCAGTTGTAGATGGCCCGTAGCCCGACGTTGTCGCGCGAGTCCAGGTCGCCGTTGTGGACGGCGAAGTAGGCCCAATCGGCCATCTTCACGAACGCCTCTGGCGTCGGCGAGTCGTTGTAGGCCTGGACCAGGTGGCGCGCTTCCTTGATCAGTTCCTTGGTGCCGTCGCTGGTGGCTTCCTTGCTGGCCTTGATCAAGTGGAAATCGATCGTCGGGACGAGCAAGTTGGCCGCGTCGGGAGACGCCACCGCGTCGATGACCATCTTCTTGGCTTCGGCGCCGAAGGGCAGTCTGTGCTGTGGTTTGAGGGCGCGGGTCTTGCGCTCGGTCTCGTGGTGGGTCCAGTCGTGGAGCGCAAGGATGCCCTTCCAGGGCTCGTCGACCATCCTCTCGCCCAGTTCGATGGCTTTGGCCAGGACGACCTCTTCTTCCGCCGTCAGGAGCGCGACCTTGCCGATCTCCTTCAGGTACATCCGGACCGGGTCGTCGATCCCGATCATGTCGGCCGAGATCGCGTCGAGCTCCTCTTGAGTCGGCTCTTCTACAGCCCCAGGTGTGATCTTGGCCGGGACGTCGCCGGCCGTCCGCGGCTGCGCCTGGGCGTCCTCCTCTACGGCATCTCCGTTGAGATCGGTCGTGTCTTCGTCAAGGTTCTCAGGCGAGGCGACCTCTTCTTCGTCAGCCAATAGCTCGTCGTCGTCGAGAGAGTCCTCATCCAGCGAGCGGCGGGTGCGCACGCCAGCGAGCTTCGCCTCCTCTATGTCGGCCTTGCGACGGCCACCGCCCGAGAGGGCGACCTCAACGAGTTGCTTGTCAAGCGGGTCGGTCATCGGTGTCCTCCAGCGGAAGAAAGAATGGTCGTGTCATCTCGGCGTCGGCCGAGGGATCGGAGAGATTCTTTGAGGTTGCGGTTGATGTCGAGAAGCCGTGCTCTGGCTTCGCGATCGCCGGAAGCCTCGGCTTCGAGGAGTTCCATGTGGGTGTACTCGAGCTCAGCTCTGATCCTGTCTTCCTCGAGGGCGAGCAGGCATTGGTCCACCCCGATAGAGACGCGCGCGGCGGCCAGTTCGTTCGGATCGGGGCCACGTTCCGCATACAGGGCGATGGCCAGGCCGTGAAGCTCCGGCGCCAGGGCCTCCAGAAAGCGGCCACGTTCGAAGCTACCGGGACCACCGGCCTCGCGATCGCGCTCACGGTCGGCGATCATTCCCGCCAGCAGCTCCCGCGCCGGGGTGCTGGGCAGGTTGGCGTTCTGGGCGCGCAGCGTATCGGCCACGCGTTCCTGCTGCTCGGGAACCAGGAGAAGGAGCCGCAGCAGTTTGCGCTCGTCCAGCGAAACGGCCTTCAGCTCCGCTTTGGTGTCGATGGTGTCCGGAGCCGACATAACGGCCTCTGCCGTGAAACGGCCTCCCGCCGCGGTTCCGACATTGCCGCCGCCCGCCCATCCCGGCCGGGACAGGGCATCCGGCGCGCGAATCGCCTCGAGCAGGACGCGCTCCTCCACCCCGATCCGATGGGCCAACACCTGTAGATAGCTGTCGCGAACAATGGGATTACTCACTAATCGCAGCAGCGGCAGGACAGCATCGACTGCGTGCCTTTGCCCCTCGGCTGTGCGGACATTGAATGCCTTCGCGTAATAGTCGATAAGGAAAGGCAGAATCGGCTGGGCCGTGCGGACCGCCTCCCGCCAGAGATCGGGCGTGTCGCGGATGACCTCGTCGGGGTCTTTGCCCTCCGGCAGGCGCGCCACCCGGACGCGCGTGATCTCGACCCCCGTATCCTCCGCCGCGAGCGACCCGATGAGGTGGAACAGCTCCGCGCCACCGATGGACCCGGCGTGCTGGCCGGCCGGATCGACGTCGTAGGCGAGGACGATCTCTCGGGCGTAGCGGGCGATCAGCGCAACCTGGGCCGGCGTCAGGGCCGTGCCGAGACTGGCGACCACGTTGCCGAAACCGGCCTGATGGGCCATCAGCGCGTCGGTGTAACCCTCGACCAGGACGGCCTGGTCCAGGCGGCGCATCTCGGCCCGCGCCCGCTCGATCAGATAGAGGGTGCGGCTCTTGTCGAAGAGGGCCGTGGCCGGGGAGTTGAGGTACTTGGGGGCGTGGCCATCCGTCGTCGCAGGGGTGGCCGAGGCTGCCGCGGGGTCCCCTGGAAGCACGCGTCCGCCGATCCCCACCGCGGCGCCCGTCACGTCGCGGATGGGGAAGATGACCCGGCTTCGGAACTTGTCATAGGCCCCGCGCCCGCCCTGGCGCTGGCTCGTCAGGCCGACCTCCGCCAGCTCCGCCTCCGTCACGTTGCGCCGACTTTTTAGCATCTTGATCATCTGATCCCAGCCGTCCGGCGCCCAGCCGAGCTGGAACTTCTCGATCGTTTCGTCCGTGAAGCCTCGGCCGTGCAGGTATTCGAGCGCCGCCGCGCCCGTTTTCGACGCCGTCAGAACGACGTGGTAGAAGGCGACCGCCTGCTCGAGCACCTCGCGCTGCCGGGCCTTTCGGGCGTCTTCACGGCTTGTTCGCTCATCGATCTCGATGCCGGCCTTCGCCGCCAGCCGCTTGAGCGCCTCAGGAAAGGTCAGGTTCTCCTGCTTCATAACAAAGCTGAAGATATCGCCGCCCTCGCCGCAGCCGAAGCAGTGCCAGCTCTCACGCGCCGGCGTCACGACAAAGCTGGGCGTCTTCTCGCCGTGGAACGGGCATAGCCCCTTGAGGGTGGTGCCCGCCTTGCGCAGTTGCACGGTTTCGCCGACGACATCGACGATCGACAGCTTGCTCTTCACTTCGGCGGCAACGCCTACTGCCAATAGAGTTCTCCCAAAGGCAGAGCTACTAGCTCTGTCTCCATGTCAGACGATCGATGTGGCCGAGAGGTTCGGCCATACCGCGGAGCCAGTCAAATGGAACGACGATCCGAGCTTCCCCAAGTCGGCGAGTCCGGCGGCCGACCGGGCACGCACCGCATCATCCCCCGAACCTTCCGCCCCAGTTGAAGACGCTCGAATGGCCGTTGGTGTGCCCCCTGGTTCGCCCTGAGCCTGGACCCTAACATGACTAAGGGCCTGTCAAGACTTGACAGGCCGCGCTTTTCTGATTCTTACACCATTCCGCTGCGTTTGTATACCCCTGGGGGGTATTGACATGTCAATCGGGTGACGAGGGAAAGCCTTCAAATGCCGGCCGCTGGATCACCCGGGCTGGGATGTATCCAGGACCTCGCGAACCTTGCGGGCCAGACGCTCGGGGGTGAACGGCTTGGGCAAGAACGCGCAGCCAAGGGCCGACTCCTGGGACAGCACCGTTGAATCGGCTTGGCCGGACATCAGCACCGCACGCGCCTGCGGGGCGATAGTGGACAGGCGGTTGAGAAGCTCGGGCCCGCTCATACCGGGCATCATGACGTCGCTCACGATGACCTCGATGGTCGTGCCGACGTGGGTGGCGATCTCGATGGCCTCGCCGCCATCCGCCGCCTCGAGCACGACATAGCCGTGGGCACGCAAGCCAAGCACGGCCAGACGGCGCACGTTGGGCTCATCCTCGACGACGAGCACCGTCTCGACACCCGTGGGGCTTGGCCTCGGTGGCGCCGGCACGGGCTGGGGGTCTGCGGCACCAATCTTGCGAGGTAGGTAGATCCGGAAGGTCGTGCCTCGACCCGGCTCTGAGTACAGACGAATGTGGCCACCCATCTGCCTGACGATGCCGTGACACGTCGCCAGGCCGAGGCCCGTGCCTTTGCCGAGCTCTTTGGTTGTGAAGAATGGTTCGAACAAGTGCGAGCGAACCTCCTCGGTCATGCCGACACCTGTGTCGGCCACCGCGAGCACCACGTATTGACCGGGCATTGCGCCCGGATATGCCTCCGCCTGCTCGTCGTCAACCGTCTCGTCAGCCGTCTCGATGAGCAGCCTACCGCCATCGGGCATCGCGTCGCGGGCGTTGACGGTCAGGTTGACTAGGAGCTGCTGAATCTGGCCCGGGTCCGCCTCCACCGTCCCTACGCTGGGATCGAGCGCCGTCTCGATCTCGATATCGTCGCCCAGCAGCCGCTGGAGCATCTTGAGCAAATCCGCCACCAAGACGCTCAGGTCTAGCCGCACCGGGGCAACGATCTGCCTGCTTGCAAACGCCAGCAGCTGCCTGGTCAGACTAGCCGCGCGTTCGCCGGCCAAGGCTACCTCAAGCAGGTCGAGCCTGGCAGGATGGTCGGGCGGCAGGTCTGGCGGTAGGTCAAACTTGCACATCTCCACATAGCCGAGAATCGCGGTCAGCAGGTTGTTGAAGTCGTGGGCCACGCCGCCGGCAAGGCGCCCAATCCCCTCCATCTTCTGAGATTGCAGTAGCTGCTCCTGGAGGGCACGCCGGTCGGTGATGTCCTCGTAGGTGCCGAGGATTCCGACCACGCGGCCATCCTCGTCGAGCAACGGCACCTTGCTGACGCGCACCCAGCTGTGGCCGCCGTCGGCCCGACCCTGCCGCTCGTCGTAGCTGAGCTTCGGGAGGCCGCTGCTCATGACTGCCGAGTCGTCGGCGATGTAGTCGTGGGCGAGATCCCGCCAGGGCAGTTCGTAGTCGGTCTTGCCAACGATCTCGCTCGGATCAGTCAGGCCGGCGTCCAGCGCGTGGGCTGCATTGCAGCCGACGAAAACCCCATGTGTGTCCTTCCAGAACACGCGCTGCGGGATCGTATCGAGGACCAGCCGGAGCATCTGCTGTGCGCGGAAGAGTTCGTCCTCGCTGCGCCGGCGAGCCATGTTGTCGTGCATGGTGGCAACGTAGCCGTCGCCCAGCTTGGTGACACTGACCTCGAAGTCACGGCCAAACCCGTCTGGGTCGCTGCGGTCGGAAACCTCGTGATCCCGAATCGAGTTGCGCACGAGTGGCTCGCCGGTTTCGACCACGCGGACGTAGGCGTCGAACTGCCCGTTCGCGCGCCGGCCCGGAAAGAGTTCGAGAATGCGATGGCCGACGAGCTCCTCGTGCGTCAGGCCGCTGAGGCGGCTGAAAGCCTCGTTCGCATACTCGATCCGAAAGTCCACGATGCGTCCGGTCTCGTCGCGGATCGCGCTGTCGATGACGACGCCGTCGACCATCCCGTCGAGGCAGGCCGCCAGACGCCCATCGGCGCTCGACAGACGCGCCTCTGCTTCGCGATGCCGGCCTTCCGACTCGGCAAGCTGGAGCGCCAGGCCGGCCAGTTGCATGCGCAGGCGCTGGACGGAGTCACTCTCGCCACCCGCGGCGGGAACGTCCGCCTCACCTGGTTTCGGCTGTCCATTGCGAGCGTTCATCGACGACTCCGCCGCTCGTACCAGCGAGCATTGACTCAACACGGCGGCATCCAGACCGCACGGGCCGGCCGCCTGACGGATCGGCCGGGTATCCTGAAATCTACACCCAGAATCGTCGGGAATCTCATACTCGTCGGTCACCTCTCCGATGACGATCGGATCGGTATTCGCCACGCTTGCCACACCGTCGGCCACGAGCACAGACACCCCGGGGGCCGGGAAGCTAGATCGCGCGGATCCGGTTGTTCTTGGGGTTGTGCTCGACTTCGGCCAGCCCGAGGGCCTCCATGAGTGGCGGCACGTACATTCCGAACCGGCCGCGAAGCCCCTTCTTGAGGCCGTACCAGCCGCCGACCGGGTTCTCGGGCGAGCGTCCCCAGGCTTCAACCGTGCCTTCGGCCGCAGGCTTCTGCTCATCGGCACTGCCAAGCAGCATCCAATCGCCGTGCCGCTTCAGCATCGCGTGCAGGTCGTCGAGGCACCGCAACTGGTAGCGCAGGACGGTGCTGCCGACCGTGCAAACAAGCACCGGCGGATCGGCCGCCTCATCCCGATACATCTGGTACGCCGATGTGCCGCTCGGCGTCTTCAGCTGCCAGGGTTCTTCGCGAGTACCACTGCCATGAACGTCGGCTGCCGCCACTTGCTTCCTCGGGCCGTATCGGCGCCGTCCTGGCCGTTCTCGGTCGGTTCGCCGCCAAGGCGACCGTACAGCCGCGCGCCGTGTAGCGCACCCGCTGCGTTCGGCCGATCATGTGGCGGGACGGAGCCGAACGCGGCGAGGTGGCTGCCGGCCTACTGGAGCCCGAGCACCTTTCGCTTGGCGGCCGTGAACTCCTCGTCCGTAAGCTTGCCCGCCGTGTGCAGGTCGGACAGTTCGCGGAGCCGCTCCAGGTCCCCGATGGTAGGCGCAGCCGATCCCGACGCGCCACTATACGGAGTCACGAGGGTGATCAGGAGCCAGAAAACGAGCAACCCGACCACCACGAAGCCGAGCAGCCCAAGGAGACCGATGCCGGGCGCATAGCCCATGCCCTCGCCGAATCCTCGGAAGGGCGTCCCTCGCATCAACGGCTGGGAGCCCGGCATATTCCCTGTACCAGCCTCGTAGGCGACGAGACCGACGAAGGCGACAACGGCCAGCGCGACAACGAGTGCGCCAAGCCGACGAAGAACGGTTCTATTCATTGAGTGATGCCTCTGTACAATTCAGCGATTCTCCGCGTCGCGACTGAACCAGACCTGAACTGGGACGCTAACCAAAAGGCCGCGCCAGTTCACAGTCCGCCGACAAGCGGTCGGACAGACGGCGATCGGCCGGTGGCTCTGTTCCACGCGAAGGAAGTGACCGCTGCCATGTCCAACCGCCTCGGAACCAGGCGCTCCAGTATGGCGATGCGATCACTGAGCATCCGATGCTGCTGGCGAAGGTGGGCCCGCCTGCCGTTGCGTCGTAGTAGTGCCGATGGCCGGCAGACGTCCGAGCGCCCGTCATGCTCCAGGCTGGCCGATGCCGCCACATGCCGGAGTCACCGACCGTCGCCGGGTGAATAAGATTGCCGGGCTCAATGCCCCACCACGCGCATGGAGAAGCGTCGCTTGCCCTGGTCAGACGAAACGCCCCGAGGACGAAGGCTGAGTCGCCTCAGCGCGGCCGAGGCGGCCTTGTATCAGGACGAAGCTGAGGTGGATTCCGGCAGTCTCGCGGATCGAGCGAAGGGCCTCGTTCGGGCCTCCCTCCCCAGGGGCGCGGTGATCCTGGGGCTCCTATTCGTGATCAACGCCGGCATGGCCGTCCTGCGCGACAAGGTTCTTGCCCACACCTTCGGCGCGGGCCCCGAACTAGACGCCTTCTTTACCGCCCTCTTCCTGCCCCAACTCGTCCTGGAATTCCTAGTCGTCGGCGGCGTGGTGGGGCCGTTCCTGCCGATATTCGTCGGCCTGAAGGGCGAGGCCGAGGCAACGGCCCGGGACTTCGCTCGCACCATCCTCACCGGATCGATGATTGTCATGGCCGCGGCCATGGCCCTCGTCATCATCTTCGCCCCACAGACTGCCTCGTTCGTAGCGCCCGGCTACGTGGGCAGCCAGCGCGAGTTGTACATCGGGCTGCTCCGAGTGATGGCCCTCGGCCAGATCGTCTTCGCGGCCTCCTTCGTTCTGGGCGAAGTACTCGTCGCGGAGCGGCGCTTCGTGTCCTACGGCCTGGGTGACTTCGCCTACAACGCCGGCATCGTGGCGGGGGCGATGCTGCTCTCAGGCCCATTCGGCATCTACGGCGCGGCCATCGGTTTCCTCCTCGGTGCCCTGGGCCACCTGGGCGTCCGCCTCGTCGGCATCTACAGGACCAGCTTCCGCCCTCAGCTGTCGCTGTCGCTCCGAACGAAGGGCCTGGGCGAGTTTGTTCGGCTGTCGCTGCCCAAGATGATCAGCCAACCCATGGGCACGTTGATGCTGATCTACTTCGGTTCGCTGGCATCGACCCTCGCCCCCGGATCGGCCACCTCGTTCAACTTCGCCCGCAACTTCCAGAGCGTCGGCGAGAGCGTGGTCGGGCTGGCCTTCGCGACGGCGGCCTTCCCTGCTCTCTCGGCAGCGTCTGCCGCGGGCGACAAGCGGGTCTTCAAGCGAATCTTCAAGACGAATCTGGCCAATATCGCGTTCTTCTCGACCTGCGGCAGCGTCGGCCTCCTCCTGTTCGGCGGCTTCGCAATCAGGATCCTGCTGAGCGGCGGGGCGTTCGACGAGACAGACGTTGCCAGGACCACGATGGTTCTCATGATCCTGGCCATCTCCGTGCCATTCGAGAGCCTCGTCGAACTCTTCGCGCGGGCCATCTTCGCGACTCACAACACCGTCGAACCCACGGTCGCGGCCGCGGTTGGATTCGTGACGGGAGTGCTCACGACCATGATCCTCTCTACCCCTGCCGGACTGGCCGCCATTCCGATCGGATATGTGGCCTGCCGGGTTGCGCAACTGACCGTCCTGGCGTTCTTTCTCCAGCCGAGAATGGCCCGCATTGGCGGAGCGTCGGGCTGGTCCCGGGCAATCGTTCGTGATCGTTGGGGCGGCGTCCAGGGCGCCAATCATCGAGCCTCGCCCGCAGGCTCCAGGCCCACCGGCCAGGTCGTGGTGATGGCAATCCTGCTGGCGGCCCTGACCGCCGGCACGCTGTTCGCCGGAGCGCAGGCGCTCAGCCACTCTTCGATAGGTGGCGAGCCGCAGACTACGCCCTGGGCTCGCACCAACGGCACCCGCGAGCCAGTTCTCACGCTCCCGCCGGCGACATCTTCGGTTGCCCCCTCGGCCTCCGCATCTGCTCAGGTGCTAAGCGTGACACCTTCTGCGATGCCATCTGGCAGCCCCGGCATCTTCTCCATGGACCTCTATCGCGAAGGCGATTTCGTCAGCGAGTTTAATGACCTCTGGTGCGTGCCGGCGGCGATGCAGACATCGATGAACATGATGAGCGCCGAACCTGACACATCCTACGATACCCAGGCCAAGCTCTTCGGTCTTGCCGTGTCGCTGGGCGGTTCCGACAGGGGAGGAGCGGACCCCGACGGCTGGGCCGGAGGCCTCTCCTCGCTCGGCTACGGCAACTACCAGGTTGGCGCCAAGCTCAAGATGGTCGATGCGGTCCACACCGTCGCGAAGCAGATACGAATCACCCAGCGACCGGCCGGTTTGCTCGTCTGGAAAGGCTGGCACTCCTGGGTCGTCTCCGGCTTCACGGCCACGGCCGATCCCGCCATCACGGACAAGTTCACGGTCCTATCTGTGCGCATTGAGGATGTCTGGTATCCGCGCGTATCGACGCTATGGCCCAAGTCCCGCGCGCCCGACGCTGACGTTCCGGTCGCTGATCTGGCTACGGACTATAAGGTCTGGGTCCAGGCCAAGTTCATTCAGGGCCGCGACGGCTATTTTGTGTACGTGATCCCGGTCGCGTAGACCGCCTGGCGGCGCCGGGCAACGATCCTCATCGGCGGCGTGATCGTCTCGACGACCTTCCCGTGGGTCCCGGCCTCGCCGGTCAGATCGCTCCGCGAAATCCCGAAAGCGAACCGCGCCCAGGCCACTCCGGCTGGCTGACCGCCGGCCATTTGCGGCGGCACCAAAGCACGTCACGGGACGGTACAGGCCTCCAGGGACCTCTATTTTCAGGCTATCCACAGGTTGTCGGCGTCGCTTTCACCCGCTCTGTGGCACAGGCTCGCAGGGCGCAACCGCGGGTGACCAACTGGCGGCGAAGATGAACCGGAGGCCGCGCCCCGCCCGTACCCCCTATGCACCCCTTCGAGACGAAGAGGGCCGTTAGAAGCAGGATCCACGGGCAAAAGATCCAGGAGAAACAAGATGCGTCCCAGCTCACGGTGGACATCAATGGCCGGCCTGGTTGTCGGCGTAGTTTTCGTGGCGAGTGCGTGCTCGGCCGCCGTGGCAACCCCAGTGGCCACGACGAGCGTGGCCGGCGCACCAGCTGCCGCGAGCCTCACCTTGGCCTCAACTAACAGCCCAACTCTGGGAGCCTATCTGACCGGGCAGAGTGGTATGACGCTCTACGTCCTCACGACTGACACGGCTGACACTAGCTCCTGCACCGGCACCTGCGCGACCAACTGGCCGCCCCTGACCGTGGCCGGCGGCGCGGCCATCACGGGTCCCAGCGGCGCCACTGCCGCGTTCGGCATGATCGCCCGCACTGACGGGACGACCCAGGTCACCTACAACCACTGGCCGCTGTACTACTTCGCCGGCGACTCCAAGGCCGGCGACACCATGGGCCAGGGCAAGCTCAACACCTGGTTCGTTGCGCCGCTAAGCGGATCGCTCGCGTCCGCGGCGCCGGCCGTCAGCCCGGTCGCGGTTCCGTCTATGAGCAGCGGCTACTGATAGCCCGGCGGCCCGGCGGCCCTGCGCCGCCACCGGATTACTCCCAGAACCCGCCGGCGCCCGACCGGCGGGTTCTGCTACTACGGGAGAAGAACGGCCGCGAAGGCCTCCGCGATGGCCCGGTAGCCTCGGGCGTTGGCGTGGAAATCAGGCCCCAGTGGCGGCGGTGCTGCGCCCCACGTCCACTGGCAGGCCAGGGCAACGTTCACCGGTACCGGACCGACGTTTGGCAACTCCGCGATGGTCTCAAAATCAGTCGTGCGGAAGATCCCTTCCACGTCCGCGAGTCTCAGTCCGGCAGCGCGGTAGAGCTCGCGGAGATGGGCGTTGATCGGCACAACCGCATCCCACACGGATGATCGGGCGATCGCTTGACCCTCCGGGCCGAGCAGCCACATCGTCAGGAACGGATCGTAGGTCGTCATGCCAACGATTGGCACCTGAGGGCCGGCCGCTTCCTGCAGCCGACACAGGATCCCGGGGAGGTTGCGGCTGATGCTGGCCAGCCCAACCGGGATCGATTCCAGCGTGTACGCCGGTATGTCGTTGAGGCCGATATCGAGGGTGACGAACTCAACCGAGCCGCGACGCTTGCGCAGAAAGGCGACCGCCTCCTCGAGCTGGCTGCCGTGCGGGTAGGTCGTCAGCCCGCCGTCGATCATCGTCGTTGTCGATTCGCCAGGGTAGCCAAGATTCACTGTCCGAAGGCGCGGCAGCGTCAGCCGGGCGATCGAGGCCAGTTGGTCGGTGTAGCCCTCGTCGGTGCGGAACTGCGACTCCTCGCGGCCGATCGGCTGCACGCCCACAGCCAGCGAGTCGCCAAGTGACAGATAGTAGGTTGGGGCCGCGTCATCGATCGTCATGGCCGGCCGTGCGTCTCCGAGGTGCATGTCTCCGTCTGGGCGAGCCTAGCAGCCACCGCCGCCGCCGGGTGTCGCCCGGCCGACACCCGTCCACACGGCCAGTCCTGGACCGGCGATACTGGCCCCTGACAAAGCAGGCCTTCCCGCCGAGCATGACCCGAGGCGCATTTGGCGAGCGGGGCGGCGTTTCGGTCCGACAACCAGAGGCGATCGCCGGTGCTCGACGCGGCCCAGGGAATCGAAGCGATCGTGGACGAGGTGCCAATGGCGGCCGGCCCAACCCACGACCTGGATGGGCGCCCCACCAAGCCCCTGCCGCTCGGACATCTAGTTCGGATCTCGATGTACTGGCTTGGCATCTCCGCCGTCTGGAGCGGGATTCTCGACATCGTCAACAACCGGCTGCAGTACACGGGCCTGGTTCCAAAGGGCAGCGAAGGGCTGGGCGGGCTCCAGATCGCGCTCGCCGGCACGTTCATCGCCATCCTTGTCCAACCGACCATCGGCACGATCAGCGACTACACGATGACCCGCTGGGGCCGCCGAAAACCGTACATCTTCATCGGTGCCGCCCTGGATGTTGTCTTTTTGTGGGGCGTCGCGACGTCTAGCACCTTGCCGGCGGTTGCTGCCTTCGTGACGATGCTCCAGTTCAGCTCGAACTTCGCCCAAGGACCATTCCAGGGGTATGTCCCCGATCTAGTCCCCGCCAAGCAGGTCGGAATCGCGTCGGGACTGATCGGCCTGATGGCCGCCCTCGGCAACGTGGCCGGCTACGCGGTGTCGGCCGTGGCCCTGATGCTGAGCCAGACAGACCCCAATGCCTTCATCTACGGCACCATGGCCATCGGATTCATCGAGTTCCTGACGATGCTCAGCGTCGTTATCAGCGTCGACGAGGGCAAGACGGCCAAGCCTCGCGGGGGCAAGTCGTGGTTCGCGATCGCTCGTGAAGCGTGGGGCACCGACATCCTGCGCGAGCGCAGCTTCCTGTGGTTGGTTGGCTCGCGCTTCTGTATCCTCACCGGCGCAGCGCTCTATCCGATCATGGCCACTTTTTACCTGGCCCAGGTCTTCGGCCTGGATCAAAGGGCTGCAGGTGACACCAAGCTGGTCCTCCTCGCGGTGGTCGGCGTGTGTGTGACTCTCTCGGTTGTGCCATCCAGCCGGCTGTCCGATAAGGTCGGCCGCAAGAAGGTGATCTACGGCTCGTGCCTCGCCGGCGGGTTGGGACTCGGAATTGGCGCGGTGGCGCCGACCCTACCCGTAGCCCTTGCCGGCGCCGCCCTTTTCGCCATCGCCGCCGGTGCCTTCCTGGCCGTGGACTGGGCACTCATGAGCGATATCGTTCCGAAGGCCTCAACGGGCCGCTACATGGGCATCTCCAACGTGGCCACGGCCTCGGCCGGGACGGTGGCCCTGGCCCTAGGCGGCGCCGCCGTCATGGATACGGTGAACCACGCCTTCGGCTACGGGACCGGCCCTCGCGCTGCCCTCGGCTTCGGTGTCGTGTGCTACATCCTCGGGGCACTGCTGCTCAAGCCAGTGGTGGAACGCCGGCGAGAGTTTGAGGCCGTCCGTAGCGGAGCGGCCTCGTAACGGACAAATCGCGGGGCCCAGAGCGGGAGTAACCTTCTTGCGGAGGTGGCAACAACCTCATGAATGCACTCGGACAGCGGCTCCTGATTCTCGAGCCTCAGTACCGCCAGCGAGTGTGGGGCGGACAGCGCCTCCGACGCTCTGACCCGCCGATCGGCGAGGCCTGGATCGCCTATGGCCCGAGCCTCGTCTCAAACGGCGCCCACGCCGGAGCAACACTCGACGCGCTGATAGCGAGCCACAGCACCGCCCTCATGGGTGCGGCTGTTGCCCGGCGCTACCCGGCGAGATTCCCGATCCTGATCAAGATGCTCGATTGCGCAGATTGGCTCTCCGTCCAGGTCCACCCCAACGACGAGCAGGCCCGCCGACTCGTGGGGCCGGACGAGTTCGGCAAGACAGAGGCGTGGTACTTCCTGGAAGCCGCGCCGGGCGCCGAAATCCTTGCCGGCGTGAAGCCAGCCATCGACAGAGCCACGCTTGCCGCCGCGATACGGGACGGCCGCGTACTCGATGTGGCCGAACACGTTGGAGTTAGTTCCGGCGAGGCCTTGCTGATCCCGGCCGGCACACTCCACGCCCTAGGTCCCGGTCTTTTGCTCTATGAAATCCAGCAAGCAAGCGATACGACGTATCGAGCCTACGACTGGGGGCGACCGCAGTCGGCCGGCCGGAAGCTACATATCGAAGAATCGGTCGAGGTCACCGAGCCGGTCGGACCTGCCGACAGGGTCCACCCTGAGGTGACCGCAGGGACTGGCGCGGCGGCGGCCATCGATTGCGCCCTCTTCGACGTCGATCTGGTCCGAGTCTCGCCTTCGATGCCGTGGGCCTCCGACACCCACGGGCGGAGCTTCCACGTCATCACGGTCACCGCAGGCAGCGCCGAACTCACATGCGGGGACGAGCGAGTCCGACTTGGCAAGTTCGAGACGGCGCTTATCGCAGGCTCGGCGGGCGCATACCAGGTCAGCGCCGTTGACGAGAGAGTCGGCCTCCTGCGGGCGACGGTGCCCGCTTAGTCGGACCGACGCCCAGGCGTTCGACGGCGGACGCAATCTCGGCCAGATCGGCGGGCGTGAGAACGAGCGATCCGGCAGGCAGCCAGCCGTCGACCTGGGCCGGCGTGCGAGCGCCCACGATCGCACCACTGACGCCCGGCCGGGTCAGCGTCCAGGCCACGGCCACGGCCGAGACGGTGGTTCCGTGGCGAGCGGCGACCGGCCGGAGCGCGTCTCTCAGGGCCAGGTTCCGCGTCACATCCGGCTCGGTGTGGCTCGCCGAGTGGCGCCGCCAATCATCGTCTGCCATGGCCGCGACGCGCTCTCGAGAGAACGAATCGGTCAGGATGCCCGAGCCCATGGGGCTGTAGACGATGACGCCGGTGCCGTGCGTGGCCGCCCACGGGATCAGGTCTGCGCTGGCGCCCTGACGAATCAGCGACAAGGGCGGCTGCAGCGAGTCGACGTGGCGGACCGCCTCACAGCGCTCCAGCAGGGCTACGTCGAAGTTGCTGACGCCGATCGCACGAACCTTGCCTTCGTCCACAAAGCGGGCCATCTCGCCCCAGGAGTCCTCCACCGGCGTGCCCACCTCGTCGGGCCAGTGGATTTGGAAGAGGTCGATCCGTTCCACCGCCAGTCGCCGCAGTGAGTTCTCGACGTCGAGTCGCAAGGTCGCAGGCTCCGAGTTCTGCTGGGGCGGAGTCATCGGGTTGGCGGGATCCCACTTGAGGCCGCACTTGGTGAATACGAGCGGCCGATCCGCTGCCGGCATACCGGCCAGAGCGCGGCCGACCACTTCTTCCGAGTGGCCCAAGCCGTAGACAGCGGCCGTGTCGATCCAGTTGACGCCGCGCCCCACCGCGTGCGTGATCGCCCGGACCGAGTCGGCATCGTCCTGGGGTCCCCAGCCGAACGCCCAGCCACCGCCGCCGACCGCCCATGCGCCAAAGCCGACCGTGGTGATATGGAACTCACTCCTGCCGAGCGATCGAGTCTGGAGGTCCATGCCATTTCTCCCGCATGCTGGCCCTAATAACTGCCGACAGCCCGATTGTCGCACTCCGGCCGCCGACCGCCCAATTGGGCGTAGTGCCGCCCAAGGCCGTAACCTTGGCACGATGATACGAACCAGCGCCGGCATCCTCCTTTATCGCCGCCGAGCGGGCGCTCTTGAGGTCCTGCTGGTTCATCCCGGCGGCCCCTTTTTCGGCCGTAAGAATCTGGGCAACTGGTCGATCCCCAAGGGCGAAGTGGATGCAGCCGACCCGGATTACGAACAGACGGCTCGTCGGGAGTTCGCCGAGGAGGTTGGCCACCCGGTGCCCGGAGCGCGGCTGATCGAGCTTGGGTCCATTCGCCAGAAGGGCGGCAAGGTCGTCTACGCCTGGGCCGTCGAAGGCGACATCGATCCGGCCACCATGACCAGCAACTTCATCGAATTCGAATGGCCGCCGTTCTCGGGCCAGACCAAACGCTTCCCTGAGGTGGACCGGTGGCTGTACTACGGCCCCGAGGATGCCCGCGCCCACATCAAGGAGGCGCAAATCCCACTCCTCGACCGGTTGGAAGCAGCCCTCTCGGGCGACCGGCCCGAAGACCCGGAATCCCGTTGACCGAGGTTGTCGGCATTCACGGCGTCTCGGTCCTTCGGTCCGGCACGGCGCTTCTCGACGCGGTCGAGTGGCACGTGAACCAGGGCGAGCGGTGGGTCGTCCTGGGCCCAAATGGCAGCGGCAAGACCACCCTGATGTCCGTCGCAGCCACATATTTGTGGCCATCTCGAGGCAGCGTCTCCGTCCTGGGCCAAGTCGTAGGTACAGTCGATGTGCGCGAACTGCGCAAGCGCATCGGGCTCGTCAGCGCCTCGCTGCAGGCCCGCATTCCGCCGCAACTCACGGCCCGGGACGTGGTCGTGGCCGGAGCGACCGGCGCCATCGCGCCCTGGTGGGATCGACCTGGCCGGGATACGGAAGAGCAGGCCGCGGAACTGCTCGACGTGGTCGGCTGCGCCGCGATCACGGAGCGCTGCTTCGAGCTGCTCTCGTCGGGCGAGAAACAGCGCGTCCAAATTGCCCGGGCGTTGATGCTCGATCCGGCCCTGCTGCTCCTCGACGAACCTGCGGCGGGTCTGGACCTCGGGGCGCGCGAGCAGCTGGCGGTGCTGCTGGCCGGACTCAACGCCCGGCCGGGTCTCGCCGCCACGGTCGTTGTCACCCATCACGTCGAAGAGATCGCGCCTGGCACCACGCATGCCCTGGTGTTGCGATCCGGTAGGGTCGTCGCCGCCGGGGCGGTGGCGGAGACGGTCACGGGTCCGGTCCTTTCCGAGGCCTTTGGGCTGGCTCTTCGGGTCCACCGCGTTGGCGACCGATTCGCGGTCCAGGCAACGAACGCTCAGCCGGACTAGTTGGACGCGCACCCGGTCCCAGCTCGGCAGACAAGGAGGCCCATGACGACACGAATTGAGACGGTGGCATTCGACTTGGGCGGAGTGCTGATTGACTGGAACCCGCGCCACCTGTATCGCCGACTCCTCGACGACGAGGCCGCGATTGAGCGGTTCCTGGCGGAGGTCTGCACGCCCGAGTGGAACGCCACCCTCGATGCCGGCTACCCGTTCGCGGACGGCGTTGCTCAGCTGGTGCGAGAGCATCCGGAGCAGGCGGAACTCATCGAAGCCTACCGGTCGCGCTGGCCCGAGATGCTCGGCGGCTGCTTCGGCGAAACGCTGGAGATCATGCGCCGGTTGCGGAGTGAAGGGGTTCCCGTCTATGCGTTGAGCAACTGGGCGGCAGAGACCTTCGCCTCAACCCGCGACCGCTTTCCGTTTCTCGACGAGTTCGACGGGATCCTGCTTTCCGGCCAGGTTGGCGTCGGCAAGCCGGACCCGGCCATCTTCCGCCTGTTCCTCGAGCGCTTTGGGCTGACGGCCGAGTCGACCGTGTTCATCGACGACAGCCCGGTAAACGTGGCCGTCGCGCGATCCCTTGGAATCCAGGCGCTCCTGTTCCGGAATGCGACCCAGCTCAAGCGGGAGCTGCAGGCTCTTGGTCTGCCGGTCTAGTCCGGGCCGCTCGATCCGTTGCCCTTGTGAGGCCCCGGCGCCTTTGATTGCCGATAGCCGCTCGGCCCTGATTCACTTTCGGGTTGTCAGTGCTCAGGAACCTTGGTCGACTGGTTGCCGACCACATCGATCGACGTGGAACCGGTCGGATTACGGGTAGGTGCCACCCACTGCGCCTGCCAGGGCCGTCGCCAGGGGAAGCAGGGACAGGGCCAAACCCAGAATCGAGGAAATGAAGACCGCGCGGAAGCTGAAAGAACGACGAGACATTGGTGACTCCTTTTCGGGTACCCACAGGGAACCCGGGCCGGCGCGGCTTCTCGGCAGGCCGATCGTAGGGTCGGCAACGGCGGCGGTCAAGTATTTCTAAACCTTGTCGCCCACCGGCAACAACCTGGTACTGCCGAGCCTGAATGGGGAGTACACTTCGGCCCATGGCTAGAGTCAGTTCCACCCGTCCACGCATAGATGACACCCCCCTCGCCCGCGATATGGGCGAGCGCCTCAAGAAGGCCCGCCTGAGCGCCGGCCTGACGCAGCAGCAGCTCGCCGAAGGACGCTACACGAAGGCCTACATCAGCGCTCTCGAGAACGGCTTGAGCCGCCCCTCGATGGCGGCCCTCAACTACCTGTCCGGCAGGCTCGGTATTACCGCCAGCAAGCTCCTCAACGACGAACCGGCCGCGTGGGCGCGACTGGAGGCGGATCTGGCACTTGCCTGCGGCCGCTGGGACGACGCCACCACCGCCTACGGGGAGTTGCTGGAATTGGCAACCGCCAAGGAGACGCGCGCAGAACTCCTGGCAGGCCTGGCCGAGGCTTTCTACCGGCGTGGCAAGGGCAGCGAGGCGGCAACCGCGGCCGCCGAGGCCGCCAAGATCTTCCACAAGGCCAATCGCGAGCCGGAGGCCGCCCTGGCCGAGTACTGGCTTTCTGCCGCCCAGTACCAGCTGGAGAACAGCGTCGAGGCCAAAGCCCTGCTCAACTCCATCCTGGCCCGCGTCAGAGCCGGGCTCCGAGTTGAGCCTGACTTCCACCTGCGGTTGATCATGGCCCTCGCGACCAACGAGTCGCGAGAAGGCAACCACGCCACGGCCCTGGCCTATCTAGCCGAGGTCCGAGCACTCGCTGGTGGCTTCGACGATCGGCGCCGGGCCCGTTATCTGCAGGATCTCGCCTACAGCTACCGGGAGACGGGCGACTTCGAGGCGGCCGTCCGAAGCGGCATCGCCAGCCTGGGGCTTTTCCGCAAGGTCGAAGCGGAGCGAGAGTCGGCAGCTCTCGAGAACGAACTCGCCCTTTCCTACCTGGCCCTTGGCAACACAGGCCGTGCGCAGGAAATGATCGTATCAGCGCGCACGACGCTCGATCGCCTGCAAGATGGCTGGACCCTCGCCCACATCCTCGACACGCAGGCTCAGATCGCCCTGGCCAGCGGTGCCGCTGACGAGGCCGCAACCGTCGCCACGACGGCTCTTGAGCACGCGGAACGCACCCACAACCTCAAGGCCTTGGTAGACTCGCTCCTGACCCTGGGCCGTGCCCGAACCAGTCTGGGCGACTCGGACGCCGCTCTCGTTGCCTACGAACGTGCCGGCTCCGTCGCCCGAGAACTGGGCAGCCCAGCCCTCGTTCGCAAAGCTCTGCGCGAGTGGGCCGATGCCCTCGCCAGAGCCGGCAAGCACGAGCAAGCCTTCGCCGTCATGCGGGACGCGCTCGCCGACTCTTAAAGTCCGGTCGCGACTCGGCCAGTTGACCTATTGGCAGGTGGAGTACAATACGATTTGACCACCGAGGAGGTCGATCGTAAATGACTCCGCAATCAAGCCCGACGCTTGTGCCCGGCCTTCGCCGCCTGGGACCGGTGCCCTGGTGTCACGACGGCCACGAGGGTCTCTCGGTCACCGCGGGCGCCGACGTTCCTTCGTTCGACGACGCGATGATCCGCGGCGCATTGGTTCGCGGGGCGCTCGCTTGCCAGAGCATCGCCATCTTGGGCAGAGTCCTGAACCGTGAACTATGGACGGTCGGCTACGTCGCCCGTCTGGAACCTGACCTGACCAACCGCTCCAGGCTGCTCGTGAGGATAGCCAGCGGCCGCTGAACCGAGTCGTCAGTCCGCGGCGCCTTGGGGGGAGCCGCGGCCCGACGCCCGGTCGCACCCGACGCCTGGTCGCACCCGACGCCCGGTCGCACCCGACGCCCGGTCGCACCCGACGCCCGGTCGCACCCGACGCCTGGCGCCGGGACCGCGAATGGGCCACCCTGAGGCAATGCCGCATCTGCCCTTCGACTCCGACAGCCGCAATCCGCACGACCCTGGCACCGACGTGGCAGCGGAACGAGCCGCGGCCGTGCGGCGGGCCGCGAGTGTGCCGCTGACGACGCGAGCCGGGACCACGATCCGGATCGGCACAGCCTCCTGGACCGACCCGACCATGACGGCTCCAGGCGTTTTCTATCCACGCGGCGCGGACAGCGCCGAGGAACGGCTCGCCCACTACGCGGGCACCTTCCCCATCGTGGAGGTGGATGCCACTTACTACGCCCTGCCATCGGCGAAGGTGGCAACAGCCTGGGTGGAGCGAACGCCGCCGGACTTCATCTTCGATGCCAAGGCGCACGCCTTGATGACGGGGCAGCCCACCGAGACGAAGCGTCTACCGAAGGACTTGCGCTCCGCCCTGCCCGAGAATCTCGCGGCCAAGCCACGGATCTACGCCCGAGACCTGCCGGCCGAGCTGCGCGACGAGGTGTGGCGTCTCTTTCTGGCGGGGCTGGAGCCACTCCGAGCGAGCGGCCAGCTCGGGTCGGTGTTGCTGCAGTTCCCGAAGTGGTTCTTCCCCACGAGCCAGAGTCGCGACGTGATACTGGAGGCCCGGGAGCGGCTCGGCAGTGTTTGCTCCGCGGTGGAGTTCCGCAGCGAAACCTGGTTTACGGAGAAGAACTACGAGCGGACGCTCCGATTTCTGACCGACAACTCAATCCCCTTCGTCATGGTCGATGGGCCACAGGGACTGCGCAGCAGCGTGCCGCCCATCGTGGCCGTGACCTCGCCTGATCTGGCCGTCATCCGGTTCCACGGCCGTCGAGTCGAAACGTGGGAAGGCAGCGGCATTCCGGTCGTGGAACGGTTTCGCTATCTCTACAGTGAAGCAGAGATGAGGGAATGGGTGCCCCGTATACGTGAGGCCGCCGAAGGAGCTCGCGAGCTGCACATCTTGATGAACAACTGCTACGCCAACTACGGGTCCACGAACGCCCGTGAGCTTGCGGCGATGCTCGAGGCCGAGCTCACTGCCCGTCCGGATGAGCCGTCCGGCCAGCCAGGCGAGGCGCTCCTGCCGCCCGCGTGACCCGCCCGCGACGCGGACATGATTCCGACGCAGACACGGCAAACGGCCCGAGGAGGGGGCCCGAGCCGTTTGCGAAGGAGCGCGCCGTCACTCGCGTCCTGGGTGTATTGGCTGGATCCTAGGCCGCAGTCGGAGGACCGTCGTCCCAGCGCCGGTCCGTTCCGTCACGCGAACCGACGGACGCTGGCGAGCGACGCGGGTCGCGTAACGGTGCGCGGGACGACGTGACCGAGTCGTCTCCGAGGGCTATTCCCGCAGTAGGATGCTCTCCTATTAAGGCCGCGTTCCCAGGGAGCGAAATGCCCGATCTCGTCAATGCCGAGGGCCGCCTGGCGGGCATGGACGGGTTCCTCTCCAAACCTTTCACGGCTGACGATCGCAGGCGCCGCGCGAGCGACGAGAGCCTGAACCCCGCAACCTGGAGCTGCTCTGGAGCTACCAATGGACGACAGGACTGGACGAGACGATCGAAGCTACTTGTCACCGACAGCTCACCCTGGCGAGATGGCCGACGACGACCCGCCGGAGAAAGCCGTCCACCCCACCAGTACTCTGCGTTCGGACTTCGACCAGGGTGGTGTCGAGATCCCCTATCGCCGCCATCTGTACGACGAGGAGATGGTCCAGCGGGTCGGTGGGCGACGCAGGGTACGGCCCGAGTTGGTGCTCACGATCGCAGGATCGGTCTTCGTAGTGGCTGCTCTCCTCAAGCCGTGGCAAAACCCCTTGCCTGCCAGCCAGCCGTCGCCGATCGCTGCGGTATCGCCTACGGTGGCGGTCATAGTCGCGCCGTCGCCGGACCACAACACCGACACCACCAACGTCGCCGTGGTCAAATTCGGCATCCCCGATAACCTCGTGCAGCGCTGGTCCGCGGTCGACTGGAGAGAGCTGCGAACCACCGACCCTCACTCCAGCTGGGGCTTTGCGGCGGCGACCATGCCAAGCGTCGGCGAGGGACCGGCCATCATCGCGGGACCGGCCGGCCCCGGGACGATACTGCCAATGACCAGCTGGGTCGCTGCCGGTTCGCCGCCATCCAACGCGACATTGCCGGTGGTCGTCGGCCAGAACGTCTACGCCATTGCGGTCACCTGGCCCGACAACCTCAAGGTGACCGGCGTCACGTTCCAGTTCACGGGCGGTTCAGGCCGGGAGCCCTACCTTCCGCCACCAGGCTTCCCGCCGTTCACCCAGGTGAGCCCGCTCCCGGCCGAGAGGGTCGCCTCGCCGGCGGCCGCAACCGAGACTGATCGTCCGGCAGCGTCATCCGTCCCGGCGAGCCACCAGGCCATCAGGTCGGGGCAGTTCTGGATTCCTCCGGCAGAGGAGTCTGGAAACGCACTTTCGAGCTCGGTCATCCCCACGGCGTGGAAGTCACTCCCCTGGCCGTGGCCGGCCGGCACCTATCGGGTCACGATCACGTCTCAGACCGAACCCGTGACGATCGTGCTCCAACTGCAACAGAGCGCCTGAATGAAGATGCCCCAGTCCGCGGGCCCGCCCCCTGCCGACCCGGGGCCGGTAGCGCGGCCGGGCTAGCGCGATGATGAGGTCCAGCCCGTCGTACGGAGGCGCCGCGTCAGGCCTGAGTTCGTGCTCATCGCGGTCGGGCTCCTCTTCATTGTGAGCGCGGTGGCCAAGCCGTGGGGAGGCAAGGGACGATCGCGAGAGGAACCGCGGGCCGGGCCGGTGGGTGATGCGGCTCGTGCTTGAGCAGGGCGCCTGACGAATCGAAACGCCCGACGGACATCCGCCGGGCGTTCCAGTTATGGACCGAGATTGGCTACTTGTCGCGCTCCGCGGCGCCGAGGAGGGCGGCCTGGGCGGCCGCGAGGCGCGCCACAGGAACCCGGAAGGGCGAGCAGGACACGTAGTTGAGGCCGATGTCGTGGCAGAAGCCGATGGACATCGGGTCGCCGCCGTGCTCGCCGCAGATACCCACCTTGAGGTCCGGGCGGGTCTTGCGGCCAAGTTCAACGGCCATCTTCATTTCCTGGACGATGACCGGGTCGAGTGACTGGAAGGGGTTGTACGGGAGGATCTTGTCCTCGACGTACTTGAGGAGGAACCCGCCCTCGGCGTCGTCGCGGCTGTAGCCGAACGTCATCTGGGTCAGGTCGTTGGTGCCGAAGCTGAAGAACTGGGCGTACTTGGCGATCTCGTCCGCGACCCAGCAGGCCCGCGGAATCTCGATCATGGTGCCGAACTTGTAGTCGATCTTGACGCCCGCAGCCTTGACGACGGCGGCGGCCTCGGCCTCAAGAAGAGTCTGCGTGGCGATGAGCTCGTTCACGTGGCCGACGAGCGGGATCATGATCTCCGGCCGCGGGTCCTTCTTGGCCTTCTTCACGGCGACGGCCGCGTTGAGGATGGCCCGGGTCTGGATCTTGACGAAGTCCGGGATCATCAGGCCGAGGCGGCAGCCCCGGAGGCCGAGCATCGGGTTCTGCTCGTGCATCGACTTGATTGTCGCGAGCAGCGCCTTGTCCTTGGTCGTGGCCGCCTCACCGGCCTTGGTGACCTTCACGAGCTGATCCTCGAGGTTCGGGAGGAACTCGTGGAGCGGCGGGTCGATCAGCCGAATGACTACCGGCAGGCCGCTCATGGCCGTGAGGATGCCCTCGAAATCGCCCTGCTGGAGCACTTCGAGCTTGGCCATCGCGGCGTCGAACTGCTTGACGGCGGCCTTCTCCTCGGTGGTGAGGGCCTGGCCGGCAGCGATTTTGCCCTTGGCGCGGGTAGCAACGTTGGCGACGAGGATCGCGCTGCGCACGATCTCGAGGCGCGGGCCTTCACGGAACATGTGCTCGGTGCGGCACAGGCCGATGCCCTGGGCGCCGTAGGAGCGGGCCTGAGCGGCCTCTTCCGGCTTGTCGGCGTTGGTCCAGATCATCAGCTTGCGGACCTTGTCGGCCCAGCCGAGGACGGTCTGCAGATCCTTCTGATCCTCGAACCGAGCGCTAACCGTGGGTAGAGCGCCCGCGAACACTTCACCGGTAGAGCCGTCGAGGCTGACCCAGTCGCCTTCCTTGACGGTGATGCCGTTGGCGTGGGCGGACTTGGTGGCGTAGTTGACTTCCAGATCGGCGCAACCTGCGACGCAGGGCTTGCCGATCTGGCGAGCGACGACCGCGGCGTGGGAGGTCGCGCCGCCCTTGGCGGTCAGGATGCCCTGAGCGACGGCCATGCCGTGGAAGTCGTCCGGAGACGTCTCCTCGCGGATCAGAACGACCTTCTCGCCTTTGGCAGCCCAAGCGGCTGCCACGTCGGCGTGGAAGACGGCCTTACCGACGGCCGCACCCGGGGAAGCGTTCAGGCCCTTGGCCATCCGCTTGGCTGCGGCGCGGGCCTTCAGGTCGAACTGGTCGCGCATCAGCTGGTCAACCTGGGCCGGCTCGATCCGCCCCAAGGCCTCTTCCTGAGTGATCAGCTTTTCCTTGACCATGTCGATGGCGATCTTCACAGCGGCGGCGGCGGTCCGCTTGGCGCTGCGGGTCTGAAGCATGTAAAGGCGGCCGCGCTCGATCGTGAATTCGAGGTCCTGGACGTCCTTGTAGTGCTTCTCGAGCTTCTCGGCGATCTTCTTGAACTCGGCGAAGACCTTGGGCATGTCGGTCGCCAACTGCGCGATCTTCGGTGCCGTTCGGACGCCTGCGACAACGTCCTCACCCTGCGCGTTGGTGAGGTACTCGCCGTAGAGGACCTTCTCGCCGGTGTTGGGGTCGCGGGTGAACGCGACGCCGGTGCCGGAGTCGTCGCCCATGTTGCCGAAGACCATCGTCACGATGTTCACGGCGGTGCCGAGGTCGTGGGCGATCTTCTGGCTGTTACGGTAGTCGTTGGCCCGCTTGCCGAACCAGGAAGCGAAGACGGCCTTGATGGCCAGGTCCAGCTGCTCGTTCGCGTCTTCCGGGAAGCCGCGGCCGACGGTGTCCTTGACGATCTTCTTGTAGGTGGCGACGAGCTTCTTGAGGTCGTCGACGTTGAGGTCTGTGTCCTTGGCGCCCTTGCCGTGCTTCTCCTTGGCCGCGTCAAGCGCCAGGTCGAAGCGGTTGTAGGCGACTTCCGAGCCGTCCTTGCTCTTAACGACCTGCGCCGGGACGTCCATGACGATCCGGCCGAACATCGAGATGAAGCGGCGGTAGGCGTCCCAGCCGAAGCGCTCATTGCCGCTGATGGCGATGAGGCCCTGGAGGGTGACCTCGTTGAGGCCGAGGTTGAGGACCGTGTCCATCATGCCCGGCATCGAGAACTTGGCACCGGAGCGGACCGAGACGAGGAGCGGGTTATTCGGATCGCCGAAGCCCTTACCGGACTGCTGCTCGACGACCTTGACGGCCGCGAGGACGTCGTCCCACAGGCCGGCGGGAAGCTTCTTGCCGGAGCTGAAGTAGTCGTTGCAGGCTTCGGTGGTGATAGTGAAGCCCGGGGGAATCGGCAGACCAGCGTTGGTCATCTCCGCGAGGCCGGCGCCCTTGCCGCCCAGGAGGTCCTTCATCCCGCCGTTGCCCTCGCCCTTGCCGCCGCCCCAAGCGTAGATGTAACGCTTGGCGGCCTTGTGGGTCTTGCCGGAGTCGGCCATAGGGTTGTCATCTCCTTGGATTCGGGGTTTGTCGCGCCGCGGGCAGCGTCAAGCGCCCGAGCGACAGGTTCACACAGATGTCCGACAGATTGTACAGGCGTCGGCCAGCCCGCCTTGCTGCCGAGAGGCATCGCGACCCGGTAATTGAGTCCCGACGAGGCCGGCCATTCGGCCTGAATACGCGGGACCTCGGATCGAATCCAATCAGGGCTGGAGCCTGTCCGCGTTCGAACGATCCAGCCACTCCAGCCAGGCATCCAGGCCCGCTCCGGTGGTGGATGAGACTTCGAGGATCGGCACAATTGGATTGAGCAGCCGCACGTCCGCCTCGAAGACGGTTCGATCGAACGACACGTACGGCAGCAGGTCGATCTTGTTGAGCAGCAGCACGTCGGCGGCCTGGACCAGGTAGGGGTGCTTGGCCGCCTTGTCGTCACCGTCGGTGACCGCAAAGACGCCGACCTTGGCGGCCTGGCCGAGATCGAAGCCGACCGGGCAGATGAGGTTACCGACGTTCTCGATCAACAGGAGATCGACCTCCGAGAGGTCGACTTGCTTCAGCGCTTCGCGAACCTGGCCGGCCTCGAGATGGCAGCCCTGGCCGGTCGAAATCTGGACGACCTGATCGCACCAGCGGGCCAGCCGATCGCCGTCCCGCCGCGTGGCGAGATCGCCGACCAGGACCGCCGGGCGGCGGCGTCCCTTGAGCGCCCGCAGCGTGGCCTCCAGCAGCGCCGTCTTGCCGCTGCCGGGCGCCCCGATTATGTCCACGGCGAAGATGCCGCGGCGCGCCAAATCGGCTCGCACGGTCTCCGCTAGTTGGTCGTTAGCCTCCAGCACGCGCTCCACAATGGGGATCCGCATCGTCCGGACCGACTCGCCCATCAGGCTCCCGCCTCCCCGCCGGTGGCAGTCGCGCCGACCTCGTCGTCGTCTTCGTCCACCGTCATCGACACCAGGTCCAGCTCATCGCCGGCGGTCGGCCGGGGCGAGGCCTCGCCGCAACTGCATTCGGCGAACGGAACGGGGCTTTCCCAGGCGCGGCCGCAGGCCGGACATGTCAGCGTCCACGGCCGCATGTCCATGACGAGAACGGACCCGGCGAGCGCTGTGTCGTGCGTAACGGCCTCCCAGCACATCTCCATCGCGGCCGGCTCCAGGCCGCGCAACGCCCCCACTCGGATTTCGACCTCGCGCACGCGCCTGCCTGCAGGCGCACGGCGCAGGATCTGCGCAGCCAGGGCGTCGGCGATCGAGAACTCGTGCACGCCGAGCATCCTATGTCATCTGGACGGCTTCGGCCGGTGGCAATCCGATCAGGCGCACCGCGTGGCCACGCCCCCTTGATCCCCTCGCCACGCGTCCCTGATTCCGGCGACACC
>CABDYO010000088.1_pt1 | contig 50048 bp, 48 predicted proteins | sample 3131971 | NCBI WGS metagenome assembly CABDYO01 (sample SAMEA5534338, study PRJEB31848) | metagenome | biome: tundra; feature: field; material: soil | place: USA | collected 2013-05 | depth 0.45 m | reverse complement strand
TCCTCAGGGCGCCCAAGCCAGCAAACGAACTCGTCGTGGTCTACGAATACAGGCCGGAGACTCCAACCCCGGAACGCTAGCGGCAGCACCACCTCGCCGTCGAGCTGTCCGAGCGCCAGGCGGGGCCAGGCGTCAGCCGGTCGGTCACGATCAGTACCCCAGCGTCTTCTTCGCTTGCTCGAACTCCGGCTGGGTGATCTCCCCGCGGGCATACCGTTCGCGCAGGATGTCGAGCGCCGTCGGTCGCTCGGGTTCCCGACTCGCGCCGCCACGGCTCACGGCAGTGACGGCCCACACGATCAGGACCACGAAGCCGATCATCACGAGCAAGCCGCCGAGCATCCAGACCCACCCGAAGCCGCCGCCGTCGAAGCCGTATCCCATCATCACGCACCTTCTTCTCGGGTCGTCTGTTGCTGTCCCGTTACGCAATGCGCTTGAGCGTGAACGGTCCATCTCAAGCCGTTCGCACGCGAGCGTCCGCGCCAATGGGATAATCCAGCGATGACAACGCTGTTGATCCTCAACGACCCACCCTACGGCACCGAACGGTCCTACAACGCCCTGCGCCTTGCCGATCCTCGCGTCGCTCGCGCGCGTCGTCGTCCACTGCGGACCCGCTGGCGCGGGCCAGGTCGCTAAGGCGTGCAACCAGCTCATCGTTATGGCCACACTCGGAGCCGTGGCGGAGGCGCTCGTCATGGCGAAGAGGGCCGGGCTGGACCCCGCACGTGTTCGAGAAGCCCTTTTGGGCGGCTACGCCGCAAGCCCGATCCTGGATATCCAGGGCGATCGGATGCTTCGGCGCGACTTCGCTCCGGGCGGCAAGGCCGCCTACAACCTTAAGGACATATCGACGATCCGCCAGATGGCATCGAGCGCGGCGCTCGACCTGCCGGTGTTCGAGGCCGCCGCGGAACAGATGCTTCGGCTCATCAACGAGGGAGGTTCGGACTTGGACAACTCAGCACTGATCACCGTCGTCGAGCGCACCACCCGCACCCTCGATGCGGGTCGCGAAGGAGCGGCACAGTGAGCAGCGACATGTTCGATCTCAGCGGGCGCATCGCACTTGTGACCGGGTCGAGCCGAGGCATCGGGTACACCCTGGCCCGCGGCCTGGGCCGAGCAGGCGCCGAAATCGTCCTGAACGCCATCCGAGAGGACGCATTGACGGTTGCCGCCGATGAAGCACGCAGCGAAGGCATCCGCGTGCACACCCGGGTCTTCGACGTGACCTCGCCCGAGCAGGTCACCGAGGCCATCGACGACATCGAAGCCAACATCGGTCCGATCGAGATCCTGGTCAACAACGTCGGAATGCAGCACCGGCAGCCGCTCGAAGACTTCCCATATGAGACCTGGCAGCGCCTCCTGAACGTCAATCTGACGTCGGCCTTCCTGGTTGGCCAGGCAGTCGGCCGGAAGATGATCCCGCGAGGCCACGGCAAGATCATCAACATCCACTCGATGCAGAGCGAGCTGGCCCGGCCCGGGATTGCCCCCTACTCCGCAACCAAGGGCGGCATGAAGATGCTCACCCGGGGCATGTGCGTGGACTGGGCCCACCACGGCATCCAGGCAAATGGTATCGGGCCCGGGTATTTCGTCACGCCACTGACCCAGGTGCTGAAGGACGACCCCAAGTTCGACGCATGGCTCTGCAGCCGGACGCCGGCCGGTCGATGGGGGGACGTCGAGGAGCTGGTTGGGGCGGCCGTGTTCCTCGCCTCCCGCGCCTCGGACTACGTCAACGGCCAGATCGTCTACGTGGACGGCGGCCTGCTCGCGGCGATATGAAAGAGAACCAAATGCTCGCCTGCGTAACGACGATGCCGCCTCGGACAACCGATTGTAGCGCCGTGGCCAGGCCGGCAGGCGACCCTGACGCCTCGAAGACGACCTGGGCGCTGCCCAGCTCCTCGGTACCGCCCGAGATGTTCACGGTGCGCGTTAGTCGCTCCAGGTCGGGTCGCGCTACTCGTAGTACCTGTGAGCCTGCGTCTGAGCATGCGCCGCCTCAGCTTGTACGGAGACCGCAACTTGCCCAATTGACCTGAGCGTCTCGGACGACTCAAGTCCGGACAGCGCCATCTCCTCAAGGAGCTGCAGGTAGCGTGTGAACACGTTCAGCCGCTCCACTCGCAGGTCCATCCTGTGCGCGATGCTCGGCTCGTGTTCGATTCCGATGGTCAGTTCTCTAAGCTGAGCCCACGCGCCTGCGTCGCAGATGGCCGTGTCGAGCATGCATTCCTCGACGTAAGGCATCCGCTGGGCCAACACACGGGCGACGTATCCTCCGGTCGGCGTGATCGACACGTAGGAAGCGGGGGTCACCGCGTCAGCGGCCGACTCGCGGACGAAACTCTGCCGGCGAAGGTACTCCACTACTGTGACGACTTGCGACTCAGATGCCCCCGTCCTGCCGAGAATGTCTGCGAGTTCTGACACGGGGCAGTTGACCGCGTCTGCTGTTCGCGCGCGCGCAATGAGGCAGTTGAGAACGAAGAGCCTCAGCAGTGTCAAACGCGTGGCCCCGAGCCGCGAGTCGAAGACGTTGATCAGCTCAGCTCTCCCCTCCTTGTAGTGGCGCCACTGCCCGAGGATCGACCCCTTGAACACCTCGTGGAATGGGAACGAGAACCGGGAATCGCTATCTAGAACCGTCTTGATGGCCCGGTCTGCTTGGATATGCCCTGACGTCAGGAAGTTGGTCGTGAGCAAGAGCCCTCTCCGGATATTCCCACCGGCCAGTGAATCCACGAAGTCGCCTGCGGGCCCCTGCAGGACGCTCCGCTGGACGATCTCGAAGAAGTCCCCGAGGTTAGGAATAGAGAGGTGCATTCCGTTGGAGAACTCGATGTCTGCCGATTTACCGTCGAGGACCTTACCGGCAAAAGATAGGCGCGACGACAGGACCGCCCGGAATGGAGGTGGATCAAGCCACAGCTTGCGCAGTTCGTAGGCATCGAAGGCGGAGTCCGTTCGGTGGCGAACGAACGTTTGGTCCCGAAGACTCACAATCACGTGGCAGTGAATGCGCTTCGACAGGGCCAACCCCTCGGCGAAGACCTTGGTCTCAAGGTCGTCGTCCTCGTAGAGGTCTACGTTGTCCAGCACCACGACACAGAGCTGCCGCTGCGCCAGATACCGAAAGACCTTGTCTACGTAAGGTTCGACCGAATCGAAATCGGCTGAGATGTGGTCGGTGACGCGGCGATTGAATTCGGGCTTGTCTCCGTATACGGGTGCCAGAGGCCCTCTAGCCAGGGCTTTGATCTCCTCTTCGTAAGCCGGACCGATTAGCGCCTTGTAGTCCGTGGGATTGTCTGGGCGCTCCGTCTGAAGGTAATCACGAAGAACGCTATAGATGAACCGGCGGGGGTTGTCGGCTCGGCCCATGGGCGCGAAGTCCACGTAGACCCAGTGAGACTTCTTGTTCTGGAGCAGGCTCCGACCGGCCACAAGCTCGAAGTGCTTCAGATACGTGGACTTGCCCGCGCCAACGGGGCCAATGATCAAGGTGACGGGCGGTGCATAGCTCGGTGAGGCGCGCTCAACCATTTCGGCGAGCGCCCCCTTCGCCTCGCCTTTCCGGATCCGCCGGGCTGGCTCGACGGGCAGCGGCTTAGGGTCGGCAAAGTGCATTCCAAGCGTTGCGTCGAACTTCGTCCGAGCCTCAGTGCTAACGAAACAGCGCCCAAGGCTCTCTACATCGGAGAGAAGGGCATCGGCATACAATGCGCGGTCAAGCGCTGGTAGAAGGTGGTCTGCGACGTTGTTCCGATCGACTCTCCCGTCGGCATCCCTGACAACGGAAAGAAGCCTGTCCTCGGTTCTCGGGACAGGCAGAAGCAAGTCGGCAAGGCTGCCGGTTCGCACTGCCGGCTCGGCAAGCAACTCGTACAACAGCCGGGCGTCGGGATCAGGTCGGTCGAATGGGGAGAGAAGGCCGGCCTCGGAGTCATCGGAACGGGCCTGTACCGCGTAGTAACACCAGCAGCGTCCGTTCGTGACAATTGCAAGGTCGGCTTCCTTGTCCAGAGCGTACTGGTGTACTTGCCTGAGTGCTGCGCCCACTTCGCCTGTGCTCAGGAGCGTCCCATTCAACTTCAGTCTTGCACGGCGGGTCGGAGACGGAAACGCAGCCCCATACCGCTTAGCTTCCACCACGACCGTACGATCGCCAGCACGGAGCACATAGTCAACAAAGCCAGCACGGGCGCCGTCGGTCGCCTCTTCCACGGCTACCTGTCCGTGCTGCCACCCCAGCACGTCGCGAATCAGCCGGTCGATGACGTCGAAGCGCGTCTGCGCCTCGTTCTCAGCGCTGAGGTCGCGGTCCAAGACCAGCTCACGGAGCCGGTCAAAGGCGACGGATGCTTCGGGCCAGTCGAGGTCGGATTTGGCGGACACTCTTCTCTTCACCAGCTCGGAAGTGTGAATTCTGGAAGCATAGGGTAACTAGGATGCGGCGACGAACCAAGCCGGGGTTTCGTGGCACGCCCAGAGCGCACGCCCGCTGCGCCAACAACCGAGTCGAACGCTTCCCATCGAGCTAGCCAACGGGGAACTGTGCGGTGCGGTGATGTCGCCCCCATCCTCAGCTCGATCCATCGCCAGCCTTTCCTGCCGATCGGCATCGAGATCCCCCCTTCCTTCATCTGCCGGTCATGCGCCGCCGGCCACCAGCGACCGCCCCATTCTGCTCGGCGCTTGGGTGTCGTGCACGATCCGCGCATAGCGTCGACGCCGGCCGACGAGCACAAGACGGCCAACGAGCACGACGCCTCTACCGTCGAAGCTACTGCGTCGCGCGAATAATCGAGGCGACAGCGGCGCGAATGATCTCGTTCTTGGCCTTGGCCACCCGACGCCGGTCGTCGTCGGATCGCGTGAACACGGTGTGCCCGACGGCCAGGTTGTCCATCAGAGCGAAGGCGCCTGCGGCCGGAATGCCGAAGTGCTCGGCAACCGACAGTGTCGCGGCGCACTCCATCTCGACCCCAACGTAGCCGCTGCGTTTCCATCGAGCGATGTCGCTCGTCCGCTCGAAGGCGATCGTCGTTGTCGTTACGAGCGTGCCCGAGCGAACGCTTGCCATGCCGAGCCCTGCCGTCAGCTCGTCGGAGACGAGGTTTGAAAGTCGAGATCAGGTCTGATCGGCTTGTTGCTCGACATCTGGAGTGAGACTCCATCACGCCCAACGACCAGCGACGGAACGAGCACATCGCCCACCTGCCAGCCATCGGCGAGACCCCCGAATGATCCGATCTGGATGATCGCGGTGGCGCCGAGCTTGGCTCCGAGGTGAGCGAATGTCGCGGCCATAGCAGCGCCGATTACCACGCTGATCCAGATGCGACGGCCGGCCTCCTCGATTAGAACGGTGTGTTCCTCGATCTCTCGCGCGTCCGGCCAGATGGATCGCACGAAGTCGAAGTAAGCGCGCTGGGACCACTGACCGGCGACTATCGCCGCGTCCGGGCAGTCGGCGTCGGCGATTCCGAAGGATCGTTGGAGGACCTGGGCCGGAACATCGAGATAGGGCATATCTCGATCGTGGTTGAGACGCCGAGGTGCGTCAAGGGTGAAAGCGACGTATAGGGACACTTGCCGAGCCGCATGGCAACCGTCCGGCCCCCCGTTTCAGCGGGTGCCCGCCTTTCGTGGGTGACCAGCGACGCGATGTGGTCATGGTGGCACGCCGCGGGCGTGCGGCTCCCGCAGCAGACAGCGTGCGCTATGCGTCGATTTGGGGGCAAGGTAAGCTCCTGCCGGCCGGGCCTGACCACTCGATAGGAGCACCTTTGGGGAGGCGGTTTGATGGGACGTCGTCGTGATCTTGTTGGAGTCGTCCTCGGCGTTGTGGCTATCAGTCTTTGGATCGCACCGAAGCCGACCGTGGTGCTTGCCGACGGCGGATGCAGCGCCAGTAACGTAATCCTCGGCCAGCTGCCGGGTTGGACGGGTCCGACAACAACTGACTGGTTCAACGTCTTCGGCGAGAACTTCGACCCATCGGTACCGGCGACCCTGACTTTCAACGTTTCTGTAATTCCGTACTCGGTGGACCTGCCCGACTCGGTCTTGCCGCCAGTCACCTCGTACACGATGCCGGCCAAAGATATGAGCGCCTCCTTCAAGTCGACCTTCAGAGCGCGAGACGAGAATGTCCAGAAGATCAGCGTCAGCATCTCAGCTAGCGCTTGCACGGCGAGTACCGTCGTCGACTTCTCGCCTCCGGCCACCTCGACTGTGCTGGCCAGTCCGTCCGTGCACGACCAATCCTCGGCCGAACTTCTCATCCTGCTGCTCGCGTATTGTGGCGGCGCCCTGACGGCTGTACGGAGACGACATCACTCAGTAGCGTAGGCACTCACCTGCGCTGGCCAATCGATGACCGGCGTCGACCGTCACTAACAGGTCATAGAGTCGGAGCCTCGGCGGCCCAACTCGGACGATGAGTCGTTACCTGCAGTCCGAGGCCCTACTCCCAATCGCCTGACCCCAATCTGTAAGGGCTCGTACCGAGAGAGACACGTGCGTCTTCAAGAAAGGATGCGTCACCCTGGCCGTATCGGCCCGCGCCCAGTCCAAGAGCCGATCTCAGGACTCGAGAACACGGAGTGGTTGAGCCGGGCCGTACGTGAGCTTGGCTGCGTCCTCGTAGGTCTGGGCGATGGCGTGCGCGTGCTCGCGGAAGGTGAGGCTGCCTTTGGTCTTGCGCTCGGTCCAGTACTCGCCTCTCAATGCGGTCGCCGGATCCCCGACGATCTCCACGAGCGCGCCGCCGTACTGAATGTTGCTGGTTTCATGGCGCAGCGCGATACCGGGCTTGTTGCGATATAGGTACGCGATGATCGGATACCCCGACTCGCCTGTAGCAATGCCGCCTGCCACCTGCTCCGAGTTCGACTCGTCTGATAGCAAGCGAACGGATACTGTCGTCAAGGTCTGCCGAACCGTCAGATACACGACCTTGGACGGCAGTGCTTCCCCCCCACCTTCCCACTTATACAGCAGTTCTCCTCGCCATGTCCCGATGGCTACCGGGGTTGCCACCCAGCGCGGATGAAGCCATTGAGCACGCCATCCGCGGCGCTCAAAGGCATAGGCGACGAGCAGGATGAGCGGCAGCGCATCCACGATGTACGAAACGGCCGCGGTGTTGCCCGACACCACACTGGTCGCTGCGAGGGTCGCCCAGATGACCCCCGTGATGAAGACCAGGGACCAGACCCGCAACTGGGACAGCATTCAAGTGCTCCCGTAACCGACGTATTCCCAAGCCCTGAGAGTGAAGTCGTTGGCTTGTACCCGCGTCCAGCCCTGCGCTGCATGAAACAGGAGCTTGATGCCGTTCTCCTCGGTCCACTTGCCGCACGTATCGTCAGAGGTGGTGTTGTGGTACAGGAAGCGCAGAATTTCGCGTAGTTCGTCGTAGAACGTCACGTGGCCGAAGCGGTCGTCGGGGGTGTTCCAGACGAGGCACTCGATTAGGAACGATGGGATCGGGCCAGCCGCCGCAACCTTATTGTCGTCCATCTCATTCCGCAGGTTCTTGACCACGCGGACCATCTTCTTGAAGCGGTCGTGGGTACGTGCGTGCTTGTCGACGCCGTTCGAGTACTGCTGGGCGGGGAAGTTCTGGATGCGGACGCCCTTGTCCGACTGGAACTCGACGCCCTTCGTGGCGTCGGATAGCTGGCCGCCAGAGCGTGACCACACGCGGGTCTCGAGGGCCGGCAGGCAGTCGGACTCTACGCGGTAGGTGTTCTCGTGGATGTCGTATGCCTTGTCGCCGCGGACAACCGCCGGCGGAGGGCCAAAGCGCTTCACGAGAGCAACGCCGACATCGTTCTTGAACTCTGCGTACGAGTAGGTGGCGTCGCTGATACCGGCCTCGCGCTCAAGTTCCTGTCGAACCGTGAGGTTACTGCGCGCCCTCGTGTCGACCCAATCCCAGTCTGAGAAGAACACGTCACGGCAGACGACACCGACATCGACATCGCTCTCACGTGGGACGTTTGTCCGGTTGGCGTAGGAACCTTGGGAGAAGACGGCGACGTCGTGCGTCGAAAGCTTGGGTTCAGCGGCGATGGCTTCACGAATGGCCCGCTCGGCACGCTGCATTTTCTCGGTTTCGGTGGCCGACGGCGGTCTCGACCACGTGTGTAGCTGCGACTCCCAGTCTCGCTCCATCTGGGTCCCCCGCTTGTGACCGTCCTGCACGGCGGTTCTTTGCTCGTGCCAATGATGCCAGACGCAAGCTCGTCCAATATCGCCGTTGACGTGCTCCTGTTTCGCGGAGGCCGCTCCCACGATCGGGTGATGGTGTCGACAGTCCTTCCGCAAAGACGCGTCCGGTTGACGATCTGCCGTCAGACCTGTCAGGCGGGCGAGGCTGGCCAACTGAGCGGAGCGCCGCAGGCAGTGCAGGCGGTCATTGGCGGCCAGACGGGCGCCTGGCAGCGGTAGCAAGGGAAGACACCCGGCGGCATCGCGACTGGCGCAGCAACCGGGCTGCCGGCCCTGGCGGCGCCAGCGAAGTTGTAGCCGCACTTCGGACAAACGGCCAGGCCCTTCTTGACCTGCTCTCCGCAGACTGGGCACAGGCGCCTCTGCGGTCGGCTCATCAGCCAGACGAGACTGAGGACGACAAAGCCGATGAACCAGAGCACGAACAGCAGGGTTACGCCGATCCCAGTGCCGACATGGTAGGCAGACTGACACAGTTCGAGGGCGCTTCCGGTCTCGCCTGCGCAGGTCTTATCAGGGGTCTGCTGTGAGCCGGCGATCATCCAAAACGCCATAAGGACGGTCCAGATTACGACCGCCCAAGTGGCCTTGCGCCAATGTGGAAGAAACCTCATGTTCAGGCCCTCCTTCGTTGCTCCCCATCTCAGCGTTGCGCGGAGGACGCTCGCGTGCAACCAGTATGAGACTTATCGACTTGCCAGCGGACGGCCACGGCGCACGCCTACGGTTCCAGAACTCGCCCGTACGGCCGACACGACGCCGCGATAGGTTGCATTCGTCGCGATCTCAGTTGGCGACGACGGCGACATGGCTGCAAAGCGGCCGCAGACCCCGTCAGTACGGACGCATAATGGGTTGGGCGTCCAATCAGCTGTCGAAAGCAGAGAGGTGGGTTGCTGTGGGTCCCTCGAAGGCACGCTTGCTGCTGGGCGCCATGGTCGGCGTCCCGATCCTCTTGGGGGGCTGTGGTGCCAGCTCACCGGCCTCACCAACCCAGCGCCCGGCGCCGACGGTGCCCTCGGATGGAGGTCTGGCCGGCACATGGACTTACGCCGACGCGAGTCAGGTCGTGACGATCCGCTTTGACACGAAAGGAACGAGCGACGCGGCGAAGGCGGCCGAGGCTTGCCGAGCCGGCGTGAATGGGGCGCCCGTCCTCTGGGTCATGGTCTCGGCGGAGAACAAGACCGGCGACCACTCGTCCTTGGGGATCGTGACTATCGTGTCGGGCGACGGTCATCAGTACGAATCCGAGTCCGCCGTGGGTGCCCTTAACCTTTGGTATGGCGACGCGCCGGAGAGCACCGCTCGCGCTGATTGCGTGGCCACGAACCAGGCCCTAGCCCAGAGCCAGTACGGGAGTGACATCGCTCCCGGAGCCACGTACGCGACACTGGACTACCTCCCGATGACAGTGACATCCGTGAAATCGGTGACCGCGTACGGCAAAGGCAGCCTACCAATCACGCTGACCTACGGCTCCTGACACGGGCTCGCATCGCAGGGTCGTCGAAGCCTGAGGTCCGAAACCGGCAGCCCGTGGAGGCACCATTTGGTCATGGTGTTGCTTTCCTGGGCCGTCTGAGTGAGGTATGTGGGCGACCACTCCGCACCCGAGGCACCACGTGACCACTCAACCACTCCCGGCCCTGGCCAGCGGTGACCCGTCGGCCTGGGATCAGGCCCTCTATGCCTTCTTGATCGAGAAGGGCAACCGCTCGGGATCGAAACGGACCGTCGAGTCGTACAGCCGGATGCTCTGGCCGTTCTTCGCAGAACGCAGCTTGACGCCCGATCGAGTCAAGCCGGGCGACGTCCTCGGCTGGGCCCATGGCATCGGTCGGTCTGGGCGGACACCGTCGTCCACAACGGTCGGCGCCAGGATCGCCTGCCTGTCCTCCTTCTACCGCTTCCTGATCCGGATGGGCTTGGTCGTCGCAAACCCCTGCGACGCTGTCGAGCGCCCACGAGCCGTCCAGTCGGTCGCTCGCGGATACAGTGCCGATGAGGTGCGCCGGCTCCTGGAGGTAGTGCCGGACACCACGGCTGGCCGACGTGACCGGGCAATCCTCCTCACGCTCGTCCTCACCGGGCGGCGCCGAGCCGAGGTGATCGGCCTGCGCGCCGGAGACCTCAGCCTCGAAGGCGAGACCTGCTTCTATGCATACCGAGGCAAGGGTGGCAAGAGAGGTCGGCGGGAACTCCCCCACCCCGCGTTCGAGGCCATCCGCGCGACGCTGGCGGATGCCGGCAAGGATCTCCCGACGATGGCCCCCGATGAGTCGCTCTGGCAGGCTGCCGCCCGGCCGGAGGGCGTCACGAGCGGCACGTTCTATGCCCGCTTCCGCCGGTATCTGTCGGCCGCTGGTATGGCGCCGACCGGGATCCACGTCCTGCGGCATACAGCGGCAAAGCTGCGACGCGATGCCGGTGAGTCGATCGAGTCGGTAAGCCAGTTCCTCGACCACAGTTCGCTCGCGGTCACCAGCGTCTACTTGCGCAGGCTTGAAGGTCAGGAGGATCTGACCTGGCGCGAGGTGGCCGAGGCGATTGGGGTGTAGGGACACAAGAAAGGCTCCCGCCACCCGAGGGGGAGGATGACGGGAGCCTACGGGACCGGCTCATTAGAGGTGAGCGGCCGGAGGCGTAGTGTAAAGGTGGACTGGAACGCTTGCCAATCCTCAAAAGGGACGACTCCGAGTGATTGGCGCTCAGATAAGTCCGAGATAAGCGGCGCCTGCTAGGGTCGGTTCGGGTCGGGCTCCGCTTGAGACACGGGCCAGAGCCGGACGACGGTGAGCGAGCCGACGAGGGGACTGCCACGGGCGTCCCGACCCACGACCACAGGCACGAACAACGATTCTGGGCCTTCGAGCCCGGCGTGAGGCCAGTATTCTCGCGATGTGAAGTACACGACCTGGACGGCCCTCGCCTTCGATGCACTCGCCCGTACCGGGGATGGTTCGTACGGCGGCGTCGGGCTGCCGGCGGTCGCGGCCACGCTCGGGTTCGACGGAGTGACCTGGAACGACTTCGCGAAACACGAGGGGATGCCGAACGCCCTCGTGACCGCAATGCACGATCTGGCCCTGCTTGACCTCGTCAGGTTCGACAACATCGACTACGGCAACGAACTCACGATACTCGGCCGCGACGTCGCCGATGCTGGCCTCGACTCGATCTGGACCGAGCTAACCAAGATCCATGTCTCGGCTCAGCAGAGGGCGTTTCTATCGAAGCTGTACGAGGCCTCCGCCGTCGAAGAGGAACGCTGGGCGGACCTACTGCTCGTCGACGTGGATGAGGTGGCCGGGCTCAGCGGGGTCCCGGGCGGCGACTCCGCTGGCCTGATCCGCCGCATAGATTTCCTCGGCAATCTGGAGCGAAAGGGGCTCCTCGAGGCCGGACCGCGCTTTGGTGGCAGCTCCCTAGTGGACCGGCCAACGTACGTTGCCGCTGTCCTCCTCGCGGAAACCTTCGAATCACTTCCGGAGCGCGCGCCCTCCTCGACTAATGCATCGGCACCGACGGTCCTGAAGCCTGGGGCTCCGCGGCCGAGAGGGCGGCCGAAGGGCACGGGGTACCTGACGGATATCCAGGAGGTCATCGACGCCTACAGGCGGACCAAGGCAAGCCGGGTTCGCAACCCTTCCGCCATTCCTTCGGTCAAGATCGTGGCCAAAGAACTCAACGTGTCATCCGGCGTCCTCTCCAACTACCTCAAGGCTCAGGGGATTCCGTGGCCGCCTGAGTAGCGGCGACTTATCTGCATATTGTTTGCGCATTTTTCCCGCCCCATGCGCGCGCAAGATTTGGGCGTGGCAAGCCAGCACGCACCATCACTCGGGATCGATGCCAGGACTTCGCGGGCCTTCGGGGTAGTGGTCGCCAGCGCAGGCGACACGCCCTCAGCCGAGGGCAGCGACGAGCAGCCCCGGGCCCTCCCAGCGGTCGAGCATCGTCGACTTGCACGACCCCTCGAACAAGAGCGTGTATGGACGCCTGACACGCAGGCGATGGTCGCTGCCCTTCGAGTGGTGCTGGATCTCCCGAGACAGCTTCCGGACCGCGGTCAGGGAGGTGTCCGATGACCGTGGCGACAGGGGTCCGGCGGGTGGCGACCTATGAGCGGGTCAGCTCGGAGGACCAGCGCGAGCGCGAGACCATCAAGACCCAGACTGACGAGATCGCCCGTCTCCTTGCGGGCCAGCCTGGCGTCGAGCTGGTCGGGCGCTACGTCGATGACGGTGTGTCAGGCACGACGCCCCTTGCAGAGCGGCCCGACGGCCGACGACTTCTCGCGGACGCCGAAGCTGGCTTGTTCGACGAAGTCTGGGTCTACAAGTTCGATCGACTCGGGCGCGATACTCCGGACCAGACCGCCATCGGGCGGTGGTTCAAGCGTCGCGGCATCAGGCTCATCAGCCGCCTCGAGGGCGAGCCCGATCTCCTTACCTGGGACATTCTTGCCGCCATCGCGGACAACGACCGGCGGATGTTCTTGCGCCGAACGGCAGACGGGATGAGCCGCGCTGCTCGCGAGGGCCGCTACACGGGCGGCATCGTGCCCTTTGGATACCGCGTCGAGGGTCTCAAGGCCTCCGCCCGGCTTGTGCCCGACGGGACCATCGTCTGGGCCGATCGGAGCGCAGCCGATCTCGTCCGCGACATCTACCAGCGCCTCGCCGTCGGTGGCCAGAGCTGCCGGATGGTCGCTCGCGACTTCAATGCTCTCGGTATCCCGACTCACTACGCCAGAGACGGTCGAGGAGTCCGTGGCAAAACCACGCAGGGTCTGTGGCGGTCCGGTCGCATCCGCAATCTCGTGGTCAACCCCGTGTACCGCGGCGAGCTGCAATACGGCCGTCGGATCGACCAGCGAGGCGCCAAGACCGAGCGCGTTGGTCACGAGATCACTTCTGCTGCCATCGAGGGCCTGGTCTCCCCTGCCCTCTGGGGTGCTGCCCGGGATGCCCTGGCCACAAATCGCCGCTGCACCAAGAACACCCACAGGGTCTACCTGCTTCGGGGCGTAATGAGCTGTGGCATCTGCGGTCTCATCTACCAAGGCTCTTCGGGCACTCGCAGCACCCGCTACCGCTGCGGCGGCCAGATGTCCGAACGGGGGCGCTTGGAGGGACGCTGCCCGTCTGGCTCGATCAACATCGATCTCATCGAACCAGCCATTTGGGAAGAAGTCGATGCCTGGCTGCGAAACCCCGGCGAGGTTCTCGGCCAACTCCACGGGGCGTCTGAGCGTGAGACACAGGGCGCAATTGCTGAGGCCGAGTCGATCACTCTTGGTCGGGCCCTGGAGCGCCTTGAGACTCAGCGCAAGCAAGCCCTCGCGCTCAACATTCGCGGACGGCTCTCAGATGCCGAACTCGACCTCGAACTCGACCGGATCGAGACAGAGCGAACCGGCCTGCAAGGCCGCCTGAGCGCCGCACAGGCACACAGCGACGAGGTCGTACCGGAGGCGGCCCGTGACCTCCTTGCCGATATCCGTGCCCGCGTCGACGCGGGTCTGACCGACGAGCAGCGAGCGGAGATCGTCCGACTCCTCGTGGGGATCGTCATCCACACCGACGTGGCGAGCGATGGCAAGAAGGCCATCCGCGCCGTCGTCACCTACCGCTTTCCTGGTGTGGTTTCCACTCGCACGGGCACGGGTTCATGGCCGCGAGCAACTGGAACCGCAAAGGTTACGCGGCGGCCCGACCGACACGCGAGAGCGCCACCTGGCCATCGTCGAGTGGCTGGCGCAGGGCGTCCAGCGTGGCCCGGTCGAACTCCGGCAATTCGTTCAGGAGCCACACGCTGTTATGGGCCACCGTCGCTGAATGCACCAGAACGTCAGTAGCTGCGGCTAGTCGGCATTAGTCCCCTGCTGCCAGCTGCAACCTTGGGCTGAGCGCTTGTCGCTTTCGGCAGCCAACCAAGCAGCCGAGGCTGAACGGTCGGACACTAGCCATAGACAGATCAGGACGTCGAGGCAGTGCCTCCCGGCACCGAGAGCGCGAGGTAGAAGGTCGAGCTCAAGGCGGCCGTTGCGAAGTCTGAGAGCCGGTTCGCCGGTATCGCGACGACCACGCTGCCGAGCTTTGGAGGTACCGCGGCGATCCCGGAACCCGACTGAGCAGCGCTGAAGGTCTGCCCGTTTGGCGTGCGAAGAGCCAGGATCGTCAGGTTCATCCCAAGGACGGTCGACGTGGGCGCCGGAGAAGCCTGAACGCCATTCTTGAGAGTGTTTGGCACGGCGACGACGGTGACCTTGGCGCCCGGCGAGAGCGCGCCCCCTACCGCTTGCGATGGATCGGAAATGGGGATCGCGAAGGCAACGTCACCCGGGTTGAGCGCTGCGCCAAAGCCGAACTGCTGTTGACCCGGCGTTTGATCGAGGGCCCGCTTGTCGATCTCCTGACCGGCAAGGATCGGCATCGCCGCGTACTGCCCGACGACCTGGTTCGTCGATTGTGCGGCATCGCTAGACACGTCGACCGGCGCGACCTTCACGAGCTCGATCATGTCGGACGTAATCCGGGTCATCGCGGGGATGTCGGCTGTGGCGCGCACGACCGAGGCGCGCGGCACCTGGAGGTAGTACAGGAGGCCCGCCATGAGGCAGGCGACCACGAAGATCACGATGTAGGCAGTTCGACGGGCGCGCACAGCGGGCCTCCTTTCCTTCTATTGGCCTACGGCTGAGTAGATGACTGTCACGCCGACGGTCCCGGACACAGTGCTCGTTCGCACGGTGCCGTTGTCATAGGTGGTCTGCAGATCGAGGGTGAGCGCGACGGGGTAGCTCTCGGCACCTGGGAGGGGCTGGTCCCACTGGATCGCGATCGGCACGTCAGGGGCGTAATTGCCCGTGGGGGTGGCGTTGGCAGCGTCGTTCGCGCCGGCCTCGTAGTGGTAGCCGATGAGTTTCGTCTTCGCCCCGCCGATGACGACGCCGTCGGAGAGCTCGTAACCCTCGGTGACGATGTCCGCCTGGGCATACAGCGAGCAGAGGAGACCGCGAGGCCAGTAGAACTGGGTGTGCTCGGCTGCGTTGGCGGGGATGATCGTGCCGTCAGGAAGCGTCCCGGACGGGCTACCGGTGACCCTGACGACCGGCGGGACGTACTGGATCGGCGCACCTATCCCGCTCGCCTGATTGCTGATGTTGATCGAGAAGGGAACGAGCTGCTCGAACGGCGTCCCGTCGGGCGCGAAGAAGGCGCCGTACGCCTGACCTGAGACGTGTGCAATGGCGACGACGTTGAACTGGCCGGACCCGTATGTATGCGTCGTTGTGAGTCCGAACGGGTTCGACGGATCTGGCGGGAACGTAGCTGTCGTATCGTCCCCGAATCTCACGGTCCAGCTCGTGACGTGCACCGAGCTCGGCACGACGTACGCCTGGATCGCGCCGTTGAGCGCGGTGACCCAGCCGGAGGTGAGTTGCGCCGACACGGTACGCTGGGTCATTGCGGGCGCCGCGTCCGGCTGGACTGAGACGTCGAGATACAGGCTCATGCCGGCGGCTGTATTCGCGTGAATCCCCATGCCCGGTTTGTCGGGGGTCGTGATCACCTGCCGTGGATTGGTGAAGTTGATCACCGGGCCTGAGCAACCGTCCTGGTGAACCCAGACCCAATACACCCACTCGCTTGGCGCGACGACGGCCTTCAACACCCACTCCGAGCAATACCCGGAGCTTGAGGGCGAAGCCCACTGGCCGTTCGCCTGAACCCCAACGAACGCATGACCATCGGGAGCGGTCCAATCTGTCACCGCAAGACCGATGCCCCCGAACGCGTTGGCCTGTGCGGCGGTGCCGGCGAGAAGAACGGCGGCGAATGCCAAGGAGGCAAGGCGTTTCATATATGGCCCACGTACGAGTCCATGAGCCAGAGGCCATTGACACGCTTCAGGGTCGTGGTGACGTGGATCGGAGCCAGAATTGTGGGAGTCTCGAGCGCCGTCCCAGTGCTCGGATTGATGTCGTAGCCGCCCTCCGTGTAATCGAAGTCAACAGTCGCCGTGTCGCCGGCAACGCGACTGGTCATGTTGTCGAAGCTTTCGACGGCGACGATCGAGGCCCGGTTGACGCCCTGTGCACCACCAAGGAATCCAGCAGCGGTGAGGTAGGCGCTCGATTCCTTGCTCGTCACATAGGGTTCGACGAGCGAGGGATCGTTTGTCTTCCGTGCCTTTGAGAACGCGGCAAAGTAGGCTCGCGTCGCTCCCTCAGGGGTCGTCCGTGGGTCCGTTGGCGTCGGCGCTGGTGTCGCTGTTGCCGTCGTCGCCGTCGAGGGCGAACGAGTCGAGTCCGGGCTCTTCGTGGTCGAACCCGTCGAGCCAAGGACGATGACGGCCGCCACCACCACGGCAGATACGGCCACCGCAACTGCAGCGACAAACGGCAAGCGATACCTCTCGTTCATCGGTTACGTCCTCGCGGCTGCCGACCCCACGAGGGTCAGCGAGATCGTGGTTGGGAGGCCCGCGACGCTGAGCAGCTGGATGTGAACCGGCGCCGCGAGCCGAATCGTCACTGTCGGCGCCGTCACGACCGAGCCTGTGATGGGATCGGTGCCGCTGTTCGTGACGACGACATCGGCCGCCGCGGCTGCGTCCGAAGGGCTCTCGGCGAGGACGCTACCGAGTCCCGCAAGGTTCTGGGCGAGATACTGGCGGGCGAGCTGGTCGGCCTGATCGGGCAACAGGCGGGGCGGCGCTCCCGCGGCGAGTGCGGTCGGATCGAGCGCCTGCGTCGCGGTCAAGGCTGCCATATCAAGATCTGCGCGGATCCGGGAGCGCAGGTCCTCGACGTTGCCGACGACGTAGACGAGAGAGAGCACCAGGACGAGCAGCGGAAACAGAACGACGGCATACACCGCGACCTGACCGCGTTCGCCACGTCCTTTTCGCATCAGTGCGTCACCTCACTTCGCGTCGTGAAGTCCGAGCTCATTGGCACGTCCCATCCGCCCAGAAATGGGATCGACGCATGCGTTGTGATGGAAACATGGACCTGGATCGGGTCACCCCAGGCGGCCACCGCCGGTGTCACGCTGATCGATGCCGTCGCCGTATTGAGTCCGCCGTCGCGCAGTTCGAGAGCGATCCTGTCTCGGACAGCCTGGTCGTCCTGCCCGTCCACCGCAGCCTGGCGCGCGCCGGCTGCGGCAGCCGCGTCGAGCACGAGCCGCGTGTGCTCGAGCTCGCCGAACGTGACGACGCCGAAGAGCACGGGAACCAGGACGAGCGGCACGACGAGGATGGCCTCTAAGGTTGCCTGTCCGCGCTCGTCGCGAAGTCGAGCCCACAGTCCACGGCGGTTCATGACGTCCCCATCAGCTGCTGGACGAGCTGATTGATCTTGTCCGCCAGTCCGTTGTTCCAGACCGTCACCGCGGCGGCGAGAACGACCAGGATCACCGCGGCGCCGATGATGTATTCGAGCGTCGTCAGGCCCCGCTCGTCGGCGTGGATTACCTGCCATGTTCGCCAACCGACGCGAGCAAGCTTCTTTCGCATGGACACAATCAACTCCTTAGATCCTTCCGATGGCCCCGATGAAGAGGGGCGCTATCACGAGCAGCACGAACTCGGGCAGGTAGATCCCTGCGAGGATCGCGGCGAGCTTGGGCTGGACCATCGAGGCCGAGCCCACAAGGCGGTTTCGTTCGTCGTCGCGCAGCGAGCGCTCGTGCTCGGCGAGCACCTCGGAGACTCCCTTGCCGAGGCGCCGGGCGGAGCCGAGGGACGCGGCGAGTTCGTCGAGCGCCTCGAGGTCCGCGGCCGTTGCGATGTCCCGCAGCGCATTGAACAAGTCCGATCCGATCCCGTATGCGGCGACGGCGGAGCGCACCTGCTCGGCCAACAGATGCTGCCCGCCCGAGGCCTCGTGGAGAGCGTCCGAGACCTCGGCGACCGCGTGCTCGAGACCGGACTTCGCGGCGAGAGGTCGAACCAGGGCGAGGAAGTCCGGTAGCTCGCGCAGCAGCTCGGCCTGGCGGCGCCGTGTTCGGTAGGCGAGATACTCGGTGGGGAACACGTAGCCGGCGAACGCGGCTGGAAGAGCGACCAGGAAGAGGATCGGCACGACGGCGCTGAGAGTGATTCCGGCGAGAAGGATTCCGCCTCCGAGCACGAGCTTCGCTGCATACACCTCTGCGGGCGACACCGATGCGGGGTCCAGGCCCGCGCGGACGATCGTCGCCTCGTTGACCTGCGACGCGAGCGACGGCATCGATCTCGCGAGTCTTCCCGCGACCGGAGCGACGACCCGTTCCCACCACGGGCGCTCGCTACTTACGAGCTTCTCGTACCGTTCGCGCGGCAGTGCCGCGGCGCGAACCGCATCCAGACGCTTGGGCACGGCAATCGCTGGGAGGAAGATCGCCATGAGTATGCTGAAGACTGCGGCCGAGGTCGCGAGAGCGCCAACGAGAGGCAGCATCGGCCTACACCTCCATCCGCGTCACGCGCCACGAGAGCCAGACGCCCGCGAACTCGAGGCACGCGGCCACCGGCAGCAGCACGAACCGGCCAAAGCTCGTGTCCAGCACCGGCGCGACCAGGACGTGATTGGCCAGGAGCAGATAGAGAAAGAGGCCGGGTATGACCAGGGCAAGGAAGCCTGCCTGCACCCGCAACCCACGGCTCTCCGCGGCGGCGCTTCGGGCAACACGTTGATTTGAGCGGGCGGCTTCGCCGAGACCGCCCAGGACCTCCGCGGCCGCGGACACCGGCTGGTGGGTGCGGGTCAGGACGATGAGCGCGTCGTAGACCAGAGCGAGGTTTCGGCCCGCCTGGCGCCGTCTGATCTCGACGAGCGCCTCGGCCGGTGCCTCGCTCGCGAAATAGCGGCCGAGGACCTCGTTGAAGTCGGCCTTCACCCAGCGATGGCGTGCCCCTTCGGCCGCGGCCGCGAACAGGTCCGGATAGACGCCGCCGGCGGCGGCCCGGTTGACCATCGCCCGCAACACCCGCGGCGCGTCGTCCGCCGCAGCTCTGGCCTCCACACCGGTCAGATAGCGGACGTACCAGTGTGGCGCGAGAAGGCCGACGACCAATCCCAGAATGGCGAGCGGCACCGACAGGACCAGACCCAGCGCGCCGAGAACGAGAGGTGCAGCAACCTGAAGCGCCACGTACGTCCGCGGCTCCAGGGCGAGGCGCGCCTTCGCGAGCTCGTCGCGCGATCGCTCCAGGCGGCGGGCAACGACGCCACGGACGCTCGCTTCCAGGCGAGGCCCCGGATCCGCCTTCCGCGGCGCGAGAGCGAGGATCAGGGCGCCCATTGCCACGGCCGCCGCGAACGCGCCTATCAACTCCACGTCGCATCCTCCTCGCTTTCCAGGCGCGCGGTCAGCCGCGCCGAGGGTTTCCAGGCTTCGTGGCGGATCCAGGACGGGGCGCTGTCGGCGCCCAGGCGGGCTTCGAAGAGCTCGGTGAGCGCGTACTCGCCGTCGCCCTTGACCCCGTCGAGCGCGGCGAGTTGGCGGACGATCCGCAGTCCAGAGCGCTGCCGTCGCAGGACCACGACGACATCGAAGACGCGCGCGATGTAGGCGCGGAGGTCGGCGAGGGAGAGATCATGCATGCTCTGGCGGGCCAGGAGCTCGATTCGGAAGAGTGCGTCCTCAGCTGAGCTTGCATGGACGGTCGTGGCCGATCCGTCGTGCCCAGTGTGGAGCGCCTGGAGCGTGTAGAAGGCTTCCTTGGGCAGACGAACCTCGCCCACCACGAGCCGATCGGGCCGCATCCGGAGCGCGTTCGCCACCAGATCGCCGACGTCTAGGAGGCGGTTCTCGGCGTCGCCGGCGGCAATGTCGTGATGATGGAGCGTTTCAAGGTTGAAGCGATTCGGGTTGTCGAGGTCAAGCTCAGCCGTGTCCTCGACGACGCCGACACGCTCGTTCGGATCGAAGTGGTCGGTCAACGAGCGCACGAACGTCGTCTTGCCGGCGCCGGTCTCGCCCGCGACCAGGAAGTTCGCTCTGGCATGCACGAGCTTTGCCAGCAGCTCTGCCATCTCGGCGGACAGGCCGCCCTCGGTGACCCAGTCGCGTCCGTGTGGGCCGCCCGGCAGCAGATCCAGTCGCAGCCGATTGAACTTGCGGATCGATAGATACGGTCCGCCGACCGGTGGGATGACCGCGTTCACACGCGACCCGTCCGCCATGCGCGCGTCAACGATCGGGTGGGCGACCGAGAGCTCGCGCCCGGCGAGGGCTGCGATCCGCTCTGAGAGCTCGATGAGCTCGCGCGTCGAGCCGAGCCGAACATCCGTCGACTCCAGGCGGCCTCGACGCTCGACGAACACCGCGTCCGGCCCGTTCACAAGGATGTCGGAGACCTCGGGATCCGCGACGAGCGGTTGCAGCGGGCCAAGTCCCACGACCGCCGCCTCGACGGCCGCCACCAGAGCCGGCGTGGAGGAGAGTTCGAGTTCCAGATCGTCGAGGATGGCTTTGATCGCGTCGCGAAGGGCCTGCTCGTCGTCGGCTGTGCGACCGAATGGATTGAGGATCTCTGCCGGCACCCGGGCGACGAGCTGCTGGCGGACTCGACCGATCGTCGCCGCCGAGATCGCAGGGCCCGCGGCCATGACCGGAACGGGCTCGCGGCTCATCGACGGCCTCCGGCGAGAAGCCCTTTGAGCAGTCCGACCTGGTCGCGGTGGTGGCCGTTGGTCTCGGGCAAGAAGGGCCACACGATTCGGGCGAGCGGTAGAAGAGCCGCGCGGAGTTCGGGCTTCTGACGCCACGCGGGTTCACCGGATTCGGCGGCACGGTCGAACGCCGGGTCGCGTGGGATCACCGCCAAGAGATCGAGGCCCGCGTCGCGCGCAATTTGCCCCGCCTCGCGGTCGTCGTCCGCCTGGTTCGCAACCAGGGCGAGCTTGCGACCCATGTGGAGGCCGCGGACCATCGCCGCCAGCCGATAGGCGTCGGCGAGCGATTCGGTCGTGGGGCGGACCACGCCCAGCACCAGGTCCGCCTGCTCGATCAGATAGCGATGACCTTCGTCGATCGCCGAGCCGAGATCGGCGACCACCAGGGCGACCTCCGCCGCGTGGGCGGCATCGAGCAGCGTCTGAGCACCGAGGGCCCCGAACTCGTTGTCGCGGCTCTCGAAGATCGCGTCGTGACCCGACATACGGGGATGCGGCGGGAGTGTCAGGACGTCGACGCCGTGGCGAGTTCCAACAACGAACCGGCGGGCGGCGTCGGCCTCGCGCCAGGCGTCGGGTGCCCAGGCGCTCGCGAGGGCCGCGGGCGGTACGCCCAGGCGGATCGCAGCCGCGGGTGCGAACCGAGCCGCGTCCAGGAGCAGCACCCGAACCGGCGCCTCGGACCCGTCGCCGGCCACGTATCGTCCGATCGAGCCGACCAGCGACGCGGTCTCGACCGCGAGCGTCGTCTTGCCCACGCCACCCGCGAACGATAGGAAGCAGACGAGGCGGAGGCCACGCAGGAGGTGCGGCAGACCCGAGGAGTCGGGCAGCGCCGGTCCAGGCGGCGGGTCGTCCGAACCCGGCGGGTCGGCCGTATCGCCCGCCACGAGTCGCAATCGAACTAGTTTGTCCGACATCGTGCTGCCCTCCCCCGGCAGCGCTGCGGCTTCCGAATCCGAGGCAGCTTCCGGAACCGAAACTGCAGCGTCTTGGTCAGTATTAGGTGTAGCTGGCCGTTGCGGTAGGTCGGGCGCATCTGACGGGTCGGATGTCGCAGTGGCCGGGTCTGCTGTCGCAGCGCTCGGAACGAACCAGCGCCGCTCGCTTCGTGCGAATCTCACGAAGCGCAACAGCCAGCGGTACCCAGGCTCGCCACGAATCGAAATCACCGCCACGCCGAAGACCGGAGCCCCAAGGAGGATCGCGAGCCCCAGGCGCAGCGGCAGCCAGATCGGCAGCAGATTGAGAACGAACGCGACCGCGGCTGCCGCTCCGGCGAGGCCGAGCTGCGGCGCCGTCAATCCGAACGCGATGGGATCGTCGCGGATCGCGTTCTCCGGGACCTCGACGGGCTCGTGCTCTTCGCTCATATCGCCCTCAATGGGTCCGGCCCTTTGAGCACGATCGGTATGACGCCGAAGGGCAACAGGAGCATGAGAAGCGCGCACGCGGCAGCGAGCCCGAGCATGGCGTTGGTGTCCCCGGCCGTCGGCGGGTTACTGGCCACCACGTGCGGCATGGTCTGGAGGCTGAAGAGGATGAAGGTGATCGTCCAGGCGAAGCGCACCGCGAGGAGTGCAAGCATCAGCTTGAGCCAGGCGTTGGTGAACCGTTCGGTCGCAGGGATCGCGTAGGCGGCCAAGGCGATCGGACCGACGAGGACGAGGAGGCGCTCCACGGCGTCGAAGGCCACGGCGAGCATCTGGAGGAGTGTCATGACTACCGCCGAGAGCAGGCCCGCCGACAGCCACGCTCCTGTGTTCCAGTTGTTCGGCCCCTGGTTCACGTTCGAGTCGAAGCCGGCGTTCTGGAGGACCTGGAAGACACCACCCGCCGCCGGCCAGGCGTCGGGTCCGCCCACGGCGTTGCCCGGGATCGAGACCTGGACCATCGCTAGGTCGGTAGCCGCGACGAACTGCGCGAGGACCGAGACCAGGAAGATCCCGAGGACCGACAGCGTCGCACCGACGACAAAGCGCGGCGTCACCGCTCGGACGGTGTAGGTCGACTCGCCCGTGGTCCGGCTGACCATGATGAGATAACCCAGGATCATGCCGCCCAGGGTTATGAGCGGGATCGTGATCAGGAGGATCTGCCCGTAGAGGTGGGTGACCGTCTGGTCTGACATCGGGTCGAGCGGCGTCAGGAAGCTGCCCTTGAGGTTGTCGAGGTCCGCCCGGCATGCGTCGCTGATCATGTTCGAGTACCAGAGCGTGAGGTCGTGGATCGGGTCGCCGATGAACGGGATGCCGCCGCCCTGGCCGGCCGTGTTCATCAGCGAGGGGGCCGGGAGCGCTGGCGCCTGGGCGGCTGTCGCGCTGGCTCCGAGATGGCCCGCGAGCCAGAGGGCGAAACCGATCAGGCCAAGCGCGAGCGGGACGAGTACCGCACGCGGCACGGGGCGTGGCTTGAACTGGTCGAGCCTGAACCGCTGGGCGACGCGAGTCTGGAGGCTGAGGGACGCAGCCATAGCATCGTCAACCGCTACGGGGGGCTGATCAGGCCGTATGCGGCCGCGAGCGCGGTGATCGTCCCGACGATGACCGAGGCGAGAAACATCCAGACGAGGCCATGGATCCCGTTCTCGATCCGCTTGTGCGCCCGATGCTCGGCGTCAGCGTTCGAGCCCGCGAGCGTCTTCTCGATGCCGCCCCAGACGATAACCGCGCCCGAGATCGCCACCCCGAGGCCGATCGTGATCGCGACCAGGGCGCCGATCATGTTCTCGACGGGGGCGAGGGCCTTCTGCGCGGCCGGCGGGACGGAGTCCGCGGCCAGGGCAGGGTGAGCGGCAAGTAGATAGAGGACCGTTGTTGCCGCGAAGGTGGCGAGTCGTCCGGGGACGCGGAGACGACTGATCATGGCTACATCACCCCGCGGCCTTCTGCTGCGCACCGCCGGTCTGCTCGCGGCGCGTGCGGATGAAGTCGATGACCTGCTGTTCGCTCGCGGCCGCAAGATCCAGACCCGCGCCGCGGAACCAGCTAACCGCTCGCGCCAGGGCGCGAAGCCGGTCGTATTCAGAGGCTGGGATGATCGCGACCGCGAGATGGCCGCGGGCGACGATGGTTCGGACGCGGCCAGCCGCGACCTCTTCGATCAGAGTCGCGAAGGCGGCTCGAGCATCCGACAGGCCGACGGTCCGCAGAGGTGACAGGATCGCGCGCGGCGCAGCCGTGAGCCTTCGGATCGTCGCGTAGTCGGGCGGCCGCAGCGTGGCGAGATCCGCGAGCTCAGACGGATCGTTGAGTGCCTCCGGGTACACGTTCAGCGCGTGGAGGGCGGCGAGAGAGTCTTCGATCTTCCGCCAGCGCTCCGCCTCTTCGTGCTGGATCATCACCGCGAGCGGCTGGCCATCCTTGAGGATGACGACCGGGGCGCCCTCCTCCACTCGCTGGACGACGGCCCGGAGGGTAGTGCGTAGCTCGCGCATCCCCATTGCCGAAAGAGAACCGCTTACGGTCACGACGCGTCCTCCCTGACTTGCAACACTTTTGGCGGCGCCTGCAGCACCGCGAACATCCGCCCGTTCCAGGTCACGACGAGGGACTCGGCACGAGCCCTCTGGATCGCCTTGTGCAGTTCGTCGCGCACCAAGCGGCTGGGTACCAGCGCGCCGGCGTCGTCGGGCCGAATGGGCCGCAGCAGCGCGGCCGGATGGCCGTGGACCAGGACGACGACCTCGTCGCCGTCCTTCGCCCGTGCTAGGTACTCACCGAGCCGGGGACGTAGCTCCCTGGAACCAACCACGTGCGTCATGACCAGAAGCTACCGCACGCCCACCGGCAATGCAAGACTATTTGCGTACCATCTTGCGTACCACATCTTGCATAGGTGACGGCGGAGATGCCGTGTCAATGGACGGTCTATTGATGTCAGGTGCCCACCGCGACCAGCGAGGCAGGTGCCAGGGCCTCCTCGGCACCGTCTTCGGGTTGGCCGTCATCATCGGCCCCAGACTCGGTGTGTGAGGAAACCGAAGCCAGTCGCCCGACTCCCGTGTCGGGGACCTTCGAGATGTCAGCGCGGATTCCCCGAAGATGTCAGTGCGGGTGATGTCAGTGAGGGGCGCGGCTCACCCAGGCGTCGATCCGGAACGCACCGAAGTCTTTCTGCACGCCCTCTCGGCCTAGGGGTTCGGCCGAGCGGACGTCTCCCGTGGCTCGAACATCCGATGTCGTCGGAGGATTTCGTAGGCGGCCTCGGATCGCACTCCTTCATCCAAGACACGCTCGGCCGCTTTGAGAACGGACGCCCCGAAGCCTGGGCTCCGCCCGTTCGCGGCAAGCTGAGGAAGCCTAACCCAGGCCATGTAGTCGTCATCCCTCAATGAGCTTGCGATCGCATCCGCGACCCAGGCGTCGTCTTCCAGGTCCGCTTCTTGGATTGCGAGGTAGCCCAGCGTTCGCACCAGGGGATCTGGGTCGCTCAGAAGGATCATTACTTGATTCTCGGCCGGGCGATTTCGCGTTGCAAAAGCCCAAACGAAGGCCGACCAACTCCTCGTTCGAACGTCCGTGGAATCGCAGCGTGCCCACGCGACCGCAAGCAGCGCATCAGACATCTTGAATTCCCTGGCTTCGGGATCGTCGCGGACATGTGCAATCAGCACCACGGCGTCATCGGTGAAGCTGGGTTTGTCCGGCCAATCGAGCAGTTTGCCAAGCTGTGACTCGGCCAGGTGTGGATCGTCCAGAGCATCGTCGCTTGTGGCGACCCGGACGAGCCAGACCAGGAGGGCCGCATAGATAGCGCCGTCGAGATTCCCAGGACGCGTCAGCCCATCCTCGCCGAACATGTCCGGATGCAGTCTCCAGACGGGCTCGAGCAGGACGCGAAGCCTCAATGCGTCTGCCCTGACATCGGGATCCGCGTCGTCGCGTAGAAGGTCGATCGCGGCTCCGATGTTACTGTCCTGGATCGTCGGGTTAGCTCGTTCTGGCGGCACGCCCATTGCCCATTCCAGGAATACGCGACACGCCTCCTTGCGTACGCGCGCGTCGCCGTGCATCAAGACGCCCGTTACGAGGTCGGCGCTCCACGGCGCAGATATGTGCGACAGCGCCCATGGCAAGGCGATGTGGACCAGGCGAGTGCGATCGTCCGCGGAGGCGCTTACGCCTAGCGTTGCCTGCAACCAGGCCGGCAGACTGGGTTCCTCTTGATCGGCCTTCAGCCTGATCCACCAGAGCCTGCTTGCTGCCTGCCGAAGGCCGTCAGTCTCCCATTGGTCTCCTTCGGGGACGCTGGCAGTGACGGACTCAAACACTTCGGCAACTTCGCGCGAGCTCCAAGAGCGATTCTCCGGTACGGCGGCCATGATGCGCTGGAGATGCGGCTGTCTTGAGAGGACCACAAAATCGTCCAGCCCCACGCAATCGATGTCCGAGAGTTCTACTGCGAACAGCCTCGGGTCGAATCCTGCCGGAAGGCCCCTTTGGGCAACGAGGTCGGACAGGGAACAAACGGGAACGCTCTCCAGAGGGAAAGTGTCATCCGCCTCCGTCGCTGTGACGCCGCCTTGGTAAGTGCCGATCTTCGTCCGATGGCTCAAGACCCACTCTTTGACGACCTCGTCCTCGGACACAGCGCGATCGGCGTTGATTAGGTCATCGAGAACAGTGGCGAGGAGTTGGTCTCCTTCTGGGTCGCTGGCGTCACCCGCCTCCAGCACGACCTCGATGGCAGCACGGACACGATCCGTGTCTCGATGTGGAGCGAGAAGTGCCCACAGGATCCTTGCTCGCCGCGCCGAACCAACCCCGGTAGCCGCCGGTGTGTCGAGGAGGGCATCAGGATCCGTGGCACCGGGGGCAGCCGAACTTGCCTCGGCGAGTTCCTCCAGGAGTTGGCCCGCCTCTGACTCATAGGCACTGTCTAGCGCGGCCTCTACGCCCAGCCTGATTACCTGCGCACGGACTGCTGGTCGAACTCGAACTCCATCACCCAACAAGTTAAGCGCAAGGTGGATTCGCCCGCGGAGATGGCGCTCGTACGGCGGATCGATGGCCAGCAGGTCAGAGACCAGACGGTTCGACAGTTCAAGGCTGGATTCAGCGGCATGCGCGAAGAACAGATTGACCGCGTCACCCCAGCGCTCATCCAGCGCGAAGTCGACAAGCCCAATCTCGCCGGCTTGATACCTCTCGAAGAGATCGACAGCCGCAAGGTATTCAGCGAACGAGCGATGAATGAACCCGTAGACGGGCTCACGGGTATCCAAGGTCCCTTGCTCGACGAGGAAGCCTGTCTCTCCTTCGATTGTCCGGACCATCGCGTCCGCAGCGCAGCCGGCCGCCAGTCGATTGATCCCACGGATGGCCGCAATTTCGCGCTCGACAACGGTATGCAGCTCCGACGCAGGAAGGATGGTCTGGCCGCTGTAGACGAGCCGGGCAGCCACGCGGCCCAGAACTAGGCGCAGCTCGTACTCGTCAAGATCGAATCCGTGCCTCATGGGCCACTGATGAAGCAACGTCTGAGTGGTCACACGAAACAACTCGACGCGACGGTTGGGGAGAGCTCCCCCACGGTGGCCCACGAGCGCGATGATGGTGAGGAGGAGAGGGGTCCCGGCCAAGTCTCGGATGCTCGGGGTTCGGCTAATGTCACCTGCGAGTTGTGCGACCTTGTTACCTCGCTCCGAGTCGGGGAGGTCCGGTTCTACCGCGGCGAACCAACCGTGCAGAAACCGTTCGACTTGGGCATCGTCCAGGGGAAGCACGCGATACGGCAAGAATTGAGGACCCAGTGGAATGTCCCGATACCCTGCGTACCGTGCCGTGCAAATTATGCTTACGTCTGGATGCTCGGTCGCCAATTGCTCCAACGCCTGGGCGAGCCCCAGCCGGGTCGCGGCCTCTCCGATTTCGTCTATCCCGTCTACGAGGAGGAGCGCGCGACCTCGCGAGATGTCGGTTGCAAGCACATCTCCCTGCTGATCAGTGAGGCGGTGCTGAGCGTAGTCAAGAATCGAGTGGCTCTCCCCTGTCCTGAGCGCTTCGCCGAGTGTTGTCGCCAGCATGGGCACGGGAGTGAGGCCAGCCTTGTCCCCACCTGGATCGATCCCGAGGGCGAGACTGCGGGCGAGATGCCTGATGAATGTGCTCTTACCCGCGCCCGCGCCACCAACCAGCAATAGGCAGCGCCCTCGGAGAATGTCTGAGGTTGAGAGACGGCTATTCCTATCCCTTCCGGGCAAACTTTCGCCTGCGCGATCCGGTTCCTCTAAACGGTCGGATTCGCCCCTCGCCTTGGGTTCCGATGCTTGCTCAAGTGGGGTGAAGCTCGGTGCGAGGAAGATGTCGTCGAGCCGGAGGCGGACGACGCGTCCGTCCACGGAGGGCGCAATGCCGCCAAGATCGACGTGCTCGTATCGGCTTGCGATCATTTCCATGTACCGCTGCCGAAGCTCACCGATTCTGCGGTCTGTCTGCGCAACAGTCGGGTTCACTCCGCTAGTGAGCTGCTCTAGCCGATCTCTCGCCTCGTCGTCGAGCAGACCCAAGAGTCCAAGTAGACGAGACGATGAGTCGATGAGACGCCAGGCATCTCCAGCGAGGAAGTCAGGGCTGTGCAGTGCGTAGCGAGCGCGCAGACGCCGGATGTCGAAGCAGAGATCGCGCGCTTCTTGGGCGCGATCGGTATCACGGCCAAATACTGGCTTGAAGACGAATTCCCACTCGTCTCGGCTGACGATGAGGGCAACGAGGTGGTCGGGGTCATCGATGGATCGTCCGCCACCAACGGACCGCGCGCCGCTCTGGGCCGTGAGGCCCAGCCGCGCTTGCCAGTTCTCGGGATAGGCTTGGGCATAACGCCGCTCGACGAATGGCCTCAGGCGACCGGCTAGGAGTCGTAGCGATTCAGCCGCGATCTGGTAGTGAACGCCCAAGCTGGTCATGAGCACCCGGTGGCGGTTAGTGTTTCGAGCATAGCGAATGGCTGCCAGGTTCGGACGCCCACCTCGCCGTGCGACGGCATACTAGGCGGCCCCCAGGGCCTTCGATCCCTGCCGCCCTCAGATGGCACCTACCGCGTGAAGACCTTGCGGCGTCCGCTCAGCCAATCGCTCAGCGTGCGATCCAGCCTCTGCCCTAGCAAGACCGTCTGGTTCAGCTGATCCTGCGAGAGGGTGTCAGGACTGTGAACCACGCTGTTACGGGCGGCTCGAAAAGCCTCCAGGTCACTGCCGAAAAGTGCGAGCCACTGCTCGAGCGCAGGCATGTCGTCGATCATGCGCTTGCCGAAGTTGAGGCGCGGTCCAAACGCGTACTGGCCCAGCTTGTCCGCGATCGATTCCCACAGGCGGGTGATTGTGGCTTCCGCAACCGCTCGGGTCGGGTCAATCGAGGACACCGCGCCGGCACCACCGCCAACAAAGGCCGAACTCCGACGCTATACGTGGCGACTGCCGCCGTCGACCATCAAGGTCCCCACCGGTCGATTGGCCCTTCGACTCGACCACCACTATCGAAACAGAACCTGGGCGGATCGCACCCGCTGGCGACTCGAGGATCGATTGACCGAAGCCATCGACCACGTCGATTCGCTGGCTCGCGCTGAGATCGAACGGCAACGCGAAGCGCACGAGAAGGGGTTACGCGACCTCGAAGCCTGGGAGGCTGGGGCCGCGGCTGCCCGGCGAGCGTATATCGCCGCGCTCAACCGCCGGCGGATGCGGAACCAGGCGGCGCGCTCTGGCCGCGCCCACGCGCTTCGAGAATTCGCGAATCGGGTCCAGGCCCGGGCCGCGGCCGAAGCAGACCCATCGGCGTCCGCGCAGATGCTCGAATGGCAGGCGGCAATACTGGTCGAGGCAGGGCGGATGGACCCATTCAATGCGCCTGCCGACTTGCGCTCGGCCGAGCCTGAGGAGATCACCGCCCGCGATCTCGCGCCCTACATGCCGCGCGACATGAGCATCTACTACCGCCCAGTCGTGCCGGCCTTTCCGCTGCCGGCTCCGGCATCAGCACACGTAATCTAGAGGCCCGCCTCGACGAGTTCCTTGACGAACGCCGCCCCCATGACTACCCGATCCACGCAGTCGATGGGGCCACCACCGGCGTCGGCCTGCGGAACCTGGAGCAGGAAGCGCCCGTCCTCCGCGGTCACGACGCCGCTCTCGCTGCAGACCCGCAAGAAGTCGCGTTGCAGGTCTTCATCCTCCGGACCTTTGAGCTCGAAGCCCTGCGAAACGCAACGGAGACCCACTTGGCTGCGCGCGAGCCGCAGCCAGCGCGAGTCGGTCACGTAACCGCTGAACCACGGGTCGAGCACACGGTCCCTTGCCCCTGAGGAGCGCCAGACTTCCAACAAGATTGGGTCACGGTAGAAACCGTTGAGTTGGTAGGTGCGCAGCATGCAGAGGGAGTAGCCGAGCTCGCCGTCCACGCCCCAGTAGATGCCGGTCTTGCCCTCGTGACGGTCATCACGGGATCCCCGCATCGCTGGGTACTTGATGAGGTAATACCTCCAGTCGAGGTGTGCCCGCTCCTCGCGCTCGGCCAGACTGGCTGCGGCGACGCCCTCCAGATGGCCCCGAATGTCGATGCTGCTGGTAGCGAGGTCGTCGAGGAACCTCGCAAGGACGGCTCTGGTGCCGGCGAGATCGTCGCTCGATGCCTCAGTGAGCAGGTATCGCCAGACGGACTGGTTCTTCGGGTCGGCCGTGCCGAACTGCCATGACTGCGTTCTCGGCCGGCGACGCTGGTAGTCGCCGGTGGCAAGGAGGGCCCCCGTCAGATCCAGGTACAACTCGGGGTCGGAGAACGCCAACTCGAATGCACCGACGCGGCGCTCGAAACTATCAGCCGTGAACTCGAACGCGCTTAGTGTTCCGCGCAAGAGTGGGTGATCCTCGAGCCGGAACACCGCTCGCGCGAGATCGGGATGTGCGGCGAGGAACGCAACCTTGGCTCGCTCGTTCTGCACCTGGTTGCTGCTGAGCTTGCTGACCGAATCCAAGTCGCCGTGGATGATGACTGCCTCGACGTCCTTGACGAGACCGGGCATGTTGGGGCGCCGGATCTCGTCTGCGACCGACGCCGCCAGCAGGTTTCGAAGGATCCGCGCGCGGCGGTTGAAATCCTCCGTCTCCTCTGTCAGGTGCAGCAGCACCGCGTAGAGCAGGAGGCTGTCCTGCAGGGTGAACTCTCGCCGGCCGTAGCGCTGGCTGTCGAACGCATGGCAGCACTGCTCAAATAGGTTGACGCCGCTGGACCCGAACAGAACGGCCCTCTCCGGGTCGTAGCCGGCGGATTCGGGCAGCTCCAGGGAGAAGACGCGCTCGAAGGTCTCGCCGACGAAGGATGGGCGAACCCGTTGCCCGTCCGCGAGAACGTCGAAAGCGCGGAATAGAAACTCGATGTGGTCGCCTGATTTCGGGTTGTCCGGACCGAATACCGCCTTCGCGCGCTGGCCGAGCCTGCCGACTCCCAGCGTCCCGTCGCGTAGCTCGCATATCTCGGTGATGTAATCGATGAACCGGATGAACTCGTCGTCCACGATGTTGTCACCGCCGTGGATCGGCCACATCAGATCCGCCCAGGGTCCGTCGATCCTGTGGGCGAACTCATCGGCTCGCGCCGAGAGGCAGATGTCCTCCTCGAAATGCGCTTTGAAGTTCTCGAACTCGGTGAGCGGCTTTCCGCGCGAATTCATCTTGATGTAGAGGTCTTCCTCAGACTCCATGTCCTCGAGCGGTAGGAGGTAGAAGAAGACCGCTGGGGACTCCGCGTCGGCAAGACGTGCCCAGGCAGCCTCGGCGTCGAGCACGCGCCCGTGCCTCCGCGCCTCCTCGTGGACCGCCTCGACCATTACGAGCATCGACTGGATCGTGGGGTCGTTGCGCCACGTGTAGAGGTACCAGGGCTGGTCCTGGATCCATGTCGCGGGAGACTCCTGATTCGGCGGCAACGGGTGCCGGACCAGCGACTCGCAGAAGAAGCGCGCGCTGGGACGGGTCTCGTATGTGAACCTGGTCCACTCGGCGCCAGAATCCAGGACGCCCGCCAACGAGGCGAAGTACCAGTGGATGAGGAACAACGTGGTGAGTCGCTGCTGGCCGTCGAGCGGCTGGAAGACGCCGCGGTTGACCTTGCCGTAGATGAAGTCCAGACCGACAGGCTGGCCACCTCCGACCGCGCCCACCAGGACCTCGACGAAGTCCCGGCGAATCTGCCCGGCGACGGCGTTCGACCGGCCCTGGGCGAAGTCGCGCTGGATGAGGGGGATCTGGACCCGCTCGATGCTGCAAGCGTCGCCAAGCGGCTCCTGGAACATGTTGAGGTAGGAGGTGAGGTACCCCTTCACGACGTGGCCTCCTCGTCGGCCAGCAGGTAGTCAGCTAGCACCTTCTCCATCGCTTCTAGGTAATACTGGCGGTCCCTGGTGCTCCAGAAGTGCATCTGGTGCTCGTTCGCCGGCGAGTAGTACTTGAGGAAGACGTCGCGTGTGCAGACGGGGACATAGGAGCCGCTGCGGTCGCGCTCGAGGATCTCCGCGCGTTTCACTGCGAACACCGAATTGCTCAGCGCGCTGTTGTCGCCGCCTTGGAGTAGGGCCAGATTCGCAATCGAGTGCATCGCGTCCTCGCTCGCGCCGCCCGCGTCCGAGAGGAGCATCGTGAACTGCTGCTCCAGTTCCTCGAATTCGCTCTCCTTAATGTCGGTCGCAGCTAGTACCTCGTCCGTCTTGGCGAGGACGCTGTCCTTGAGGGCGGGGTCCACGTCGTCTAGGGCCTCGAGCGCTCGGCTATGGAGGTTAAGCCATGTGCGCCACTGATCCTTGCTTCGACGGATCCCCTCGGCGCTTTGGGCATGAATGTGCTCGAGTGACCAGTGGCCCGTCGCGTGCTCCTGGAATGAGTACCGCTCGAACGAATGGGCGCGACGGCGGATCGTCTCCACGTTCATCAGGAAGAGAACCCGGCTGGTCTTGTCGCTCTGGTACGTCAGATCGCGAAGGCTGGCTTTGGTGAGCTTGAGGTACTCGCGGATTCGACGGTCCAGCTCGGCTTCGAACTCCCGCTTCGTCTTGCCCTTGGCAACTGCAAGCAGTTGGCTGAAGGTCGCCACCCGCTCCGCGATCAGGAAGCCAATCTTGTGGAACAGGTCGCGGCTCGCATGCCACCCCAGCGCGACACCGTGCATCTCGACGACCTGATCCCAGAGGGCGTAGGTCTTGGCCTGCTCGTCTGCGGAGATGCGTTCCCTCAGCGTGTTGAACGTGTAAAAGGGCGCCCGATGATCGGACGGTCCGCCCGCGATGCTGTCGAGCAGCAGATCGATGTGGGTCGGGTCCTGCGTCGGCTTCCCACTTGTGAAGGCCCACACCTCGGGTTCCCGGAGGTCTCTTTCGAACGCGTCCCATTGGGCAGCGATCTCCAGGGCGCGGTCACTGTCGGTCTCATTCCGCCGGCCGCGCGACAGCAGCATCGCCTTGACCAACTCCGCGTCTGTCAGCGGAATGCGTCCGACATTGAGTCTCCGAAATAGCGCGTTCGCGTCAGCGTCATCGGGAGCCTCGTAACGGATGACCTTGACGTGCTCAAACAGCGCTCCGTAGAACGCGTTGGCGACGAATTGCCGCCGGTTTCCGTGGTTCTCGAACCATGCGCTTATGCAGTTGTAGGCCGTGAAGATGTGAAAGTAGTCGATATTCTGCTGGCTGAGTTCGGGGTCGGGAGCCTTCAGGTACTCAGCGCTACCCTCGCGCGTCTCGTAACGGAGCGAGTACCCGGCCCCCGAGTTCTGGAGCCCCTCACGCTGCATGTAGCTGAAGATGAGGAAAAGGGTCGTCAGCCGCTGCTGGCCATCGACCAGCTCCCACTCGTCGCCGTACTTCTTCACGACCACGGGCTGCAGGTAGTACGCCTTGTTGCGGCTCTCCCAGATGTCGTCTAGGAGCTGCCTAACCTCAACTTCGCCCCAGCGGTAGCCCCGCTGGTAGGCAGGCACGTAGAACCGGCCCGTGATGTCTCCCACGAGAACCGGTTCAAGTTGAGCTTCTCGATCCATTCGCTTCAACCTACCGACGATGTCCGCATTCGTCTGCTGCCAGTGCCTGCGAGACTCCCGCTCCGCCGAACATGCCTCGGGGGAAACTGGGCCCTGGTTCGGCGCTATTAGTGGTTAGCGGACACCCGCACAGACAGCATGACCGAATGGTGTCGCCACGTCGCGGACTGCGCGGCCTAGTTGGCTCGAGTAGTCGACTCCACCTGCGTCGATGGGACCCAACTGCAGGCCGCAGAGGGTATCCCTCAGGCTGGCGGTCCTGGCAGGCTACCGGGGAGCGGACGAAGGGGTGAGCGACGGTCTCAGCACGCAGTGCGCTGACGGTGGCGAGTGCCACTGTGACAGGCTAGCTGGCACGACTTCGTGCCACACTCGCTGCGTGATTGAAGAAGTGCGAGCTACCTGATTCCGCTCCCCGATCTCACCCCGATGTCCGGGGCTCTACGGGAGCGCCACCATGCCGATTCATCTCACCTACGACGGCAAGACCGACGTCGCCTATCTCCAGCTTCGCGCCACCGGACCAAACGACGTCATCGGTCCAGCCCTCATCCTTGAGCACGACCGAGCGTTTCCGGGCGTGGTTATCGCGGACTTCACGCTCATCGACGGCGTCCTGGTCGGTCTTGAGTTCCAGTTTGCCAGTCTGTGCCTGCCGGCTGAACTGCTGGCGGGCGCCGAGCGCATCGACGGTCAGCACCTGATGCGCCGGTTCGGAGAACACATCGGGCGCCTGCTCGCCAACGGGCTCCCGCCCGAGAAGAAGGGAACGAGCAGCCGTGGCCACTGAGTCATCATCAAGAACCAAACGAGGCGAACTGTGCGTGTAGTCAGTTGGAACCTTGGGTTCGCCTATTCATTCAAGGCGAGTCACGAGCGCGCGTGGCACTACCTCGCAGCTCTCGACGCGGATGTCGCCTTCCTGCAGGAGGTTAAGCCTCCTGCGTGGGCGTCCGAACGATGGGACATCGACATGGCCCCGCATAAGCATTGGGGCTCGGCGATTGTTGCCAAGCGCGAGCTCGGCCTTACATCCCCTCCTGACCGGACGCTGGGCGTTCTTGGGCAGTTCGGTGCCTACCTTGCGACGGCGACGCTGACCCCGGCGGCCGGGGTCTCGCTGCTGGTGGCAAGTGTTCATACCTCGGCCCGGGTGGCGAGCCAGGACACGCTAGCCGGGCTTGACCCAGAGGCCATTCGCAGGCCGTCGGTTGACGCGCCCTGGAACAACGACCTTGCCTACTCCGCCTATCGCGACCTTGTGAAGGGTCGCCGGTTCCTCGTGAGCGGAGACTGGAACACTGCCCGCCTGTGGGACAAGGTCTATGGGGGCTCGGGAGGGGTGGAGTTCTTCGACCGGGCCGCAGCCGACGGCTGGGTCGAGTGTCATCGGATGTTCCACGACGAGGAGGGTCGAACCTGGTTCCGCGGCAACGAGCAGCCCTACCAACTCGACCACGCCTTCTGCGATCCTGTCACTGCGGAGGTGCTGAAATCGTGCGAGGTCGACCCATATCCGGTCGAGACCCTTGGCCTGAGTGACCATGCGCCTCTGGTGATGGAGTTCGAGATGTAGCTTGGGCCTGCGGCCAATACCATGGAGTGGGCTGCGCGCTCGATCGCGCCGAAGGCATCCAGGCCCGTCGTCACACGCGAATCGGCTCTCGCTGCTGCCCCTACGGGAAGCTGCTTGGCCAGCACTCGAATCGAGTCACGCTGATGCGGTCCGCCACCTCTCTCGACCTACCAGCTCGCACTCGAGTGCGAGTGGCAGTGGGACATTCAGGTCGCCACGGGCGGTTTGACTCCTCTCGCCCCGACCATTCGAGTAGTCAGGCCCTCGGCGCCGCCTTTTCACGCACGATTTCGACTCCCCACGCCGTTTGGAAAGCCTTCTAGCAGCCTGCCCGTTCGAGGGTGATCCTGAACCGACCGACCGGAACGTCCGCATTCCGAGCCATTCGTGTCGGCACTAGGCCCCATCGCCACGATCGTCATAGACGCCGCGGGGCGGGCCGGGAAAGGCATTACCCTTGAGTCACCGTGTGGATCAGCGACGTTGACATCCCGGAGGAGCTCGTAGAGGCGGCTCGTGCCGGCTCTCTCGTTGTGTTTGTTGGCGCAGGTGCATCGCGCGACGCGCCCACGAATCTCCCCGACTTTCGCCAACTGACATCGGACATCGCGTCTGAGGCGAATATCAGCTTCCAGCCTGACGAGCTGGCGTCTCCCGACCGGCTTCTCGGGCGTATCGGCGACGCCGGAGTAGATGTTCATCGACGGGTGCGAGCGCACATCGATACACCTGGCTCCTCCCCCAACGCTGTCCACGAGGCAATCGTCGATTTGGCGTTGGCGACGCACGCTCCACGGATTGTCACGACGAACTACGACACCCATCTCACGAGTGTCATCGAAGCGAGAGGACTTGAGTGGGGCCACTACGTGGCGCCGGCCCTGCCGATGGGCGACGACTTCGAAGGGGTCGTGTACCTCCATGGCAGCCTCCGCGAGGAATCGCAACACCTGATCGTGACCGACGCGGACTTCGGGCGCGCCTATCTCCGGGACGCGTGGGCGGCACGCTTCCTTGAGCGGATGTTCGCGAGGTTCACCGTTCTATTCGTGGGCTACAGCCACGATGACATGGTGATGAGCTACCTGGCTCGCAGCCTGGGGACCCAGTCCAATCGCTACGTGCTGACGTTCGAGCCGGATCAGCCGAAATGGCGTCAGCTGAACGTCCGGCCCGTCGCGTATGAGTTGAGAGCCTCCTCTCATGTCGCAATGACCGAGGCGATAACCAGTTGGGCCCGGCGTTTGTCGATGGGGCTGCTCGAGCATCGGCAGCAGATTGCACGATTGGTGACGGCTCCCCCCTCGGCGGTCCCCGAGGAGAAGTCGTACCTGACTTCGGTCATCGGTCACGACCAGCTCGTGACCCTCTTCACCGACCTCGCACAAGGCGAGCCGTGGATTAGGTGGGCGGCTGCGCAGCCTGAGGTGCGCCCGATCTTTGATTCGCACGCCCAAGCGACCGCGAGAACGTCCGCCCTCGCGTTCTGGTTTGCTCGCCAATGCCTTGGGGATGAAGCGCTCGCGAACGTCGGCTTGAGCGTGGTCTCCGAGGCAGGCGGCCGAATGTCGGCTGGGCTCTGGAATGCCATCGGTCAGCAGCTGCACGTGCAGCCGTCGCCTCGGGCGGCGTGGCTACGACCATGGGTCATTCTATTGGTGGAAAACGCGCCGGCCGAGGCGTGGGATTGGGTTGATTACGCCCTCTTCGCATCGACCTTGCCCGACGATCGCGACTTGGCGCTGCTGCTGCTAGATCACCTCACTGAACCGCATATCGTCTTCAGGCCCTCGTTCGGTCTCGGCGGGGCGCCTCGCTTCGACGTCGAGGTCCGGGGTGACAATCACTGGCTACGCGAGTCTTGGACGAGGGCGCTTCAGCCGAATCTCCCATCCATCGTCCATGACGTGCTTGCCATCACCGAGCGGCATCTTCGCCGGGCTCATCAGCTCCTGATCGCGGCCGGCGCGGCCAATGAGCACTGGGATCCCGTCTCCTTCGGACGTTCGTCGATTGCCAGCCATCCGCAGGATCGCCACGGCGACAAGATCGGCTTCCTGATCGATGCCACCCGTGATTGTCTCGAACTCCTGGTCGCGACTGATTCGCCGTCGGCAAAGCCCATCATCGGCGCTTGGTCAGCCTCAGGCGTGCCCACACTGCAGCGACTGGCCATCCACTGTGTCGCCATGGACGGGAGGGGTGACGGCAGCGACAAGCTGGCGTGGCTACTCGACCATGGCTGGCTCTTCCATCATCTGCTCAAACACGAAGTCTTTGAGCTACTGGCCTCGGCACTGCCATTGTCAGACGATGCGATCGTCGACCGCTTGGTAGCCGAGGCGTCGTTGGGTCCCAAGGATGTCGATGACGAGAACAGCCGCGCATACGAGGCCTTCAATGCGCTCGTCTGGATCAACCGCTACTCAACGGCGGCGAGCGCGAGCCAGGCTTTCGCCCGGGCGCAGGCCGAGCATCCTACCTTTGGAATACGTGAGCACCCGGACTTCAACTCGTGGATGGAGGCGGGCTTTCGCAGCGTCAATGCGCCAATGCCGGTCGAGGACTTCCACGAGCTGCTGCAAGGAGATCGCACCGCCGCCCTCAATAAGCTGCGCGAGCTGAAGGAGGCGCCTTTCTCCAGAGTCAACCCGACATGGGACGATGTCGCCCCACTTGTGAAACAGGTCGTTCAGGATCACCCGGAGGATGGCTTCGTTCTGCTCGCCGGAGAGGACGACCTAGACAACGACTTGGTCAGTGCGGTTATTGGAGGTTGGGGGTCAGGCGAGCTCGCTGATGAGGTGGCTCAGCGCGCGATCGATCGGCTCGCCGCTCTCGATCTCAGCCAATGGGGTGAGGAGCTCGCGCGACTCATTGGGAGCGACGGAAGCACGCAAAGCCGAACCCGGTGGCATCGGTTCGGCGCCGCTCGCGAGCTGGCACAGGCAATCGCGAGAAGTCTCGCGGATGACCCCGTGCCGGTCGATGGGTCGAGCTGGCTCGACAAGGCCATCAACGCACCCGGCGGACTGCTTGCCGAGTTTTGGCTGCACGTGGTCTCCGACGAGTGGAACAACGATCGGGAAGGCTGGTCAGGGCTAAGCGCAGAGAGCCGTGGTGCCATTGATGAATTGCTTCATCTGGGCGGCATTCAGAGCGCCCTCGCTGAAGTCATCCTCGCGAGCCAGCTGCACTTCTTCTTCGCTGCCGATCGTGAGTGGTCCCAGACCAACGTCCTGTCGCTTCTTGCTTGGGACAATCCAGAACGAGCCCGACGGACATGGGACGGATTCCTGTTCTGGGGGCGCTGGACTGACCAGCTGCTAGAAGCCGGCCTGCTGCCTGACTATCTCGAAACCGCGGGCCACATCGACATCTTCGAGGACGATCTCCGGCGGCAGTTCGCGGAACATCTCACTGCCGTGGCTCTGTACAGCGAGATCGATCCTGGAACGTGGATCGCGCCGTTCACGACAACCACGCCAGTTCAAGAGCGCGTTGAGTGGCTCAACCGCATCGCGTGGGAACTCGACCGACTCGACGCGGACATGCGCCAAGGGCACTGGAATCGCTGGATGCGGGAATACTGGACGCGGCGGCTCGACAGCATCCCGCTACCCCTCAGCTTCGAGGAAGCCAGCGCGCTGGCCGGATGGGTCGTGAAGCTCGAGCAGGAGGCGATCGACGAAGCGGTGGATCTCGCCGTCGCCGCCCCGGCAGGTCTTCAGCAGCATGGCCACGTCCTGCATGATCTGAGCGAACGTGTGGAGCGCGCGCCAGCTGCGTACGCGCGGCTACTCGCGCATCTCCTAAGTGGCACGACTCCACCCTTCTGGGAATGCCACTATCTCCCAGATATCGTGGCGCGACTCCACGGTCACGCCGACGAGGAGGACATTCGCCGAATCCGTGAACAGGGCTTGCGCCTGGGTTGCATCGGCGCCGCCGACTGGTAGCTCCACCGGTTGCTCGCGACGCCGCTCAACCACGGCTGCCTCGTTCATCACCCCACATGCCCCCAACCCTCTTGCCCCGACCAGTTCTGCGAGACACATTCGAGCCGGACCTGCGGGCCGGCTTTCTTGTTGCCGGGCGAGGAGCCCGGTCCAGCCATCGGCGAGCCACGACAGGCGGCAGTGGGCGCCGCGACGCCTCCTCAACCCGTGGGATCATAGATCGCGTGACTGATACCACCGCCGCCGACGAGACGCGCATCGACCGCTGGCTGTGCGCGGTGCGCCTCGTGAAGACCCGCCCGCTCGCGACGCGGCTGTGCGAGGGCGGCCACGTCCTCGTGAACGGGTTGCCGGCGAAGCCCTCGACCAAGGTTCGCGCAGGTGATCGGGTGGAGGCCCTCATCGCGGATCGCGAGCGCGTCATCGAGGTCGTGCGGCCGATCGAGTCGCGGGTCGGGGCCCCCGCCGCCGCGACCTGCTACGTGGACCACAGCCCGCCGGTCGTAACGGAGGTCGGGCCGGGGGTGATGCGCATCCGCGGGGAGGGCCGGCCCGGCAAGCGTCTTCGGCGTGAGCTCGAGCGCCTGCGCCGGGCCGCCGACGCCTGAGCCCGAGGTCGGGAGGGTGCCAGCCCCACCGGGCTCCTCACGCGGAGCGGTCGGTCGGTCGTTGAGGAGCGGAAACCGGGCGAGAGGCTCTCCTCACCCAGCAGCCTTCCCGAGCCAGGGATCTCGACCCAGACCGCACGAAAGCCTCAATGGGACATTCAGGTCGGTCGGTGCGGGTTGACTCCACTCGTTCCGAGGGCCGTTCATCCCGATCTGGGAGTTCTCCGCCGGGAATTCGACGGCCCTGAGCACCGCGCTTCTGGGTCGCCGTCCGCCTTCGATTCTTAGGTTTGGGCAGATCGCCTCAGACACGCCGATTCAGCGGGGTTAGCACCGCGCATCTGAGGCGCCTGGACGCCCCTCCATGGGCCGCCAATCTTTCAAAACCGCCCAGTAAACAGTCAAAAAGGCTGACGCTGTAACGCGAATTTGATGCTGTCACGTAGAGCGTTTAACTTGACAAGAAACGGGAGTCATGAGTGGGGATCTCACGAGAAGAGCACCGCGCTCAGCAGCTTCTGACTTGGAAGGCTGACGCTCTACCGACTGAGCTACTCCCGCCAGAAACTCACGGTTCATTAGACATACCGCGTGTTTGGCCTAAGGAACCACCATCTAAGCAAGGCCATGGCCTACGATTCAGCGAAACGCCGAATTAGCACCACGCTCCTAGAGCGTATAACTGTAGCGGATTGCGACGATCTCACGCTCAGTGAGGCAATTTCACGCTCAGCGCACAGCGTCTAATTACACGCTGTCGCTCTGGAGCTTCGAGGCCGATTCGCTCGAGCGCAGCGGCTGGCGAACCTAACCTCGCGGGATGGTTGCGCGCCTTTGCGCCTCATAGCCCATCCGACTGAGCGGGGGCAATGCCGGCAATAGACTGCCCATTTGGAGCGGACTGGCTGTCAGGCCGAGATTGCGGCGGCGGAAAAGCGTTCGGCCCGGGCCGGCCTAGACGTAGCGATCCATTGCGTTCGGATTGGCGATGGAGCCCCCTATCGGGTCACGCTGGATCCAGCGGCCCAGGGATGGGTCGTAGTAGCGGTCGCCGAACTTGAGCAGGCCGGTAGCCGAGTCGAAGTAGCCGGAGGCGAAGCGGAAGGGGTTGACGCTCACCTGGGCACCCGACGCCGTCACGGTGTTGCCATACGGGTCATACGTGTAGGAAGCCGCGATCGCACCTGAGCCGTCAGTCAGTGCGATGACCGAGCCCAGGGCGTCGAAGAGGTAGTAGAAGTGGCTCGTGCCCGAGCACATCGAGACGAGCGAGCCGCCCGGCGTACGAGTGAAGGCGAGAGTGCTTCCGCCGCTCTAGTGGACTTCACGTGAGACCTTCTCGAAACATCCACCTGACATGAAGGAGGAAGTATGCAAGTAGCACGACAAACAGGATGCTGGTTCGCAAGGCGAACTCGGAATCGGGTACTGCCACAAGTAGCAGCAGTCCGAGAGCAATGATCCCGAGATCCACCAGCGATACACGGCGACGGACTCCAGGGTCCCTTATCCGTCGGTTCTTGGCTGCTATCAGCACCGACCCGACAAGAGCGATCAGCACGTACAGGACGTAGACAGGACTCGCCAGACGTCCGTAATTGCTTGCTCCATCAAGGCCGTATGGCCCGAGCGCGATCATGATGCCGAACAGCAAGCCATAGCCGAATATAGCGATTGCTCTATAGGTCACATCCTCGTGCCTCCATTTCGGTCGACCACGCCCATCGAGACGTCAGCAGAAACCGGGGGTGATGAACGGGACGATCCCCACAACGGTGATCCCGATCGAGATTCCTCGCCCGGATGTTGCTGCCCCGAGCACGTGACCGACTATCACATGCGTCGACGCGGTTTACGAAATGCGAGCACTAGAAAGAAGAGGGGCAGCACCCCGAGCGGGGCTAGCGCGACTACTAGGGCACCGAGAGCCGGGTATGCAGCAATCGCTAGCAGAACGATCAGCGCTAGGAACCCGACCCCCCAACCTGCCCAAGCGGCGCGGACCAAAGGGTTTCCGGGATGGCGGCCTCGATACACGACCAGACTGGCGATGAACAAAACCGTCCCCAAACCGTACGCGACAATTGCGCCGATCAGGATCGCGGTCAACAGAAGACTTTGGTCCATAGATAACCTCAGTTTGCCACGCAGGTCTCATAAATGAGTCCGACACCGGCGCCTAGCAACCCAATGGTTCCGACTGCCAGCACAGCCGCAAGGGTGAAGGTCAGAAGGATATGCGGCATCAGCTAGACCCCAAAGCAGGCGGCTGGCGTTTGCAAGAGACCAAACAAGCCGCTGATCCCGATGCCGATCAGCCCGATCTGAGCCTCGGCGCTGGAAGATGCGACATAAGTGGTGAGAGCAAGGAAGCTCACTTCGCCGAGCGTTCCGAAGAGGATATATGGGATGGCCACCGCCGCGAACGCGATGGCTGCGACCGAGACGCCGCAAGCTAGGCCCTGACCCCAGGTCAGCGCGCCGCTCGGATCCGTCAGGTTCACCGGGCTGTCGCCGGCATAGACGTAGCGATCCATTGCGGTCGGATCGGCGATCGAGCCCGCGATCGAGTCGCGTTGGGTCCAGCGACCGAGGGATGAGTCGTAGTAGCGGGTGCCGAACTTGAGCAGGCCTGTGGCCGAGTCGAAATAGCCCGAGGCGAAGCGGAAGGGGTTGACGCTGGCCTGGGCACCAGATGCCGTGAGGGTCGTGCCGTATGGGTCGTAGGTATATGAGGCCGCGATCGCACCTGAGCCGTCGGTCAGGGCGATGACCGGTTACGCCCTTCCGCCAGTCCCACGACGAATCACACGAAAAAGGGAGAATAGCGCTAACAACGTCAAGGCCGCGCCAAGCACGATGAACGCACCGGCCACGACTTCGGTGACCTGAATATGCTCCCGGAATGCCACGGCGTACACGATCCAAACGAGACCCACGCCAACCATGAACAGATAGTACGCCGTGACTCTCCCATTGAGCCTGTGCTCCACTCGTCGATTGAGGATGGATGAAATCCCGGCGAGGACGAAGCCAACACCTACAAGGATGTAAGCGATTTCATTCATAGTTTGTCTCACGTTCATGGAGTGGTGGGCAGTCAATGACCGCCCACCAATGACTGCATCAGGGAAGGAACTGTCCGAGCGGCGTGCAGTTGTTGGCGAATTGAATCAGAGACACGACGCCCACAATATAGGCCGCGTAGGCGAGCAGGGCTTCCACGGGAGGAACCCACATTCCAAGGAGCAGGCCCGCAGCAGAGAAGACGCCGGCAGCGACGCCGCCCAAGTCGATCTCGCAACTCGTTAGCAGGCCGGTCGGTGGGCCCAGCCCGCTGACGTCCGTCAGGTTCACCGGGCTGTCGCCGGCGTAGACGTAGCGATCCATTGCGTTCGGATTGGCGATCGAGCCCGCGATCGAGTCGCGCTGGGTCCAGCGGCCCAGCGATGCCGCCATGCGCGTATCGACTCGACCGGCCGAGGCCGCGAGGATGGGCACTCCCGACCCTGAGCAGGGAAGTGACTTCCGCCAGCTCATCGGGCGGCCTGGCTCGCTATCCACACCATGAACGCGACTGGGCCGATCAGCCACAGGCCAAACATAAGGCTCATATGGAGCGCTTCAGGGTCGGTGGTCGGGGCCGAACTCACGGCTCGATACACCCGAGTCAAGTACGGGGAGATGACGGCAAGGTAGATCCCGGCGGCGAGCGCAATGAGCCCTCCACCCAGAGGCGCAGTTACCCACATCCGGATCGCCGCCAACAGCATCACGCCGCCGCCTAGCAGCGACCCCATGAACATCAGCAACACGACCGGCACCACGCCGCGGCGCTCGGCTAGGAGGCGGAGCCGGGCGTTGCTAAAAACTACGATCATGAAGATGACGAAACCGACCGGGATAACAACGGACCAAAGGGCGGCCGACAGCGTCATGGCCGAAGTCTCCTGCTATTCAGAGGCGAATCAACGCGTGGTGGCGGACCAGGACGTAGCGCCCGGCAATGCCGCCAAGACGACCTTCCTAACACGAATACCAAGAGGAGCAACCACGACGTGCAAGTTCATCAGGTCAGGGTCGCTTTCGCCTCGCTCTCAAGACAAGGATCACGAGCACGACCACTATCACTATTACAACCAAGCCAAGCGGCGAAGCATGCAACTCAACCATTTGTCGACCTCCAGCGATGGTGAATTGGAAACAAGCGCGGGCGCCGCACGAGTACGGGCATCCGGGCGATAGGCGAGCGAGTCAGGTCAGTGTCGTTTCCGGATCGCTCTCACGATCAGGATCGCAATCACCGACACCGCTGATATCGCAACAAACTGGAACGGCGAGAGGCTGCCTCCACCCGCGCCGGCGGCCCCAACGAGAGCAAATACGTGTGATCCTAACAATGCCTTCTCCCGCTAGAAACCAAACACCTGGACCGACTGGTTCACGTAGGCAGCGCAACCAAGTTCTGTCGATGTGTTGACACCCGCCGAAGCGAGGCCTCCGCTTTCCGTCATTCCGATCGTGTAGCCGCCGACGCTACAGTCGATCTCACTGTATTGTCCAGAAGCAGAAGCAGGAGACGCAGTCAGGGATATGTCCGCCCCCGCCGCCCCGACTCCTATGCCGGAATAGGCGTAAAGGCCAGAAGCTGCCAACGTGGCACCGAAGTCAAAACATAGATAGGCGCAAATGGAGCCACCAAGGCTGACGCTGAAGTCGGCTCCGCTCTCGTCCGTCAGGTTCACCGGGCTATCGCCAACATAGACGTAGCGATCCACGGCACCCGGGCTCGCGATGGACCCTCCGATCGGGTCACGCTGGGTCCAGCGGCCCAGGGATGGATCGTAGTATCGGGTGCCGAACTTGAGCAGGCCTGTGGCCGAGTCGAAGTAGCCCGATGCGAAGCGGAAGGGGTTGACGCTCGCCTGGGCACCCGATGCCGTCACGGTGTTGCCATACGGGTCGTAGGTATAGGAAGCCGCGATCGAACCTGAGCCGTCGGTCAGAGCGATGACCGAGCCCAGGGCGTCGAAGATGTAGTAGAAGTGGCTCGTGCCCGAGCGCATCGAGACGAGCGAGCCACCAGGGGTCCGAGTGAAGGCGAGAGTGCTCCCGCCAGTCTGGCGGGTCATGCCGAGCAGGCCGTTGAGGTACGAGTTTGCGCCGGCGCTGGTCCGCTCGCCCTGACCGATATCGGCATAAGCCATCGCGATCGGTGTGCCAGCCGTTGTGATGGATGTGGTCTGGTTGAGGCTGTTGTAGGCGTAGGTCTGACCGGGCTTTGCCGTGAGGTTGCCGTTGGCGTCGTAGGTGAAGCCCGTGTTCGTGAGCTCGTCGGCGGCATTGTAGGTGTAGGTCGTGTTGACGCCGTTGGCCGTGACCGAGGTCCGGTTGCCCGAGTTGTCGTAGCCGTAGCTGTAGCTCGAGGCCGCTGGACCGCTCGTTACCGCGGTCTTGAGTCGGTTGAGCGGGTCGTATGTGTAGGCGGTGTTGTTACCGGCCTGATCGGCCACTGTCTGGCGGAGGCCCACGTTGTTGGTTCCGTTCACGTAGGTGTAGGACTGCGAGACCAGGACGCTCGATCCGAGCTTCGCCGTGCCCGAACCGGTCGCCGCAGCCCGTGTAGCGAGTCTGCCGGTGGAGGTGACCGTCGCCATGGAGGAGGTCGCGGGCAGAGTCAAGGACGGCTTGCTTGCCTTTTCGGTGGCTACAGGGCTCGTGGTAGTCTGCGAGCTCCTGGAGGCCGAGATCACAAGGCTCGTCGGCCCCAAGAACGCCAAGCAGCCAGGTCGGACCGCGAGCCGTCACGGAGTCACCGCAGGTTCGCTCGCTCTCGGAGGCCGCAAGGTGCACTTGGAGCGACCGCGGGCAAGGACGACCCAAGGCACCGAAGTCAGCCTCGATACCTGGGAAGCCTTCAGCTCGGGGGACCTGCTCGACCAGGTCGCGCTTGAGAGGATGCTCGCCGGCGTCGCCACACGACGCCACGTCGATGTCGCAGATCCGCTCGGCGAGGCCACGAAATAGAACGGTATTGGTCTCACAAGACACACACCTCGCTTCACTTCCCGGCGAATGGTGCTCGTCTTGTGAGGACGAACGCAGATGCCAGGCCGAGCGCCACCACGAGCAGCACGGCGATTGGAACGCTTATCTGTATGAGCGAAAAGGCGGGAAGAGTCAGGCACCCGAGCCAGAGCCCGATCGCCCTCCATCGCCACCAAGTGCTAGATCGCTCGAGCGGATCTCTCATGAGAGGTCCACCCCGAATGAGCACCACTAGAGGCAACAACGACATGCCGATGACACCCAGTACCGCCATCGCAAGCACCTCGCTGAACATGGCGTCTCACTCCCTTTCTTCTGCAGTTCTTCGACTGCTAGGCACCGAACAGAAAGTCCCACACGGCCCCGGTGACGCACGTGGCGGCACCAGTTGCGAAGCCTATGACGAAGCCCCCGGCCGTACCAGCTGGAACCGTTATCGGAGCGAATGGGCCACCAAGGAATCCGCTGACGAATCCGCCAAATGTCCCGGCGAGCGTTATCGTGAAGATGTCGCGCCCGCACTGGTTGAGAGTCTCGCGGCCGCTCGGATCCGTGAGGTTCACCGGGCTGTCGCCGGCATAGACGTAGCGATCCATTGCGCTCGGATTGGCGATGGAGCCCCCGATCGGGTCGCGTTGGGTCCAGCGGCCGAGAGATGAGTCGTAGTAGCGGTCTCCGAACTTCGTGAGCCCGGTGGCCGAGTCGAAGTAGCCCGAGGCGAAGCGGAACGGATTGACGCTCGCCTGGGCACCAGACGAGGTGAGGGTCGTGCCGTATGGGTCGTAGGTGTAGGAGGCCGCGATCGCACCTGAGCCGTCGGTCAGAGCTATGACCGAGCCCAGGGCGTCGAAGATGTAGTAGAAGTGGTTTGAGCCCGAGCGCATCGAGACGAGCGAGCCACCAGGGGTCCGGGTAAAGGCGAGGGTGCTGCCGCCACTCTGGCGGGTCAGGCCGAGGAGACCCGTTAGGAACGAGTTCGAGCCTGCAGTCGTCCTCTCGCTCTGGCCGATGTCGGCGTAGGCCATCGCGATCGGTGTGCCAGCCGTTGTGATGGATGTGGTCTGGTTGAGGCTGTTGTAGGCGTAGGTCTGGCCGGGCTTCGCCGTGAGATTGCCGTTGGCGTCGTAGGTGAAGCCCGTGTTCGTGATCTCGTCGGCGGCATTGTAGGTGTAGGTCGTGTTGACGCCGTTGGCCGTGACCGAGGTCCGGTTGCCCGCGTTGTCGTATCCGTAGCTGTAGCTCGAGGCGGCCGGTCCGGTCGTGACCGCGGTCTTGAGGCGGTTGAGGAGGTCGTACGTATAGGCCGTGTTGTTGCCGGCTTGATCGGCGACTGTCTGGCGGAGGCCAACGTTGTTGGTCCCGTTCACGTACGTGTAGGACTGCGAGACGAGGACGGTCGACCCGCGCGTGGCCGTGACCGAGGTCTCCTGGCCCGGGGTGTTGTAGCCGATGGCCACGGTCACGCCGTTGGGGTACTTCACCGATTTGGGCCGGTTGCCGGGGTAGTAGGCGAAGAGGGTGCAGAGGGTGCCCAAGGTGCCGCAGCCGGTCTTGGTTCCGCCCGGCTCGACGACGTCGACCACGTTGTTGTTGGCGTCATACGTGTAGCTGACCGAGCCCGAGGCGTCGGTGTACTTGGTGACGTTGCCGGTCGCGTCATAGGTCACCGAGCCTGGTTCCAGACGCCGGCGGGCTGGCATACTTCCACTCCACCCAAGCGACTGTGTCCCCGCGGGTGATCGGGTTCCATGGATGGTAACCCGACGCCGCCTCGGCTATCGGTCGCCACGAGTGGGTCTCAAGATCGACTAGGACGACGCTAGATGCGAGGCTATCGTCCGCCGAACCAATCTCGTCCATGACCACAAGCGGGCCATCGGAAGACATTCGGTGTTCGCGGTACGAATCCGGAAGTCTCACTACAGTGCCCGAGGCGAGACCCGATGTTGAGGAAATGGGGCCTTCGGTAAGGGTAGGCAGAGACGCCGGCGACTCGGAGACCGTCGGCCGACTTGTCGGAGTGCTCGTATGGGGCGTGACCGCGGGTGGCGAACCGCAGCCCGCGGAGACAAGGAGTAGCGCCGCAATAGCTGCGAGAGTTCCCGCGGTCCGTCCCATTCGAGCCCTCCTGCGAGCGGTCGCTAATACTGTTCGGCTAGTTCGCCATAGACTGTGCCGCTCTTGGCATAGTAGTAGCTGCTGGTCGTGTACCCCCAAGGATGAAACTACGGTCCTCGGCCGTGTTCTCGGAGGCCTGAGCAATCGGCCTAGGCCATCGGCCGGCGCCGAGTTAAGCCGTCTTCCAGACCCGACTGACGTAGCTCGGCATGTTCGCGACCGGGATCATCAACGATGGCGACGGTGTGTCGGCTCTAATCCTCTCGCCCCGAACATTCTTCCTGCGAGACGCGTTCGAGCCGGACCGCTTTCCTGTCGCTTTAGCACCGCGCTTCTGGGTTGCCGTCCGCCTTCGATTCTTAGGTTTAGGCAGATCGCCGGAGAAACGCCGATTCAGCAGACTTAGCACCGCGCATCTGAGGCGCCTGCGCGCCCTTCACGGGGTCGCCGAATCTTTCAAAACCGCCCAGTCAACGCCCAAAGAGGCTGACGCTGTAACGCGAATCTGACACCGTCACGTACAGCGTTATACTTGACACGAAATGGGCATTTCGTGCGTGGATTCCACGAAAAGAGCACCGCGCTCAGCAGCGTTTGACTTGGAAGGCTGACGCTCTACCGACTGAGCTACTCCCGCTCGATGGCCTCGGCGCCGTATTTCGAGCGTACCACGCAGGGCCCTCGCCCGCCTCAACTCGTCCGCTCGACACCAGCGATCCGTCACTCGTGTCGCGGCCGGACGATGCCTCTACCAGATGCCGTTAACCACCAGTCGGGCGCCCCATGCCCGCAACGCTCCAGGTATTTCGTAGCGGACCTGTGGCCAACCGTGCGTGTAGAGCGAGTTCACGAGCAGGTGGCTGAAGCCGTCGGCACTGAGAATCTTGTCGAAGGTAGTCGCATGCAGGCCGTAAAGATCCTGGCCCAGGGAGGAAATGATGATGAAGTACATCTTTGATCGCTCAGGAGATGCCATCTGGGGGGCCAGTAACGATGGGGAGTGGGAGTCGAGGTTGGCCTGTATCCCGCCGAACGGCCTTGCTGCATTCGCACCGGCAGCGCCGGCCCAGAAGTAGCCCGAGAAAGAAATGGAGACACCGAAGACATCCGGGTGCCGAAGGGCCAGCATCGGCGCACAAAAACCTCCGGCCGACATGCCCATGATTCCGCGCGCTCGCGGGTCCTTCATGGTACGCGGCGCGCTGCGGATCTCGCGTGCCGGTTCCCGGTCGTGTACCTTCACGGCGTTCCCGGCGGCCCGATCGGACCGTCCGGAAGTCCAGGAGCGAGGACGAGGATGGCCATCGAAGTCATTGACCTATCCGAGGCCGGCTGGCAACGCTGCGACTTCTACATGCGGCTGGCTGTGGTCGTCGAGTCGGGAGCGAAGTGCCTGGGTTCGCACGTTGGAGCGGTGATCGTGCGCGACGACCGCGTTCTGGGTAGCGGCTACAACGGGACGCCGGCCGGCTATCCCAACTGCACGGTAACTGAGCGCGGCTGCCGCCGTTGTGCGCTTCGCGCTGAGGAGCCCGATGCTGGCCTGGCGGGCAAGCTGTACGACATCTGCCTGTGTGTCCACGCCGAGCAGAACGCCATGGCCACGGCCGCGCGATTCGGCGTCGCTATCGACGGCGCGATCCTTTACACAACCCTCCAGCCCTGCTTCAACTGCCTCAAGGAGCTGATGCAGGTCCGACTGCGCGGCGTGATCTTCCGACGGGCGTGGCAGGCCGGCCACCCGGACTACGCCTGGGTCTCGGACGAATACGACCG
>CABDYO010000087.1_pt1 | contig 51016 bp, 54 predicted proteins | sample 3131971 | NCBI WGS metagenome assembly CABDYO01 (sample SAMEA5534338, study PRJEB31848) | metagenome | biome: tundra; feature: field; material: soil | place: USA | collected 2013-05 | depth 0.45 m | reverse complement strand
CGGCCTGGCTGCTAGGCCGGACGTCGTATTCGCGAGTGGTGGGAGCGAGCCTCCCCAACACCCTCAATGTGTCGTTCGTGGGGCAGATCGGATCAGCCATCCTGGCCTCGCTCGGCGGGGTCGCCGCCTCGACCGGCTCCGCCTGCCATGCCGGATCGGTCGATCTCTCGCCTGTGCCGCGGGCGATGGACGTTCCGCCTGAGGAGGGGGCGTCCTATCGCAGGAGAAAGATGCTCGCCAACAGAACGGCGAGCACCGCGAGTGTGATTGCCGTGTAGAGCCGGTCTCCCTCCAGCGCGAAGCCGACGACGGACGCCGCCACGCGCGTCACCGGTGTGGCAAGTAGCGCGAACAAGCCGAGCTGGCTGATGGCCAGCGGCTCCAACGATGCAAGGCGGGCCGGCAGGTTCGAGAAATCCGTCGTGGCGGCCATGGCCGCGGGTGCGCTGCCTAGCAGCGATCCCTGCCAGCCCACTGCCAGGGCCGCCAGGAATCCGGTCCCGATCAGAGCTGCGCTGATGGCCACGCCCACGGCCAGCACCAGGCTGACCATCGTCCGGAAGCGCTCGGGGTTCATAGCCCAAACCCCAGGCCGCGGCCAATCGTCTCGAGGCCTACGACCACGAGGACCGGCAGGAAGATCAGCCGGACGGCCCGGTTGGAAATGTGCTGGAGCAGCCGGGCCCCCACCACGGCCCCGGCCAGCACTCCCAGCGCCACGGGAGCCGCGATCCGCGGGTCCACGTCGCCGCGACTCAGATATATGCCCGCCGACGCGGCCGCGGTCACACCGATCATGAAGTTGCTCGTCGCTGAGCTGACCTTCATCGGCAGCCGCATGGCCCCGTCCATAGCCAGCACCTTGAGTACTCCCGACCCGATCCCGAGCAGGCCCGACACCACGCCCGCGATCCACATCAGCGCGAAGCCAAGCGGCACGCGGCGGGCGGAGTAGGGGACCTCGCGGCCGAGCTTGGGATCGGGATAGGAAGACTCAAGGCGGAGACGGGACGTCAGTGGGGAGGGCGGATCGGTCGGTGGCGTCTCCTCACCCAGCCGCGTCACCTGCATGGCCGCCGAGGACAACAGGACCAGGCCCAGCAACACGTACAAGAACGCGGGTGCTACCACAGCGGCGAGGAGGGCACCGCAGACCGCCCCTGTCGTAGTGGCCAGTTCCAGGAACATGCCCACGCGCATATCGGTCATGCGGTCTCGGACGTACGCCGCCGCGGCGCCAGAGCTGGTGGCAATGACCGAGACGATGCTCGCGCCGACGGCCAGACGGATGTCAACGCCGAAGCCAAACGTCAGGACCGGGATCACGAGTATTCCGCCGCCTACCCCTGCCAGCGCGCCGATCAAACCGGCGGCGATGCTAACGGCAAAGATTCCAAGCTCAGCTCCGGGGGTCATCGGAGCTCAACCATCGGGCCGCCACTCTCTTTCTCTGCTACTTGCGCAAGTACGCAACTGTTGCTATTGTAGGCCATGCCCGGTGGGACCGCCGGAGAAGGCAAGAGGCATCCATGAACGATAAGGGTTATCGAGATCCAGAGAGATACCGGCTGCATGCGGAAGTGTGTCGGGTTCTGACCGATCCGAAGCGACTGATGTTGTTGGATGTGCTGCGCGAGGGCGAACACTCGGTCGGCGACCTTGCCGAGGAGCTGGGCTGCAATCTTGCGAACGCGAGTCAGCACCTTGCCGTCCTCCGTTCGGCCGGCCTTGTCGACACGCGCCGGTCTGGCACAACGATCCTGTACAGCCTGGCCGAGCCCGAGCTAGTCGAGGCCTGCGATGTGATCCACCGGATCGTGGGTCGGCGACTAGCTGGTCGATCAGCTGGGGTCACCCAGCCTGGGTCGGCTGCGTATGCCGAGCCGGTCGCGCCAGTTTGAGGTGAGCAGACCCATGCAGATCAAGACTTCCTACACATTCGGCACGAGCGTGCCGATGTCGGTCGCAGAGGCGCGGCCGCTGGTTGAGGCTGCCCTTAAGGTCGAGGGTTTCGGGATCCTGACCGAGATTGACGTGGCAGCCACCATGAAGGCCAAGCTCGGCGTCGCGGGCCTGCCGTATCTGATCCTTGGCGCGTGCAACCCGCCACTCGCTCTTCGGGCGTTGACCGTGGAGCCGTCGGTCGGGGCATTGCTTCCCTGCAACGTCGTCCTGCGCGAGCAGGATGGACGGACGATCGTCGAGGCGATGGACCCCGGAGCGGTCCTCGCCGTCGTCGAATCATCTGCCATTGAGCCGATCGCCCTGGAGGCCCGGGAGCGACTGCTCCGCGTAATCGAATCTCTCGAATCGGAGTCCAAGTGATGGGTAGTTATCTTTCCCGCAAAGCCACATCGACCGGTGGAACACACCGCGTCGTCGTCTTTTCCTCTCCAACATGTGCTTGGTGCACGCGCGCCAAGGTGTACCTGCACAGCCAGGGCGTGCCATTCCGCGACGTCGACGTAAGCCGCGATCCGGCCGCCGCCCGCGACCTGGTCCGCCGAACCGGCCAGATGGGCGTACCCGTGATCGAGATCGATGGTCGTCCGATCGTTGGCTTCGATCAGGCACGGATCGACTCGGCCCTAGGCCTTCACGTAAATTGATTCATCCCCGCATCCCGAACGGAGCCGCGACGTGCAGACATTTCCTCGCCGCAAAACGCCAGAGATTGGCGTTGACGAACTGGCCGACTTATTGAGCGGCGGCAGCGTCCGGGTCCTTGATGTTCGCGAGGACTGGGAATATCGACGCGGTCGGGTGCCCGGGGCGATGAGCCTTCCCCTGGGGCGGCTCGTGGCCGAAGTGGGCGGTTTGCCGAGAGATAAGCCGCTCGCGGTCATCTGCGAGAGTGGCACGCGGAGCCTGGCTGCCGCTGACTATCTGCTGAGCCAGGGCTTTGAGGGCGCCACCTCTGTGAAGGGCGGCACAAGCGCCTGGGCTCGCGCCGGCCGGCCGATCGCGAAGGACTAGGCATGGTTGCGGATCCGCGACGGGTTGGGTGGGACGAGCGCCACCGTACGGGTGACTTTGAAGGCGAGGGACCAAACCCCACGCTCGTGCTGGGCGTGGCAGGTCTGAACTCAGGAACGGCTCTGGAGTTGGCAGCCGGCAGCGGCACCAACGCGGTCTGGCTGGCCGGGCAAGGATGGCATACAACGGCGGTCGATTGGTCGCCGGTGGGGTTGGCCAACGGGCGCGCCAAGGCCGAGGCGGCCGGCGTCGAGGTGGAGTGGCTCGAGCGTGATCTATTCGCCTGGTCGCCGCCGGTTCGCTCATTCGATCTTGTTGTCATCGTGTACCTGCACGTCCCGCCGGACGAGCGCGCCAAGATATATCCGCGTGCCGCTGCGGCCGTGGCCCCAGGTGGTCGCCTGCTCGTCGTGGGCCATGACCGCCTCAACGCCACGGAAGGCGAGGGCGGTCCGCCAGATACCGTGCGCCTCTTCACGGCCGATGAGATCGCTCGCGAGCTGCTGGCCGTCGATCCGACGCTGGTCATCGAGCGCGCTGAGGTCGTCCGCCGCGTGCCGCCGCCCGATCGCGCTCCGATCGACGCCCTTCTCGTCCTCCGCCGCCCTAGCGCCGCCAAGGGGTAACTCAGTGGCTATCAAGACCTCAACCGCCGTACACGAAGGCACGGGCCTTCGTTTCACCGTCCAAACAGGCTCCGGCCACCAGATCGTTCTCGACAACGGGGAGGGCAATGCCGGCCCACGTCCGGTCGAGATGCTTCTCGCGGGTCAGGTCGGTTGTACCGGCATGGACGTCATGTCGATCCTGCAGAAGAAGCGCGTGGCCGTGACTCGGTACGAGGTCTCGGTGGCGGCCGAGCAACGGGATGGCCAGCCGGCCATCTTCACTCGCGCAGACGTGGTCCATCTTGTCGAGGGCCCGGCCGTGGACGAGACCTCGGTGCGTCGCGCAATCGAGCTGTCCGCCACGAAATACTGCTCGGTCGCGGCGATGCTGTCAGCGGGAACCGTCGAGATCCATCACCGCTACCGGATCCAGGGTCCAGACGGCGCCGCCGCCATCGAGGGCGAAGTGCTGGTGACCGGACCTCACGCCGATCCAGATGCAATGGGCGCTCCGAGGCTGGCGGGCGTCACGGGTTAGCGATTCGGCCCGGCCGGACCCACGACAGCCCGGCCAAGCGCCAGCGATGCGCTCATACTTTCTTCCGACCACAGTGTCGTTGGAGAAGACCGATGATCATCAGGACGTCCACCGCCCTCTACTCGGGCACCGGCACTCGCTTTGTTGGGCGAACCGGTACCGGCCACGAGATTGTCCTGGACGATGACACAGGCGACGCCGGCGCACGGCCCGTCGAGTTGTTGCTGGTCGGACAGGCTGGCTGCACCGCGTTTGACGTGATCACGAGCCTGAAGGACGAGGGTCAGGAAGTGACCCGTTACCAGGTGTCGGTAACGGCGGAACAACGAGATGAGGCCCAGCCGGCCATTTACACGCGTGTGGTTGCCTTACATGAGGTCGAAGGACCCGCGATCGACGAGACGGTCCTCCGGCGCGCCATCTACACCTCGGCCACGAAGTACTCTTCGGTCGCGGCGATGCTTTCGGCCGGGACCGTCGAGATCCACCATCGATACCGGATCACGGGTCCAGACGGCGTTCATCCTATCGAGGCCGAGGTGCTGGTAACCGGCCCGCATGCCGACCCGGACGCCTTGGGACAGCCGCAGGCTGGCGGCGCGGCGAACTGACGTGGGCGCACACTGGCTGCCTGACCTGGGCCGGCGCGGCGAGGGCTGGTTCGTGCTGCAGGTCGTGCTTTTCGGCGCGATCGCCGTCTCCGGCGCCGCTGACCCTGCCTGGAGCGGCTGGCAGGCGGCGGTCGTCATGGCTGCCGGCATCATCCTGATGGGCTGCGGCGGCGTCCTGTCACTGCGCGGTCTTCTGGACTTGCGGGAGAGCCTGACCCCGTTTCCCAAGCCGCTGGATAATGCCAGACTCGTTGAGACGGGCGCCTACCGGCTCGTCCGCCACCCCATCTACGGTGGCCTGATCCTCGGCGCCGTGGGCTGGGGTCTGCTCAGGGGCTCGCCCTTGACGCTTCTCGGCGCCATGGCGCTGGCCGTCTTTTTCGATCTCAAGTCGCGCCGTGAGGAGAGCTGGCTCTCCGAGAGCTACGCTGACTACCCGGCCTACCGAAGCCGGACGCGGCGCCTGCTGCCCTGGATATACTGACCGCCGCTGGGCACCGCCTCATACATTTGAGCCCGCCCACGCCGCCCAATGCAGCGCGCCACGCCGGCCCGCTGCAGGCAGTAGGCCGCTCGCATGGCCAGGTGTTTGGGTCGTCGCGACGCGACGGCGATATCCGCCGAGGTGAACGGGTCCGGGAGGCCGGCCGGGAGCAGTCGGAGCAGGTCGGCCGGGGTATCGACTCGGATAGTCTCGATGACCTCGAGCAACCGGCGGTCCAGCCGCCACCACTCCCTCGGGTAGCGATAGCGCGCCCCATCTGGGATAGGGCCGCGCAGCTCTTCCTCGCGAATCATGACCAGTTCGAGCCGGAAGTTGGGATGAGCCACCAGCTCCGGGAATGCCACCAATTCGTGGAACAGGTCCAGCGGCAGGCCGCGCTTTGGGGAGCGCCGCCGATCGGTCACGGCGCCGTCGGCATCGACGCGCACCAACCATCGTTCCGTGGCTATGGGATGCACGAGGAGGAGCATGTGATCCTCGACAAGGCGGCGCAACTTGCGGGCCGCGGAGGAGAAGCTGGCCGTCTGAATCTCGACCAGTTCGTCGTCGCGGACGACGTCAACGACATAGCCGTCGACACTCTCCTCGACCCGGTCGCCGGGGCGCGCGTAGAGGGCCTTCAGCGCGGCGTGGAGCGAACCCTCGCGATAGGTGGAGAAGCCGGAAGGGGCTGTCACTTGGGGCTTGATTGCCGCCTAGGTGCGGCTCTTGTTGACCAGCGATCGCCCGGAAGACTGCCAGGCGGTCATGCCGCCTTCCAGGTTCCAGACGTTCGTGTAGCCGAGAGCCAGGAGACTCTGCGACGCGATCGCGCTCTCGGCGCCGCTGCGGCAGTAGACGAGGATCTTGGCGTTCTTCGCGGCTGGCAGCTGCGAGACCCGGGCCGTCAGCTGGTCGTATGGGATGTAGAGATCGGTGCGGTCGATCTCGCTGCTGTAAGGCGTCTTCACGTTCACGAAAGTGAAGTCCTTGTTTTGGAGCATCTGGGCGAGCCGATCGGGCGTCACGTTGGTCCAAGTGCCGCCCGTGCCCTGGTGGAGCGTCTGGCCAGTGATTGCGCTCGAACCGGTGGTCGAACCTGGGCTCGATCCGAAGCCCCCTAGCGCCACGAACCCGACCGCGACGATGGCCAGCAATGCGATGATCCCACCGGCGATGGCCAGATAGGGTCTGGTACGGCTCGATGCGGCAGGCTGGGATTTGCGTTTGTTGGTCGTGGTCGAACCGTGTCGCTTGGCGGTCATGATTGTCTCCCGCTGTGGTCCGGTGGCGGTCGCCGAAGCCTGAGCTTACGCCGTGGCGGCCACTAGGGCGGCGCCACAAGGCGGGTCAGCCCCGCAACCGAATGGCGAAGAGGGCGAGCGGCCGGTAGAGAACGTGGGCGAACTTGCCGAACGGTACGAGCAGGACGAGTGCCATGGCTACGGCTACGTGAACGAGAAACATCGGATAGCCCCAAGTCGGCGCTGAGGGCAGGTACAGGGCGAGCTCGAGAGCGAAGCCCGTCACGCCTGCGACCCACAGCATGGTCAGGAAGGTCCAGTCTGACGTGGTCGAATGGACGCTCGAACGATCGCTCTTGCGCAGGCGCTGGACGATCAGGACGGAGGTTCCGTAGATGAGGGCCGCGCCGGCCAGCGTGCCCAGGAGACGCACGGGGTACCACAATGGCACCGGCGCGCCGGTTGCCTTGACGCCCAGCAGCTCCAGGCCGTAGTCGGCCACGGTGGCGCCGAGCAGGCCCAGGAATCCCCACATCGTGGCGAAATGGATGAACCAGCGCTGCGAGTACCACGGCCGCGACTGAGCGCTGCCGGCAGCGCCGGCTGCGTGGGCGTCGGCTGCGTCGGCGTCGGCGCAGTCTTCGCGGAAGCGGGTTTGCGCGAGTGACTCGGTGCCGACGGCGTAGAAAGCTGCATCGGCGGCCTTGCGAACGCTCACTTTCGCGCCGCTCGGCCCGGCGCCGTGCGCCGCGGGGCCACGCAACACGCGCCTGACCATTTCGAACACGCCCACAAGTGCGGCCACGCCCATGACGGCCATGACGGCGATGCCCATGTTGTGGATGACGTCGCCCGGGACGAAGTCGAAGAACGCCAGGCTCGAGCCATTCACCGGCCTGTGGACGTTGTACATGAAAGCAGCCAGCAGCCCGACGAGTGCCACGACGAAAACCGCGGCGAAGAGTCGTGACGTGGCCAGAAGGTAGGCTAGGTGGGTACGGTCGTAGCTGGCAACCGCGTAGCGCCGTGCGGCGGCCATGAACGATGCCGGATCCGCTTGCGTCGGGCAGGAGTCGGTGCACTCGGAGCAGCCGTAGCACGACCACAGCTCCGGACTCGCGAGCAGCTTCTCGCGGAGGCCCAGCTGAGCGTAGCGCGACATCCGGCGCGGGAACGACGCGCCGTCCACGGAGAGCGGGCAGATCGCCGAGCAGACGCCGCAGTTGAAGCAGGCTGAGATGTCGTTGGCGCCGAAACGCCGCAGCTCCGGATAGAGGTTGCGATCGACTCGCGCGGTCATGACCGCGTCTCCTTCTGGACGGCCTGGTAACGGAAGTAGCCCTCCGGGGTGGCTTCCTTGATCTCTCGGACCCAACCGTAGCGGCGCATGCCCATGACCCAGTACATGGCCTCGTGGGTGGGGCAGCCAAGGGCCTGGGCGATCTCCGGCACCGTGTGTCCGCCGTCGGCGAGGATCTCGAGGATGCGGCTGCGCATCAGCGGCTCCTCGCGAATGATTTCGCGCAACTCTCGGTTCGGCGCGGTGGGTGCGCTGTTGGGTGCGTTCACGCGATCGCCTCCTGGAGCAGGCCGTCGATCATCGCCGTGATCTGGGTATCGGTGTAGCCGCGCAGGTCAATCGCGTTCTCCGGGCAGATCGGGACGCAGCCGCCGCAACCCTTGCAGCCGGCCTCGCCGATCGTCGCGATCTCACGGCCGTTGGCGGCCACAGCGTCGGCCGCAAGGTCGTGCGGCCGCCTTGGTCCCGCCTTCGGCGAGGGAAGTGGTATCGACACCTTCTCGATCGCGCCGTAGGGACACGCGTCCGCGCACTTGCCGCACCAGGCGCATTTGTCTGGATCCACCGTCGCCACAAGCGGATCAAGCTCCGCCACGCCCTTCTTGAGGACGGAAGCACTCTGGGTTACTGCGGCCAGTCCCGAGGCGACGCTTTCGGCCGAACTCTTGGGCCCCTGACAGGTACCTGCGATGAGGACGCCGTCGACTATGGTCTCGACCGGTCGAAGCTTGGGGTGGATCTCGTTGAAGAAGCCGTCGCGGCCCAGCGGCAGCTTCAGTATCCCAACCATTTCCTCGTTCCTGCGCGGCACCATGCCCGTCACCTGGACGACGAGATCGACCGGGATATCCAGTTCTTCATCGCCTGAGAGTAGATCGCGGACAGTGACGGCAAGGCCGCCGCCCGCCTCGACGGCAATGACCGGCGGTGCGTCGTCGGGGTACTTCACGTAGACGGCGCCGTGCTTCCGCGCCTCGGTGTACAGCAGCTCGAAGCTGCCGTAGGTCCGAATGTCGCGATAGAGGTGGTACTGGCGTATCTTCGGGTCCAGCTCCGAGACCTTGATGGAGACGTGGGAGGCGGCCGAGCAGCAGAAGCGCGAGCAATACTCGTTGCCGCCCGGCTGACGGCTGCCGACGCAGTAGATGTAGGCGAGGCTGCGGACGGGCCGCCCGTTGAAGCGCAACTTGCCCACCGAGCTGTCTACCAGCTCCTTGAACTCCGGCAGCGTGATCACGCCGGCCAAACCGGTGCCCAACTCGCCCTTGGCAGGCTGGTAGGCATCGAAGCCGGTGGCGACGATGATCGAGCCGACCTCGGCCGTAATCGTCTCGGGCGGATCCGCCGAAACGCGAATGTCGACCCGGTAGTTGCCGAAGCTGCCGGCCTTGGTGACAACCTCCGCCCCGGTGAAGACGTTGATCGCGGGGCGCTTCCTGACTTCCTCGACCAGATGGGAGATCAGCTCGCGACCATCTCGCTCGTGGGGGAACATGGGCCCGAACTTGCCGACCCAGCCGCCCAGCACCGGCTCGCGCTCCACGAGAACTACACCGAGACCGATGTCGGCCATGCCCACCGCCGCTCGCAGGCCGGTGATTCCGCCGCCGATGATCAGCGCCTTCTGAGTCGTCTTGACGACGAGCGGTTCCAGTGGCTCAGTCAATCTGGTCCGGGCAATGACGCCACGAACCAGGGCGATGGCCTTGCGCGTGGCGCCCTCATGATCGTCGGTGTGCGTCCACGAACACTGCTCGCGGATGTTGGCCTGGCTGTACTCGTATGGGTTGAGACCGGCCCGCTTGGCCACGTCCCGGAAAGTGACGACGTGGAGCTTGGGTGAGCACGAGGCGACGACGAGGCCATCGAGGTTCTGCTCCGCGATGTCCTTCTCCATCTCCTGCTGGCCGGCGTCTGAGCAGGCGAACATCATGTCCTTGGCGACGGCGACGCCCGGCTCGTCCTTGACGGCGTTGACCACCGCTTCCACGTCGACGTAGTCGGAGATGTTGCCGCCGCAATGGCATACGTAAACGCCGATTCGGCGCTCGCTCATGCCACGACCCTCAAGGTCTGGATCTGGCGGTTGGCTGTGGCTCCGGATCCGCTCTCCAGATGCGCCGCAACCTGGGCTACGGCGGCGCCGGCGTGCAGGATCGAGTCCGTGATGTCCTTTGCGCCCGATGCCGTGCCGGCGACGAACACCCCTGGGATGTTGGTGCGCCCGGGATCGATGTCCTCGTTTGGTTCGGCAACGTAGTGGTGGTCGTTGAGTTCGATCGCTTCGCCGGAGAAGAGGCGCTCGACCTCGCGGTTTGGCTGAACGCCGATCGCCAGCACGACCATGTCGTATTCGGCTTCGACGATCGCCCCGCCGTGCTCGATGTCCTCGTAGCGCAGGATCAGGTTGCCGTCCGGCTTCTCGGTGACCTTCGCCACCCGACCCTTCACGTATGTGGCGCCCATCGACTTGGCGCCCTCGTAGAACTCGTCGTAGCGTTTGCCCGGGGCCCGAATGTCCATGTAATGGACGGTGACTTCGGCCAGCGGCAGGGCGCCCATGACGAGCTGGTTCTGCTTTATCGAGTACATGCAGCAGAACCGCGAGCAGAGCGGGTTGTCGACTCCGCCTCGACCGTCAGGTCCAGAAGCCTCGTCGCGAGAGCCGGTGCACAGGATGTAGGCGATCCGTTCGGGGATCTTGCCGTCACCGGGTCGCAGAACCGTGTTGAACGGTCGGGTCGGCGCCAGCAGGCGATCCATCTGCATGCCCGTGATGACGTTCTTGTAGCGGCCGAAGCCGTATTCCGGCTTGGCGTCCGCGGTGAAGAGCTTGTAGCCCGTGGCCACGACAACCGCGCCGACGCTTACCTCTTCGATCTGCTCGCGCATGTCCAGATGGATAGCGTCCGACGGACAGACGGTCACGCACTCCTGGCACTCGGAGCAGACGCCGCAGTCCAGGCAGTCCCCGGCGGAGGCGCGTGCTTCGGCCTCGCTGAGCGGCGCCTCGATTTCGGCCCATCCGGCCCTGGCCGGCGAGCCGGTGGCTTCGGCGGCTCCGCCGACCTCGCCATGGCGGCTGTACATCTTCTGGCGCGCGAGCACCTTCGGCTTGTCGACGAGCGGCAGCAGATTATCCATTTCGAAGCCACCGAGGGCCTGGCCGGCCAGCCAGCGGTCGATCATGTGCGCGGCTCGACGGCCCTGACCCACGGCCCGGGTGATGTCCGATGCGCCGGTAGTGGCGTCGCCGGCGGCGAAGATGTGCGGGATCGCCGTTTGCAGCGTGCGCTTGTCGGCGACGAGCGTGCCGTTGGGGTTGACGGGGAGCGCGCTTCCGAGGGTTGAGCCCTCAGGAGCCATGCCGATTGCCACCAGGATGGTGTCGCACGGGATCACGAACTCGCTGCCCTTGATGGGCTCCGGGCGGCGGCGGCCCGAGGCGTCTGGCGCCCCGAGGGCCATGCGTTGACAGCGCAGCCCCGCGACCTTGCCGGAGTCATTGCCGACGACCTCGACGGGCGCGACAAGAAAGCTGAACTTCACACCGTCATGTTCGGCGTCGTCGACCTCGGCCTTGTGGGCCGGCATCTCCTCGGGGCCACGGCGATAGGCCACGGTCGTCTCGGCCGTGCCGAGTCGGACGGCGGAGCGGGCGGCATCCATGGCCACGTTGCCGCCGCCAACGACGACGACCCGCTTGCCGGTGAGATCGATCGGCCCGCCGAGCTTGGTCGTTCGCAGGAAGTTGAGGCCCGGCACGACGCCGTCCAGGTTCTCGCCGGGGACGTTGAGGCTGGTCGAGGTCTGGGTCCCGGTCGCCACGAGGACGGCGTCGAAACCGTCGCGGCGGAGCGCCTCCAGGTCGGACACGGGCGAATTCGTGGCGATCTCCACGCCGAGCGAAGTCACGTTTGAGATGTCCTGCTCCACCACCTCGGGCGGCAGCCGGTAGGCGGGGATTGCCAGCCGCAGGAAGCCGCCGGCGACCGGAGCCGCCTCGAATATCTTGACGCCATAGCCCAGCCGGGCGAGCTGCCAGGCGGCCGTCAGGCCTGCCGGGCCCGACCCCACGATCGCGACACGCTTGCCGTTGGGCGGTGGGACCTCGATACCGGGGCCGGCCATCGAGGCGTAGTGCTGGTCCGCCGCAAATCGCTTGAGGCGACGAATCGGCAGCGTCCCCTCTAGTGAGGCTCGGCTGCAGTCGACCTCGCACGGGGCGTAGCAGGCGCGGCCAAGCGTGCCGACGAGGGGTGTCGCGTCCAGGACCAGCTGGAACGCCTTCTCGTAGTCGCCGCTGCGGATGAGAGACACATAGCCATGGGCCTTGATGCCGGCAGGGCAGGTGTAGGTGCAGGGCGAGGTGCCGGCGCGCTCGAGCACGGCCTTCTTCGGCACGGCCTGGGGGAAGGTGATGTAGGCGGCCCGGCGGGCGACCATGTCGGCGTTGAACTGGTCGGGGACCGCGACCGTGCAGGCAGTCTCGCACAGCTGGCAGCCGGTGCAGGCCGCCTCGTCGACGAAGCGCGGCTTCCGGCGGATTGTTGCCCGGAAGCGTCCGTTGCCATCGCGAGAGATGCCATCCACCTCGGTGTACGTGAGGGCGGTCACGTTGGGGTGGTGGATCGAGGCCGCCATCTTGGGCGTGGAGATGCAGCTGGCGCAGTCCAGAGTGGGGAAGACCTTGCTGAGCAGGATCATGCGTCCGCCGACACTGGCTTCCTTCTCGACGAGCAGAACCTTGTAGCCCATGTCGCCGAGCTTCAGGGCCGACTCCATGCCGGCGATGCCGCTGCCGACGACGAGGGCGTCGTACTCAGTCATCACTTGGCTTCCGCCGATCGAAGCGCGACGAGCGCCTCCGAGAACTGGTTCATGTGCCTGGCGAAGTTCTCCGCACACACGGAGCAGATGGCGGCCATCTTCAGGCGCTGTGCTGACAGCCCCTCGGCCTTGAGCAGGTTCTGCGCATCCAGCACGATCCGCGACGCTCGCTTGGCGCAATCGGGCAGGTAGGCACACTCATCGCCGTCGGAGGCAATGAACACGCCCTCGAAGCCCTGCTTGATGGCATGGAGAATCCAGGATGGCCGGATGCCGCTTGTGCAGGGCAGGCTGATCACCCGGACCCCGGGCGAGTAGTGGAAGTGGGCGCTGCCCGCCAGGTCTATGCCCGGGTCCGAGATGTTGTTCGTGGAGAAGACCAGGATCCGCGGCGCGGCGGTCGGGATCATTCCTTCCACGGGAGCGGTGGCGAGCGCGGTCATCAGTCGACGGCTCGCTACTTGCCTCGGCGGAGGAAGACGCGGTCGTAGCCTTCGCCTTCGATCACGCCCAGGAACTCGTGGCCGACCTTGCCGGCCCAGGCGCCTATGTCGGACTTGGTGGCCGGGTCGCTCGACCAGACCTCCATGACGTCGCCGACGGCGATCTTGCCCATGCCTTTCTTGGCCTCCAGAAGCGGGCCGGGACAGGCGGCGCCACGCGCGTCGATGATCTCGGTGGCGGTGACGGTTTCTAGTTCGGCCGTATCGAGAGGGCTCATTTGCTGCTCCAGTCTGTGTGGGGTGACGGCTATCGGTTGATCTCGACGGGCTGTGCCGAAGGCTGGCTGGCATACGGGGCGGCGATGTCCCCGAGCCGGGCGATCCGCCGAATCAGGACCTGGCGCATGAGCCCGCAGGCAGCCACGATCTCCGGATCGGCCAGTTGGTAGCGGACCTCGCGACCCTCGCGTACGGCCTCCACGATCCCGATGCCCCGGAGCGCGGCCAGGTGCTGCGAGATGGCGGGCTGAGTCGAGCCGAAATGCTCGGCCAGCTTGCGGACCTCGACCGGGCCGGCGTCGCCCAGGTAGTGGACGATCTCGAGCCTGCGAGGGCTGGCCAGGGTCTTGAGGAGCGAGGCCTGCAAGCCGTAGATGCCGTCGGTTGGGCGCAACATGGTGGGTCCTCCAGGGGCGCGAGCTATGCGTGCTCTATGAATAGATCGTGTCTATGCATAGACCCATATGCCGAATGTCACGTCGTACCCGCACTTCGGCCTGAACTGCCGGAGGGGTGGCCGCCGCAAGCCGCTACCCGGGCCCGAAACGCCGCTCGGCCTACAATCCCGGCATGAGTGCCACCGATCGAGTGGATGGGGGAGGCATCCCCACTGGGCGAGTCTTCCAACGAGTCCTGGGCGGCGATTTACCTGTCGCCGCCCGAGCCGAGGGCTGCACCATCTGGGACGCCGATGGGCGAGCCTATTTGGACGCGGCAGGCGGCGCCATCGTCGTGAACGTTGGCCATGGCCGGCAGTCCGTGGTGGACGCCATGGAGCGCCAGGCCCGAGCCTTTACCTACGTCCATGGCACGAGCTTCACGAACGAACCGTTGGAGACGTATGCGCGCGCTGTCGGCCACTACCTGCCCGTGGACGACCCGGCAATCTATCCGGTAAGCGGCGGTTCCGAGGCTATCGAGAGCTGCCTGAAGCTGGTCCGGAGCTACTATCTGGCTCGCCGCGAACCGGACCGGACCGTCGTCATAGCTCGGTGGGGGAGCTACCACGGTAATTCGCTGGGCGCGCTGGACCTCTCTGGCCGCGAGCCGCTGCGCCGCCCTTACGAACCGTGGCTGGGCCGCTTCCAGCACGTCAGCGCCGCGTATCCGTACCGCGCGGGAGAGGCCGCCGCCCACGCCCTTGGCGACGTGGATCAGCTAATCGCCGAACTGGAGGCGGCCATCGCCCAAGCGGGGCAGGGGAGAGTGGCTGCGTTCGTTGCGGAGCCGATCGTCGGCGCCACTCTGGGCGCCGTGGCCCCGCCCGACGGCTACTGGCCGGCCGTGGCCGAGGTCTGTCGGCGCCACGGCATGCTGCTCGTGGCCGACGAAGTGATGACCGGTTTTGGGCGCACGGGACGCTGGTTCGGGCTGGACCACTGGGGCGTACGGGCCGACGTGATGGCCGCGGCCAAAGGCGCCGCCGGGGGCTACTTCCCGCTGGGCCTGGCGGTCGCGAGCGGCGAGGTCTACGAGACGATCACGGCCGGTGGCGGGTTCGTCCACGGCTTCACCTACAGCCACTCCCCGGTGGGGGCGGCGGTGGCCGGCGAGGTGCTGCGCATCCTCGAGACGGAGAAGCTCGTCGAGGCCAGCGCGGCAAAAGGCGAGCGGCTGAAGGCGCTTCTGACGGATCGCCTCGCTACGCACCCCAATGTCGGCGAGATCCGCGGCCGCGGATTACTCGTCGGCCTGGAACTGGTCGCGGACAGGGCCACGCGCCGGTCCTTTCCACGGGCGGCCCGGCTGATCGAGCGCGTCATGTCTCACGCCCGGGCCGGCGGCCTCCTGCTTTACCACGGCACCGGCAACGCGGACGGCACTAACGGCGACACCGTCCTGCTCGGGCCGCCGTTCGTGATAACCGATGACGAGCTGGTGAGGCTGGCCGACACACTCGCCGTAGCCGTTGACCGGGCCGCCTCGGAGGCGTCGAGACGATCAAGCTAGTTGCCGCTCTAGACCCAGGCGAGCCGGCGCCGAAGGTTGGTCGCCGGCCCATGCCGGGTCCGGTCCTCACGACGAAGGGTCAAGTGGCCGTTTTCCCGTAGCGCTGGAGGGCCCATGCGTTTACAGATGGCAACGTCCCTACGCCGTCTGGCGGAGCCCAGAATCGCCTATCTTGGTGATGTCAGGGGAGGGGTTGGGCGCGTAGGGTTGACGTATGGTTGCCGCGAATCATCCGCCAGCCGTACCCGGACAGGCACCGAATGCGCGTGCGCGCGGTCTGCCGCCTGATCGCGGAATTCGGGCGGCGCTGGCGCTCGCCGCTACTCTGGCCATCGCCTTTGGTCTCCTGTCGGCGGATGAGGCCCTCGGCCTCCCGCGCTCATTCATGGCCATCGCCCTCCCCATCGGAGCCGTCGCTGTAGCGGCAATGCTGTTGGTCGGGTTGCGTGGCTTGCGCGCCGCCGAGGCTCGCACCGACGCCGCTCTCGAGCGCGCCGCGGCGGCCGAGGCTGTCCAGCGGACCAGGGCCGACGAGCTCGCCCGCGTTCTGGAGGCAAGCCAGAGCCTCGTGCTGACCGGCGAGGGACAGGTCGATTACCGGGGCGTTCTGTCAGCAATCACGCCTGACGGCGCTACTTCGTTCCTGGTTCGGAAAGACAACGAAATGGAAGCCACGGTCGCGGCGGCGCACGGCCCTCTGGCAGCGTCCGTGGTGGGCTTGCGGCGGATTATGGACGGCGAAACGCCCACGGTGGATGGCGCCTCGCTCGCGTCCTTCAGCGCCAGCGGTCAGCCGGTTGGAGCGGAGATCCCGCGCCAGCATTTTGCCGCGTTCGAATCGGAAATCGATGCCGCCCTGGCCATCCGGCTTGTGGACCACACCGGCCGCAGGATCGGGCACCTGCACCTGGTCGATCCGATTTCGGAGCGCATGCTCGAGCCCGCGTTCGTCAGCCTGGCCCAGCTTGTCGCGAACCAGATCTCTGTGGCCATGGAGAACAACGCTCTTATGGCCAGACTGCGCCAGGAACTTTTGGCGACCCAGCGCGTCGGGCAGCAGCTGCTCCACGCGGCGAATCTGGGCGCAGTAGGAGAACTCGCGGCGGCTGTGGCCCACGAGGTCAACAATCCACTGACCGGTATCCTCGGCTTCGCGGAGTTGCTGGTGTCCGAGCTGCCGGCCGATGATCCTCGCCACGATGAAGCGGTTGTCATCAGGGATGAGGCCGTCCGGGCTCGCACGATCGTCAAGGCCCTGCTCGAATTCGCCCGACCGCGGCCACCACAGCGAATTCCGGCCAGCCTCAACGATATGGCTCGCTCGGCCCTGGAGCTGGTCCGTTTCCGAGCCCACGAGGCGGACGTCGCGATCGTCGCCGAATATGCCGAAGTGCCGAGCCTGGAGCTAGATCCAGACGCCGTGAGGCAGGTCCTCCTCAACCTCTTCAACAACGCCATCGACGCCATGCCCGGGGGCGGGACACTACGCCTGTCCACTGAGCAGGTTGGGGACCGAGTTTGCGTCGCCGTGGGCGACAGCGGCATCGGCATGGACGAGGAGACGCGCAGCCGCATCTTCACGCCGTTCTTCTCGACCCGAGTTGCCGGCGGCGACGCGACTGGACTGGGCCTTTCCGTGAGCCGCCAGATTGTCCAAGGCCACGGTGGAACGATCGAGGTCGAGAGCACGCCCGGCAACGGCGCCGTCTTTACCGTCTGGCTACCCGCGTCTTGGGGGGCCTTCGAGGAAGAGGTCCGAGTTCCGGACGCCGAACCCGACCGGGCCGACACGGCCGGACATACCGGTGCGCCAGATGCCGACGGCGAACCTTCGTCGGCCTGTGCGGGAGCAGCCGCATGACCTGGGACCTGCGCCCGTCCCGATCGGGTAACTTCCGGCCCCGCGTTCTGTGCGTCGATGACGAGCCGGTGGTCCTCCAGATCCTGCGCCGGTTGCTCGAGGTCCAGGGCTTCGAAGCCGTCACATGCGGCGATCCTCAGACGGCCATCTCGACCTTCTCCGTCCCGCTCAGGGACTGATCGCGCCCCTGGCAATGCTGCCGACTCTCGAGCCAATGGCGATGCCGGTTGAGGTGACTCTGGAGCATTGTTCGGTCACGCCTGCGGGCGCAGAGTCCGAGGCGATCGCTTCTGGAGCGGGCTGCGACATCGTCATTCCGGAAGAAGGCGCCACCGACCCCACGGCGGCGACGCGCCAGGTCGCCTGATTCGGGCAGCTCTCAGGCGCGATTCGCGGTGACATAGGTAGCTCTCAGGCGCGGTTGCCGGCCCGCCTCCGGATGATGTATAGGCCCAGGAGCACGATCAGGACGGGGCCCACGAGCCGGTCCAGGTCCAGACTGAGATAGCTCGTCGCAACCTGGCTTCCGCCCCACAAGGCGAGCAGCGCGCCGACGATCACGGCCCGTCCCCAACTTCGCCCGGTCCTGGACCGGATCAAAGCAAGGCCGATTACGCCCACGCCCAGGAAGAAGGTTCCCCAGCCGTGGCCGTGGATCAAGCCAAGGCCGCTCAGCAGGTCGGAGAGCGCCAGCGCCGCGATGACGACGCCGACGTACAGGGCAAGATCGCTCCGGTCCCGAAGACCGGTAAGGACGAGCAGGACCCCGACGACCAGGAAGAAGGCCGACGCACCAATCTGAGCTTCTCGAAAGAACTCACCGGCAGCCAGGAATAGGCCGAGAGCGATCAGGAATATTCCGAGCAGCGGCACTCGACCGCCCCTCCGAGTGCCTCCCCAGCTGCCCTCGAAACCCCAGGCGTCAATGCGTACGGCCTTGTTGGGCTGATCGTTGTTGCTCATGGCGCGAGATTACCAGCCGGCGAGCCGGATTGCGTCCGGCCCGTTACTCGGTGCTGCGAGCAAGCGCCTACTCCAGCGTCGCCTCGACGCTCAGGGCCACGTTGCCCTGCAAGGCGCGTGAGATTGGGCAGCCGTCCTTAGCCTGCGCCGCGATCGACCGGAACTTCTCCTCGTCGATGCCGGGGACTCGGCCGCGCACGCCGAGCTTGCTCGAGATGACCGTCCATTTGCCATCGACTCGGTCGAAGACGATCTCGGCGCTGACGTCGAGGCTCTCCGGCTTGAAGCCGGCTTTGGTCAGCTCGCCCGAGAAGGCCATCGAATAGCAGCTGGCGTGGGCTGCGGCGAGCAGCTCCTCGGGGCTGGTACGGCCGTCGGCTTCCTCGGTCCGCGATGCCCAGGTGACGGGCAACGCCTTGAACGCGCCGCTCGTGGCGGCGTCAACGCGGCCGGAGCCGCTCGCCAGATCACCCTTCCAGCTGACGCTGGCACGACGAATTGCAGCCATTCGATCCTCCTACTGATCACTTCCGGTGGAACAATGTTCGCACGTCGTCGAATTTGGGGCAGGCTGGAGTGGGCCTCAACCGGGCCGCGCAACGACCTATTCAGGTAGTGGCGGCGGTGCGGGCCGTGGCGCTCCGGCGTAGCGCGTGAGAGCGTGGGTGCGGGGTCCCGTGGCATCCTCTGCGCGGCGCACCGGCACGGCCGAAGCCACCTCCGCGAAGAGGGCGCGGTGCCCGGCGTCCTGTGGAGGAAGGAGCGCCTCGCCCGCGCCGAACGCGAGATAGGCATTGAGCGCGGCCGCGAACGCGGGCACGAATCCTGGCGCCGCAATCGGGTCGAAACCAGTCTCCCAGCTCAGGCCCAGTAGTCGCACGATCCCGGCCGTCCGGTCGATACGCGGCTCGATGCGGCCGACGAGCCGGTCGCCGAAGAGGATCGGCAGCACGTAGTAGCCCCAGCGGCGCTTCGCCGCCGGGGTGTAGACCTCCCAGCGGTAGTCGAAGCCGTACAGCGGGCCCAGAATGCCCCGATCCCACAGGAGCGGATCGAGCGGCGCCAGAAAGCTGCAGCCCGGGGATGTGCCCGCATTTTGCGCGCCGGCCTCTGCGCCGGCCTCTGCGCCCGCCTCTGCCGCAATCTCGCGCTCCGCTTGGGCCAGCAGCGGCAACTCGTCGCCGATGACGTAGCGCTCGCCGCGGACGCCCTCGACCGCGACCGCAAAGATCTCGCCCCGATCCAGCAGCTCGCGGCGCAGCTCCGTCCTCATTGCGACGGCGCCGGTGCCCGGCCACAACTCACCGCTGCCGTTGGCTCCCAGCAGACCGTGCGCTCGGTAGCGCGACAACAACTTGTGGCGGCGCTGTTCGCGCTCAGGGATCTGCACGGCCAGCAAGTCGGGCGGGAAAAGGCGCTCCATCAGGTCGTAGTGGCGGCGGTTGCCTTTGCGTCTGGCAAGGCCGAGTCGTCCGGACACCGACAGCGCCTCCAGGACGGCTCGGACGGCGGTGGTCGGTCCCCACCACCAATCGATAGCGGCCTCGCGCTCGAAATCTGCGGAACTCCTGGGCCCGTTGCTGGTGATCTCCTCGATGATCTTCGTGGCCAGCTTGGCCTGTTCATTGACGAGCTGTCCGGCTCGACCGGTGGCGCCATCCTGCCAGGTGATTCGGTAGTACGGCAGTTCGCGGGTCGGTAGCAGGCTGAGTGACTTGTTGTATGCCTCGAACAGCAGGCGCCGGCCGTACAGCAGCTCGTCGGTCAGCGCGCGGTGGTAGCCGACGATGCGAGCCTGGAGAATCAAGTCGTGGTTGCGCCCGGCTACCTCGAGCGGGTCGAACTGGAGCGAGCCGAGCCGATCCACCACTGCCAGGACACTCTCCGGCGTTGCGGGCAAGGCGCGCGGGGGCGCGAGCAGGTGGCGAATGGCCAGGAATCGGCGCGCCGTGAGGAGGCTGATCTGCTGAGTCACCCAACGATTGTGAGGCAAGGGCCGCCACTGGATGTCAACTGGGGCGCTAGCTTGCGCCGCCAGAGTCGCCTCGCGTGCCGCCGGTCGGCTCCGCCTCGCGTGCCGCCGGTCGGCTCCGCCTCGCGTGCCGCCGGCGTCGTTCTTGCGGAATGCAACTGGTACTTGCGTCTGGCTACGGAACCGATGGCTCACTCGCAGTTTGGCACGCCAAATGAGCGTGGAATGGCAGCGTTGCCTGGTCCCCGGGCGACGAATCCGGGCACTTGTATCCCGATTCGTCGCTTCGCGCAACTGGCACTTGCATTCCGCAATGAAACCGGCCTGACAGCCCTATCGCATCGAGCGCAGCACGACAACCGCCCGCGGCCCGACGACGATCTGGGCGCCGGTAGCCAGCTTTTCGGCCGCTCTGCCCACGGACGGCCTCGCGCCGGCCTGGCCGGTGAGTGTGTCTAGCTCGCGCATCCAGACCATGGCGGCGCCGACGTCCGGAATGGTGAAGGTGAGCGACTCCCACCAGGAATTGAGGACGATGAGCAGGTCCTCGTCGAGGATGGGCCGCCCATGGTCGTCGCGATCGGCGTCCCGCCTGCCGTCGAAGTGGGCGACGACGCTCCGAGTCCAGCCCGCGCTCCAGTCCGAATCAGTTATCGGCGATCCTGCCGGCGGATACCAGGCTATGTCGCCCGCAAAGGCACCAGTGGCGTAGCGGCGGCGTCTCAGAACAGGGTGCCGCCGCCTGATCGCAATGACCTCGCGGGTGAAGGCCAGCAGGTCCTTGTCCAGCGCACCCCAGTTGAACCAGGAAATCGCGTTGTCCTGGCAGTAGGCGTTGTTGTTGCCGCCCTGCGTCCGACCCAGCTCGTCGCCGCCGTTGATCATCGGCACGCCCAGACTCAGCAGCAGGGTCGCCAGCAACGCCCGGGATTGGCGCGCCCGAAGCCCCAGCACAGACGCGTCGTCGGTCGGACCCTCGACGCCGCAGTTCCAGGAGCGGTTGTCGTCGGTGCCGTCTTTGTTGGCCTCGCCGTTGGGCGCGTTGTGCTTGTTGTCGTACGAGACCAGGTCGCGGAGGGTGAAGCCGTCGTGGCAGGTGATGAAGTTGATCGACGCGTTGGGCCGACGCTGCGACGGGCCGTACAGGTCGGCCGATCCCGTCAGGCGAGTCGCCATGTCCGGCAGTGTGCCCGCCTGGCCGCGCCAGAAGTCGCGCGTCGTGTCCCGATAGCGGCCATTCCACTCGCTCCAGAGCGCCGGGAAACGGCCCACGTCGTAGCTGTCGCTTTGACCGAAATCCCACGGCTCGGCGATCAACTTCACGCGAGAGACGATCGGGTCCTGCGAGACCAGGTCGAAGAAGGCCGCGATCCGGTCGAAGCGGCCGTGGTCGCGGCCCAGAGTTACGGCCAGGTCGAAGCGGAAGCCGTCGACGTGCATCTCGCTGACCCAGTAGCGCAGCGAATCCATGATCAAGCGGAGGCAGGTCGGGTCGTCGACGTTGAGCGAATTGCCTGTCCCGGTCGTGTCGAAGTAGTAGCGCAGGTTGTCCGGCACGAGCCGGTAGTAAGCCGCGTTGTCAAGGCCTCGGAAGGAGAGAGTTGGGCCCAGGTGGTTGCCCTCGGCGGTGTGATTGAAGACGACGTCGAGGATGACCTCCAGGCCAGCGGCGTGGAGCGCCTTCACCATGGCCTTGAACTCGGCCACCTGACCGCCGATCCGGCCGGCCCGAACCTCGGCCGAATAGCCGGCGTGCGGAGCGAAGAAGCCCAGGCTGCTGTAGCCCCAGTAGTTGTCGAGCCCCTTGGAGCGCAGGAAGGCGTCGTCCACATGCTGGTGGACCGGCAGCAATTCCACTGCCGTGACTCCAAGCTTGACGAGATGGCCGAGGGCCGCCGGCGAAGCCAGCCCCGCGAACGTGCCACGTAGCTTGGGAGGCACGCGGGGGTGGAGCTGGGTGAAGCCCTTGACGTGGGTCTCGTAGATGATCGTGTCCGAGTAGGGGACCTCGGGCGGGCGATCGTCGCCCCAGTCGAAGTCGTCGCTGACGACGAGGCTGCGCGGCACGTGCGGCGCCGAATCGACGCTGCTGTAGCTGTCCGGGTCGCCGGGGACATAGGCCAGGACCGCATCGCTGAAGTCGATGTCACCGGCGATAGCCCTGGCGTATGGATCCAGGAGGAGTTTGTTGGGGTTGCAGCGCAGGCCCTTGGCAGGCTCGTACGGACCATGGACGCGATACCCATAACGTTGGCCCGGACCAACTCCCGGCGCGAAGCCATGCCAGATGCCGGCGTCGCAATCGGCGAGGGCCAGCTGTTGCTCGGCCCCCGCCTCGTCGAAGAGGCAGAGGGTGATTCCTTCGGCTATCTCCGAAGCCACGGCGAAGTTGGTTCCATCAGGCCCTGCTGTGGCGCCGAGAGGAAACGGCCGACCGGGCCAGACCTCCATCTTCAGATCCCCTCCGCGGCCTTAGTACCAGCCGTGGCTTTGGAGGAACGCATTCGCAGCGCAGGCCGATCCGTATCGGCTGTTGACGTACCAGATGCCCCATTTCACCTGCACCAACGGGCTGTAACGCCAGTTGGAGCCAAAGGTGGCCATCTTGGAGCCGGGCTTCGCCTGGGGGATGCCATAGGCGCCCGCCAGATTGCCGGCCTGGGTGTTCCACTTGGACTCGTAGGTGAAGATGACGTTGAGGCAGTCGTACTGCTTGGCCCCGAGCCTGTTCTTGGCGTAAATGCGGGCATTCCAGACAGTGTCTCGAGGCGTGGGAACGGGCGTTGGCTTGGCCGTCGGCTTGGGCGTTGGCTTGGCCGTCGGCTTGGGCGTTGGCTTGGCCGTCGGTTTGGGGGTCGGTGTCGGCGGCGCGGCCGTGGCCGTGGGCGGGGGACCGGCGACGTAGGCGGTGGCAGCAGGCCAGAACGGATCCTCGGATGCCGGGGCTGGGCTCGCGGACGGGACCGCAGCGACTTCGGGCAACGAGGTTAGTGAACTGATCGGACGCGACGGGGCGAGAGCCTGCCGGTTCGCGTCCGCGGATCCGGCGACAGAGACTGAACCGACGAGGACGATAAATGCCGCCACCGCCGCCATCACTCCCGCCGCTGGATAGATTTGCCTCAATAGTTTCCTTTCGGTGCGTCCCGGTGACTGGCGCCGGGTCTGCCGGCCAATATCCGGCTGGCTCTGCGGCGGGGGCGGCTGGGGGGCTGGGGGCGCTCGAGTGGCTCGGAACCGAGCCGAGGGTCGCAGCCGCGGACCCGCACGTCCGGGATTCTAGGGCTGGCGCAGCGTCGCGCCGTGCGCGAGGGCTCCAACCGCCGGAGGCGCGCAGAATAACACGAGGATGACCGTGGCAACCATGGGTCGCGTCACCTGCGAGAACAACGTTTGACGCCGCGCCGCCTAATCCCGATAATACGAGTCGGGATTAGAATTCACCCACGGGCGGCGGTCCGGCGTCCCCCTCCGCTTGGACCGCCGACCTTTTCGGCCCCGCCTTTTCGCAGACTCGGGCCACCAAGGAGCGCAATGGCTAGCACCCGGGAGATCGTGTCGGGGGAGTACCAGTACGGCTTCCATGACGACGTCGATTACCTCGAAGAGACGAAGGCCGGCCTGACGCGCGAAACGGTCGAGGAGATCAGCCGGTTCAAGGACGAACCGGCGTGGATGCTCGACTTCCGGCTCCGTGCCTACGAGCACTTCCTGTCCCGACCGATGCCGACCTGGGGCGGCGATCTGATGCAGATCGATCTCTCCAAGATCGTGTACTACCGCAAGCCGTCCGAGGGTGAGGAGAAGTCCTGGGACGACGTCCCGGACAAGATCAAGAAGACATTCGAGCGCCTCGGTATCCCGGAGGCCGAGCGCAAGTTCCTTGCCGGCGTCGGCGCACAGTACGACTCGGAAGTCGTCTACCACTCGGTCCGCGAGGAGTTGTCCAAGGTCGGTGTTGTCTTCATGGGCACCGACCAGGGCCTCAAGGAATACCCGGAGCTCTTCAAGAAGTACTTCGCCACGGTCGTTCCGCCCGAGGACAACAAGTTCGCGGCGTTGAACAGCGCGTGCTGGTCGGGCGGGTCGTTCGTGTACGTGCCTAAGGGCGTCGAGGTTCCGCTGCCGCTGCAGGCCTACTTCCGCATCAACGCGGAGAACACCGGCCAGTTTGAGCGGACGCTGATCATCGTGGACGAGGGCGCGAAGGTCCACTACATCGAGGGCTGCACCGCCCCGATCTACACCACCGACGCGCTCCACGCCGCGGTCGTCGAGGTCATCGCGCTGCCTGGTTCGAAGGTCCGTTACACCACGATCCAGAACTGGTCGAATGACGTCTACAACCTGGTCACGAAGCGAGCCCACGCCCACGCCAACTCCACGGTCGAGTGGATTGACGCGAATACGGGGTCACGCTTAACAATGAAATATCCGAGTATCTATTTGCGCGGCGAGGGTGCCACGGCCGAGGTCATCTCCGTGGCGGTGGCCGGCAAGGGCCAGCACCAGGACACCGGTGCCAAGGCGATCCATCTCGCCCCGAACACACGCAGCCGCATAATCAGCAAGTCGATCTCGAAGGACGGCGGCCGAACGACCTATCGCGGCCAGCTCAAGGTGGTGCCGGGCGCGACCGGTGTGGTTGCCAGCGTCCGCTGCGACGCGCTGCTTCTCGACGAGGGCAGCCGGTCCGACACGTACCCGTACATCGACATCCAGGAAAGCGACACGTCGATGAGCCACGAGGCCACCGTCGGCAAGATCAGCCAGGACCAGATCTTCTATTTGATGAGCCGCGGCCTGACTGAGAACGAGGCCACGAACCTGGTCGTCCAGGGCTTCCTCGAGGTCTTCACCAAAGAGTTGCCGATGGAATACGCGATCGAATTCAATCGGCTGGTGAAGATGGAGATGGAGGGTGCGCTCGGATGAGCGCCTCCGCCGCCCCGAGGGTCGTGGCCGCGCGCCAGGCGCCGTCCGATCTGACCCTGAGCTTCGTGGACGAGGCCACGGTCCGTGGCGTAGCCGCGGCCGGTGGCGATGCCGAGTGGCTTCTGGCAGATCGTCTGGCAGGGCTCGCGTCGTTCGCGGCGCTGCCGATCGAGACGAACCCGCTCTACACCACGTACGTTGATCTGCGGAACGCGCGTCTGGCGGATGTGCGGCCCTACACGGGTCCGGCTATTGTTGCGGCAGGCGCCGCGAAGGCGGCGTTGCTCCCCGAGGGAGCGGCCGCGTACGCCGAGATCACCGAGAACCGGGTGACGGCGCTCGTCCTGTCGCAGGCGGCCCGGGAAGCCGGGGTGGTGCTTGAGACGCTGGCTGACCTGCGCGCCCGCGACCCTGAGTTGTTCCGGCAGCTGCTGGAGGGCGGCTGTGCCCTGCCCGAAAACGACAAGCTGGCCCAGATGACCCGCGCCCTCTGGTCGCAGGGTTTGCTGCTCCGCGTCCCCGACGGCGTCCGGCTGGAGCGGCCGGTCGTCCTGCGCTGGATCGTTGGGGCGCCGGGAACCGCGCTCTTCGCGCGGACGGTGATTTCCGTGGGCGAGGACGCCGAGGTCTCGGTCGTCGAGGAGCAGGTCTCAGCGAGCACCTCCGGAGACACCGCGTCCTCCGGCCCCGCCGACCCGCAAGCCTTCTTCGCCGGCACAACGGAGGTCCAGATCGGCGCCGGTTCGACCCTTTCGTTCGCCGGGTTGCAGGATCTCTCGCTCCGGCAGGTCGCGTTCCAGCATCGCTCGGCTGTCATCGGTCGCTCGGCAACCGTCCGTTGGGCGCTCGCCCAGCTGGGCAGTCGAGTCATCCGCAGTCGAATCGACAACACGCTCGAGGGCAATGGTTCGACCGTCGAGCAGGCCGAAATCGTCTTCGGTTCGGCCGATCAGCTCTTCGACCTGACGTCCTACACGCGCCACATCGGCCGCGACACGACCGGCAACCTGCTTTCCAAGGGCGCCCTGGCCGATCGCTCGCGGGCCTACATGAAGGGCCTGGCCGTTATCGATCTGCCGGCCCACGGCACCGACAGCTACCTCGGCGAATTCAGCATGCTGTTGTCGCGGCAGGCCCGCTCGGTGGCGATCCCGAGTCTCGAGATCGACCAGCCAGATTGCCGCCGCGTCGCCCACGCCAGCTCCGTCGGCCCGATCGACGAGACGCAGCTCTTCTATCTGGAGAGCCGCGGTTTGGACCCGGAAGAGGCGCGCAAGGTAATCGTGCTCGGCTACCTGGAGCCGGTGGTTGCGCGCGTGCCGCTCGAGTCGGCCCAGGATCGGTTGCGCGAGGTGCTCGAGGCCAAGTGGGACGCCCAAGCCGAGGCCCGCCCGGCGGTTGCAGCTGCCGCAGTGGCGTAGCGGAGGTTCGCGATGGCCGCCGCCCCGGGTGCGCGCCGCATCGATCTATGCGCCGCTGATGAAATCCAGCCCGGCACGATGAAGCTGTGCGAGGTCGAGGACGAGATGGTCCTCGTGGTGAACCTGAACGGCCAGTTCCACGCCACTCAGGGCGTTTGTAGCCACCAGTACTTCGAGCTCGACAAGGGCTTCCTGACAGGCGATTCGATCACCTGCGCGCTCCACCTGTCGCGCTTCTCGATCGAGACCGGCGACTCGCTCGACCCGCCCGCCGAGCTGCCGCTCGCGGTCTACCCGGTGATCGTTGAGGGTGGCCGCGTCCTGATCGAGGTCGCCTCCGGCCCGCTCGAGGTCAACCGCTAGAGGCTAGGGCGCTCCGTCACCGACCAGAAGCTGAAGGTTGCCCAGTTCGTCGACGCAAGTGACCACGACGTGGGTGCCGTCGCCGACGACAGATAGAACCTCGATCGATCCGAGCGACGGAAGGCCCGCGTCGGCTTGCCAACTCCGTCCGTCCCGCGATGTCCAAATCCCGATCGATCCCCATGGCAGCGTCCCAATGTCTCCGGGCGCCTGCACCCCCGCCGCGACGTATCCGCCAGGACCGGTCGCGAAGCCCGAGATCCAGCCGGGTCTGGGGACGCGGTCCGATCTGGTCCAGTGCGCGAGGTCCGTGCTGGTCCAGAGCTGCAGGTCGCCCGGGAGGGCCAACGGTCCGCCCGAAGGCGTCCCTGCCCAGCCGAAGGAAATGTAAGCACCACTCGAAGCCGGGACGATCGTGCCCAGCATGTAGGCCTCCGATCCCAACGTCCATGCCGGTCCCTGCCATGCTTGAGTCCAGGTGACGCCGTCACTCGATTCCCAGGTACTGGTTGTGTCCATGTTGATACTGATGACATACGCACTCGGGGTCGCGAAAAGCGAATCCGGCGCTGCATCTTGGGGTAGGCCCGAACTCGTCAGCCGGTGCCAGGCAACGCCGTCGGCCGACGTCCAGAACTCGCTCGAGGTGCCCGCGTATCCGTAGGCAAGGAAGCCGGCCGGTCCGGCCGCGACGCCGAAGACGTAGGAGTAGGTGTCGGATTGAGGCGGGACCGGCATTTTGGCTGCATGCCAAGTCAGCAGGTCGCTGGTCGTCCAGGCCATGGCAGTCTCGTTTGGCATATCTCCCGTCCAGCCGACGGCCACGATCTGCCCGCCGGACTCCGCGACGGCCCTCACAGACGCGGCGTCACTCGGGAGCGGCGCTTGCTCCGTCCAGTTGACGCCGTCGACGGATTGGTAGACGCGTGTCACCCACGAGGTAGGGGAGGTCGGGCCGGGCGTCGTGAGTGCGGCCAGAATTACGCCACCAGACCGGTGCTTCGCCAGGCCTTCGGTTGAGGGCACGAAGGCCACGAACCCACCGGATCCGCCCGAACGGCCCGCGAGCGCAAACACCGTTGGTTGGAACTGGGCCCACGACGACGAGGCCATTCTTGGAAACGCGCCGCTGACCAGGCGCCAGTTCGATCCCGGGAGTCGCGTGACCTTGGGCTGCAGCGCCGTGATCGAGGTCGATGGTGATGCACCGGGCGTACCCGTGGCGGACGTCATCGCCGCGGGTGAGCCTGAGGGCCCGCCCGTGCCCTGACCAGGCGAGGTTGCCCGGCCATTGCTATAGAGATAGGCGCCGGACGCCACGATCGCGATGATGGCCACCGCCGCCGCGATCTGGCCGGCCAGGCGGAAGCGTCCGACCCCGCCACGAGACCACGGTTGGGCGTTGCCGGCGGGTCCCGATGTGGCGTCTTCCAGCGCCTCCTTCAGCGACGCAGGCGCCCGGTTTGGCACAGACTCGGCCAGCCAGGCGCGAATGACTTCCTCAGGATCGAGAGGCTTGCCGGTCATCGCCCCGCCTCCTCGGATGATTCGACTGCTTCGCGAAGTGCCTTGAGCGCATAGTGGAGACGGGACTTCGCCGTGCCGGCAGGGATGCCCAATCGCTCGGCTATCTCGGCTACTGGAAGGTCGCGCCAGAACCGCAGCACGACGACGATCCGTTGGTCGGGGCTGAGCCGGGCGAAAGCAGGCTCCAGGACGAGCCGGGCGATCGTCGCCCCGTGGGAGTCGGCCGTCTGGAGGTCGTGGACGGCGTCGAGCGCAACCACATGGATCGTCCTCGTGTGCCGCATCCGGTTGCGACAGATGTTGACCAGGATCCGGTCGAACCAGGCATCGAACCGGCTCCAGTCGCGCAGCGTTCCCCAGCTCGACCAGGCCCGCACGATGGCCTCCTGCGTGGCGTCCTCTGCCTCGTCGCGATCGCGCAGGATCATGGTCGCCAGCCGGTAACTCTGCAGTAGACGAGCGTCATCAAGAAGCGCGAAGGCTTCCATGCGCTGGCGGCGCCAGACCAGGCTCTCGGATGTTGGTTCGACCACGTCGGGGTGCGCTTCGTCGGAGCCAGCAGGCGCGGCCTGCCGACCCGGCAACCCCCGAAGTCCCCTCAAAACCGGCAACGCTGCCTCCCACATTCTGGCCGCCTCCGTGTCCGCACCACTGGGCGCTTGCACCTATGACACGTGACGGCAGCGAAACGTTCAGACGTGCTACCGGGGCAGGAGCCGCCCCAGGCCGAGCTGCTCGGCTCGGGCAAGTATGGCCGAGGCGAACACGACGTCAGCCAGGCCGACGCCCAAATGAGTCACGAGGACGCGACCGGCGGGGCTGCTGCTGCCGGCGTCGTGCGGCGGTGGCGCGTCGCTGCCCAGCCGCTCCACCACTTCACCCCGGAGAAGCTCACCGATCGTGGCGTCGGGATCCGGATAGCCGGCGAAAGTAGGGCCCGACCGAGTCGCCAGGAACTGTTCCCGCTCGTCCACGACGAAGAAGGCCTCGCGGGCCAAGGCGGCAGGTGCCTGCATGTCGTAGTCGACGGCGATGAAGAGCACATCCGGTTCGAGCCAGGCGGGATCGAGGGTCTGACGGTCCGGCCCGAACGAGACGACCGAGATAACGACGTCGGCCGACCTGACCGCCTCGCGCACGCTCGCGACGGACTGAGCCGCGCCGATCCCCTCGATCGAGGTTGCCTCCTTCGCCAGGGCCGCGGCTCGGTCCGAGTCGACGTCCGTGATTCGAACCTGCGCTCCGGGCAGGAGGTTGCCGATCACCGGAAGATGGCTGCGGGCCTGAGCCCCCGCCCCGAGCACGGCCACGCGATGCGCTCGTCCGCCGTCGCCCGCGCCCTCCGGCAGGAAGTGGCGTATCGCCGCCCCGCTGACGGCGGCCGTTCGCTGAGTCGTGATTGTGCCGCCGTCCATAACGGCGAGCGGCTCGCCGGTCAGGGCGTCGTTGAGCAGCACGAGCGCCTGGTACGTCGCCAGCCCCCGGCCGGGGTTGGCCGGAAAACCGGTGATCCATTTGACGCCGAGCAGGTCCGCGGAGCCGTCCGCGACTTCGCCTCGCAGCAGGGCGGGCATCGCGTGAGCGAGCGAACCTGGCTGTCTCGGATGCACGCCGATCTTGGGTGGTAGCTCCGCGTCGCAGCCAAGGGCTCGCAGCGTTCGCTCGGCCAGCCTGAGTCGCTCCGGGAGTGGCGGCATGGCAACCGCGACCTCGGCTGCCGAGAGGTGTCGAAATGGCTTCATCATTCCTGCCGTAGACGTTGGCCAGACTCGGCCCGTCCTGTTGGGCCCTGAGCGCTCCCGCCGGCGGCTAATGCCCCGCTCTCAAAAGCGCCCTTCCGGAGTCTAGCGGTACGATGTCGCTGGCGGAGGCGCCCACTCACCGAACTCCGGTCGGCCGGTAAGGAGCCAGATAGATTGCAGCGCTTACGAGGTCTGATCGCGGGCAGCCTGGTCGGAATTCCGCTCGGCCTCTTCATGATTCTGTGGCTTCACGCATTGGTCTGGGCGGCAGCTCTCGGCGGTGGCCTGGTGGGCCTGGCTATCTTCGCTGTCGTGGCCACTCGCAGCGATGTACGCGAGGAAGCGGCCGATGCCGCCTGGCGGGATGCGGCATGGGATCTGCCCCCGGTTTCGGACAGGGTCGCCCTCGAGAGAGTCCAGGCCAGATTGCCCGGGCCCGAGAAGCGGCGCAGTACGGGCGCCTTAGCAAAACACGAGAGCGGAGAGGCTCATCCCAAGGACGCGGCCAGCCAGGGATCACATCCGACGTGAGTCCAGCCGATCGAGCTGGCCTCGAGGCGCGGCTGCGCGCCGAAGGTCTGCAGCCGTCCGTCTGGTCGAGCATGCCGGGGGGGCGATTCGAGCGGCACGCCCATGACTTCGACAAGGTCCTGGTCGTGGTCGAGGGCAAAGTCACGTTCGGCCTGACTGGATCTGCAGTCGGTTTAGATCTCGCGGCCGGACAGCGCCTCGATCTGCCGGCCAACGTTCAGCACGAGGCTACCGTGGGCGACAAGGGCGTGACCTGTCTTGAGGCGCATCCAGTTGCCGGCACGATTGGCAGTCGAGCGCAGGGCCGCGGCTCCCGCTGGTAGGCGTCCGCGCTGTGGCTTTTTCGGGGATCGGATAGGCTGATCGGCGGGCGCGCCTGGCGCGTCTCGCAACCATGGTTCGAGGACGTTGAGCAAATGGGCTCTTTCGAACGCATCGACGAGACGGACGCTCGGATTCTCGAGTTACTGCAACGTGATGGGCGTGAGTCATACGCCGACGTGGGCCAGTCTGTCGGGATGAGCGGGCCTTCCGCCCATGAGCGCGTCAAGAAGCTCGAGGCCCGGGGTGTCATCCGCGGCTACTCGGCTCTGGTGGATCCACCGCTCCTCGGTTACGGAGTCCTCGCGTTCGTCTTCATCAAGCAGGTGCCGGGCACGATCGCGACCGACATGACGGGCGACTTCATCGGCATCGACGAGATCGAGGAGTGTCACCATCTCGCGGGCGAGGCCGACTACCTGCTCAAGGTTCGGGCCACAGACACGCGACACCTCGAGCGGGTGCTGCACGCCATCCAGCAGGTGCCTCAAGTTTTCACGACCGAGACGCAAATGGTCTTCTCCAGCGCCTTCGAGCGTAGACCGCTGCGCCCGACACGCGACCATGTTCAGGCCCCGACTAACGGTTCGGAGTCGTGACGCTGGCGGTGACGAACGCCGCCTCCGCCTCGTGAATGAGGGCGATCGTCCGGCCCGCGCCGGTAATACCGTGCCAGAAGCCCGCGTTACGGGGATGTTCGATTCGATCGCTCCCGTATATGACCGGATCAACACGCTGATGACCGGCGGCCTCGATGGCCGCTGGCGCCGAGCGGCGGTCAAGGCGGCCGGCCTTGCCCGAGGTGGTCGCGCACTCGACGTGGCCTGCGGCACGGGCAAACTGACGGCTGCCCTGGGTCGCGCGGTTGGACCGGCGGGCAGCGTTATCGGCGTGGATCTGTCGCCGATGATGCTGAGCGAGGCTAGGCGAGCGGTCGGCGACGTCCCGGGCGTGGAGTTCGTACTCGGCAATGCCCTGGCTCTGCCGGTCGAAGACGGATCGTTCGATGCGGCGACTATCGCTTTCGGGCTGCGCAACCTGGCCAGTTTCGAGGATGGGTTCCGGGAAATGGCTCGAGCCGTGCGGAGTGGGGGAAGGGTGGTCTGCCTCGAGCTTTCAGTTCCCCGTTCGCGTCTCCTGGGACGGTTATACGCGGGCGTTTTCGGCGTCACGGCGCCGGCGGTGGGGGCGATCTTCCGGCGGCGGGCCGAATACTCGTACCTCCCGCATTCGCTCGATGATTTCCCGACGGCCGAGAACATCGCCGCCACGATGCAGCGGGCCGGCCTGCGCGACGTGAAGTTCAGGCGCCTCGCTTTCGGGGCGGCTGCCCTACATGTGGGGACAGTGGCAGGGCCGACGCGGCCTTAGCCGACACGACGCCGCGGCTCCGCGTTACGGCCCCGACGCTAGACGGCGTCTTCGGCCGTTTCTGCGGCTGCTGGTTGGCGCGCGGCTTCGAGCCAAGCCGCCTCGGCTGCCGCCTGGGATTCTCGAATCGTGCCCTCGACGTAGGCACCGTGGAGCCTGAGTAGCTTGGTGACGGTGGCCTCGTCGATCGGCTGACCGTCGGCTGCCATCTCGCTAGCTAGAAGAGAGGCTTCGACCGCGTCTACCGGCCCCCCGGGAGTCTCGGCCGATTCGAACGGGTGTCCGGCCAGGAAGACCCAGGCCGTGAGGCCACCGATGACCAGGCCAAGCACCAGGAACAAGAAGAAGTACGGCATTTGGGCCCTTCCGTGGGGCGGCCTCACTGAGGTCGATGGACCGCCGACGGTGCGGCTTCTGACCGCACGGCGCAGGTTGGCGTCACGGCCAGTATAGGACGGCGGTCAGGTCTAGAGCCGTTCGGCGTGGCCCGGTACACTGTGCCGACCATGATCGACTTTACGCCCAACCCCGTGGCCCTGGCCATTGGCTCATTCGAGATTCGCTGGTACGGCATCGGCTACGTCGCCGCCATCCTTGCCGGAACGTGGCTCACATTTCGTCTGGCCCGACAGCGCGGTGAACCCACCGAGCGCATAGTCGACGGCCTGATCATCATGGCCATCGCTGCCTTGATTGGCGGCAGGGCTTACCACGTGATCGATCAGTGGGGCTACTACAAAGACCACTTGGCGCAGATCGTTCTGCCTCCCTATAGCGGCCTGGGGATTTTCGGCGGCCTATTGACCGGCATGTTGGCGATGATCTGGTACGCGCGCCGCCACCGGCTCAACTTCTGGCGATGGGGCGACATCGTCGTCCCAGGCGTCCTTCTTGCCCAAGCCGTTGGTCGGTGGGGCAATTTCATGAACCAGGAGTTGTACGGGCCGCCGACCAACCTGCCCTGGGGAATCGCAATCCAGTGCCAGTACCGCGTGACCGAGTTCGCCTGCCCGCCGGGTTCGGATCCGACGGCGACTCTGGGCCAGCACTTCAACCCACTTTTCTTCTACGAGTCGGTCCTGAGCCTCCTTGGCGTCTTCGTGATGATCTTCCTCTGGCGACGGTTCACAGCGAGGGGCCGGCTCCTTATCGCCGGCGATGTCGGCCTTCTCTACTTTGTCTGGTATGGCGTCGAACGGAGTCTTCTCGAAACCCTCCGCAGCGGCTGGAACTGGACCTTCTTTGGTCTCGCGACGGCGCAGCTCGTGGGCCTCGGTGCCGCAGTTGCGGCCATCGTTGCCATCGTGGTGCGCCACTGGTGGGTCCGGCAGCACCCGGTTCCAGCCGGCCCAATAGCTGGCCCCGGCCCCGGCGGCGAAGTTGAGTCTGTTCCTGCCGTCGAGCCCGACGCGGCGCCCGCCAGCTAGTCCGGGCCAGAGCCGAAGCCCGAGCGAACCCTCGCGCCGCCCGCCCAGATCTCCTCGAGCGGGCAGGGCTAAACCGGAGCACCGGGCGGCGAGGCAGGGTCACGCAGCCAGGGGGCCATGGCGCCCGCCAGCTAGTCCGGGACCAACGCGGCGTCACGGAAGGCCGACGGCGTTGCGCGATAGCCCGCTCGGCCGGGTACAATTTGGCCAACCCAAATACGTCGCAACTCTAGACAGAAATATCTGCCTGCCGCGCGACGCTCAGAAGACGCACCACATCCGGGCCTGCCCGTTGGCCTGGACTAAGTCCCAGGGTGGAGTGAGGAGAGATCGTGGTAACTATCGGCGTGAGTGTCGAAGGGCGACCGCAGAATCTGACTGCGGAGCATCCGGTCGTTCGTTGGGTGAACGAGGTTGCGGCCCTGACTACGCCGGACGCCGTCTACTGGTGTGATGGCTCGCAGTCGGAGAACGACCGGCTAACTCAACTGCTCGTCGCCCACGGCACCTTCATCCGGTTGAACCCGGATCTCAAGCCGAACAGCTTCCTGGCCCGCTCCGACCCGGACGATGTCGCTCGCGTCGAGGACCGGACCTTCATCTGCTCGGCGAAGGAAGAGGACGCCGGCCCGACCAACAATTGGCGCGACCCGGCGGAGATGCGAGAGACGCTCAAGGGCCTGTTCGCGGGCTCGATGCGCGGTCGCACGATGTACGTCATCCCGTTCTCGATGGGTCCCGTCGGCTCGCCGATTGGACGGCTTGGCATCGAGCTCACGGACTCGCCGTACGTCGTCGTCAACATGAGGATCATGACCCGCATGGGCGAGGCGGCCTTGGCCGAGATCGTCAGGACCGGTGACTTCGTACCCGCGATCCATTCCGTGGGCGCGCCCCTGGCCCCGGGCCAGAAGGACGTGCCCTGGCCCTGCGACCCGGACAAGAAGTACATCGTCCACTACCCGGAGACCCGCGAGATCTGGTCCTACGGCTCCGGCTACGGCGGCAACGCCCTGATGGGCAAGAAGTGCTACGCCCTGCGCATCGCGTCCGTGATCGCTCGCGACGAGGGCTGGCTGGCCGAGCACATGATGATCATCAGGGTCACCGCCCCGGACGGCCGCGTGCAGCACATGGCCGGCGCTTTCCCGTCCGCTTGCGGCAAGACGAATCTGGCCATGCTCGAGCCGACGGTCCCCGGCTGGAAGGTCGAGACGATCGGCGACGACATCTGCTGGATGAAGTTCGGCTCTGCCGGGCGGCTATACGCGATCAACCCCGAGGCCGGCTTCTTCGGCGTCTTGCCCGGCACGAGCATGTCCACTAACGCCAACGCGATTCGGACGCTCTACGCCAACTGCATCTACACCAACTGCGCCCTCACCGACGACGGTGACGTGTGGTGGGAAGGCCTGACCAAGGTGCCGCCGGCCCACCTCATCGACTGGACCGGCAAGGATTGGACGCCGGGCGGCGACACGCCTGCAGCGCACGCCAACGCCCGATTCACCGCTCCGGCCGCCCAGGACCCTGCAATTTCTCCGGACTGGGAAGACCCGGCCGGTGTTCCGATCGATGCGATCATGTTCGGCGGCCGGCGTTCAACCACCGTGCCACTCGTCCGCGAGAGCTTCGACTGGGAGCACGGCGTCTTCCTCGGCTCGATCATGAGCTCGGAGATGACCGCCGCGGCCGCCGGCACGATCGGCAAGCTGCGCTTCGACCCGTTCGCCATGGTGCCGTTCTGCGGCTACAACATGGCCGACTACTGGGGCCATTGGCTCAAGATTGGACGGAAGGCCGGCGCTCAGTTGCCGCGCATCTACCTGGTCAACTGGTTCCGTAAGGCTGCCGACGGCAAGTTCATGTGGCCCGGCTTCGGCGACAACAGCCGCGTCATCGAGTGGATCTTCGGTCGCTGCTCCGGTGAGGACGATGCGGTCGCAACTCCGATCGGCTACCTCCCGACCCCGGGCGCGCTCGACACGGCTGGGCTCGATGTCTCCGAGGCCGAAATGTCGGCCCTGCTTGCGGTTGACCTCAAGGTTTGGGCGGCCGAGGCAGAAGCCATCGAGAAGCACTACGCCAGATTCGGTGCCAAGTTGCCGGCTGCGCTGGCCGCTCGACTGCAGGACCTTAAGCAGGCGACGGCCGCTGTCTGAGGCAGCATCCCCCGCAGACACTTATGCCGAAGCCAGCCGCCTGGTCGGCTTCGTTGCAACGGGGTACCATCCCGCAAGCGCCGGATTGAGCTCGACCGGTGACAAAACCCACCCGCCGGCCCTTCCGGCGGCGTACTCAGTAGGGAGTCCGCCGATGGCTGTCTGTCGTCGCAAGGTTACGGTCATCGGGGCCGGCAACGTCGGTGCCACGGCGGCTCAGCGGATTGCTGAGTCGGGCTTGGCCGACGTCACTCTGATCGACGTTGTCGAGGGCCTGCCTCAGGGCAAGGCCCTCGACCTCTCAGAGGCTGCGCCGCTCCACTACCACGACCACGCGATCGTCGGCACCAACGACTACGCCGACACCGCCGGCTCGGACGTCATCGTCGTCACGGCCGGCCTGGCTCGTCAGCCCGGCATGACGCGCGACGATCTCCTGCTTAAGAACATGGGCATCGTCCGCGCCGTCGTGGGCGAGGCAGCCCAGTACTCGCCCAACGCCATCGTGATCATGGTCACGAACCCGCTCGATGCCATGGTTCACGTAGCTCTCGAGACGACCGGTTTCCCGCGCGAGCGGGTAATAGGCATGGCCGGCGTCCTTGACAGCGCGCGATTCCGAAGCTTCATCGCCGCGGAACTCGGCGTTTCCGTCGTGGATGTGTCGGCCTTTGTGCTGGGTGGCCATGGCGACACGATGGTCCCGCTGCCGCGCCTCTCGACCGTGGCCGGCATCCCGCTTCCGGAGCTGCTGTCGCCAGAAAAGATCGACGCTCTGGCCACCCGAACCCGCAACGGCGGCGCCGAAATCGTGGCCCTGCTGAAAACCGGCAGCGCCTACTACGCGCCGGCTTCGTCCGTCCTGCAGATGGTCGACGCCATCCTCAACGATCGGAAGCGAGTACTGCCCTGCGCCGTCCTCCTTAACGGTGAGTACAAGATCGACGGCCTCGTGGTGGGCGTCCCGGCGGTCCTCGGTGCGGCCGGTGCCGAGCGGATCATCGAGGTCAAGCTCACCGATGGTGAGCAGGCAGCCCTCCTGAAGTCCGCAGCATCGGTCCGCGATCTGGTCGAGACCATGAACAGGGCTCAGGCTTAGTCTCAGGCAGCTCTCTTCAGCCCGCCGCCAGGGGCAGCGCCCAGAAAATAGGAAAGCCTCGGCGGTCCCGTCCTGCCGAGGCTCTCCTGGGGCCAGTTGGCAAATTGCGCCGGTCCCGGCCCCCGAGAATCCGGGACCAGCGCGGTTCGACCGTCCGATCCCCCTCGGTCGCGGCCGGGCCGCATATCGGACGATCTCCCCCGATGATTGCGTCTAGGGCCTGGCACGTTGCCACGCCTTTCGCCGCTTGCTGAATCAAGCCACGCGCACGCCGCCGTGCGGAGCGCCCAGCCGACACCCCAGATGTCGGCCAACCGACACCGAGTCACCTCGGGCGCGGCCCGAGTTGACTTTGCGACTACGAGCGGGAGCCCGTAGTCGAGACCGGGCGCGGCCCGAGTTGACTTTGCGACTACGAGCGGGCCGGACCCCCGCCGGCCGCTGCCGCTAAACTCGGCTCGTGCCCGCCGCCGTCCGCCTCGATTTCGATCCCACCGCCACAGTCCTTGGGACGGCGGTCCGTCTCGATTTGCTGGCGCTGGCCGGTGTCGTGTTCGTCGTGCTGATCATGACGGCTCTGCATGCGGGCCGATCTGGCGCCGCGGCAAGCGTCGATGGCGCCGAAGCTTCACCGCGGCTCAGACGAGACGATCTCATTCTCATCGCCTTCGGCGCGGTACCCGGGGCCGTGATCGGCGGACGGCTTGGGTACGGCCTGATTCACCTCGATTACTACCGAACCGATCCGAGTGCGCTATTCGATCCGGGCCGGGGCGGGATGCAGCTGACACTTGCGGTGTTGCTCGGCAGCCTGACGGCGATTTCCGTGGCCAGGCTGCTGGCGGCGCCCATCGGCCGCTGGCTGAGCGTGGCGGCAGTCCCTCTTCTCGTCGGGCTGGGCCTCGGCAAGCTGACCATGGTTCTGGGCGGGGCAGGGCAGGGATTCTACTCGGACGCCTCCTACGCCACCCTTTACGTCCGCCCGGGGCCGTGGGGAAGCGCCAATGCGGATCTCGCGGCCGTGCCGTCGCAAGCGCTGGAGGGCACGCTCGTCCTCGCCGTCCTTGTAGCGGTCCTCGTTGTCCCGTTCCTGCTGCGGCTGCGCCTTACCCGCTGGCGGGTGATCGCCCGCCCGGCGCTAGCGCCCCGGCGGGACTGGGCGATGCTGACCGGCGGCCGGCGCTTCCTGACGGTCCTTGGTCTGTGGGCAGCGGCTCGTTTTGTGGCGGTCTTTACCTGGCGCGACGGTCACGTCCTCGGCCCGCTCGCGGCTGAGCAGATGATCCTGATTGCCGTCCTGGTGCTGGCATTTGGTGGACCACTCGTCGTGACCGCCCGGCGCCCGGCCAGAGCCCGCGTCCTGGCCTGGCGCGTCACTCTTAAGGAGCGGCGGCCTCGAGCTGCTGAGGTTGCGACAGTGGCGGCCGAAGCCAGAATTGAAGCCGAAGCGCGGGTGGCCGAGGCGAAGGCCGCCGAAGAAGCCCCCGAGGTCGAAGAGGCTGAGAAGGCCGATCAGGTGAAGGGCGCTACGGACGCGAGGGCGGCGCAGGAAGCGGCTGGTGCAGCCGAGGCGCCCAAACCAGAAGTCGAGCCGACCGAGTCGACCAAAGCGATCCCCTGGAGGCGTCGCTCCACGAACGATACGCACCGCTGAGCCTGCCGGAGCCGCGTCGCGGTATGCTCGCCCTTGCCGCGGGACGATTCTCAGCGCGCCCGCCGGACAGGAGGACCGATGCCGCCGCCACGCCTCGAAGAGGACGCCGAAAACGGTTCTGCGCGGCCTGCGTCGGTGGCCAAGACGCCTGCCCGTAAGGCGTGGGTCCAGGCTCACCGGCGAGACGAAGCGGCAACGAACGTGCCGGCGGCATCCAAGACATCGCTGGTGCCGGCCGCGGAGGTGGCCACGCTCAGCGGGCCAGTCGCGCCGGATAGTCCCGCCGCGATCGCTCGGCCGGCTACCCCGCCCGTGATTCCCGGCCGATCCGCCAGCCGCAAGAACGTGCGCGGCGTCCGGCCGGCTCCCAGACCCGCCGAGTCGCCGGCAACCTCGTCCGTCCTCGTCCGCCAGGTTCGTGGCGGAGTGGTTGAAAGCCGTCATCGGGGCTCGGTCGTGGAAGTCGGGACCGATGGCTCGATCCGCCGGTTGATCGGGGATCCTGAGACGGTCGTCAACCTGCGATCGGCCGTCAAGCCTTTTGGGCTGGCGGCTCTCGTCGAAGCCGGTGGCGTCGCGGAGTTCGACCTAAGCGCTGCCGAGCTGGCGATCATGGCCGGCTCGCATTCGGGCGAGGACCTCCACGTCAGGACTCTGCAGGGCGTCTTCCGAAGGGCCGGAGTGACGCAGCAAATCCTCGGCTGCGGCGCCGCTGGCGCTCCTCTCGACGCGCTGACCGCCGCCCGCCTGGCCCGCGACGGAGAAAAGCCCGGTCCGGTCCGCCACATGTGCTCAGGCCAGCATGCCTCGATGGTGCTGCTGTGCCGGCTGAACAGCTGGCCGTTCGAGGAGTACTGGCGGGCTGATCACCCCGTCCAGCGCCTCTACGCGGCCACGGTGGCCCGAGCCTTCGATACGACGCCCGAGATGCTGGTCCTCTCGACCGATGCCTGCGGAGTTCCCACCTTCGCGTTTCCGCTGTACGAGGTGGCCCGCGCCTTCGCGATGTTGGCCGACCCGGGCGCGATACTGGCCACGGACGCGCGCGCGGGCCTGGCCCCGGCCCTGATCCGAATACGCGACGCGATGGTTGCCTGCCCGGAGATGGTTGGCGGGACGCGGGAGCGGCTCGATTCGTCCGTCATGAAGGCGGCGCCGGGCCGCGTCCTCTCCAAGGGCGGGGCGGAGGGACTGCGCGGCTTCGCGCTCCTGCCGGGCGAGGGCCGTGCCGCCGCCTCGGGAGTGGCGCTGAAGATCGAGGATGGCGGGGGCTTCGATCGGGCCGTTTCGGCCGCCTCAGTCGAGACGCTCCGGCAGGTGGGCGCCTTGGACGCCGCCGCACTGCGCGCCCTCCACCGCTATCACCGGCCGGTGTTCCTGGACCCGCGCGGCGAGCCGGTCGCTGAGGCCGTCGCAGAGTTCGAGCTGGTCCCGGTGGGGGAGCTACTCTGAGGTTCGCCCGGGCCGCGCTCGATCGCCGGCCGCGAGCCAGGCTTAGCCTGGCTGTGGCGATCTCCCCGTACACTTAGGGCATGACCGACATTCGCGTTCGAATCGCGCCGAGTCCCACCGGGCCTCTCCACTTCGGGACAGCCAGGACGGCGCTGTTCAACTTTCTGTTCGCTCGCCATACCGGCGGAACATTCATCCTTCGCCTGGAGGACACCGACCAGGCCCGCTCGACCGAGGCCCACGAGCTCGACATTATCGACGGCCTCCATTGGCTCGGGATCCGCTGGGACGAGGGACCGGCCGTCGGAGACGAGCCGGAGCGGGGCGACTACGGGCCATACCGTCAGATGCAGCGAATGGCGCGGTACACGGAGGCCGCCGCGCGGCTCCTGGCCGAGGACAAGGCCTACCACTGCTACTGCTCCCCGGAGGAGCTGGACGCGGAGCGCAGGCGCCAGGAGGCCGCCCACCAGGCGTCGCGCTACAACGGCCGTTGCGCGAACCTGAGCAAGGCCGAACGCGCCGTCTTCGAAGCCGAGGGTCGCAAGCCCGTCCTGCGCTTTCGCATCCCGCCAGACCGCAAGATCGCCTTCGACGACATCGTTCGCGGCCACGTCGAGATCGACACCAGCGCCCTCGGCGGCGACCTGGTGATCGTGCGGTCGGACGGAGCACCTGTCTTCCACTTCACCGTCGCCGTGGACGACGCCGCGATGGCCATCAGCCACGTCATCCGTGGCGAAGACCATCTGTCCAACACGCCCAAGCACATCCTCCTGTTTGAGGCGCTCGGGGCCCAGATCCCGCAGTTCGGTCACCTGCCGCTCATCCTCAACCCGGACAGGACCAAGATGAGCAAGCGCAAGAGCCAGACCGCCGTTGCCGCGTATCGGGCCCAGGGCTTCATCCCGGAGGGCTTCGTCAACTACCTGGCCCTGCTCGGCTGGTCGACCGGCACGGAGGAGGAGGTCATCTCGCAAGCCGATCTGGTCGAGAAGTTCGACCTCTCGAAGGTCAACAGCTCCGGCGCCATCTTCGATCGCGAGCGGCTGGAGTGGCTGAACGGGCAGTGGATCCGCCGCCTCTCCGCCGATGACCTGATCGAACGGCTGCGGCCGTTCATGGAGATCGAATTGGCGGCCGGCCGCATCGACTGGCTCCCCTCGGACGCCGAAATGCGTGCTCTGCTGCCGGTCGTTCAGGAGAGACTGCCTACGTTGGCCGCCGTCGGTGACCTGATCGGCTTCCTCTTCATCAAGGACGTCGATCCGGATCCGGCGGCAATAGTCCCCAAGCGATGGGACACGGCGACCACCACTACCGCCCTGGCTGCCGCACGCGAGACGATCGCTGAGACGGGCAAGGCCACCTGGGACGCCCACGAAATCGAGGCACCGCTGCGGCGGTTGGTCGAGGACCGCGGCTGGAAGGCCGGCGATCTGTTCATGGCAATCCGCGTCGCCGTCACCGGCCGGACAGTCACCCCGCCACTCTTCGACATGATGGTGGCCCTTGGCTGCGAGCGGACGTTGGCCCGTTTGGACCGGGCTATCGAGAAGCTCCAAGCCGTGCCCCCAGCCCCGTAGGAGGGATTTCGGATGGCCCGTTCGATCCTGGTGGTGGACGACGAGCGCACGCTGCGCGAGACCCTGGCCGAGAGTCTGGAGGAAGAGGGCTACGTCGTCTTCCAGGCCACCGATGGCCGCGAGGCTGTCGAGGCATTCCGGCGTCATCATCCGGATCTGATCCTGCTCGACCTGATGCTGCCCGAGCTGAGCGGGGTCGAGGTGTGCCGGATCATTCGGGCGGAATCCGGCGTGCCCATCCTGATGCTCACCGCTAAGAGCGCTGAGATCGACAAGGTCGTCGGCCTGGAGCTGGGCGCGGACGACTACGTGACGAAGCCGTTCAGCTTCCGCGAGCTGCTGGCTCGAGTCCGAGCCCTGCTGCGCCGGTCTGAGGCGCAGTCTCGGGCGGCCGAACCGGAGACGATCGAATTGGGGGCGGTCAAGGTAGACCTGGCGGGACGGAGGCTCCTGCGGGACGGCGAGACTCTGCCTGTCAAGCCGAAGGCCTTCGATCTGCTGGTTTTCCTGCTTCGGAACGCCGGTCACGTCTTTACCCGTGACCAGCTGCTAGAGCGCGTCTGGGGCTACGACTACGCCGGGGAAACCCGGACTGTCGATGTCCACGTGCACTGGCTGCGAGCCCAGATCGAGGCCGATCCGGCCGAGCCGGTATACCTGGAGACGGTCCGCGGCGTGGGCTATGTCCTGAGGCGCCGACCCGACTGAGGTCGGGTTTGCGACTTTGGTCGGAGCGCCGACCAAAGTCGGACTTCCGGATACCTGCTCCGAGCCGGCTCTGGCGAGACTACAGCCCGACCAAGTGAAGGATGAGGTACGAGGTCGCGGCGATGATCGCGGCTGCGGGGATCGTCAGGATCCAGGCCGTCACGATGCTGCGGACGATGCCCCAGCGGACCGCCTTGATGCGATCGCTGGTGCCGACGCCCATGATCGCCGTCGAGATGACGTGCGTCGTGGAAACGGGCATCCCGAAGTGGGACGCGACCATGATGATCGAGGCGGCGGTCGTCTCGGCGGCGAAGCCGTGGACCGGATCCAGCTTGACGACGCGCTGGCCCATGGTCTTCATGATCCTCCAACCGCCGACGGCAGTTCCCGCCGACATGGCGGAGGCCGCGATCAAGATTACCCAGATCGGCACCGTCTTGCCCGGAATGGCGCCGGCGCTAAAGAGCGCCAGGGTCATGATGCCCATCGTCTTCTGGGCATCGTTCGATCCGTGGGCGAGGGCCATGTAGGTGGCCGAGACGACTTGCAGTTTTCTGAAACGGTCGTTCATTCGACTCGGGTTTGCGTGAACAAAGAGGTTCAGGATGACGACCATGAAGGTGAAGCCGATGACGATGCCCAGCAAGGGCGACGAGAACAGGGGGACGAGGATCTTGCCGGCAAAGTTGCTCCATTGAACAGCCCCTGAGCCGGCTGCTGCCCAGGCCGCGCCGATCAAGCCCCCGATCAAGGCGTGGCTGCTGGAGCTGGGGATGGACAACCGCCACGTGATCAGGTTCCAGGCGATCGCCCCGAGGAGGGCCGAAAACAGGACTGTGGATCCCTCGCCGAGGATCAGGTCGTCCTTGACGATGCCGCTGCCAATGGTTGTAGCCACTGCCGTCCCGAAAACGAGCGCGCCCACGAAATTGGCCGTGGCCGAAAGCAGAATCGCGTGTTCGGGCTTGAGGGCTCGGGTTGCCACCGACGTCGCAATGGCGTTGGCGGTGTCGTGGAAGCCATTGATGTAGTCGAAGCAAATGGCCAAGGCAAAGATGGCGACCAACGCCAGCAGTGTGCTTTGAGACAACCTCGGGCGACCTCGCGGTGACGGAAAATGGTGGCGACTGGGCACCGTCCACCGAGAGGCTAACAAATCGCGACCGTGCCCGCGTTGCCAAGCCGCCGCGGACGCACTGGGGTGGGGTAGAGCCGACCGATGCGCGGCTACGGGTTGAGGTCTTCCACCTCGCCCGTCGCCAGGAAGACCACATCTTCGGCGATGTTCGTCACGCGATCGCCGATCCGCTCGAGGTAGTGGGCGGCGAAGAGGATCCGGGTTCCCGGGTCCACCTTGGCTGGATCCGACCGCATCTCGGCCAAAACATCATCGAAGAGCTGGTGGTACAGGCGGTCAATCTCGTCGTCGCGGGCCGCGACTTCGCGAGCCTTGGCCTCATCTATGTCGACGAGGGCCATGACCACGTCGCGAACCTGCCGGGCGGCCAGCTGGGCCATTGGGGTCAGTTCGTCGTACGTCACCATGCTGGTTACGCCGGCCAGTTTGCGCGCCTGCTTGGCGACGGAGCCGGCGTGGTCGCCGATCCGCTCCAACTCGTACGTGACCCGGTCTAGCGCAAGTAAGAAGCGCAGGTCACGGGCCACCGGTGCCTGGGTGGCGATGGTCATTCCCACGATCCCAGAGACCGCCCGCTGCACCTCATTGACGCGGCCGTCGGCGGCGATGACCTTCTGGGCCAGGGCTGCGTCGCGGTTCAGTAGGGCGTCGTGGGCCGCGAGGATTTGCTCCTCCACGTAGCTGCCCATGCGCAGCACCCCATCCTTCACGTCTCGCATTTCGACATCGAGACTCTGGCGAATGCGCAAGGCGTGGCGCTCTTCCTCGGCGGCCAGTGCGTCCTCAACGGACCCCATGATTATTCGCTCCTCGTTGTGGTCCTCGCTCATCCGAATCGTCCCGAGATGTAGTCCTCGGTGAGGCGCTCAGTCGGCCGGGTGAAGATGCGGCCGGTCGGGCCGGTTTCGACGAGGTAGCCGGCCCGATCCTCGGCCATCGTGAAGAAGGCCGTGACGTCGCTCACGCGTGCCGCCTGCTGCATGTTGTGAGTGACGATGACGATCGTGTAGGCCTGTCGCAGCTCGCGCATCAACTCTTCGATACGGAGTGTCGAGACAGGGTCTAGCGCCGACGCGGGCTCGTCCATCAGGATCACCTCCGGATCCGTGGCCAGGACTCGGGCGATGCACAGGCGCTGCTGCTGCCCGCCTGAGAGGGCCAGGCCGGACTTGCGCCGCAGGTCGTCCTTGACCTCATCCCACAAGGCCGCCCGTTTGAGGCTCGTCTCGACGAGTTCCTCGAGCTTGCGGCGATCCTTCATGCCGCGCCGTCGGGGCCCGTAGGCAACGTTGTCGAAGATGGACATCGGGAACGGGTTGGGGCGCTGGAAGACCATGCCGACTCTGCGCCGCAGCTCGACGACGCTCACGTCGGGGTCCATGACATTTTCGCCTTCGAGGCTCACGGTGCCCTGGACACTAGCGCCAGGAATGAGATCGTTCATGCGGTTGAAGCAGCGCAGCAAGGTGCTCTTGCCGCTGCCGGAAGGACCGATGAGGGCTAGGATCGAGCGAGCTTGCACCTGCAGCGACACATCACGAACCGCGACCTTCTGGCCGTAACTGATCGACACATGCCGGGCGTCGATCTTGATGGAATTCGACTCCGTGGCCGCCTCGTCTCGGGCCATCCGTGCGGGCACGTCGATGGCTCGAAGGACGGGTGCGGGCTGGATAGCAGTGGCTAGCATGTCGTCTCCGCTGTTCATACGGCCGTCAGTCGTCGGGTGAGCAAGCGGCCGACGCCTCGAGCACCAAGGTTGAAGATCAGGACCAGCCCTATAAGGATTGCGGCCGAACCATCGACAATCTGGTTCTTGAAGGCGCCCAGGCCTTCGCTGTTGAGCTTCCAGATGTAGACGGACAGCGTTGTGGCCGGCCTGAAGGGGCTCCAGGGCGAGGTTGTTGCCCACGCCGGATCGTTGAAGTTGAAGAAACTGAAGTCGTAATGGGCCGGAGTTCCTGTGCCCGAGGTGAACAGAAGAACGGCGGCCTCGCCGAAGACGCGGCCGGCCGTGAGGATGACTGCTGTGACGAGCCCCGGGATAGCCAGCGGGACCACGATATGGCGAATGGTCTGCCACTTCGTGGCTCCGAGGGCCAGGCTGGCACTCCGCTCCTCCTGCGGGACGGCCCGTAGAGCCTGCTCGGCCAGGCGTGTCATCAGGGGCAGGTTGAACATGGTGAGGGCCAGGGCGCCGCCGAGCGCCGTGAAGCCCATGTGAAGAGCGCTCACGAAGAGGATCAGGCCGAACAGTCCGACGACAATCGAGGGCACGGAGCTGATCGACTCCTCGGCAAAGCGGATGGCGTTGGTAACGGCGTTGTCGCCCGCGTACTCCGACATGTAGATGCCGCCGAGGATGCCGACCGGCACAGCGATCAGCATCGTCAGGGCCAGGATGTAGATCGAGTTCCACAGAATCGGCAGGATGCCGCCGAGGACGGTGTCGCTCGGGTCGTCCAGGACAAAGCTCGGCGACACGACGCCGAGGGCCGCGATGGCGAAGTGGGCGATGATCGCCCCGAGAAGCAGCAGGACGAATACTCCTGTGCCCCACAGCGCTACCGTTGCGACGCGGTCGGCCAGGATGCTTCCTCGCGAGGCCTTGCGGTGCAGACTCTGATGAGGCCCACCGGGAACCCCTTGGGCCGCAGAAACGCCGCTGGTCACGAGCCCATCCTCCGCTTGTTGATTAGCCGTACGAGAACAACAGAGGTGATTGAGATGATCAACAGGACCAGGCTCATGGTCCAGAGCGCGTCCTGCCAGGGGTCACCGAATACGGTGTTGCCCATGTCGAGAGTGATCTGCGAGGTGAGCGTTGTGACCGGTTGGGTGATCGCGGCGGGCAGAGTGGGGGAGTTGCCTATGACCATCTGCACGGCCAGCGCCTCGCCGGCCGCTCGGGTCATGCCCAGCACCACCGCCGTCAGGACGCCCGACATGGCGGCCGGCACCAGGATGTGGCGAATCGTTTGCCAGCGAGTCGTTCCCAGGGCCAGGGAGCCGGTGCGCAATTCCTGGGGAACGGCGCGGAAAGCGTCGTAGGAGACGCTCGTTATCGTCGGCAGGATCATGACCGACAGCACCAGTGACCCGGCCAGCCACGAAAAGCCGGTCAGGAAGCCCGGCATGGTGAACACCTCGCCGACGAACGGCAGCGAGATTGCGATCTTGTGATGAAACGTGTCGGACAGGAACGGCACGAGGATCGTCAGACCGAGCCAGCCCCAGACGACACTTGGGATGCCGACGAAGATCTCGAGGGCGGGTTGGACGATGGCCCTCGCCCACGCCGGGGCGACCTCGGAGAGGAAGAGGGCCAGTCCCACCGAAAGTGGGGTCGAGATGAGCAGGGCCACACCGGTAACAAACAGGGTGCCGGCAATGAAAGGCAGCACGCCGAAGTTGGGCGTGCCGCTGGCGGAGTCTGGCTGCCAGGTCGGCGAGAGCACCTGTCCGATCGAGACGCCGTCCTTGAGGAAGAGCTGCAGCCCCTGCCATGTGATGAAAGTCAGCAGCAGGGCGACGATGCCGATCATCGAGGCCGCGGCCAGGAAGACGACGCGTCGCGGAAGATCGATCCGTTCCAAGAGACCGGGTGCGGCCCTCAAGCTGCCTATCCGGTTGGCTGTTGTCACTTGGGCCATCGGCGCTGCCTCAAACCATCTGCCGCAGAAATGGAATGCTCCGGGCCCCGCCGTCACTGCAGCGCCCGGAGCGGATTGCTGGCTACTTGGCGATTGGTCCGTATGAGAGGCTCGGGATCAGGGTGCCTTGAACGTCCGCGCCGAGCATGTAATCGAGGAATGCGGCGGTCAGGCCGCTGGGCTGGCCCTTGGTGTACATGTGGCCGTCGGCCGCGAGCTTGTAGGAGGCGTTGGACACGTTGGCGACAGTCGCATCGACACCGTCGAGCTGGAGGCCGTTGAGAAGGGACTTGTTGGCCGGGTCGTTGTAGTAGGCGAAGCCGATGACGCTGACGGCGCCGTCCGTCTTGGTGATGGCCGTGGTCACAGCACCGTTGGAGTCTTCAGTCAGGGTCTGGCCGCCGGTCGCCTCAGTGGCGCCGCCGAGAACCAGCTTCTTGAAGGTGGAGCGCGTGCCCGAGGAAGACGGGCGGAAGATCAGGACGATCGGGAGATCCGGGCCGCCGACGGCCTTCCAATTGGTGACCTTGCCGGTCCAGATGTCGATGTTCTGCTGGGTGGTCAGGTTGGTGACGCCGGTCACGTCTTTGTTGGTGACGGCGATCCAGCCCTGGCGGGCGATGATGTGGTCGACCAGGCTGTTGGCGTCAGGCGTGGACAGCTTGCTGGCGGCGGTAACATCGGAGTTGCCGATCTGGATGGAGCCCTGGGCTACCTGGCTGAGGCCGGTGCCGGAGCCGCCACCGTTGACGGTGATGGTCGAGCCGGAGCAGGCCTTGACGTACTGCTTGGCAGCGGCGTCGACGAGCGGCTGGAGGGCGGTCGATCCGGCGGCGGTGACACTGCCGGTGACGCAGGTGACTCCGGCCGCCGCGGTGGGCGCTGAGCCGGCCGGTGTTGGGGATGTGCCGGCCGACGAGCACGCTGCGGCGAACATCATTGCCGCTAGGGCCAAACCGCCGAGGCGTCTGGTTCCGTTGATCAATGTCGTTCTCCTCTTTGCTGGGGCAGCTATTCAAGCCAACCTGCTCCCAGTTCCAAGGGCATAGTCAAATCCGGCGTTTAACGCGATGTTGGCGGTTCGTTAACGTTCGACGGAGTCGCGGCGGGCGAGCTGGAGGCGTTCGCCGGCGGATAAAAGAGATAGCCGGAGCCGCGAACGGTCACGAGATGGGTGGGGTTGGCCGGGTCGATCTCGATCTTGGCCCGCAGCCAGTAGACGTATACGTCAACCACCCGCTCATTGGCGCCGACGCCATGCCACACGTGCTTGATCAACTCCTCGCGCGAAAACGCCCTGCCTGGGCGCATGGCGAGAAACTCCAGAAGGGCCAACTCGCGGGGTCGCAAGGATGCCAGCCGACCGTCGCGCCGGATCGCTCGAGCCCGGCGGTCGAGCTCGACTCCTTCGCCGACCGGGATCCGGTCCTCAGGGAAGTTGCCGTTTGCGGGTCCCCTGCGGCCTGCGATCGAGAGGCGACCGACGACTTCCATCGGATCCGCCGAGAGCATCGATCGATTGGGCCGCCGGGATCGGCTAGGGCGAACCAGCCCCCAGATGGCTCGGCCGGCCCATCAGCCTGGCCGTCCACTCTCGCCCCAGATATCCGGAGTATGGCCGACCGAACGAATCCGCCCCTCAGGGTGGCTAGGCGTGTTTGACGACGATTCGCTCGATGATTTCGGCGACGTCCTCGCACAGGTCGATCGTCTCTTCGAGTCTGGTGTAAATGTCCTTCCACTTGAGGACTTCGATCGTCTTGGCGCCGTCGTCGAAAAGACCGGCGATGGCTGATCTTGCCAACCGGTCGCCTTCGTGTTCGATGCGGTGGACCTCGGCAACGAAACGCTCGAGGTTCTTGAAGCCGCGCAGGTTGCTGATGGCCTCGTGCAGCGTTTCGCAGGCCGCAACGACGAGCGCCGCCTGCTTCACCGATGTCTTCGTGGGTGCGGCGATTCGATACAGAACGAAGGTGTCGGCGGTTGCCTCGATCATGTCCAGGATGTCATCCAGACCGCTGATGAGAGCGTGAATCTCCTCGCGATCGAAGGGCGTGACGAAGGTTCCTTCCAGCCGGCGCTCGATGTCGCGGCTGAGCTCGTCGCCCCGGTGTTCGGTATCGCGGATCTTCTTGGCCGCCTTGTCGGCGTTGTCAAAGGTTCGCAGCATTGCTTCGAGCTGGCGGGCGCCGTCGAGGACGTTGGCCGCCTCTTCCACGAAGAGGTCGAAGAATCGCTCTTCGCGTGGGATTAGTTGAAACGAGGGCACCTGGTCAGCCTCCGAGAGACGTTGTGGTCGTGAGACGAGCCGGCTAAGCACTCGGCCTCGTCGGTCGCGCTCCGGTCATCATCAGCCCCTAGGGTACCGTTCGCCGGACACTCTTGCTCAACGAGCCGTTATTCCGTGCCGAAGTCAGCCGGCTGTGCGATGCTCGATTCATGGATCTTGCCGTAGTCCTCTTCATCGTCGGCCTGGCGGTGCTGCTGGGATGGTCGCTTGCGGTCGGGATCTCTCGCGGCCGGGCAATCGAACGACTCCAGGAGGCGACCGGCGCCCGCGATGCGGAAGGCGTGGAACGGCTGGTACGCGGCGCCATCGAGGATGCCAGGGACGCCCGCTGGCAGGCCGAGCAGACCACTCATGACACGGGCTACCTAACCGAGCTTCTGACTGCTGGAGTCGTCCGGTTGAAAGACGACCTGACGGTCGAGTTCGCCAACAGCGCGGCTCACGTCATGCTCGAGCGGCGGCCCGGGGCAATGGTTGGGCGGTCGGCATTGGAGGCTTTCGTCGATGCGCGGATCGAGGGCATCGCCCAGACGGCGATGGAATCTGGATCGGCCATCGGAGAACTGACCGTGAGGTCCAGCACAGGGTCCACGGTCACGGTCCGGGCTCGTCGCTCCCCAGTTTCGGGCGTCTGGCTGGTGCTGGAGGACGTGTCGGAGCTGAGGCGACTGCAGCGGATCCGTGCCGAGTTCATCGACAACCTGTCGCATGAGCTACGGACGCCGCTTACGACGATCAGCCTGCTGGCGGAAACGGCGGCCCGTGACGCGGAATCTGCTTCACCGCGACTTCGGGACCGGATCTCCAAGATCGAGGTCGAGACCGGTCACCTGATCCAGATGGTCAACGAACTGCTTGACCTGTCGCGCATCGAGAGCGGCACCGCCCAGCTGCTGCTCGACGACGTGGACATGGTCCGAGTCGTCCGGTCCACGGCCGAACGGCTCCGTCTCTTTGCCGAGCGTCAAGGTCTTCGGATCTTGCTTGATCTGCCCGACCGAGTCTCCCCGGTCCGCGGTGATGAGGATCGGCTGGGCCAGGTCTTGGTCAATCTGCTGCACAACGCCGTCAAGTTCAGTCCGAACGGCGGCGACATAGTCGCCGGCGTCCGCGAAACTGCCGACGAGATCACCGTCTGGGTCCACGATCCCGGCGTAGGTGTTCCGCGGGCCGACCTGACCCGCATCTTCGAGCGGTTCTACAAGGTCGATCGGGCTCGCGTCCGGGGCCGTGGCGGGACGGGGCTGGGGCTGTCGATCGCCAGGCATGTGATCGAGTCACACGGCGGTCGGATCTGGGTCGACTCCGAGGAAGGGCAGGGCTCGACTTTCCTGTTCACTATTCCATTGGCGTCCAAGCCACAAGCTCCAGTCGTGGGAGCGTCTGCGGCGGCCGACGGGAGTGTCGAGCCAATCTCCGAAACAGCCGCCCCGGCGACAACTAGCGAGTCGGGCGCCTGATCTTTACTTCGTTGCCTTCGGGGCGGCAGCGGAGTTAGGCGTCTTGGGCGCGGCCTTGGTGGAAGCGGCCGCAGTTCGGGGTGTCCCGGTCCTGCTGGCGGCGGGGCGAGGTTT
>CABDYO010000035.1_pt1 | contig 61984 bp, 62 predicted proteins | sample 3131971 | NCBI WGS metagenome assembly CABDYO01 (sample SAMEA5534338, study PRJEB31848) | metagenome | biome: tundra; feature: field; material: soil | place: USA | collected 2013-05 | depth 0.45 m | reverse complement strand
AGGACGGTCAGGTTGGCGGCGTTGAGCATCAGCTCGATCGACATCAGCATGCTTATGGCATTGCGGCGGGCGAGGAAGCCGAAGGTCCCGATGGCGAACAGCAGGCCCGACAGGATCAGGTAGGAGTCGAGCGAATTGCTCACGACTGATCCTCCTCACGGCTGCTGGGCTCGCGCCGGGCGAGGTAGACCGCCCCAACCACGGCCGCGGTCAGCAGAACGCTAACGACCTCGAACGGCAGAACGTAGTCGCGGAATAGCAGGTGGGCCACGTCCGAGGTTGCGGTCCAGAGCCGCTCTCCGGCGGCGGGCCAGGTCGTCGCGAGAATGGCCGCCGAGATCAGGACGGCGAGGACGACGGCGGCCAGCGCCGCGGCCCAGGTCTGGGTCTGGAAGACCAGCCGGTTCGGGGCGTTCTTGGTTTGGGTCAGCATGATCGCGAACAGGACCAGGACGCTGATCGCGCCGATGTAGACGAGGACCTGGGCGGCGGCGATGAGCGGGTTGCCGAGCATTACGTATATCCCGGCCAGTGACGCAAACGAGACGATCATGGCCAGACCGCAGCGGATGATGTCGCGCATGGTCACGACCAGCAGCGCCGACACAAGAAGCACGGCGGCCAGGCCAAGGAACAGCACGTCGTCCCAGCGGATCCCGGTCAGCGGGATCGAGTCACCTATCGGCATGCCACGCCGCGCTCCTCGACTCTCACTATCGTTTGGCCTTCCTGCCGTCGCTGATGACCCCGGCGAGAGACGGTGGCAGTGCCGGCAGCAGTTCCTGTGCCGGCGTCTCGAGTCGTCCCTCGGCGAGGGCGTGGGCCATCCAGTCGCGCTCGCGTCGAATGTATGTCACTTCGGTCTCGCGGTCGATCGCGGCCAGCCCGATCAGATCGATCTGGGGATCGCTTCGGTCGGTGTGGGCGAGCTCGTTGTCCTGGCCGCCGCGGAGGGCATCGTACGGGCAGGCATCGACGCAGATGCCGCACAGGATGCAGCGGCTCTCGTCGACGTCGTACTTCTCCAGGACTCGCGGCTTGGGCATTAGGGCGCCGGTTGGGCATGTTTCGGCGCAGCGGCCGCAGGAGACGCAAGGCGTGTCGTTGAGGCTCATGTCGAGCGGCGTCGTCACCAGAGTGTCGAAGCCGGTCCGCATGAAGTCGTAGCAGGCCGCGCCGACGACGTCGGCACAGACGGCCGCGCAACGTCCGCAGTCGATGCAGCGAGACGGCTCGCGCAGGATGAAGGCGTGGCTGTCATCGCGGATGTAGTCGTGGTTGGCGCCGGTGAAGCGGTTCTCGGTGACGCTGCGGAAGCCGGCGCCCTGGTCGTTGCCCGGCTCGAGTGTCTCGAGAGTCGTGCCGTATTCGATGCCGAGGCGACGCAGGTCGCAGTTGCCGATCGCCTCGCAGGTGCACTGCAGGCAGCGCGTGGACTCGGCCATGACTTCGGCCGCGGTGTACGAGATCTCGTACTCGGCGTAGGTCTTGGATCGTTCCTTGGCCGGGAGCGACTTGAGGCGATGGCGCGCTTCCTTGGGTTCGTCGGTGTAGGGCACGATCGAGAGGAAGATCGGCTCCACTTCGGCCAGCGTCTGGCGGTTCCGCAGCTCGGATAGATCGTTGCCCCGCAGGAACGCGTCCACGGCGTAAGCGCAGCGGCGGCCTTCGGCGACGGCCTGAACCACGGTCGCGGCCCCGATCCGGACGTCACCGGCACCGAAGACGCCGGGCCGGCCGGTCTCGAAGGTGACGGCGTCGGCGCGCAGCTTGTACTTGACCGCGGCCACGCCCTCGTTGCCGGGGCCGATCCACGCCAGATCCGGTGCCTGGCCGATGGCCAGCAGGACGCGGTCGCACGCGACCACAAACTCCGTCCCGGGGGCAGGCTCGGGTCGTCGGCGGCCGGACGCGTCCCGCTCGCCGGGCTGCATCCGGATGAACTCGACGCCCGTAACCTTGTTGTCCGCGTCGACGACGACACGCGTTGGGCCGGCCTGGAAGATAGCTCTGCCGCCCTCCTCCAGAGCCTCGTGGACCTCGCTCGAGGCCGGCATGTCCTTCATATCGCGGCGGTAAACGAGCGTGACCGCCTTGGCGCCCTGACGGATCGAGGTGCGCCAGCAGTCCATGGCCGTGAATCCACCGCCGATGACCACCACGCGACTCTTCTTGTGGCCCGGGTAGGGCAGGCCGAGGGTGGCGATCTTGAGGTACTCGAGGCCGTCGATGACCCCGTCCGCCGTGTCGTTGGGGATGTCGATCTTGTTGGTCACGTAGCAACCGGTTGCCACGACGGTGGCATCGAAGCCCTGCGCCTTGAGGTCGTCCAGGCTGAAGTCCGTGCCCAGGGCCTGGTTGCAGACGAGGCGGCCGCCGAGCTTCCAGACGGATTCGTATTCGGGGTCGAGGACCTCGGCCTTGGGCAGCCGGTACTCCGGGATGCCGTAGCGGAGCATTCCGCCGGCCAATTCGTTCTTCTCGAGGACCGTTACGTCGTGGCCCGAAAGGAGCAGGTAGTAGGCGGCAGACATGCCGGCCGGCCCGGAGCCGATCACGGCCACGCGCTTGCCGGTCTTGGGCGAGGTCTCGAACGGCAGCGGCGGGTCGATGCCTTCCTTCTGCGCCGCCAGGACCTTGTCGCCGGCGTAGCGGTGGCTGTCGCGGATGGCGATGGCCTCATCGACTTCATCGCGGCGACAGTGATCCTCGCACGGCGCCGGGCAGACTCTGCCCAGGATCGAAGGGAAGGGAATCGTGCGCTTGAAGATGCGGGCCGACTCTCGGAACTGGCCCTCCGCATTGGCCTTGAGGAAGCCCGGAATGTCGATGTGGCTGGGGCACTTGTTCTGGCAGGGCGGCAGGCAGTAGGCGTTGTGGTCGCTGAAGATCAGCTCGAGGTTGGTCCGCCGCAGCCGCCGGATCTCCTCGGTCTGAGTCCGTACGACCATCCCCGGTTCCGCGGCGCGCGAGCACGAGATTGGCGGATGTTCCTCGCCCTCGACCTCTACGACGCACATCCGGCAGGCGCCGAAGCCCGGCAGCTTAGGCTCGTAGCAGAGCGTGGGAATCTCGATGCCGTTGGCCCGGCAGACTTCGAGGATCGTCTGGCCCTCGCGACCCTCGACGACGCGGCCGTCCACCTCAAGCCGGAACGCGGGTGTCGAGAGCGGGCGCTGCGGTGCCTGAGCCGTGATCAGGTGTTCCGCGTGCGAGTCGTCTAGCGGCGTGACCGTGTTGAATGGCGTCTTGGCGTCGGGCCGGCTGTCGACGCGGCCGGCGTCGTCGTTCCATGTCGAGCGCTGATTCGGTGCCGGTCGGAGTAGGCGGCGAAGGTCGACCGCGGTTTCGTCGTGGTTCTCGACGCGTGTCAACTCCAGGGACGCAGTTGCGGGAGCCACTGGATTGGTGGACGGCGCCTGTTCTGGACCGGAAACCACGGCCTGGTCGACCGAGGGCGGGGCGGAGGGGCTGGGGCGCTGGGTCGGTTCACGCATGGGACGCCTCGGAGGACCGCCCGGCTCGGGTCTCGGCCTTTGGGTGGCAGATACCGGCGGGGCAACTGTTGCGGAGGATGTGGGCGTCGAGCTCGTCGCGGAAATAGCGGACGACGCTCTGGAGGGCCAGCGTGGCGCGCCGCTCATGGTCGCAGAGAGCGCTTTCGACGATGTCGTGCGAAAGGTCAAGCAGGCGGGTGACATCGTCGCCGCGCGGCTGGCCGTCGCAGAACCGGGCACCGATTTCGGCCAGACGTCGCAGCCCGATTCGGCACGGAATGGTCTTGCCGCAGGCCTCGTCGGCGCAGAAGCGGGTCAGGACGGCCGCCAGATCCACCACGCAGCTGTGCTGGTCGATCACCACGATCGAGCCGGAGCCGAGGTGGGCGCCGGCTTTCTCGAGGCTCTCGTGGTCGAAGATCACGTCTAGGCCATCGGCCGGGAGGATGCCGCCCGACGGACCGCCGACGAGCACGGCCTTGAGCTTGTGCCCGGACGGGGTGCCGCCGGCGACTTCGACGATCTCGCGGAGAGTGGCTCCAAACGGAACCTCGGCGATGCCGGGATGGGCGACCGCGCCCGAGAGCTGGACCAAGACCGTGCCGGCGAAGGCCCGGGGCGATGTTTCGTCGAAGCCGGCCAGGCCGCCATTGAGGATCGTCGGGATCGCAGCGAAGGTCTGCGGGCCGTGGATGAGGGTGGGTTTGCCGAACAGGCCGCGCGTCATGGTGTATGGCGGCTGCTGTTCGGGCTGGCCGCGCTTGCCTTCCAGGCCCTTGAGTAGGACTGTCTCCTCGCCCAACATGTACGCGCCCTGAAGCGGCTTGACTGAGACGTGGATGGGTGTGCCCGTGCCGAGGACGCTGCTGCCGAGATAGCCCGCCTCTTCAGCCGCGGCGATGGCAGTTTCGAGGACGCGGAGGGTGTCCACGGCCTCGACTCGAACGGCCACGATGACCTCGCTCGCGCCGATGGCGAAGGCGGCGATCGCCGCTCCCTCCAGGACGGCGAACGGGTTGTTCTCGAGCAGGACGCGGTCCGTGAGGACGGCCGGATCGGACTGGTAGGCGTTGACCACGACGTAGTGCTGGTCGGCGGCTGTGCCCGCGCAGACGCGCCATTTCTCCCCAACGCCGGCGCTGCGTCCGGGGCCGGGGCCGCCGCGGCCGAGCATTCCCGACTCGGCGATGGCCTTGATCACATCATGGGACGTGAGCTTCTCTACGGCCGCGCGCAGGCCGGTGAAGGCCCCGGCCTCAACGGCCGCGGCCAGGTCGGTGGGATCAGCCGGCAAGGTTACCGGCAGCAGTAGACGTGGAAATCTGGGCGGGGTCGGCAGAATGGTTGCGGCAGTCATGCCACGCTCCTGCCCGCGACGTTGGTAGTGGCGGTAGGAGCGGCGGCCTCGCCCGCGGGGCCACTGCCCGCGGGGCCACTGCCCGCGGGGCCACTGCCCGCGAGGCTGCGGGCCCAGGCCGCGGCGCCGGCGACGGTCACGTGTTGGGGCTGCCCGTCGAGAGTGACAAGCGGCGATGCGGCCCCGGGGAAGTGGGCCGGCACGGATTCCAGGGCCACGCCACCGGTCGCGGCCGGGCGTCGGCCGATCTCCGTGCCCAACTCCTTGGCGAGTGACCTGGCCACGCGGCCGGCACCGGCGAGGACGCAGGCCGTGCAACGGCAGACGGCCACGGTGCGGCTTGGCACCTCGAAGCGGAATTGGCGGTAGTAGGTGGCCGTGCCGTAGATGAGGGCGTAGGGCGCGCCGGAGACCTGGCTGATGCGCATGATCGCGGCGACGGGCAGGTAGCCGTAGACCCCCTGGATCGCCTCCAAGATCTCGAGCATCTTCTTGTGATCGTAGTCGAAGCGCGCCAGGATCGGGTCTACTGGGGTCGTGTCGATCGCCTCAAAGTGGGCGTAGGAGGGATCGGGTACCGGCCGCCCGGAACGGCGGAGGGCCGACTCGTCGCGCCGCTCGGCGTATGTCTCGGCCGCGCCCCAATGGATGTGGAATCGGCCCCGCATGTCAAAGCCGCCCATGTCGATGCACTCGACCGGGCAGGCCTGGGCGCATTGGAAACACGTCTCGCACTTGATGTTGCCCAGCTCGTCGTAGAGCAGCTGCAGCCGGCCGCGGAAGCGGACGGCCACGTCCGGCGCCACCTCCGGGTACTGGATGGTGGCCTTTGGGGCAAAGAAACGGCGCAGCGTCAGCGCCATTCCCTTGGCGATGCCGAGGCCGGGAACGAGGCTCATCGCGCCCTCACCCGTGGACCAGCACGACGGCGGTCGCCGTCACGAATAGATTCAGAAGCGAGGCGGGTAGCAGCCATTTCCAGGCAAATCCCATCAGTTGGTCGACACGGACTCGCGGCAGGGTGGCCCGCATCCAGATGAAGACAAAGACGAAGAAGTACGTCTTGCCCATGAACCATGTCAGACCGCGGACCGAGTCGAAGGCGATGAAGGCGGCCAGGCCGGCTACGGCCGCGACGACCACGAGGAGGAGAAGTAATCCGAGACCCATCGCAGCGCCCCAGGTCCAGGCCCGGCCGCCGAAGATACGCACGAGCAGGGCCAGGAGTTGAGTGCCGCCGAAGCCGACGGCCAGGATGATGCCGGCCCAGCCGAAGAACCCGAGCGCGAATGGATCGAAGGCGTTCAGAGTGGTCGGCCAGGGCCAGTTGAACGGGGCGGTCCAACCGCCGAAGAAAATGGTGGTGGCCAGGGCCGAGACGATGAAGACGTTGACGTATTCGGCGAAGAAGAAGAAGCCGAAACGCATGCCCGAATACTCGGTCGCGAAGCCGGCCACGATCTCCGAGTCGGCCTCGGTCATGTCAAACGGCGTGCGGTTTGCTTCGGCAGTGGCGGCGATGAAGAAGATCAGCAGGGCCAGTGGCTGCTTGAACGCGAACCAGTCCAGGGCCGAGCCGGATTGAGCCGCGACGATGTGGTTGAGGCTCATCGTGCCGGCCAGCAAGATCACGCCCACGACCGAGAGAGTCAGTGGGATCTCATAGCTGATGATTTGCGCAGCCGAGCGAAGACCGCCCAGGATCGAGTACTTGTTGAAGCTCGACCAGCCGGCCATCAGCAGGCCTAGCACCGTCAGGCCGCTCATCGAGAAGATGAAGAGCAGGCCGATGTTGAGGTCCTGGCCGAACAGACCAGGGGCGAAAGGGATGACCAGGAGGGTCATGACGCTGGCCAGGTAGGTCACCACGGGGGCCAGAGTGAACACGGTGATATCGGCGCCGGTAGGGGAGAAGTCCTCTTTGGCGAGAACCTTGAGGCCGTGGATCACGCTCATTGCGGCGCCCCACGGACCCACGCGGTTCGGCCCCACCCGCAGGTTCATGCGGGCGATGACCTTCAGTTCGAGGTAGATGATCAGGAAGGCCGTCGGGACGGTGATCAGCAGAATTACCGTGACGGCCACGAAGAAGCGGACGAGTGGGATGTTGGCGCCGAGGAAATCCACGATCGGGGGGCCAAAGATGGCGAGGCCAAGCACGCTGGTCACGGCGCCGCCCAGGGCGAACACCGCCAGAATGAGCAGGCGATCCTGAATCGTCGTCCGTTCCCAGGCGCCCCGCGGCATCCCGCGGACGACGGCCACCGACTGTCGGATGAGTAGTTTCGGCGGAGCCCTCACTTGTCGATCCCGCCCATGACCGGGTCAAGCGAGGCGACGATGGCCATGGTGTCGGCCAGGAGGTTGCCGGGCAGCAGCGTGGGCACCGTCGCGAGGTTGACGAAGCTGGGGTCGTGGATTCGGAAGCGGAAGGGCTGGTCGGAGCCGTCGCTGATGGCGTAGACGCCCATCATGCCGCGCGGGCCCTCGACCGCAGCCCACGACCGCCCGGGCCGCGGCCGCAGCAGTCGCGGCAGCTTGGCCATGATCGGCCCGTCCGGCATGTTGTGGAGGCACTGGTCGATGATCTTGATCGACTCGCGGACCTCATCTACGCGGACGAGGTAGCGAGCCAGCGAGTCGCCTTCCTCGCGGGTGGGGACGTTGAACTCGAGGTCGGGGTAGACGCTGTACGGGTGGGCACGGCGGACATCGAACGGCACGCCGGATGCGCGCAGGTTCCCGCCCGTGACCCCAAAGCGGAGGGCGGTGGCGCGGTCAAGGACGCCCACGCCGCGGGTCCGCCGGACGAAAATCTCGTTCTCGTTGAGCAGCGCCGCGTTGGCTTCGGTCTGATTTGCGGCGCGGCTCATCCAGTCGCCGAGGCGGCTCAGGAAGTCGTGATTGAGATCGCCGTTCACGCCGCCGATGCGGAAGTAGTTGAAGAGCATCCGGGCGCCGGTGAGGGCGGCGAGCATTTCCACGATCTCGTCGCGTTCGATGAAGCTGTACAGGATCGGCGCCAGGCCGCCCAGGTCCAGGGCCAGAAATCCCTGGAAGAGTGTGTGGCTGGCGACGCGGAGAAGCTCGGCAGAAAGAACGCGGATGTACTCGGCCCGAGGCGGCACCTCCACATCCATGAGCTTCTCGAACGACAGGACGGCGGCCCACTCCTGGAAGAGCGAGCTGATGTACTCGAGTGGGTCGACCTGGTCGATGACGTGGTAATAGTCCGAGTTTTCGCAGATCTTCTCGACGCCGCGATGGAGATAGCCCAGGACCGGGTCAACGTCGACGACCTGCTCGCCCGAGAGCTTGAGAACGAGGCGCAGGACGCCGTGGGTGGCCGGGTGGTGCGGGCCGAGGTTGAGGAACATCTCGCCGTCGCCCAGGGTGTAAAACTCGCTCTCGCGCTCGGTCTGGGGCGGGTACGGCGGGATCGGCTCGAACAGCCCCCCAACCTCGCGGTCGAGCATGATGCGCGGGTCATCCGCGGAGCGCTGCTGCTCCTGCGGGCGAGGCTCCTGCGGGCGAGGCTCCTGCGGGCGAGGCTCCTGCGGGCGAGGCTCCTGCGGGCGAGGCTCCGTTCGGACGGGACGGGTCGGCATCTCTATCCTCAGCTCACCGGGGCCCGGCGAACGGCCGCGGCGGGATCGTCGGCCAGATCGGCCGGGAGATGAGTCCGCTCCATATGCCTCACACCAGCACCAGGGGATCGGGCGGCGTCATCCGGTAGCAGGAAGTCCTTGCGGAGCGGGAAGCTCGTGTATTCGGGCGGCATGAAAATGCGGCGCAGATCGCGGTTGCCCTCAAAGACGATGCCGAACATGTCGTAGGCCTCGCGCTCGAGCCACTCCGCGCCCTGCCACAGGAACGTGGCCGAGGGAGCGCGCGGGTCTTCACGGGAGATGCCGTCGGCGATGATCCGCAGCCAATCGGAATTCATCGGGCTCCAGAGGTGATACACGACCTGCATGACCTCGCCTGTGTCCACGCCGGCGAGGTCGGCCAGGATTTCGAAGCGCAAATCCAGGGAGTCGTGGAGGATCCGGAGTACGTCCGGCACGGCCCCCGGTTCCACTCGAATCTCGGTCTCATCGTGGCGCTGGTAGATCGGCATCCGCATGTAGCCGTCCAGGCGCGCCTCGAGTCGGGCCTTGAGGGTTCGATCCATCGGTCAGATGTCGTCCGGTGCGGTGGGGCCGATCTCGCGCTCCGGCCAGTGACCGCGGCGGTCCTTGACGAGCTGGCCGAGTTGCATCATGCCGTAGATAAGGCCTTCCGGGCGCGGCGGGCAGCCGGGAATGTAGACATCGACCGGCATGACGCGGTCGATACCTTGAACCACCGAGTAGCTGCGCTTGTATCGACCGCCCGAGACGGTGCAGTCGCCCAGCGCCACGCACCATTTGGGCTCCGGCATCTGCTCCCAAAGTCGGATTAGCGGCCCGGCCATCTTTGTCGTCAGCGTCCCGGCTACGATCAGCACGTCCGCCTGGCGAGGCGAGGCGCGGAAGGGGAACATGCCCCAGCGGTCCATATCGTTCTTGCTCGTCGCCGCCGACATCATCTCGATGGCGCAGCAGGCCAGGCCCGAGAGGAGCGGCCAGAGGCTGTTCTCGCGGATCAGATCGAGAATGTCGTCCGCGTTCGTGGGGATGACCTGGAGGCCGCCCCAGCGTGCGTCGTCGCGGCGGCCCAGATCGGTTTCACCGAACTCACCGAGGTGGGTGATCTCGGAGCCCCCGCCGCCGTCGTAGGCGAGCGGGTTAGCCGACTGCCACATCGTGTTCGGGACGACGATCGGCGCAGTCAGGGAGCCGGGCTTCGCCTGAGCCAGTCCGCGGCCGGGCGCAGACGCGGGCGCCGACGCGGGCGCAGACGCGCGCGTCCCTGGCTTCGCGGCCTTGCCGCCCTTGGGCCCTCGATCTCCTACCGCCACGTCAGGACTCCCTTCCGCCAGGCATAGGCCAAGCCGAGCAGCAGCACCGCGACGAAGGTACCCATGCTCACGAGACCGCCGACGAGCAGGTCGCGGAAGACGATCGCCCACAGGTAGAGGAAGACCACCTCAACGTCAAAGGCGACAAAGAGAAGGGCGTAGATGTAGAACGAGATGCTGAGGCGGCCCCAGGTGTCGCCGAAGGTATCTATGCCGCTTTCGTAGGGCATGCCCTTGTGGCGGTCGCCGCGATTCCGGTGCGACACAAACCAGGCGAGGCCGATCGTCAGGAAAACGAACGAAACCCCCGCGAAGGCCAAGCCGACTACGTACCAGACGCCGGTCATCGTTCTCCAGGCCGGCCCCTACCCACGGCCGGAAGTCGCGGCTTGGGGCGCAGGTATGGTCACACATAATCGCGGGGCCGGGTTCAATGCCCGCTCCCTCACGATCCAGGCGTCAGTCTAGCAGCAGGACTCGGCGCAGGCCGCTGGCGCGGGTACGTGCTCACGGCGGAGGCGCAGGGCGGATCTCCTGGAGTCGCTCCACGGGCGTCACGGCGGAGCGGCGGCCAGGACGGTCGGTGCCCGAGACGGCCTGTGCACGGGTTGGCGCCGCCGGAAGTTTCCCAATGCACATCAGCGCATCATTGGGCAGGCGGAGAGGAGGCGGCGAGCGTTGGGATCCGCTCCCATCGGCTCGGGGAGCCTATTTGGCGCAACTCGGGGCGAATCGGCCCCGAATTGAGCTCCCCTGTAGGGCAAGTCGGCTCAGCGGCGACTCGGGAACCCTCTGCGGGGCCCAATGCCTGTGCCCAATGTCGTCGTGATGCACAATCGGCAAGATCTGCGGGTCCACGGCCGCAGGCGTACGTCAGAATGGTTGTATGAGCGCCGATCGCGTCCTCAGTTCCTGCGCCGACAGCACGGCCGCGGCCTGGATCGCGCCGCGGCTCATGTCCTTCGGGAGTGGCGTAGGCGCTCTCGTCCCGCCTGTGTTCGAGTCATACGCTCGCATCCTTCATCCCGCCAGAGCTCAGGATGGGTCACCGGTTCGATGGGCGGACGTGGCCGCCTGGTCTGGAAGGGCCGTTCACTCTCTGGCGCAGTGGGTTCCGATGGCGTTCCCGCGAGAGTCGCCGTCGCTCGCCGCCGCGCCTTTCCGCGACGCGCCGTCTAACCGAGACATACCACCCGCGACTCTGACGGCTCTATGCGATGTTCTGGCCCGGCACACGACGACACCGGACGACTGCTGCTTCGGCCTCTGGGAGGGCTACGGCTGGATCCCGAAAAGGGCGATGCCGCATGCCAGGCTCGACGTGGAGAACCGGTCGTATCTCCTGTTCGGGGGACCATTGAGTGCAGTCGGGCAGATCGGCGACTGGCTGGGCCCGCACTTCTATCGACAGGTCCCCGAACTCTGGTGGCCGGCGGACAGGAGTTGGTACGTCGCCGGGGACACGGACCTGGACTCAACGTACATCGGCGGCTCGACCGAGTTGGTCCACGAACTAGGGACCGATCCGCGCCTGGAAGCCTGGTCGATCTCTGCAACCGACCCGATTGACGCCGGTAGCGATCCGATCAATCGGGATTGGCCGCCGCCACGCCCCTAGCTACGCTCCATGATCAGCACTCGGAAGCGGCCCATGTGGCGGGGGTCGAGCATGCGGACGATGCCGGAGCGGGCGCGGGTGTACTCGGCGAGGGTCAGGTCCGGCGAGGCTTGCAGAGCCTGCAGTTCCAACTCGAGGCCGGCGGCTATGAGGAACTCCTGCTGTGTGGCCAGGTGTTGGTCCGAGAAGCCACGGCGCGCGGCGAGCTGCGCGACCGCCGTGAAGTCGACGTGGGCGGTCAGGTCGGTCAAGCCCGGGTCGGCGAACGGGTTCTCCACGACGCGGTGGCCGCGGTAGCCGAGGAGCGTCCCGGCGAGGCGGCGCGGGCCGTACAGCTCGGCAGCGTCGTAGCCATAGTCGATCGCCAGGATGTGGCCGCGGGCGAGTCGCCGGGCCACGTCGTCAAGCCACGGCGCGAGGCCCAGGCAGATCTCCGCGACCTGGCCCTCCGCCAGATGACCGGTGACGCCGTCATCGGCTAGGCGCTGGGCGAGTTCGGAGGTGCCTGGCTCGGCGGCGATTTCGGCAAATCCGTCGCGCCAGACCACGTACAGCTCGAGCAGCTTGCCGTCGCGAAACACGACCCGATGAACGGGCAGCGCGTCGAGGAACTCGTTGGCGAGGACGACGCCAACTGCGAGCACCGCGGGCGGTTCGGCCCCGAAGTCCAGGACTCCGGCAAGCCCGGCTTCGTCGAATCGGCGGCTCAGGTCGGCCAGCCGGTTCGGGCTCGATTCGATCGGCTGGTAGCGGACGGCGTCCAGGAGGTCGGTCGAGCCGTGGCGCCGGAAGCCCTCGAGGATCGACAGCGCCAGCGTGCCCGAGCCTGCGCCGTACTCGATCAGGCTGAATGACCGCGGCCGATCCAACTCGGCCCACATGGTCTCGATCCGGCGCGCGACGGTCCAGCCGAAAATGGGGTGGGTTTCGGGCGCCGTCAGAAAGTCGCCTGCGTCGGTCGGTCGGTCCGAGGTCTGGCGGTAGTAGCCGAGCCGAGGCTCGTACAGAGCCATCTCCATGAACCGAGCGAAGGCGATGCGGCCTTCGGGCGCACGATCGATTTCGGTTCGAATGAGCGCGACGAGGCCGGCCGAACGGTCGGCAGCCGCCCCATCGGTCGGAGGAAGGCGATCGGGGGTCATCGAGTCCCCGCACGAGCTCGCCGCGCGAGCAGGCGCAGGCCGCCGTTCATCATCGTGTGGCCGCCGAGGATGATCGGGTGGTCGGCAGGGGCAGCGGCGGCGGATTCGGTCAGGGCGCGCAGCCACGGATCGGCGATCGACGCTGGTGCCAGCAGGTCCGAGGCGAAGCGATCCTCCGCCGCGGGCCAGGCCGATTCCGCGAAGCCGTGGCGGTGGGCGAGCAGGACGCGCGTGTCGATGACCGCGGCGTCGGCCAGGCGGGCCGCGATTTGGGCCAGCGCTTCGGGGCCGTCTCGGTCGAGCAACTCGCCCAGGACGGAGCGTGGTGGTCGGGAGTTGGTGGTAGCGCCGGATTGGGCGAGCTGAGTGGCCGCGCGGAGGCCGCGCTCCTCGACCAGCGCCCGGACGCGACAGGCGACACCGCTTTCCAGCCAGCGGAGAGTGGCGCTGGAAACGCGTCCGGCGACGAGCAGCTCGGCGCGGCGATTGGTGATGACGTCCGCTAGCGCCGCCAGCCGCTCGCCCAGCCGCTCGTCCAGCCGCTCGCTGATGAGTGGCCCCGCCGCGTGGAGGTCGCGCCCCGCCGGCTTGCCCAGCACGATCAGGTCGAGCGGCGTGTCGATGTCCACGCCGAGCCGCCAGCGAGAGCGTAGGTCCGTGACGGCCACGCCGGCCTGCTCCTCCAGCCACCGCGGTAGGGCGTTGTCGGCGGGGAGTGGCGGGAGATCGAGCAGATCGGCCGCCCGCGAGATCGCAACCACGTCAGCTGAATAGCGGTTGTTCGCGAGTGCGTACCCCCCCGGCCCCGCGGCCACTTCCACAAACCGCCGCAGGTCCGCCGCCCGGGCCAGTGGAATGCTGCCGGATCCCAGGACGATGAGGCCACCAATGGCGGCGCCCGGACTCGCGCCCGGACTCGCGGCCGTGCTCGTGGCCGTGCTCGTGGCCGTGCCGCGCCCCTCAGCGCGTACCCGCACCGCTGCCGCCAGCCGCCACCCGAACGAAAGCCCGTCCGGCGGCCCTGCCACGATCTCCGCCACGTCGGCGCCGGCTGCCAGGAACGCGACCCGCTGCCGTTCCGCAAGCGCGTGGCGCGCTTCTGCGAGCGCGCGAACCAGCGGCCCGGCATCATCAGGGGCCGCGGCGTGGAAAATGAGCACGACAACGGGGCGCACGAGCGGAGTCTAGCCGCGACGCCCCGCTGCGCGGCAGTCGCGCGGCAGTCGCGCGGCAATAGTGGAGATGGAGCCAATGGGCACGGTTCGGGCATACATCGGACTCGGGGCCAACGTCGGCAATGCGCGAGCCGCCCTGACGGCGGCCGTCCATGCTCTCGCGGCGCTGCCGGGCGCCGCTCTGGCCGGTGTTTCGCGCCTGTACGTGACGACGCCGGTGGAAGTCGCGGATCAGCCGGACTTCCATAACGCCGTGGTGGCGCTGGACGTGCCAGCCGGTCCGGGCGGTAACACCGGCCCGATTGCGCTGCTGCTCGCCCTCAAGTCGATCGAGCGTGCGTTCGGTCGGCAAGAGCGGTTTCGCTACGGCCCACGCGAACTGGACCTGGACCTGCTCATATTTGGCGAGGAGCAGATGGCCGTGGAGCGGGTCGCGGAAGGCCGCTCTCCGGACCCGGCCAAGGCCACGCGCCTGCTCGAGGTTCCGCATCCGGAGGCTCGCCGCCGTCTCTTCGTCCTGGCGCCGCTCGCGGATCTCGCCCCGGACCTGATTCCGCCCGGCTGGCCCGAGTCGGTCGCCGTGGCTCGCGCCCGCCAGGAGTCGATCGAGGGTGTACCGGCCGTCCGCCCGATCGCCAGCTGGGATGTCGACCGCGGCCGCTGGATTGAGGTGCCGGTAGTTTCCTAATTCACACCTGATGGGCGTCTGGAAAGGAATCAAGGCGGCACCGTCCCGTAGGGGCCCGGGTGAGGTGCAAACCCGAGCTCGGGCGTCTTGCTCGTGCGTGTGTGAGAGTCCCGCAGCCGCGGAACAACGCCGTCGGCCGCTAGTCGTCGACTGCGGCTTGCCAGATGTAGTCGTAGTGTGAATTCGGCAACTTCGGCCGACCAGCCGGATCGAACTCGGTCGGCCGCCCCGGAATGGCCCGTTCGGCCGATCCCTGGGCCGGACGATCGTTGCTACAGCCCAAAGTCGATCTTCTGCTGGCCGGCCTGCCGTCCTGGCGCCCTTACGAAAGTCCGAAGGCGGTCAGGATCAGGATTTGGATGACCCTAATGCCACTTGAAGTGCTTGGCCCCCGGCTCACCGCCATCGCGCTCCCTCAAGCAAAAACGCGGCGTGGCGACAGACCCCCCGTCGGCTCTGTGGGCTGCCGACCTGTCGCCCGCCACGCTCCTTGGCCCGGAAGACCGGGCTCCCTTTCCTCCGACCGACCGATCGACCCTCACGCCCGATCGGCTGTCACCCGTATATTCGCGTCTGGAGGCCCGCCGGATCACCGACCCGGGCGCGTTCAGTGGCGGAAGTGGCGCCGGCCCGTGAAGACCATGGCCAGATGGTGGCGATCGGCGACCTCGATGGCCATCTCATCGCGTGTCGAGCCGCCCGGCTGGATGATCGCCGAAACCCCGGCCTGGGCCGCGATCTGGATTCCGTCCGGGAAGGGGAAGTAGGCGTCGCTGGCCATCACCGCCAGCCTGGCTCTGTCGCCGGCTCGGTGAAGGGCGATCTCCACGGCCGTCTGGCGGCTCGCTTGGGCCGCGCCGATTCCGACCGTCGCGGCGTCACGGGCCAGCACGATCGAGTTGGACCGAACGTGACGCACCGCTCGCCAGGCGAAGAGCAGGTCAGTCAACTCCTCAAGCGTGGGCCGCCGCTTCGTCACCACCAGCAACTGCGTCTTGTCGAGCCCCAACTCATCTTTCGTCTCGACCAGCAAGCCACCGGCGATGCGCTTGAATTCCAAGTTGGCGATGCCGTAGTCGCGCGGCCCCTCGATGGGGTTGGGCGGCACGGCCAGCAGGGCGATTTGTGGCTTCTGGGCCAGGATGCCGATGGCGGCCTGGCTGAATGACGGTGCCACGACCGCCTCATACGAGTTGGCGGCGATCTCTCGCGCGGTCGCGCCGTCGAGGTCGCGGTTGACGCCCACAATGCCGCCGAAGCACGTCGCCGAATCCGTCTCGAGGGCCTTGCGGCAGGCCTCCACCAGCTCATTGGCCGACGCCAGTCCCACGGGGTCGGTGTGCTTGACGATCGTGACAGTCGGAACGGTGAAGTCCATGGCGATCGCAAAGGCCGCATCCAAGTCCAACAGGTCGTTGAAGGAAGGCCGCGATCCTTGGATCAGCCGAGCATCGGCCAGCGTGCCGGCCCGATGGGTGGTCTCGCGATAAAACGCGGCCCGCTGGGCGGGGTTCTCGCCGTATCGAAGGTCGTCGACCTTCTCGAGGACCATGGCCAGACGCGTCGGGAACATGTCGCCGGCCACGTTCGACAGATAGGCCGCGATCTCGGCGTGATAGGCCGCGACGATTCCGTAGGCCTCGGCCGCGAGCCGCTGACGAAGAACCGCGGAGACGGAGCCGCGCTGGCGCAGATCGGCGATGACCTGCAGGTATCGGGCCGGGTTGGCCACGGCCGCAACCGCGGCGTAGCTGCGGGCAGCCGCTGCGAGGAGCGCCGCACCGCCGACGTCGATCATCTCGATGGCCTCGTCGATAGGCACCAGCCGGGCCCCGACTTGCGGGGCGAACTGGTTTACGTTGACGGCGACGATATCGATCAGGCCGATCTTCTGGGCCTCCAGCTCGGCCAGCTGATCGGGCCGGTCGCGTCGGGCGAGGATGCCGGCGTAGATCGCGGGGTGGAGAGTCTTGACCTGCCCGCCGGCGATCGCTTCGGAGCCGGTCAGTTCGGAAACGGGCCGGACTTCGACTCCGTCGTAGGCGAGAGCCTCGCGCGTGCCTTCGGTCGCGAACACCTCGACGCCGAGGGCGAGCAAGTCGCGGGCGAATGGGCCGATGCCGTCGCGGCTTGCCACCGAGAGCAAGGCTCGCACCAGGCCAACCTCCTACTGCCTGAAGTCCGGACGCGCCGTCTGTAGCTCCGTTACGCCGAAGCTCGGCCCATAAGCGGCTTTGCGTCAGGCACCGTATCTTCTGGGTTGCCGGATTGATCCGAGTATAGCGCTCGGGCATGGCATACTCCGCACACGCGGCCGTCTACCGGTCTTCGCGCCGAAGCTCGGCCACCGTTGCCAATAAGCGCCTATCCAGGTCAACTGACCGTCAAGACTCAACACTCGGAGGGTCCGCGTGAACGGCCCGTGGAACCAGATCAACCTGCTGCTGTCCAGTTTCAATAAGAGCAACTTCCCGGCCATGTACGAAGTGACCTGGCAGCTCGCCTTGGGGCTGCTCGTGCTGGCCGTCATCTTCTACAACTTCCAGGGCCGCCGGCTGCATGCCTATTCGGTCTTCCTGGACCTCAATGAGTGGCTGATGTGGACCTCGGTTGGGGTCTTCTCGATGCTGCTGATGTTCGCGGTCTTCAATTTCGACTTCATCTTCGTGCTGCCGACGATGGTCGGTGGCGCCGTCCTCTACATCTGGATCCGCTTCATTCATTTCCCGCCGCTGATCCGGGTCTACGAGGAGCGCCTCGCTCGTCAGCGCTACTTCCAGCGGACGAAGACGTCGCATACCGAGACGACGATCCGGTCCCGGCCGGCGACGGCAAAGCCCAAGCGCCGCCGCCGCTAGCCGTGCGCTTGTAGGTGCGCCCGAATCCTATGGAGATCCGCCGCTTCGGCGTGGGTCATCGACGACCGGACGGTCCCCCGGGAACTCGCGGCGTGGAAGGGCAACAGATCCACGTTGATGCCCGCGGCGTGATCGCCGAGATGGCCCTGCGGCCCCACGCGGTCATCCCGCCCCACACCAACCCCAACCTGACCTACTTCGTGGTCGTTGAGGGCGGCGGCTTCGTGCGCGTCGGCGACGAGACTGCCCGAGTCTCGGCTGGAGAGGCGGTCGTCTGGCCGCCCGATGTCGTCCACGCCGCGTGGACGGAGCTGACGCCGATGCGGGCCATCGTCGTTGAGTTCGCCAGGCTGGCGGCGGCGGGCTCAACAGCGCCCGAGGCGCTCCTGCTCGAGGGCGCGGCGATCGAGCCACCCGTAGTTCCGGCGCCTGCCGATGGCGCGCTCGCACCCAAGCCCCCGATCGATCCTGCCGGCCACCGATCGAGCGAAAGCGAGCCCTGGTAGGCGACGCTGGAGCGCGCCGGCAGCTAGCCCGCGGCGGTTCTGGACTCCAGCGGCCGAGATAGCACCAGGCGATCCTCGCCGCGCGCCTGGATGCGGCGATCGACTGCCAGATCGGTGAAGCCGTTGGAGCGGAAGAACGCCCTGGCGGCGATCGATGACGGATGAATCGCGGCGTCGGCGAGCGTCCAGGCCAGCAGACGCGTGTTGCCCGCGGCCCCGGCGGTCCGGGCCACGGCCGCCGTCAGGCCACGGCCGATGCCACGGCCGCGGAGGTTCGGGGCCACGGCCAGGAGCGTCAGCTCGGCCGGGCGGTCGTCGTCGGGCAGAGTCAGGCCGTCGAAGCCGCGTGGATCGTCGCTCGCCCGCGGCCGATCCCACGGCGCCCAGCTGGCGAGGCCAACGACGCGGCCCGAGGCTTCGGCCAGGATCAGCTCGGATGCGGGCGGCAGAGCATGCGCGAGATCCGGCGCCATGGCCTCGATGAATTCGGTGATTGCCGTCGCGTCCGACGCGCCGGCCGTTCGGATCGTCGGTGTGTCGGGCGACATCTCGGCTGGCTCGGGCGCCGCAGCAGTTGGCGCGTATTCGGCCGCCAGCAGCGCCCCCAGCTGGCCGAGCATTCGGGCGGTCGCGCCCCACACTCGCTCGCCCTCAACGGGATAGACGCCGTAGCGAATCAGCCGCTGGCGGATCGTGCGCTCCTCCAGCTCCACCGGGGCATCGGGCAGGAACGCCTCAACCGGTGCCTCGATGATGCGCGCCACCTCGTCGGGCGCCGGTCGGCATACGGGGCGCCGAGCCGCAAGTGCGACCACGGGCGTGATCCGGTAGCCCGAAACAGTGAGGGCGAAGACCTCGAGGCCGCCGGTCACGCGCAATCCGCAGACCTCCGGATCGAGGCCGACCTCTTCGGACGCCTCGCGAAGGGCAGTGGCTATCGGATCGGAGTCACCCGGATCAGCGGATCCACCGGGGAAGCTGATCTCGCCGGCGTGCTTGCTCAGATGCGAAACGCGGGCCGTCAGAAGGACTCGGGCCTGATTCTCGGCGTCGGGGAAGAGCAGCACGAGAACCGCCGACGGCCGGCCGCGCCCCGGCGTGACGGGTTTGGCGGCGCTTTTCGGGGCGGTTGCGGGCGCCCACACCTCGGGCGAGTCGAGCCGAATCGGCGTGAGGATCTCAGGAGCCGCGGGCAATTCACGCGGCAGCGCCTCGACCCTCTCCCGAACCAACTCGAATCTCACGCCGGGCAACCTCCGACTACGTCACGATCCTGGCTCCACGCCGGCCTCAGCGGACAGGCCTGGAAAGAGCCCGTAGCATCATCGCATGACCAAGATCGACCGCCCGTCGGCTCTTGGACTTGCCGCCGAGACGGAGCTGCGGGAAGGAATACTGCCGTTTTAGGCCACTGGAAGTGCCCCTACCACAACGCCCGGGCCATGCTGGAGATCACCGAGCGCACGCGGAGGCTGGCTGCCGCCCGCCCCAGCTAGTTCGACCGCTTTGGCCCGAAGGCCAAGGCTAGTTCGCCCGCTTCGGCCCTTCGTCCTCGACCTTCTCAGGCGCCCAGACTCGGTCCACCGCGCCTGCCACCCCAGCCGCTGGCTCCTTCGCGCCGTGGACGCGAGCGTCGCGCCGGTCCGCGGCATCGGCCACCACCGTGGCGTCGCCCGAACGGAAGACCAGCACGCCGCCGATGGCGTCGGCGGCGCCCACGACCGTGGTCCCGGGCTTGAACTCGCTGCGTAGCAGGGCTCGGGCCAGCGGGTTCTCCACGAGGCGCTGGATGGTCCGCTTCAGCGGCCGCGCCCCGTACGCCGGGTCCGTTCCCTCGCGCACGATCAGTGACCGCGCCCCGGGCGTCAGCTCCAACACGATCCCCTGCGTGGCCAGCCGTTTCTGCAGGTCTGTGACCAGCAGGTCCACGATGGCCGCCAGATCCGCATCCGTCAGCGAGTGGAAGACGATGACCTCGTCTATGCGGTTGAGGAACTCGGGCCGGAACTGGATGCGCAGGGCCTCAGTGATGTGGCGCTTCATCTGCTCGTAGGACGTGGCATCCCCGGCATCGCCGCGCTCGGTAAAGCCGGAGATGAACTGCGATCCCACGTTGCTGGTCATGATCAGGACGGTGTTTCGGAAGTCCACCGTGCGGCCCTGGCCGTCCGTCAGCCGCCCGTCGTCAAGGACTTGGAGCAGGATGTTGAATACGTCCGGGTGAGCCTTTTCGATCTCGTCGAGCAGGATCACCTGATACGGCCGCCGCCGGATCGACTCGGTGAGTTGTCCGCCCTCCTCGTAGCCGACGTAGCCGGGAGGCGCGCCGACAAGGCGCGAGACGGAATGCCTCTCCATGTATTCGCTCATGTCGATGCGGGCCATGGCCGTCTCGTCATCGAAGAGGAACTCGGCCAGTGCGCGGGCCAACTCGGTCTTGCCGACGCCCGTTGGGCCAAGGAATAGGAACGACCCGATTGGCCGGCGCGGGTCCTTCAGTCCTGCGCGAGCCCGCCGAACGGCATCGGAGACGGCCTGGACCGCCTCGTCCTGGCCGACCACGCGGCCATGCAGCAGATCTTCCATGTGGACGAGCTTTGATGTCTCGCCCTCGAGAAGCTTGGTAACGGGCACGCCCGTCCAGGCGGCCACGATCTCGGCGATGTCGTCCGCAGTGACCTCTTCCTTGAGCAGCTGATTCGGGCCGGAAAGGGCGCCGATGGCCGCCTCCTGCTCCTTGAGCCGGGTCTGCAGCTCGGGCAGCCTGCCGTACTTGAGCTGGGCCGCCGTGCCAAAGTCGGCCTCGCGTTCCGCCTGTTCGATCCGAACCGCGAGCCCTTCGATCTCCGACTTGGTGGCCCGCAGCCCACCGATGGCGTCCTTTTCGCCCTGCCAACGCTGCTTCATGGCCGAGGCTTGCTCGCTCGTTTCGGCCAGCTCGCGCTCCAGCACCTCGAGCCGGGCCTTGGACGCGTCGTCCGATTCCTTGCGCAGGGCCTCGCGCTCGATCTCGAGCTGGATACACCGGCGTTCCAGCTCGTCGAGCTCGACCGGCATCGAATCGATCTCCATCCGCAGCCGGCTGGCCGCTTCGTCCATGAGATCGATGGCCTTGTCGGGCAGGAAGCGGTCGCTGATGTAGCGGTTCGACAGGCTGGCCGCCGCCACGAGCGCCGAGTCCGTGATCCGGACGCCGTGGTGGACTTCGTATTTCTCGCGCAGGCCGCGCAGGATCGAGATGGTCTCTTCGACCGTCGGCTCGTCCACCAGCACAGGCTGGAAGCGCCGCTCGAGGGCCGCGTCCTTCTCGATGTACTTGCGGTACTCGTCCAGCGTGGTGGCGCCAATTGTGTGCAGCTCGCCGCGGGCCAGCATCGGCTTGAGCAGGTTGGAGGCGTCCATCGCGCCCTCTGCCGCGCCCGCACCGACGACGGTGTGCAACTCGTCGATGAACAGGATGATCTGGCCCTCGGCGTCCTTGATCTCCTTGAGGACGGCTTTGAGGCGCTCCTCGAACTCGCCGCGGAACTTGGCCCCGGCGATGAGCGCGCCCAGGTCCAGCGAGATGACCCTCTTGTCCTTGAGCGTCTCAGGCACGTCGCCGCGGATGATGCGTTGGGCCAGGCCCTCCACAACCGCGGTCTTGCCCACGCCCGGCTCGCCGATGAGAACTGGGTTGTTCTTGGTGCGGCGGCTCAAGACCTGGATGACGCGGCGGATTTCCTCGTCACGGCCAATTACCGGGTCCAACTTGCCCGCCCGCGCCTCGGCCGTGAGGTCGCGGCCGTACTTCTCCAGGGCCGCGTATGTGGATTCGGGTGTCTGGCTGGTCACGCGCTGGCCGCCGCGGACGCTGGCCAAGGCCTGCAGGATCGCCTCCTTGTTTGCCCCGTGGCGGTCAAGCAGCGCCTGGGCCTCGCCACCGCCCTCGGCGATGGCCAGCAGCAGATGCTCCGTGGAGACGTAGTCGTCCTTGAGGCGGCGAGCCTCGTCCGAGGCGCACTCGATGGCTCGGCGGAAGCGTGGATCGGCGCTGAGCGAGCCGCCCTGGATCTTCGCTCGCTTACTGAGGGCCGCGGCCAGTTCGCCTCGGAAGGCCGGCACATCCGCACCGAGGCGACGCAGCGTCTCGGCAGGGATGCCGTCGTCGGCCTCAACCAGGGCTGCGAGGAGGTGCTCCGAATCAAGCACCGGACTCTGCAGCTCCTCGGCCAGCCGCTGCGCTGCGACGATCGATTCCTGGGCTTTCTGGGTGAAGCGATCGAGATTCATCGGCGTCTCTTTGCGATCATGCTTTGGTGCGAGGGTTCGGTTGGACGATCTGGCGCAGGAACTCCTCCGCCGCCGTTCTCTGCCGGCCCTCCAGTGTTGGGGGCAGGATGACCTTGACTCTGGCGTAGAGATCACCGGCGCCGTCACCCTTGAGGCGGGGCATGCCCTGGCCGCTCAGACGAAACGCCTGACCAGACTGAGTCCCCGCCGGGATCTTGAGCAGAACGCGACCGCGGAGGGTATCCACCTCGACCTCGCCGCCAAGCAATGCCTCGCCGAGTGTGACTGGTAATTCGCGAGTCAGGTCGGCGCCGCTGCGGGTGAAGACGGAATGGGGCTGAACCTTGGCGATCAAGTACAGATCCCCGGCGTCCCTGCCGGAGCCCGCCTTGCCGCTAAGGCGGATCTTCCTGCCGGTTTCGACGCCAGCCGGAACCTTCACCTCGAGGCGCTTGTCCCCCACCTGGACCAGTCGAGCCGAGCCGTGGAAAGCTTCCTCGAGCGTGAGATCCACCTCCACCTCGACGTCCTCGCCGCGGTGCGTGCCCCTGTGATGAGCCGTGGGCTCAGTCGCACGACGGGAGCCGCTGCCGTCCGTGGCTGAGCTCGCTCGTGCCGTCGATCCATTCGGCTGGTCCGGGCGCCGTCGAGAGAAGAGGTCCTCGAACGGGCTGCCCGATCTGCGGTTGCTGCCGGTGCGGGCCGTCGTGGCCGTAGCAGCAGAATCGGCCGCCTGAGCGTCGCCGAAGAACGTGCGGAAGAAGTCAGAGAAGTCCTGTCCGCCCGCGCCCCGGAATTCGTAGCGGACGTTTCCGCCCTGTCCGCCACCGTAACCGGCGAACGGACTGCCCGGGCCGAATGGGTCGCCCCCAAACGGGTTGCCCGCCGGGCCTGGGCCGGCTGCTCCAGCGCCCCGGGCTCGCGACACCTGCTCCCAGTTGGAGCCGAGCGCGTCGTACTGCTGGCGCTTCTTGGGGTCACCCAGAACCTCGTGGGCCTCGTTGACTTCCTTGAACCTGGTCTCCGCGGTCTTGTTGCCGGGATTCTTGTCAGGGTGAAGCTCGCGGGCCAGCCGCCGATACACTTTCTTGATCTCCGCCGGAGTGGCCTTTCGCTCTACCCCCAGAGTCTTGTAGTAGTCCTTGTATTCCATTGGGTCACCGCCGTCGTCGCCCACGGCCGGCCGAAATCGGAGGCCGAGGCAAACCTGTCGCTATTCGATTGTCGGTCCGCGGGCCGGCGGTGTCTTCAGTGGAACCTCAGACCGGCCAGTGCTCGTCGTCGGCCGCCAACTCGCTGGCCGCGTGGACGGGATCCGACCGGACCTTGCTGCAGATCGCGCACTGCTCCATGTTCGTATCGAGTGGGAGTTGCGGGCCGCCTGCTCCTCGAACGCCCACCGCTCGCGGAACGTCGAACGGAACGTTCATGCGCTCCAGGAACGAATGCGGTGCCTCTGCGTCAACCGATCTCCTGTCGCTGCCGTTCATGTGGCCCTCCTTGTCGTCTGGTCGTCGACTACGTCGAAACTCAGACCGGCCAGTGCTCTTCGTCGGCCTGGAGCTCGCTCGCGGTGTGGATAGGATCCGATCGCCGCTTGCTGCAGAGTTCGCAATCGTCGGGGACGCCGGCTTTTAGGAACGGAATCTCCGGTCCGCCCCCCCCTCCGGCCCCTCCGGCCCCGGAGCCCTTGGGAATGTTGTAGGGCACGTTCATCCTCTCGACGAACCCGTGCGGCTCCTTGGGATCGACCGACTTCAGATCGTCTCGGTCCTTGTCCATCTGATCTCCCCTTCCTGGGCGTTGATGAGTGGCAACCGACCTAGCCCATAATCCCGTACTGGCTGCCCGTTCCGACTCCTACGCCATAGCCGGTGGTTGATCTGCCGGGGGCGGGAATCCTCGTCGGACCCCAGCTTCGGGATCCGTCTCGGCCCCCTTGCCGCCCTCGGCGGTCTTGCCCGGGTCCGTGGGCAGCGGCGTCGGCTTCTGCCGCAGGGCCGACTCAAGCACCTGCTCCATGTTTTCGACGGTCACGATCTTGATCTGCTTGAGGATCTCGTCGGGGATGTCTCGCAGATCCTTCTCGTTCTTCTTCGGCAGGATGACCATCCTGGCGCCCGACAGGTGCGCCGCGAGGATCTTGCTCTTGAGCCCGCCGATTGGTAGAACCCTGCCGCGGAGGGTGATCTCACCGGTCATTGCCATGTCCTTGCGAACGGGGATGCCCGTGAAGGCGCTGATCATGGCCGTGGCCATCGTGATCCCTGCCGACGGGCCGTCCTTGGGGATGCCGCCCGCCGGCACGTGGATGTGTAGCGTGTTCTTCTCGAAGACCTCGCGCTTGATGCCCAGTTGTGAAGCGTGGGCGCGGATCCAGGACAAGCCGGCTCGGGCGGACTCCCGCATCACCTCACCGAGCTGGCCGGTGAGGATGAAGTCTTCCTTGCCTTCCATGAGCGTGACTTCGATGGCGATCACGTCGCCGCCGACCTCAGTCACGACGAGTCCGGTCGCCGACCCGATCTGGTCCTCGGCCTCAAGCTCGCCGTATTCGAAGCGCTGCGGCCCAAGGTATGCGACGAGTCTCTTGACGTCGACTACGGTCTTGCGCTTGCGGCCCTCGGCTACTGCTCGGGCGACCTTACGCATAACGTTGGCGATCTCGCGCTCGAGATTACGGACGCCGGCCTCGTGGGTGTAAGAACGGACCAGCTCGACCATGGCCTCGTCCGTGATGGCGATCGTCTTCTCGGTCAGGCCGTGGTTCTTCATCTGCTTGGGGATGAGGAACCGCTTGCCGATGCCGATCTTCTCGGTCTCCGTATAGCCCGGCAGCTGGATGACCTCCATGCGGTCGCGCAGCGGCGCCGGGATCGGGTCGAGCAGGTTGCCCGTGGTGATGAACAGGATCTTGGACAGGTCGAAGGGCACCTCCAGGTAGTTGTCCTGGAAGGTGTTGTTCTGTTCCGGATCGAGAACCTCCAGGAGCGCCGAACTCGGGTCTCCCCGGAAGTCCATGCCGATCTTGTCGACCTCGTCGAGCATGAAGACCGGGTTGTTCGAACCCGCCGTCTTGACGTTCTGGATGATCCGGCCGGGCAGCGCGCCGATGTACGTGCGCCGATGGCCGCGGATCTCCGCCTCGTCGTGGATGCCGCCCAGGCTCATGCGCACGAACTTGCGGCCCATGGCGCGAGCGATCGACTTGCCGAGCGAGGTCTTGCCGACGCCGGGTGGTCCGACGAAGGCGAGGATGGGACTGCGCAGCGTCTCAGCCAGGCTCCGGACGGCCAGGTACTCGAGGATGCGCTCCTTGATCTTCTCCAGGCCGTAGTGGTCCTCGTCGAGGATCTTGGCCGCGATCTTGATATCGAGGTTGTCCGTGGTGGAAACGTTCCACGGCAGGGCGACCAGCCAATCGACGTAGGTTCGGATGATGCCGACCTCTGGCGAGGCCGACGGGATTCGGCTCATACGGTCGATTTCCTTGAGCGCCCGAGCCTTGACTTCCTCCGACATACCGGCGGCTTCGACCTTTTCGCGCAACTCGTTGATCTCGGCCTGCTGCGGGTCATCCTCGCCCAGCTCGCGCTGAATTGCCTTCAACTGTTCGCGCAGGATGTACTCGCGCTGGGTCTTGTCCATCTCGGACTTGACCTCAGACTGGATCTTGCCTTTCAGCTCGAGGATCTCGATCTGGCGGCCCAGGAACATCGAAACGATCTTCAGCCGCTCAACGACGTTTGTTGTCTCGAGAAGCTCCATACGCTGCTCGGTGGAGAGGTCCGGGCTGTAGGCGACCATGTCGGCCAGCAGGCCGGGCTCGTTGATGTTGCGGGCTGCGATGGCTGCCTCTGGCGGAACCGGGGCGCCATTGGCGACGTACTGCTCCATCTGGGACTGAACCGTCCGCATCAAGGCTTGGACCTCGATGCCTTCGGGCGTCACATCCTCGACTTCTTCGACCTGGACGATGATGTAGGGGCTGGTCTGGGTGAAGCCCAGCACGCGCAGTCGGCCCTGGCCCTGGACGATGGCTCGCACGGTGCCATCCTGAAGGTGGACGACCTGAGCGATCTTGGCCAGCGTGCCCACGACGTACAGCTCCGAGGGCTCGCCGATCTCCTCACGCTCCGCCTGGCGCTGGGTTACGAGGGCGATGGGCCCGTTGGAGGCCACGGCCGCGTTCAAGGCAGCGACGCTCTTCTCGCGCCCAACCTGGAGCGGCACGATCATCTCGGGAAAGATGACGGTCTCGCGCAGGGCTACGAGCGGCAGCTCCCGGGGGCCCGACACGGGGACGCGCGGCTCTTCGTTGTGAACGTGTTCGTCAGCGCGTGCGCCTGACGTGTCGTCCTGGACGCGCAGCTCGTCATCGTGAACGCGCTGTTCGTCCTTGACACGCTGCTCGTCGTCCTTCTCGGCCGGCCGGTCAGTCACTGGAATCTCCATATCGAGTCGTGGTCACGCGGGTGGCCACTATACGTGTGATGGGCCTGGTGGCCGGCTCAACCGGCTGCTCATCCTGGCCGGCGATCCGGCCGTTGTGTGAGCCGTATCGCCCGCCCTCTAAGTCAGAGGTTTCGGCTACTCGGCGCGTTGTAGTCTCGGTGGATTCACCCGTATGTTGTCCGAGCGCAGCAGCTGCCGCGCTGGCCTCGCGGGCCTGGTTCTCGTCGAAGAGGGCCTCCAGAATTCGGGTTCCGAGCCTCTCTTCGATTTCGAACAGGAGTCGTACTCCCGCCAGATTGACACCTCGCTCTTGAGTGAGGCGCCTGATCCAGAGGATGCGTCGGATGTCATTTTCGGAATAGAGACGAATGTTGGTGGGTGTCCGGGCGGGCGCCAGGAGCCCTTCGTCCTCGTAGATCCGGAGCGTTCGCGGGTGAGCCTGAACCAGGCTTGCGGCCACGCTGATCACGAAGCACGGGCGCTCCGGGTCCTGCTGGAACCTTCGATCGGTCATGGGCGCCTACTTGGCCTCGACGGGAGCCGGCCGGACGTTCTGGCTGGCCCCTGCAAACTGGGCTTGGCTAGTAGTGATCTTGATTTGCCGCGGCTTGACTTGCTCTGCCTTCGGTATTCGAAGGGTCAGGATGCCATCCTCGAAGGTGGCCTTGGCCTTGTCCGGCTCCAGATCCGCCGGCAGCGACAGCGTCCGCACAAACCGACCACGCCGGATTTCCTGAAGCAGGAGCCCTTCTCGGGCAGGGATCATCGAGCTAGTGTCGCCAACGATGGTCAAGGTGTTGCCCTCCACCGTGATCTCCACTTCCTGTGGCTTGACGCCGGGCAGGATGGCCTCGACCACGACGTCGTCGGTGGTTGTATAGACGTCCACCGGCACGAGCTGCCCCTCTCCGAATTGCCACGTCCGTGGGCTCCCAAAGTTCTCTTCAAAGAGCCTGTCCATGGCCTGGCGGAGAGATAGATGGTCGCCGAACGGGGTGCGACGAACGATTGTCATTGGTAACCTCGTGATGTCGTCCCTGGACGCTAGAACCTTGACAATGCCATTGTCAAGGGTATTGCGTGAAATCGGGAACTAAAGTTATCCACAGCCCGTGGCGGGTCACCACAGTCGCATCGCTCTGAGACCCTGTCTCCATGATCCCGGAACGGGCCACGCCGGGCGCGATCCAGCCCGCGCCGCCGGGCGCCTGAGCCGCTCCTGAGCCGTCAGTTCGAGCGGTCGGTCTCGCCCAGCAGGATCCGGTGAAGCTCGGCCTCGCATTCCGTCCGGCCGATGCCGATGACCTTGTCACCCTGCTTCAGCTCCGTATCGGAGCGAACCGAGAGGGCCCGATCGGCTCGGATGATGGCGAAGATTGAGCAGCCGTCCGGCAGTTCCAGGCTGCCGGCCAGGCGGCCGATCGCCGGCGAGTCCTCGCGCAGCTGGGCTTCGACCAGTTCCAGTTCGCCGCCGCCGAGAACCGCAAGGTGGAGGAGCTCGTGGACCGGAATGTCGGCCTCGATAGAGCCCAGGATCATGCGCGTCGGCGAGACGATCTCATCCACGCCGAGGTGCTTGAAGAGACCCTCGTTCTTGGGGTTGTTGACCCGGGCAATGGTGCGCGGGACATCGAAGTGGTGCTTAGCCATCTGGCAGATCACGAGGTTATCCTCGTCATCGCCCGTGACTGCGGCCACGATGTCGGCCCGGTTGGCGCCGGCCTGGCCGAGGTACTTGCCCTCACAGCCGTCATGTGAGATGACGATGGAACCGATTTCTTCGGTGATTTGCGCGGCCCGAACCCGATCGCGCTCCATCAGGGCGACTTCATGGCCGGATCCGATGAGCTCGCGGGCAAGGAAGTATCCGACCTTGCCGCCGCCTACGACGATGACGAACACGTCTGCCTCCTACCCGCGGTCGCCGCGCCAGCGCCGGAAACCGGGGCGCTGAGCTCGGCCCGGATCGACCTCATTTGTGATGACGGCCTGGTGACCGGCGCGAGGAGCCGGGACCTGCTCCGGCGAAGCCGCAGCGGTGGAGACAATCGGAATGCCCTCGGCGGATGGATGCGGATGCTCAGCACCAGGTGTTATTGGAACATCAATGCCGGGGCCGGTCTGCATCGGCAGGTTTAGATAACCGGCGACCGAGCCAACCATGAGGTTGGTCCGACAAAGCGTGACTATGCCCAATTCAGCGTAGGCAGCGGCCCGGACCGGGTCGTTGATCTTGGCGATGACCTGCGGGACACCGAACGATTCGATCGCCACCTGCGCGGCCATGACGTTGCGGTTGTCGCCCTCAGTCAGCGATAGGAAGATGTCGGCGCCTTCGGCACCGGCTCGTCGCAGAACCTCTTCATCCGTGCCGTCGCCGCGTACCGCGGAGCCCTTGAACCCCTCCGGAAGCCTGTCGAACGCTGCGGTCTGGGTGTCGAAGATGATGACCTCATGCCCCTCCGCGTCGAGGTTCTCAGCCAGCGTCGACCCGACGCGGCCGCAGCCCACGATTACGACCTTCATTTCGACTCCTTGCCCATCGGCTCACGCACCACCCACACAGCGCAGGGGGCGTTCTTCAATGCGTAGGTGACGGCTCGTCCGACAGCAAAGTCTCCGCCGAAGCGGGTCTTGTATGGCAAACCGAGGATCAGCAGGTCCGCCTCACGCGCCTCAGCCTCGTCCACGATGGCGGCGCCAACGTCGCGGGCCTGCACGAGCACGGACTCAAGCTTGGCGTGGAGCTGCTCGGCGACTCCCTCGGCCATGTCGAGGACGCGTTGCGCCTCCTCGGACCGTTCTGCGACGTCGGCGTCGAGCGGCTGTGTCCAGTCGAGTTCCACCACGTGCACGGCAACCAACTCGGCATGGGGAGGACGGCCTATTTCGATGGCCAGGCGGACGATGGTGTCATCGACAGGGCCACCGTTGAGGGCAATCACGGCGCGCCGGAAAATCGGTGGATTCGCCTCGGGCACCGTTCCTCCGTTCTCGTCACGAGTCGCGGCTGTCAACCGCGCACGAGGCCGAACGATACCACCGGCACGCAGATAAGTACGGGCCGAAGGTCAGGACACCGAGAACATCCGAACGAACGCCGGGCGTACTGGGCCGCTACGCGCCTAGCTGCGTCCCCCGGCATCGGGATCGGCGGGCGAGCTGTCGTCTGCTGCCACGAGCGTCCCGGCGGGGTGCGGCTGATCGGCGGCGATCGCGGCCGCGGCTCGCGCCTCTTCGCGTCGGTACGGCACGTTGATCACGACCGTGTGCGGTCGACCCAGCAACGCAGCCCGAAGCTGTTTGGCGGCCTGGTTGTAAAGCATCCGCTCCCACCAGCTCCGAGCGACGTACTCGGGGATCAGAACGAAGGTGATCGGCTTCTCTTGCTCGTCGGGCCAGGAGCGGTCGAGCACGTCCAGGTAGGCCACCACGGGCGCGATCAGGGCGCGATAGGGCGATTCCACGAGAACCAGCGGTACGTCAGGCACGGACTGGGTCCACGTCTCTCGGACGGCGTCGCTGCGAGTGGGGTCGTCCGAGACATAGACCGCCCGAATATCTGTGGTGATGGACCTGGCCACGTTGAGCGCCTGGACCACGGCGCGGTTGACGCCGGCGATTGGGATAACCACTCGGTTGTGGCGGTGCGGCTGCGGAACGGCCGCGCCGGGCTTCATCTCGAGCGAGCGGGCTGAAGCGGCGTACTGGTGCTTGACGAACATCATCATCGCGATGAGCGACGGGATGAAGATCAGGACCATCCAGGCCCCGGTGAAGAACTTCTCGTACGCCACGACAACGAACACCACGCCGGTCAGGATGGCGCCGAAGCCGTTCACCAGGCTTCGCCACGCCCAGCCGGAGCTTCGCTCCTTGCCCCAGTGAATGACCATGCCCGCTTGCGACAACGTGAAGCAGATGAAGACGCCGACCGAGTAGAGCGGGATCAACGCGTCCACCGACGCGTTGAAGGCATAGAGCATGACGATGGAGACCGCGGCCAGGATGACGATGCCCCATGAGAAAGCCAGCCGGTCGCCCCGGAAGGCAAACTGACGCGGCATGTAGTCATCCTTGGCGAGGATTGCGGCCAGGCGTGGGAAGGCGTTGAAACTGGTGTTGCAGGCCAGGAAGAGGATCAGGGCCGCGCTGATTTGCAGCACGATGAACAGCGGGAAGAAGCCGCCGTTGAATACCGCCGCTCCAATCTGGCCCAGGATCGTGGGGCCTGGAGTGACGGTGGCACGGACGCCGTACTGGAGGCCGACGAACGTGAGCCCGATGAAGATCACGCCCAGCAGCAAAGCCATGATGATCAGCGTGTTGGCGGCATTCTTGGCTTCGGGCGGCTTGAACGCCGGCACACCGTTGGCTATCGCCTCGACGCCGGTCAGGGCCACCGAGCCGCCCGCGAAAGCCTTGAGCAGCAAGAGTATGGTGAATGCCTGAACGCCGGCCGACTCGGCGAGCGCCGGAGGGGGGAGGTGGTGCGCCGAGCCCGTGGCCGTGTTCACTATGCCGACGCCGATCGCCAGAAGGGCCATGCCCACGAACAAGTAGGTGGGCAGGGCAAAGATGTTGCCGGACTCGCGGATGCCTCGCAGATTGGCCGCGGTGACGAGGATGATGACGATCGCGCAGATCTCGACCCGGAAGGGATTGATGGACGGGAAGGCGCTGCCCAGGTTGGCCAGGGCCGAGGCGCTCGAGACCGCGACCGTCATGACGTAGTCCACCATCAGCGCCGCCGCGGCAATCAGGCCGAAGTTGGCGCCGAGGTTCTCTCGGGCGACGACGTATGCGCCGCCGCCGTTCGGATAGCCACGGCAGACCTGGCGATAGCTGAAGGCAACGATAGTCAGCATCAGGGCGATCGCTGCGGCAACCCAGATCGACCAGGTCATCCAGGCCAGGCCGGCCAAAACTAGGACGCGCAGGATTTCATCCGTGGCGTATGCGGAAGACGAAATCGCGTCCGAACTGAAGATCGGCAGAGCCAGCTTCTTCGAAAGCCTCTCGTCGATTTCTTGGGCGCTCGAAAGAGGCTTGCCAAAGACGAACGCTCGAACGCGTGCCAGGCGCCGACCGAGGGCGGTCGTGGGCGCGCTGGCGGCGGCTTTGGCCACCATCACGCCGGGGCCGGCGTAGCGGAAGAAGGCGGAGTGCGGTCGATTGATCACCATGCGCCGGTCGCCGAGCTTGCGGCCTTTGAGTGGGGGGCGTGGAGGTGTCATCGAGCGCTTATGCCTCTGTGATGATTGATCGAGAGCGGGCCTCGCATCGGTTGGTGGCCAGAGGTCGACGCCCTCGTTGCCTGCCACGCGCTGCCGAGACTGGGAGCGTATCGCGCAAGCCTAGAAGGCTAGCACGACGGCCCATGCCTGGATGAGGTAGCAGCAGCCCAATCGATCATAGGCCGTCGCGAAGGCGTCGCGCTAGCCAGGGAGGAAGACCGGCCGCCAGAATTGCTGCCTGCGTAGTCTCGATGTCGTAGGCGACCCGCTGCCACGTGACAGCAGCTGCCCCCGTGTCGATCAGCATGTAGCTGGCGGCGGGATCGCCATCGCGGGGCTGGCCGACACTGCCTGGATTGAGGAACGCGCGGCGCTCATCCAAACCGACGCGACTCCCCGGCTCCATGGGCCGAACCTGAATGTGGCCGTGGTCCTCGCGAAGGATCACTGGCACGTGGGTGTGGCCGACGAGGCAGTAGGTCGTGGTAAGGACGACCAGGTTGTCGCGGGCCGCGGATGCCGTGCGGAGGTACTCGAAGAGGGGCTCTCGTGGGCTGCCGTGGACGAGCGTGAAGTCGCCGCTCTGGAGCTCCAGCCGCTCCCGCAGGGCGATCAGGTAGGCGCGCGTCTGTGCGCTCATGTGGGAGCGGGTCCACTCGGCGGCGGTGCGGGCGTCGGGAGTGAAGCGCTCGATCGACTCGCCACCGCAAGCGGCGTCGTCGTGGTTGCCCTTGACGCCGATGGCCCCGACATCACGCAGCCGCTCCACCACGCCGTCGGGCTCGGGGCCGTAGCCAACCACGTCACCGAGGTGCCACACGGCGTCGACGGTCCCGAGGGAGCCCAGCACCGCTTCCAGGGCCACGAGATTGGAGTGGATGTCCGATAGAATCGCGATGCGCATTCGCAACTGCCTCTACAGCGGGCGGCGGCTACGGGCCGCGGGTTCGCGCGGAAACTCGCGGGGAGTTTCGGCGAGCTTTTCCACGACCACCAGAACGTGATCTTCGAGGCCAGGCACGACCACTGGCTGGAGGCGTATCAGGCGGCCGCGCAGCTGGTGGATGGCCCTGTCCGCCCGGGCCAACTCATCGTTGATTGGCCGCTTCTTCCAGGCCACGAGCAGGCCCCCGATTTGGAGCAGCGGCAGGGCCAGTTCGGCCAGTTCGCTCATGTCCGCCACCGCTCGCGCCACGACTGCCTGCCAGTAGCCGCGATGGCGCGGGTCGGCGGCCAGGGTTTCGGCGCGAGTTGCGGCGACGGCCACGCGATCGCCCAGCCCCGTAGCTTCCACGGCCGTGGCCAGGAACCGGGCCTTCTTGCCGACCGACTCCACGAGCAGTGCCCGGCGCGCCGGAAGGGCCACCGCGAGGGTCAGTCCCGGGAAGCCGCCGCCGCTGCCGATGTCCAGGAACTCCTCCACGCCGGCTCGGCGCAGCAGAGGCAGGGCAGTCAGGCTGTCCAGGACCTGATCTCGCGCGATCATCTCCGGGGCGCGAATCCCGCTCAGGTTGATCGCCCCGTTCCAGGCCACGAGCAGGCGGACGTGATCGCTGATCACCTGCAGCTGAGCCTCGGAGACGCCGGGATCGTCGCCCGAACCCGAACCCGAGCCGCCGGAGATGGCGGGCAGTCCCGCGCGGATCGCGGGCAATCCCGCGCGGATCGCCTTCCAGTAGCCCTCGGGCAGCGGATCCAGGCCGTTAACGCACGTCGGGAGCGATTCGCGATCATGAGGCGGGGCCACCTGTAGATTCCCTGTCCTCATAGCCGCGCCGCTCCCGGCGTTGGCTTAGCTCGCACCCGGCGTACCTCGGTCTTCCCGCGTCGGTCCAGTCATCGGCCGGGTTTCCCCAGGCCCCTCGCCAACGCAGTTACCCGTGCGACGGTCCGCAGCAGCGGTGCGGATGTCGGACAGTAGGCGTCGGCCCCTATGGCGTCAACGAGGTTTTCCACCAAACGGGGCGACTCGTCCACAAAAGTGGATAACCTCCCAAGCAGATCGTCATATGTGGACGAAGTCACAGATGTTCAGAACGTTCACGCCCGAGGTCGAACGGGCTTTCCCAGGGTCCGGCGGACGACATCCAGGATCTCCTCGACATAGCGATCGGCGTAGCCCTGCTCGGCCGCATGCCGCACGCAGACCTGGACGTGGTCTTCGAGGATGAGAAGAGCGACGGAGTCCACCGCCGCTCGCAAGGCTGCCGTCTGCTGCAGGATGTCAATGCAGTATTCCTTGCGCTCAATCATGCGCTCGATGCCGCGGACCTGGCCCCCGATGCGGCGCAGTCGCCGAATAAGGATCGCCTGATCGCGTGAGTAGGCGTGCCGGAAAGCCGAGTCAAGCTCGGGACTCTCCGTCAAGTCGCGCATAGCCTCGGCGAGACGGTTCGAGGAGTCTTCCGGGCTCGATCCCGGGGATTCTTCCTGACCTGCCAACTCGACCTCACTCCACGCCGTCTTCCGGGCTCGAGCCCGACTCTCTCCAAACCGACGGCCAGCGGCAATGATACCCCCGGGGAGTATGCCGGGCAATGTTGGGCGGAGGTCCGGCCGGCGAAATCGCTTGTTTCCGCGCCGTCCGGGGCGTCCTTGAATCCGCCGAGCGGATAGACTTGGAGGGTGGATCCGCGAGAGCAGTTGAGCCCGAGCCGGGCGGAATGACCGACGAGCAATTGACGAGAAGCCAGGCTGGCCTGGCTCCCGGTCCGCTGCCGGTCTATGGCTTCGCCCACGCCAGTGAGGCCGAATTCGGCCGCATTCTCGACTTCTATCAGGTGGCCTGGGAGTATGAGCCGCAGGTTTTCCCAATCCTGTGGGATCTCGACGGCAATGTGCTGGAGAGCTTTGCCCCGGACTTCTTCCTGCCGGAAGTGGGGCTCTTCGTTGAGTTGACGACGCTCCAGCAGCGGCTGGTCCGCAAAAAGAACCGGAAGGTAAGGCGCCTTCGCGAACTCTATCCAGGCCTCCGGATTAAACTCTTCTATGCTCGCGACTTCAGGGCGCTGATGCTCAAGTACGGCCGCTCCGCTCTTTTGTCGGGGCTGAGCGGAACGCTTGGACAGGTGGTGCCTCACCAGGAGCAGCCGGATGTCGACGATTCGATGGCTTGGGGTGCCCGCCCGGTCGGACTCGAAGTCGCCGCAACCGGCGCCGCCGGGTCGCAACCTAATCCCGTACGCCGCTCGCGCGCCTCGCGTCGCCGCGCCGGGCGGAGGGCCGCCGCAGCCGCCGCTCATCAAGCTGTCACCATGGTGACAGCCGACGTCACCCTGAGTGACGACCGCCGTCTCGTGATCTAAGAGGTAGCGATGAAAGTCACCCGGGACCTCCTCGCGGACATCGCCGAGGTGCTGCTGACCGAGGAACAAATCGAGAGCAAAGTGACTGAGCTTGGGCAGCGGATCAGCGCTGACTACGCCGGCCGCGAGTTGACCCTGGTCAGCGTGCTGAAGGGATCCCTGCCTTTCATGGCGGACCTGATGCGCCGTATCAGCCTGCCGCTGCGGATAGATCTCATGGAGGTCTCGAGCTACGGTGGCACCAGCACCGAATCGTCCGGATTGGTCCGGATCCTTAAGGACCTGAGTGCGCCAATCGAGGGGCGCGACGTCCTCCTCGTTGAGGACATCATCGACACGGGCCTCACACTCAACTACCTGATCCGCTACCTCAAGGGCAAGAACCCGCGTTCGATAAAAGTCTGCTCGCTCCTGGACAAGCCCGCCCGCCGGTTGGTCGAAATCCCGATCGACTATGTAGGTTTCGAGATCCCGGACGCGTTCGTGGTGGGGTATGGTCTCGACTTCAGTGAGGTCTACCGGAACCTCCGCTTCGTGGGCGTTCTCCGCCCGGAGGCGTACGAGTCCTAAAGGGGCCGCAATGCACTACGCAACACCCATGAGAGGCCGCTGGATCGTGGCGATCGGGGCGATCATCCTGGTCGGCTCTTCACTGCTGCCCTGGTGGCAGATCGGCGGCGGCGTGGGCGAGCTGTCCACACAGAGCGGTGTCGGCATCTCCGACGGCCGGACTTTCCTGATGTTCCTCGTCGCGGTCGCCTGCCTGCTGCTGGTGACGCTGCCTTTCGCTTCCGAGAAGCCAATTCCCATAGATCACCCCGTGGTTTACCTTGGCCTGCTTGCCCTGGCGGCCTTCGCCTACGTGTGGCGCGTGGCCCTCCTGGCTCAGCTGCTGCTTGTGCCGTGGCCGCCGACGCGAGGCTGGGGCTTTTGGCTGGCTGCCGTGGGTTTGATCTTGCTGGCCCGCGGCGTCTTCGAAGTCTTCGAGGAGCGCCGCCGCCGGTTGTATTAGCCGATCGCCGGCATGCGTCGGCAGACGGCGCTTAAAACGGGACCACTTCCTGATCGTGGCGTGCTTGACGTATAGTTGTCGTAGGCGATCCAGATGCATGGGCACGGTCGCCAGCCTACCGAGGCGTGGCTGTTCGAGCGGGAAAGCCGCTCGCCACCCCGAGAGCACCGGCACTGAGCAAGCAACGTCGGCCAAAATGTGGCTGTCGTGACAGTGCGATCGCCCTCGTCTTGAGGTTCCTGGTCGAGTGGAGTACCTGGCTAGACAGGCCCGCATTACCGACATTGATCGGCTGTACGCGCTTTGCGCGGACAAAGGGGTTGTGCCTGGCGGCGACTCACCAATCGACGCGATCGGCCTGATGCGCCAGCTCGTATACCTCCCGAATGCGAGCGTCGCGCTCGTTGAAGCGGGGCGCCAGTTGGCGGGTGGTGCAGTCCTCGGACTGCGGCCATCAGTCCGAGTCGGCGGGTTCGTTGGCACGGTTGACTTGCTGGTCATCGCGGATGGCCACGACACGGACAGAGTTGCCGACCTGCTCATCGAAGAACTGCTGCTCTCGGCACGCAGAAAGGGCTGCACATCGGTCGAAGTCATGTTGACGTCAGAGTCCGACTACTTGTCGAACTGGCAGGATCATGGTTTCACGAGGGCAACCACCAACACCTACCGAACGGCGGTCGTCGTAAGGGCGCCGATCAGCCGCTGAATCGACCGGGCAGCCGAGCAGGAGCCAGTTGCGACTGGCTTTGGAGAGCGCCTGCCCCTGGGCTACATGGGCACGCGACAATGTCGTGGGCCCGCAACCAAGGAGTTCATTCGTGAGTAAAAACGTCGCCGTCTTCGTAGACGTGGCGAACATCTTCTATGCGGCCAAGGCAGCGGGCGCGGATATCGATTACGTGACGCTGCTCAAGGCGGCCGTGGCCGGGCGCGACTTCGTTCGAGCCTATGCATATACCGGCCTCGATCCTGACAACGAGAACCAGCGCAACTTCCATTCCTTCCTCGCTCGTCACGGCTACAAGGTCGTGAGCAAGGACATTCGCAAGTACGGCGACGGCAAGGTCAAGGCGAACCTCGACATAGAGCTTGTCGTCGACATGATGAAGACGGCCCGAAACCTGGACGTCGCGATCGTCGTTAGCGGCGACGGCGACTTTGCGCCTGCCATCCGCGCGGTGCAAGAGATGGGTGTACGCGTCGAGGTCATCAGTTTCCGGGGCAATACGAGCTCCGATCTAATCGAGGTCGCCGACGCCTTCTACGACATCACCCAAGTGGCCCGCGTGGATCACGACTCCTCACGCTCCGGACGTCGGGTGGCCGGTGACGACGAAGACCTCTCAATGACGGAAGTCCCGGACAAGATCACCGAGGGTCGCGGTGGCAGAGGTCGTGGCGGACGCGGCAGGGGCCGCAGCGGACGCATCGATGCCATCGAGGAAGCGGTTGTTGTCGCGCCTCGCGCAGAACGGCCTGCGGGTCGCGTCCTGGCCAGCCGTCCGGCGCCGCAATTAGGCGGTCGCCTCGTGGCTCTCCCCGGCGAGAAACTCTCCCGAGCCAGCGGCTCAGGTGAGGCTGCGGACGAGGAACTCCTCGATGAGGCCGTTGCGGGCGAAGCCCCCGTGAGCGAAGCCCCCGTGAGCGAAATCGCTGACATTGAGACCGCCGAGGGCGGAGAGGATGTCGATTCCACGGGTCGCCGTCGGCGACGCCGCGGCGGTCGCGGCCGAGGCCACGGTCGCTCGGGCGAGTCGCTCGGCGAAGCGGGTGAGGGCGAAGCCGGCCAGGCTCCCGCAAGCCAGGCTCCCGCAAGCCGGGCCCCTGCGGTCGCGGCCATTGTTGGCGAAGCCCCTGCGAGCGAGGGCGGCGAAGGCGAAGCGTCTGCGCCGCGAGCTGTGCGACCCAACCAGTTCGGATCGGTGTGGGACTCGCAGATCGGCATGGTCGGTCGGCCCCCGCGAACGGAGCGCGCGGCTCCGGCTTCCTCGGACGAGGACGACTTCGCCGAGCCGGAGATCCCTGAATACCTGCTCGCCGAGCGACACCGCGGTGGTAACGCCGCTCGAGGTGGTCGCAGCGGAGGCGGGGGCGGAAACCGCGGAGTCCGGAGTGCGTATGCCTCGGCCGTCGAGCGGGAACGCTTTGGTCGGTCGTCGTCCACTTCGTCCTCTTTGTCGGCGTCCCGCTATTCGGAGCCGGCACGCCAGTCCCAGCCTCAGCCTCAGCCCCAGCGACGCCGCGATGAGCGGCCAGCACGTCAGTCGGGGCCCATGCCGCAGCGCGGCGGAGGCTTGCCTCGCGGCGGTGGCCGAGATTCGTCGGAACCGTGGAGCGAGGTCCCGCCGGAGCTTGAGGAATTGCTGCGCGCCCAGCTCTCCACGAAGCTGAGTCGGCCGACTGGGGCTAGGAGCGAGGCCCCTGCGGGCGCGTCTCCTGCAAGCGCCGTGCCGGACGAGGCCGTCAGCAATGGCGAGCGTGGTGAAGCTCCCGTTGCCAAGACCCGGTCCGCGGGCCGAGGCTCCCGCAAGCCGGTCGCTGCCGAGAGCGGAGCCGAGTCCGGCGCCGTCTCAGCGGGCAGCGATGCCCCCGCGCCGAAGAAGCGCGCCCCTGCCCGCCGCAAGCCGGTCGCTGCCGAGAGCGGAGCCGAGTCCGGCGCCGTCTCCGCGGGTAGCGCCGTCTCCGCGGGTAGCGATACCCCCGCGGGCAGCGATACCCCCGCGCCGAAGAAGCGCGCCCCTGCCCGCCGCAAGCCGGTCGCTTCGGGCGAGGCTCCTGCTGGCGAGGCTCCTGCTGGCGAGGCTCCTGCGGGCGAGAAGGCTGGCGAGTAGCCAGCGCATCGCCCATGGCGTCGACCATGAAGAACGCCGCAACTCGCGGCCAACCGCGTGCCCTGGCCGAGATCGCATCCATGGTCCTGGGCCAGGCACCGCACGCCGTCCTTCTGTCGGGTCCCGGCTCGATTGGCAAGACCACGCTCGCGCTTGACCTGGCCGCGGGCCTGCTGTGCCGTGACCCAGATCCGGCCGAGCGGCCCTGCCGAGCCTGCCGCGGCTGTCGTCTGGTGGCGAGTGGCAACCACCTCGACCTGCATCGGCTCGCCCCAGAAGGGCCGGGTAGGCAAGTCAAGATAGGCGCCTTAACCAACCCGGACCCGGGCACGGCTCGCCACCTCATCGGCGAGTTGGCGCTCCTGCCCGCAGAAGGCGGGGCGAGGGTCGCAATCGTCGAGCAGGCCCACCGTCTCAACGAGGAAGCCCAGAACGCCCTGCTCAAGTTGCTCGAGGAGCCTCCGGCAGGCGTCACGATCGTCCTCTGCGCCGACGACGACGAATGCCTGCTGCCCACTGTCCGGTCGCGCTGCGCTCGCGTCCGTCTCAGCGCCGTGGGGAGCCGCGAGATCGAAGACTGGCTCGGAGAGCTGGGCGTGGCCGATGCGCCTCACGCGGCGCGGCTGGCCCGTATCGCCGCCGGCCGGCCGGGGTTGGCTCTGGCCTATGCCCGCTCAACCGTAGCGGAGCGATTTCGGGGTGAGATTGCGCGCGGCATTCTGGACATGTTGTCTGCCCGCCGCCAGGCCAGACTGGCCGCCATCCGCGAGATGATGAAGTCGGCGGTGGCGTTGGATGCGGCCCTGGCTGTGGCGCGTCGCGACAACACGGCGACGGATTTGGGGAAGGGCCCGAGCGGCCCCACTGGCACGTCAGGACGCGGTCGAAAGGGCAAGACGGCACCGAAGATGCTCGCAACGATGGCGGCCACCGAAGTTGGAACTGCAGATGCACCAACCTACGAGGCTGACGATGTGGCCCCGAATGATGAGCTTCTTGCTGGAAAGCTGGCAGCCTCGGACCGCCGTGCGGCGGCGGCCACCCTGATGGAGATCTGGGCAGCCGTGGGACGGGACGTCGCCATCGTCAAGGCGGGCGGCGCGCGCCAGCTCCACGAGCTCGGGCTGGTGGACGAGCTGCGGGCGATTACTCCGGCCGTCTCCGGCGTCACGCTCATGGGCTTCCTGGCGCAGCTCGCCACGGTTGCCACGCAACTTGACGAGAACGTCAACCCTGAGCTTGCGCTGGACGTTCTGGCACTGGCCTGGCCGCACATCGAGTCGGGCAGCGCCCCGGCCGTAAGCAGGACCGCAGCCACTCCCGGCTCCCCTCACCCTGTGGGACCGCGGTGAGCAGCCGCGAGACGGCCCGCCTCGAGGTAACGGTGCGCGGTCGCGTTCACGGCGTCGGCTTTCGCTACTACGTCGTCTCCCGGGCTGAACGGCTCGGCCTGACCGGCTGGGTCTCCAACGAGCAGGACGGCAGCCTGCGGTGCGTCGCCGAAGGCCCTCGGAAGGACCTGGAGCTGCTGCTCGAGGCCCTCAAGAAAGGCCCCGCATCCGCATTAGTCGATGACGTCCTGGAGGCCTGGCTACCCTACACCGGCCGTTGGGGAACCTTCGGTATTCGCTCCTCCGGCCACCGCGGCGACTAGCGCCCGCCGCGACTAGCACCCGCCGCGACCGCGAACCCGTCGGGGACCCCGGTCGGCGAGCGAATTGAAGGCGATTGGCTAGGGCAGGGCGCGCAGGCTGCCACCGTCGATCGGGACGAAGGTGCCCGTCTGATAGCGCGACAGGTCCGAGCAAAGCCACGCGACGTACGCTGCCAGCTCGTCCGGCTGGCCGTATCGACCGGCCGGAATGGACCTCTCGCTCTGGGCTCGCACCTCTCTCGGCGTGATGCCCATCTTCGAGGCCTTGGCCCTGTCCAGCGTGGCCACTCGTTCGGTGTCGAGCCGGCCGGGGATGACGCCGTTGACCGTGACACCGTCGGGGATGACCTCCGGTGCGATCGTCTTCAGCCACGCCTGTAGCGCGCTTCGGCAGGCGTTGGAATATGAGAGCTCCGGGATCGGCTGCCGTATCCCCGAGGACAGTATCGATACGATCCGACCCCAGCCGCGTTTGCGCATGCCCGGCAACAGCAGCGTCGCCAGTTCAATCGGGGTGATCGCGAGAAGCTGGAACGACCGCCGCCAATCGTCGGGATCGGTGTGAGTCGCCTCCGACGCGATCGGGCCGCCCGCGTTCAAGATTGCGATGTCGATCTGGCCCAGACTCCGCTCCGCTTGCCAGGCAACCTTGGCGGCAGTTGTCGGATCGGTGGCGTCGCCGGCAATGGTCACCACGACCACCGAATGCAGCTGCCGTATCTCGTCCGCCGCCTGTTCGAGCGCCTCGCCGCCGCGCGACCAGAGCGCGAGCTTGCAGCCCTCGGCTGCCAGACGTTCCGCAGTTGCCCTCCCCAGGCCAGCGGATGCCCCTCCAACCAGGGCGGTTCGACCCTTCAGACCAAGGTCCATCTCGCTCCTCACGTAATCAAGTCATCCAATCCTGCCACGCTGCCCGTTCCGCCGCTACGCTTAGGGGGTGAACGATGCAGATCAGGTCGTAGAACGAGCCGTCGAGGCCTACCGGGCCCTCGCCGACCTGGCAGAGACCATCGAGGATGAGTGGCAGTACGTCACCGACCTGGCGGACGCCTATCTGCCGAGCATCCAGGCCCTCGCCGACTCGGGGCAGACGTTCACGGCGAACCAGGTCACTGCCGCGGATGAGGCCGCCACCGAGATAGGCCTGATCACCGATCCGCACAAGGCCATCGACTGGCTCTCCACGTTCCCGCACGTCCTGGCTCTGGCCCTCGGCGGTGACGTGGGCGACGACGCGGTCAGCGTCGGCGGCGCGGGTGCTGACAGATGAGGTTCCAGGACGCCGCCAAGGACGCCCGCGCCGTCGTGTACGCGGGCATCCAGGCCGACCCGCTCGTGGCCCGGGTGGCAGCGCTGCTGGCAGCGGCCACCACGGCTGAACGGTGGTTGGCCCGCGCGGCGATGAACGGTGAGCGGACGGAAGCCGACATCTGGCGGCGAATCTTCCCGTCTTTATTTGGCGAGGGCGCGGCCTCGGAGCTGCGGACGCGGGCGGAGCAGATTCTGCAGGCGTCGCTGGAAGTGGCCAATCGCGGTGAGGCGGCCCGGAGCAGCTACCGGGGCGCCGTGGTCGAAGAGCTGACGGCGCGCCTGCTGGTGGCGGGCGCCGCTGCGGGCACCCCGGTTCGGCGCGAGAGGCGCGTTCTATTCGACGGCGTCCCGGCCGAGATCCACCCCTACGACGTCACTGTGGAGTCGGCGACGCGACCCCAGGTTTACGATTGCAAGTGGGGCGCGCGCGGTATCAACGCCGACGTCCTCAATCAGCTCGACGACGCCCGAGCGCATGCGGCGGACGAAGACCTAGAACTCGATGTCGCCATCGTCGTCTTCGACGCCCGCCGTTCGTGTGAGATCAGGCTCGATCGATCGACCGCCAACCGCGCCGGCACACGGCTCGTGGCGCTCGGTGAACTCGACTGCCTGGCGGAGCCTCGCGCGTGAGCGAGGTGCCGGAGGACTCGGCGGCTGTGCCCGACGGGTCGGCAGGCGGGGCCGACACCATGCCTTACCGGATAGTCCGGCCGTACCGCGTCCGTTTCGAGGAGTCGACCGCCACCGAGACGATGCGGACCGCGATCTACCTTGCGTGGGTTGCCGACGTTGCCTGGCAGCACTCGGTCGCACTTGGCTTCGGGCGCGATTGGTACACGCAGCGCGGCCTCGTCTGGCTCGTCAGGGCGGTCCGTCTCGACGTGCTGCGGCCGATCAAGACGTACTCGAGTGTGCTGGTGGGCACGCGCGTTTTCGGGTACCGCCGCATCTCCGCACGGCGCCACTGCGACGTCCGCGACACCACGGGGGAGCTCCTGGCTCGCCTGGAGATCGACTGGGTCATGACCAACGATCGAGGCATCCCGACGCGCGTCCCCGAAGAGATGCTCGCGTTCGTGGCGGACGGCTCGCCCAGCTTTGAAATGCTCAAGGTGATTCTGCCCGAGGCGCCGGCCGGGGCCGCCGAGCGCCGGGTCCGCGTCGCGCGGCGGGATCTGGATCCGATGGACCACGTCAACAACAGCGTCTACCTCGACTACCTCGAGGAGGCACTCGAGGCCGCGGGTGCAGGCGAGCTGCTGGTTGCCACTCGCCGTCGGTACGAGGTGGACTTCGTGGCCTCGGCCGAGCGTGACGAGGTGCTTGTCGACCGGGCGTGGCCGCTCGAGGGCGGCTGGGCATACCGGCTCAGCCGTGATGACGGCACAGAGATCTTCCGCGCGAGAGTGGCCGCGCTGCGAGAGCCCTTGCCGGGGTAGCTCAGCCGCGAGCTATCCCTTGAGGGCGTCGTCAGCCTTTGGCTGGTCGGCAGCAGTCGTTTCGGCCGCCGCGTTTTCGGCAGCGGTGCTCTCGGCAGCGGTGCTCTCGGCAGCGGTCGACTGGCGCGACGCCTCAGCGGCTCGTCGGAGATCCGCGGCCAGATCCTTGCTCCGGGCAGCGAGCTTGTCGCCCACCGTCCCAGTTACGTTGGCAGCCTTGTGAGCCACGGGCCCGGCGTTCTCGGCGGCGATGGCGGCAAGTTCGGCAGCCTTGGCGGCGACGTCGCGCAGCACCGGCCCGGCCTGGCGTCCAGCCTGGTCGATCATCTCCTGGAGCTGGCCAAGCCAGCGCTCGCCGAGCTCGCGCGCTCGTCCCGCCTGATCTCGCAGCGGGCTCTGGCCGGCTGGTTCGCTCCTTCTGGGCTCGCCGGCGGCCGTCGCGTCGGTCTGTCCGGCCTTGTCGTTCGTGTCCATCTCAACACCTCGTGCTAGGTGAGGTTTCGCTGCCCCTCTATATCTGGCATCGGCAATCGTACGCCTTGGGGACGTTGGACGGCCTGGTGGCCTCCATTCAGATGGACTTGATTTGCCCGACAGGGGTTCGGCTGGATCAGGGAACGGCCCCACAAAGCCCCAACGGCGCGCTCAATCCGGTCGCCTACGTTGAATCGGGACCCCTGGCTCTTGTCTGCGAGGTAATTCGGGAGCCATCCTGCGATTCGTACATCGGCCGGGGAAGGCCGAGGAGGTGAGCCGATGATCGGCTGTTGGCACGCGTTGCGAAGGGACCAAGCGCGTCACGTTGTGATTTCGCTCGGCACTCGCGTGGGCGGCTACGAGTTGGTCGTAGAGCGCTGCGAGGGTGAGTCCTGCTGGCACTGGGCGGTGCTAAGCCACCTGGGCCACGAGATGGAAGGCGGAACGGCGCCCGACGCACATTCCGCCGAACGACTGGCGGAGGAAGCTGCATTCCACATCCATCCGCCGACGTTAGGCGATTGGGTCGCACGCTTGATGTGACGAGGCGCGCCCGGTATTGGGACCCGGTATTGGGTGGTTCCCGACGCTAGACCTTGTCGTCGTCCGGACCGCGCCACGTTGAGACGCGCTTCTCCAGTTCGGGGTCTTCCCATGGAGCCGCGAGGTCGGCTAGGTCTGTCTCCCCAGCCGGACCGACAGGGTCGAGCAGGCCGGACTCGAGCGCCACGAGGGCCTCGCTAGAAGGGGCACCCACCTCGATCGACTCGTCGCCGGTCGGATTCATTACTAGCGTGCCGGCGTTGACGATCTCAGCCTCAAGTTCCATCTTGCGCATCTCGAGGCGCACCTCGTCGCTCGGCGGCTCGAATGCGGTGCCGCTAGCCGGAGTGCCGTCGTCGTCTGCCTGCAGCCAGGCCTTGGGCTCGAGGTCGTCCGGGATCCGACCCTCGTCCGGCCCCGGGGTAGCCGCTGGGTCCACCACGGTGAGGACGGGGATTTCCGGCGCAGCTGCCCCTTCAACCAATGCGCCGCAATTTGGGCAGGCGCCGGCGCCGGCAGGGATCTCAGTTGAGCACCAGGGGCAGATGCGGGAGGTCGTCTCGTCCATGCAGTGCACCGTAATCCTTCGCGGCCCCTTGGCCAATCCGACAATCTGGCCATGGAACGACCATGACCCCGGGAGCGAACCGCCGGGCGCGTCAACGATAGGCGACCGCGGCCTCAATTGCGCGCCTCGTTTGCGCGGCCGGTCCGGCTCGGCCGGCGGATGCGGCCGTGGGCCACATTCGACGACTAGGACGTTGAGGAGCCTGACGTTAGCCCACTTGCCCGCCCGCCGGCTGCCTCGCCCGGCTCGGACCGCGCACCAGGCTGGCCACGATCCCCAGGGAGCAGATGACCGCCGCAACCAGGAAAGCGTCGTGGATCGCGCCCGCCAGAGCCACGTTCCGCATGGCGGCCGTGGGCGCGCCCCCTCCCAGCGCTGCCAGGTGTACGGGCAGGCGCGTTGCCACGATCGCGCCGCTCAGAGCAATGCCGAGGGCCTGACCGTTGACGCGCATTTGGGCCAGAGTTCCCGACGCGGTCCCGATGCGCGGCCGGGGCACCGAGCCGAGCACGGCGCTGCTGTTAGGGCTCATGAACAAGCCCTGGCCCAAGCCGAGCAGCACGAGCCGCCAGATGAGGTCCGGCAAACCGAAGTCGACCGGGAGCAGGGTCAGACTCAACAGACTCAAAGCCATGATCGCCATGCCGGTACTGGCCAGGACGCGCGGCCCGAAGCGGTCAGAAGCTGCGCCGCTGAATGGTGCCACGAGAGCCATCGTGATCGGCACGGGCGTAAGCAGGAGGCCGGCTTCGATCGGCGAGAAGCCGCGGCCCTGCTGCAACAGGAACGGCAGCAGGAATGTTGCGGTGAACAGGCCCGCAAATGCCACCACTACGCTAACCAGGCCGGCCGTGAAGGGCCTGATTCGGAAGAGCGCGAGATCGACCATCGGCTGGATGGAGCTGCGTTCGACGCAGATGAAGGCCGCGCCCAGGACGACAAAGGCAATCAGCAGGCCGACGACTGCCGGGCTCGTCCAGCCCCACTGCTGGCCGTCGCTAAGGGCAAGCAGCAGCGCGAATAGAGCGGCGCCCGACAGCACGGCTCCCCTCGCATCGAACGATTGGCCTTTGCCAGGTGTCTCGGCCGGGAGGACGCGCGCTGCCCAGAGGATCGCCAGCAGTCCGATAGGCGCGTTGATGAGGAAGATCGCCCTCCAGGTGCCGACCTGGGTAAGGACCCCGCCGAGGGCCGGCCCCAGGCTGAGGCCAATTGAAACGCTGATGCCGTTCAGCCCCAGCGCTCGGCCGCGTTCAGCCGCGGGGAAAGTCCGGGCCACGATCGCCGGCCCCATGGCCATGATCATGGCCGCCCCAACACCCTGGATGACGCGGAAGCCGATCAAGGCGGTCTCGTTCGGGGAGGCTCCGCAAAAGACGCTGGCCAGCGTGAAGACCGCGAAGCCGACCAAGTAGACGCGCTTGAAGGTCAGGACTTCGCCGAGCCGGCCGAACGGCAACAGCAGGCTGCCGATGACCAGTAAGTAGGCCACGACGACCCACTGGATCGTCGTCAGGTCTACGCGGAAGTCCGTCTGCATCGCCGGCAGGGCGATGTTGACGATGCTGCCGTCTAGCGTCGCCATCAGCGAGCCGAGCGACACGCTCGTGAGGATCAACCACTTGCGTTCCATCAGACGCATTTTGACCGCTAGGACATGAGCTTGATGAGTTCTGCGGCCAGCGGAATGGCGTCCGGCGCGAGTTCAATGTTTCGGAATATGAAGCCCCTGAAGCCGGCCTCGATGTAGGTCTGGAGGTAGTCGACCGCCTGGGGTGGTGTCGCCACCTTCACCATCGCTCGGCGCTCCGGTGCCAGACGCTCCAGGGCGCCTGCGGCGTGGGCCTCGTCCGGAACGAGCAACACGGGCGACATCACCGTGCGCAGGATCGTCGAGGGATCCCGGCCCTCCGCCTCGCAATGGGCCAGCAGGACGTCGTTCTTGTGCTTGAGTTCGTCGAGCGAGCCCCACCAGTTCGAAATGTCGGCATAGCGGGCCACGAGCCGGAGAGTCTTGCGCTCGCCGCTGCCGCCGATGAGGATCTGAGGCCCGCCCGGCTGGATCGGCCGCGGGCTGTTCAAGGCGCGCTCGATTCGGTAATGCTTGCCCTCGAAACTGGGCCGCTCCTCAGTGAACATCAGCTTGCAAATGTGAAGGGCCTCGTCGAGCAGCTCCATCCGCTCGCCGATGGGCGGGAAGTTGAAGCCGTAGCCGATGTGCTCGGACTCGTTCCAGGCCGCTCCGAGACCCAGGACGGCCCGCCCGCGGGAGATCGTGTCGAGCGTGGTGACGGTCTTGGCCAGGAGCGCGGGATTCCGGTACGTGACGCCGGTGACCATCGCGCCGAGCTTGACGCGGCTGGTTCGGGCCGCCAGAGCCGCTAGGGTGGAGTAGACCTCGAGCATCGGCTCCTGTTCCCTCCCGGCCACGCCGATCTGATAGAAGTGGTCCATGGTCGTGACGAGGTCAAACCCAGCGGCCTCGACGGCCAGCACGATCTCCGCCAGCCGCTCGAAGCGGGCGTGGTCCGGCACGCCCGGGTAGCTGAAGCTGGGCGAGTGATAACCAAAGAAGGGTTTCATGGTGTCGGTTGCTCCTGCTCGTCATGGACCTCGGTGACACAATCGTGATCCTTCGCCGCCGGTCTAGCGAGGTCGGGCCGACTTGGTCCCGAAATTGCCCTTCGTGCCGTCACGTCGTGTCTCCGGCGCCCGCGATGACAGCGAGAATCTCCGCGCCGTACCGCTCGAGCTTCGTGGGGCCCAAGCCACGGATGCGGCGAAGAGCCGGCAGAGTGCGTGGGTGCGAGTCGGCGATCTCGGCGAGCGTCGTGTCGTGGAAGACGACGTAGGCCGGCACGCCGTCCTCGGCTGCGCGCTCGCGGCGCCAGCGGCGGAGCGCTTCGAGGAGCGTGTTGTCGGGGGTGGCTACGGCGGCGGTCGAGGCCATCGGTGCCCCGGGCAGAACTCGGACGCGGCCCGTAGTGCCGGTTGGACGGGCCACCTTCGGCTTCGCCGGATCGAGTGCCGTCAGGAACCGCGACGGTCGGCGCGACGATGACGACAGCGCCAGGAACTTTCGCGCGCGGGTGATCCCGACGTATAGCAGGCGGCGCTCCTCGGCGACCTCCTCGTCCTCCTTGGCCTGGCGGATCGGCAGTACGCCTTCGTCGAGCGCTGGCAGGTAGACGGCGTCCCATTCGAGGCCCTTGGCGCGGTGGTACGTCAGCAGGTTCACGCCATCGGCCGAGGCTGCCGATTCCGCAGCCTGGCGGCCGTCGAAGTCGGCGAGGACGGCGTCTATCGTGAGCGCCGGGTCCGCGGCGGCGAGGTCCGTAACGATCCCGATCAACAATTCCAGCGAGGCGGCCCGCTCGCGGCCTTCCTGTCCGGCGTCGGCGGCCACGTCGTCCAGCCCCATCTTCTCGACGAATAGCCGCTCGATGGCGCTGACTAGCGCGTCGTCCGTCTCGGCGAGTTGCGCATGCCGCAAGAGCCGCAGTGCCTCGCGGACCTCGCGGCGGTCGAAGAACCGGCGGCCGCGAACGGTGAACCCGATGCCGGCGCGCGTCAGCGCGTCCTCGATGGCCGGCAGCTGGGCGTTGATCCGGACGAGCACGGCCGTTTCTGTGAGGGTCACACCGGCAGCGGCAACTGCGCGAATCCAGGCCAGGATGTCGCGTAATTCGGCCTCTGAGTCCGTGAAGCGCCGAATGGAGGGTGGTGGTCCGTCCGGCTGGGTCGCCCGCAGCGCGCCCCGCACGCTGCTGCCGCCGTCACCGCCGCCCATGCCACGGCCGACGCCGCCGCCGGTGATGAGTCGGTTGGCGAGTTCCAGGATCTGCGGGCTGGAGCGGTAGTTGTCGGCCAGCGTGACGATATGCGTGCCGGGATGCCGCTCGGCGAATCCCAGAAGGAACTCAGGCGTGGCGCCGGTGAAGGTGTAGATCGTCTGGTCCGGATCGCCGACGACGGCGAGATCGCGCGATTCGCCGAGCCACAACTCGAGGAGTCGTTCGGCGAGCGGGTTCGTGTCCTGGTATTCGTCGACGCTGAACCAGCGCTTGCGAGAGCGGACGATGGCGGCGGCCTCGGCGTCGCCTTCCAGTAGCTCTACCGTCTGGACGAGCATGTCTTCGAAGTCGAGCCGACCGGCTGCCGTCTTCGCTCGCTCGTAGTCGCGGTAGACGCGGGCGAACAGCTCGGCCGGTATGGGGGCTCGGTCGCCGCCTTCGCGGACCCACTGATCGGGCCGGATGCGGCGGACCTTGGCCCACTCGATCGTGTCGGCTACGTCCTTGGACGGTGTGAAGCGATATCCGCCCGGCAGCCGGCCGACCAGGGGCACGAGCAGGCGCAGTTTCGAGTCGAGGATCGTGGGCAGGGGCGCGCTGTCATGGCGGCTCGGCCAGAAATGGCGCAGCTGGGCGAGCGCCGCGGCGTGGAAGGTGCGGGCCAGTACGCCCCGATGACCGAGCGAGGCAATCCGTTCGACCATCTCGCCCGCGGCCTTGTCTGTGAATGTCACGAGCAGGATCTGGTCGGCCGGGATCACGCCGGTTTCGATGGCGTATGCCGCCCGCCGGCTGATGACCCGCGTCTTACCCGAACCCGCCCCGGCGATGATCGCGAGCGGCCCGGACGTCGCGGCGACGGCCTCGCGCTGCGATGCATTGAGGTCTTCGAGTAGGCGTTCGGGGGAGGGCGTGGCGGTCATCTCGGCCAAGGTACTCGACGGAACGGTCCGAGGGCCTAGAAGCCATCGCCGCGGGAGAGGCGTCGGTGAACTTCCTTTGCCCGCTGATCGGCCGACGCACAGCTCCACCGTGTGCGTAGGGCAAGAAGTGGTGCGCCCGACAGGATTCGAACCTGCGACCTTCGGCTTCGGAGGCCGACGCTCTATCCGCTGAGCTACAAGCGCACGTGTGACTCCAGTTGCCGTGTCTCTGTGGCTTCTCTGGCAGTGCGAGTGCCGGATCGCACGCCGCCGATAAGCGCGCGATAAGCGCTGCCTCGTACAGTCCGACGCAAACCAGCGGTGTAGATAAGTTCGCGGGTCTTGTCCACCGCGCATCCCCGCCACGACGGACTCCGGCAGCTAAGATGGCGCCATGGCGATCCTTCGTGGCCTACCTGGCGAAAACATGGCCCCGACCCGAACAAACGGTCGCTTCACCGTGCCAGGCGAGTTGACCCGACGGCGGCTCGGCTTGGGCGTGGTGGAGCGCCTCTCGCTCGATTTGGAACCCCTGCCGGTTATTGCGCCGTGGCCCGACGAGCCCGCGCACCCGGACCGTCGCGACGACACGCTTCGCCCGGCCATCGGGCGTCTTCGACGCGCGGACCGATGGGATGCGCAGGCCGACGCGGTGCTGTTCGAGGGACCATGCGAGAACCTGCTGGCCTCCATGCCCGATGGGTCGGCTTCGCTCGTGGTCACGTCGCCGCCCTACAACATCGGGAAATCCTACGAGCGCCGAACGTCTCTGGATCAGTACCTCGACATGCAGGAGCGTGTCATCACGGAAGCAGTCCGCGTCCTGGCTGACGATGGAAGCATCTGCTGGCAGGTTGGCAACCATGTTGACCGGGGCGAGATATTCCCTCTCGACGCCCTCCTGTACCCGATCTTCAAGCGGCTCGGACTGCGGCTCCGAAACCGGATCATCTGGCACTTCGAGCATGGGCTGCATGCATCGAAGCGGTTCAGCGGGCGCCACGAGACCATCCTCTGGTTCACGAAGGGTGAGGGCTACTACTTCGACCTTGACGCGGTGCGGGTGCCGCAGAAGTACCCAAACAAACGAGCGTTCAAGGGACCGAAGCGGGGGGAGCTGACGGGTAACCCGCTCGGCAAGAACCCCGGCGATGTCTGGGTGATCCCCAACGTGAAGTCGAACCACGTCGAAAAGACGGCACATCCGTGCCAGTTCCCGGTCGAACTGATCGAGCGATTGGTATTGCCATTGACTCGTCCGGGCGACCTCGTTCTAGACCCGTATGGGGGCGTCGGCACAGCCGTAGTCGCCGCAGTCCTGAACGGTCGCAGAGGCACGATGGCCGAGATAGTCCCTGACTATGTCGCCATTGCCCACGAGAGGCTGAGCCTCGCCGAGCGCGGGGAGATCAGGACCCGGCCGATGAGCCGGGCTGTCTACCGGCCGCCGCAATGAAGATCGGCGCGTTTCACTCGCATCTGAATGGCTGGGAATGGCTAAAGGTTCGGCGCCCAGGCATGTGGGAGGAGATCGAGGGGCTCATCGCGGCCATCGACGCGGAGGCTGCGCGTACCAAGGAAAGCCGCGAGAAGACCATGATGGGGCGAATGCTCTACTCGCCGGATTACCTCAACACACGCTTTCATGAGGGCTTCTCGGCTGCTGGTTGGGCCGAGAGCAGAGCCACGTACTACATGACCGCCGACTACGAGCTAGTCCGAGCGACCGTGACTGAACCGCCCGATGAACAGCGACGTCAGATCGTGGCGGCGGGCAAGGTGCCCATCTTCAGCTAACCAAACGGACTTCGTGAAGGATCGCGTCGCCGTCGAGGTTCAGTTCGGCAAGTACAGCTTCATCGCCTACGACCTCTTCGTGAAGCACATGGCGTTCTTTGTCGGCGACGTTGCCTCGCCGGGAGCGGGCCGACGCGGTGAAGCTCCGGAGCCGACGGGCCCGGAACGGACGGTCCATGCCCGACCTCTCCGCTGCCCCGATCCGGGCTATCGTGTGACTGACATGCAGGAGGTCCCCAGCGATGACGACGACCCAGGATGGATGGGAGCGCTATGGCGGCACGCTCACGCGGGCGATGGCCGAGGTCCTGCTCGAGTTTCCCGACGAGGTCCGGCCGCAGGCCCTCGAGGTGGCCGACTACTGGATCAGCGTCGGGTTCACGATCGGCTTGGAGCGTCCGCACCAGGCTCGGGAGCTGTTGGAGTTGATCGAGGCCGACGAGTCCGAGCGAACCGCCCTCGTGGAGGACGCGGCAGCGTTCATCGAGGAGGCCCTCGCATGAGGCGGCGCGGACTCGTGTCGAACCTCTATCGGGCCGCGCGCCTCAGCAACGACATCTCCGTCCTCACCTCGGGCAACCCGAACCGGATCGCTCGACGGGCGAAGAACAAGATCGTCGGTCGCGCCATGGCCCGCTCCGGCTTGTGGCGCCTCCTCTGGGGTCACTGACGGTCCGCCCATAGACGGGCGCCAGGTCTGCCGCGATGCCGTCGCCGTGGCTCCGTCCCCTTCGCGGTGGGCCCTGGCCCGGTGATCGTCTTCGACGTCGTGCTCACGCTGGCCGTGGCCACGACGTCGCCATTCCAGGCGGTCCCGATTGCGCTCGCCGTGGCTCCGCTCAGGACCCTCGCGCTGATCGTCGACGATCCCGCCTGAAATCGCTCCTGCTGCGCGCCCGGGAGCCCACGCTATGAACGGATCGTGCCGCGTTTGGCGCTTGGACCGATGCCTCCTTCGCACGGGGCGACTCACACGCGACCCCCCCGAGATGCGTGGCCTTGGCCGGCGGCAAGAACCTAACCACGTTCATTGACTGACGGAGCGTCCAGCCTCGACGGGCCGACGGGGGCCGTACCCTTCTGTGGCCGCCGTCAGACGTCGCCCAGGATCTCCGGCGCCGCGTCAGGATTGCGCTTCCCCATGCCCGGCGGGTCGTCGAGCCGGTCGCTCTCCTCCCAGGCCGGTTCGCCGGTCTCCTGATGCCGCTCACGACCCGCCTCTCGTCGCTCGTGGCGCGGTGGCGGCTCCGCTGCCGACGCATCCGGCGCGCCCGTCAGGGTTCGCTTGATCCAGGACAGCAGCGACACCAGGGTCTCCTCCGCGACGATCGAACGGCGTGGCTCGACCCCGATTGTACGTCTCCGCGTCAACCGCCCGCCGCCAGCCTCGACTGGCCGACGGGAGCCGTTTGTCGTGACCTACAGCCCTGTACCCGTGCATCCCGTGCGTTGACGCTGCCGACATCTGGCGCGACCAGGGGGAGCGAGCGATGGGATTCCTGCGGCGATTGATCGGCGGACCGTCCGAGCGCGAGGTGCCTACAGCGCCAGCCATACGACCCATACGGGAGTTGGAGGACCACCGGACGCCGACCCTGGAAGGCGGGTTGGACTTGGTGCCCGGCATTGGCGGGATCGAGGCCGTCGGCGAGTCCTTCTATCGCGAGGCCTTGGTGGCGGTCACCAGGGGGCAGCGTCACAACAGCCCTGTCCACGACCCGGAACCTGATCGTCGGTTCACGCGGTCATGAGGTTTGTCCGGCACGGGAACTGCTCGGGTCGTACGTCTCGAGGCCGCGGAAGCGCGGCGGCGAGCGATGCGGATGCAGATTCGCCTCACTCACTAATCGCGGCATGACGACGTTCACCGTGGCCAGTAACGAGTTCCTCGGCGGCGGCAAGGAGAAGGCGGAGTATCACGCGACCTGGGATTGACGTCCACTTGGTCGTATCACCAGACGACCGCGATGGCGACCGGACTTCGGAGACAGAGTCGGGAACGCGGCTCCGGCCGCGCTCCCGTTTTCGGGTCCGGCTACTTCTCGATGTAGACGGTCGCTGGCGGGATCATCCCGTACCGCTCCATCGCCGCCGCCATCTCGGGAGAGGCTGCGGTCTGGGCCGCCTGAAAGGCCTCCAAGTCGGGGACGTCCCATGTGGTGGCGACGCGGTTGCTGCCATCCATCGCGACGTAGCTGGTCCCGTCCGACGCGACGGCGGACATCTGGGCGATGAGTTCCGGCTTGAACTTCAGCCACGCCTCGACATCCTTGACCGCCGCGGTAACTACGATCTTTGGCATGCCTCCTCCTTCGGGACGTGCGCCTGGATGCCTGGAGGCAGGGACGCCGACCCAGTGCGAAGACGGCTGTGTATGGGGTCATGGCCTCGTCCGGCGCGGCGTATCAACAGCCGGACTGGATGCGCCGGCAAGAGGCGGCCAGTCGGTCGTGGGTTAGCCCGGCGTGATACTGCGTCAATCCAGATCGACACGATGACTCCGTAGTGATCTCGACTCGACGAATGAGCGGGCCGTGGTTCGAGTCCGGCTGAGTGACGATGCCGCATAAGCCTGGGCCTAGACGCTTGCGCGGGCCGCGGTCCGTCGCTTCAGCAGCCCCCGACGGGGGTCGCCGCCGGGCCGATCTCCACCAGGAGCAGCAAGTGTCTTCCTTCGAGCACGCCGTCGATGACATACCCATTAGCCGGAGGCGTTGACGACATAGTGCTCGCGTAATGGTCGTCGGGGTTCAGGGCGCGGTACTCGATCTGCCACGTCACGTCGTAGCCGAGCGCAGCAAGCGCCTTGTCCGCGTCGACTGGGTTCATGTGCTGGATCGGGCTGCACGCCAGCGGTCCGCCGGGACTAAAGACCCCGGGCGATCCCGTAACGCCCGTCATGACTTGATGGACGGTCGCCCCGGCTGCCCCGCTGAGCAACATCGCCGCGATGAGTCCCGCCACGATCGCTAGTCGCCTGCCTCGGCCGTGCTTGTTGGGACGGGTGTCGAACGCACCTGGGGGAAGCTCGCCGGCTGGCATTGCGCTCTCCAGAGCGTGCAACCGCTCGGCCAGCGGCTCGACGTTGTTCTCCATCGGATCAAACCTCCTTCGAGAGCCTGTCTCGCAGTTTGGCCTTTCCGCGGCTGAGCCAACTGGCCACGGTTCCGGCCGGCACGCCGAGACGACTCGCTATCTCGGCCTGGCTGTATCCGTCGAGAACGCTCAGAACCAGGGACGCGCGTTCGTTGCGGTCGAGAGTGCCCAAGGCGGCCCAGAGGTCGGGATCGACGCTGATTTCGACGGCGCCGTCCGTCGGGCCAGTCCGGAGTAGCCAGCGACGCCGGCGGCGGGTTTCGTTGAGGGCAAGCCGCATGGCGATGGTGAAGATCCACGCCCTCGCATCGTTGATCGTCCCCGGGGACCACGCCTGGTAGCCGCGCAACAGCGCGGACTGCGCCACGTCTTCGGCACTCGCGTGATCGTGCAGCACGAGGGTCAGGCGCCGGACCAAGGCCGGGTACAAGGACGCGGCGATGTCCTCGAACTTCTGAACCTCGGGGTCAGCTGGGGTGCCGTCCATACTCATAAGACACCGACACCTCGTCTTTTCATGCGTGACCGTCGGTCGAATTCTGCGGGGTAAGCATGGCAGCCCGGACAGGCCGCTACGGAAGTCAGCGTCGCTCCAGCGGATGCTCGCGAGGAGGGAGTCGGTGGAGATGAGGGGACTCGAACCGGCCGATCCCGCATGCCGGATCGTGACGATTGGGTCCGGCAGCCCGGCTCGCACGATGGCTGAATAGCGCTGGGGCCTTGAATGGTGCCGCGCGCAGAAAGGCGAATAGGGCCCTAGCCACTACAGCCTGTGATCTCGGTGTGCGGGGTGATCCGTCCCATCGAGCTGCCCGAACGTCCGAGCGGGACCGCCTGACACGACAACTGGCCGTTCGCAAGGCCGGGCGCTAACCCTGCCCGCACTACTGTCGTGGGCCAAGTTGGTCGGCACGCTCCAGTCGCCGACAGACCCGCCAGGAGAAGCGAAATGCGTCCCATCCCCAGACTGAGCCACAGCTCGAGGGTCGCAACGGCTCTAGTAGTCGCCCTCAGTGCCGCCGCTCTCATGTCCGCAACCGCCGCGGCCGCAGGCCCACCTTTCCTACGGACCTTACCGACGCAAACAGTGATCGCGTCGACCGTCCCTGCCAACGGCGATATCAACCCGTACGGCATCGCTGTTGTGCCGCGTGCGATCGGCAGCCTCGTGAAGAACGACGTGCTGGTCAGCAACTTCAACGCCAGCTCCAACCTGCAAGGAACTGGCAGTACGATCGTACAGATCTCGCCACAGGGCGCCATGAGCGTCTTTGCCACCGTCACGGCCGCCGACGTACCGAAGTGCACCGGAGGCGTGGGCCTGACCACGGCCTTGGTAGTGCTGCGAAGCGGCTGGGTCATCGTCGGTAGCCTGCCAACGAACGACGGCACATCTGCGACGGCCATGGCCGGCTGCCTCATCGTCCTGGACCGCTGGGGTCACGTCACCGAAACGATCCAGGGCGGTCCGATCAACGGGCCGTGGGACATGACAGCTTGGGACCGCGGCGACAGCCCCGTGCTGTTCGTTTCGAACGTGCTAAACGGCACGGTCGCCGCGAACGGCAACGTGGTCAACCGCGGCACGGTCGTTCGCATCGACCTCGCGGACGCAGACTCTAGGATGCCGCGAGTCGTGTCCGAACGCGTGATCGGGTCAGGGTTCCCTGAGCGCACCGATCCCGCCGCCCTGGTAATCGGCCCGACTGGCCTTGCCCTCGATGGCATGGCGAACCTGTATGTCGCGGACACTCTAGGCAACCGCGTCGCGGTTATCCCCAACGCCGCGACTCGGCTGACGGCTTCCCGGACAGGAATGACGGTGTCGGCGCACAACCATCTCAACCAGCCCCTCGGACTGGCGCTTGCCCCGAATGGAGACATCCTCGCGGTGAACGCAGCGGACGGAAACGTGGTCGAAATCACCCCAGCCGGCCATCAAGTTGCCGTGAGGTTGCTCGACTCGACCGGAGCTGGAACCCTGTTCGGGCTGGCGGTTGCACCGGGCGGACACGGGCTCTACTTCGTTGACGACGGCTCGAACAACCTGCAGTTGCTCCACTAGGCACAACTTTCACGAGTTCTCTCGGGCGGGGTCCGGCCGTGGCTGCGACCCCGCCCGCTGCTTTTCAGTTGGAGGCACTTGCAGGGCTAGACGGCGTCGATAGCAGGCACCTCGAGCCACCGCAGGTCCTAACCGATCATGCATACGTACCCGCACGATGGCTGCATCGTGGCCGTTGTGACAGTCGCGGTGTCCAGCGACGAGCTCTGGTGGGAGGCTGGATGGGTCGTCGCGGGGCGGCGTTCTGGGCCGCCCATGCCGCCTATGCGCCGGGCGACGTCGGCCGTGCTGACAAGGAGCGCAGATGGTATCCATCCAAGACGGCAGCGCGGTGGGGGTGAGGGGACGGGCCACTTTCGCGGATCAGAAGACTGGCGCTGGGCCCTTACCGGGTGGCCAGCCAGAGGGATGACTGATTCGACTGGTTCGCACTCAGCACCAGCAGGCCGGCCGGTCCGGATACCGCCCGGATCGGAAGAGCGTTCTCGAAGAGCGGCAGGGTTGGGATCGCCTGCCAGGCGCGGCCGTCGGTCGACTCCCAGACCATCGCCTCGGTGCCGCCTGCGGTCGTCTGCGCTCCCGGTCCGAACAGCAGCATCGTCGAGCCGGAGCTCGCCAGGTCCCTGAGATACCCGCGTTCCGACCCCGGCCAGGCCAGACTCACGTCGGTCCGTGCCCAGCTCTGGCCGTCGGAGGACGTCCAGGCGAAGTGCAGATTGCCAAGCTCCTCCCCGCCAACCACGACAAACTCAGATCCTGTCCAAAGAACTCCAGCCATCTGGAACGAGTCGGTCCCAGGTGTCAAAGGTGTGGAGGCTCGGGTCCAGTGGAGCGCGTCCGTGGAGTGCCAGATCGGAGGTTCCGTTTTGGCGGTTCCGGTCGGGTTGTCGGAGCCGGTCGCGACGAGGCTCGAGCCGGTCCCCATGACCCGGCCCATTTCGGCACCGGCGAAGGCAGGCTCGGTCGGCACGCGTGACCAGTGGCTCCCGTCGCGAGAGGTCCAGACCGCGGCTCCTCGCGAGCCGATCATCTGGGTGGCGCCCGACGGGTGGCCGTCGATGCCGACCGCGACGAAGCCATTGGGCGTGGAGGTCACGTCGTTCATCGCGGCGTCACTCGCTCCATCGACGATCGCCGGTCGCCAGGTGACCCCGTCGTCGGTCGAGATCCATGCCGCGGCGTCGAAGGCACTCGCGTCGCCGTTGTTCGCCGAGCCGACCGCCACCAGGAGCGACGAGCTGCCCTCGGTCACGCTGGCGATCGAGTCATACCACCCGCTCTTGGGGTCCACAAAGGCCGGGCTATCGGGCAGCCGTCGCCAGGTGAGCCGGTCGCTTGACCGCCAGAGGCTCGGCCGTCCCGGAGAGTGGACGAGTGGCGCGGAGCCGCCATAGGGCGCGCCGATGGCGAGGTAGCCATCGGGCAGGGCCACGATGTTCGTTAGTTCGACACCGCCCAACTGGGCCATCGGGACCGCCCGCCAGATGAAGCCGCCGCTAGCATTCGACGACCCGGAGGGTGACGACGTCGCGGTTGGCGAAGCCAACGCTGATGGCGATGGCGATGGCGATGCCGTCGGCGACCCAGCGGCTGAAGAGAGGAACCCGCCCGGGCGTAGTCCGAAGGCGAGTCCGACCGCCACGACCGCCACAAGGACGGCAGCCAGGACTCGCAGGGCAAGGGGGCCATGGCTCGGGCGAGCCTCACCACGCATTGTCTCGAGCACGCGTCCATGCAAGGCGTCGGATGGATAGGCTGTGCCGAACTCGCGCTGGATGCGCGCCTTCAGGCGGGCCTCGAACTCACGCTCGTCCATCGGTGGCCTCCAGGCGGGTGCGAATAGTGCGGAGGGCGTAGTGGAGCCGCGACTTCACCGTCCCGGGCGGGACGTCTAGGCGTCTGGCGATCTCCTCGAGCGTCAGATCGTGCTCGAAGCGCAGGAGCACCACGATCCGGTGATCGGCGTCGAGGCCAGCCAGCGCGTCGACGAGTTCACGATCGCCGGGCGACTGGCCGATCCGCGCATGCGCTTCTCGTTCGAGCGCGATCGCTCGGACGCGCTGGCGCTCGCGCGTGCGGAGACGATCGCGGCAGCCGTTGACGAGGATCCGATCGAACCAGGCGCCGAACCGATCGGGGTCCCGCAGGGAAGCTCGCGAGCGCCACGCGGCGAGGCAGGCGTCCTGGACGGCATCCTCGGCCTCGACATCGTCGAGCAGGATCGCCCGGGCGAGCCGATACGCCGGCACGAGTCGGCTCTCGACCAGTCCCACGAAGGCGTCGGCCCGATCGGGCGTGACGACGGTTTCCATGAGCTCCTTCGGATTGACGGCTCCCGCCGACCATCACGGCGTCTCGTCGCATACGACGATTGAGACACCCCGAAGGGTTCACGACAGCGCGGCCGAGTTCGGTTTCGAGTGTGCACGCGCATCGAGCATCGCCAGTCTGACAGCGGGTCCGCACAGTCGGTCCGAACCGATGGGTCGCGGGCAAGTCCCGCGACAGTGCACCCAACCGGGCGCACGATGACCTGATCGTGTCGGACCCGCCCAGCTACGGCACGAAGTAGCCGGTCACATCGAAGATGGCCTGAGCAGTTGGTCCATTGCTCGGGGCGACGAACGTGATCGAGAGAGTGCCGCCGGCACCGAGTTGCACGGCCACGGCGTTGGCGCGGTCATCACCGAGCGGGAAGTTGAGAGTGGAGCTGGTCGGGTTGTTGGTGGCGGTCGGGCTGATGAACAGATAGCCGCCCGACGTCTGCCCGGTCACGGTCAGGTTGCCGGTGACCGCGGTGGCGCCGGCGAGTACGCCCCCGCTGCCTGCCAGCGTGAACGTCCGGGCGGCATGGTTGGTGAAGGGACCGGACAGACCGCCTGTGCCGTTACGGGTGTCGAGCAGGCGTGTCGGAGCCAGGGGGACGTAGACCGCACCGGTCATGTCCGCTGTGAAGTAGCCGGTGACATCGAAGATAGCCTGAGCACTCTGGCCGTTAATCGGACCGACGAAGGTGATCGAGAGGGTGTCGCTGCTACCGAGTTGGACGGTCACCGCGTTGGCGCGGTCATCACCGACGGGGAAGTTCAGTGTCGAGCTTGTCGGGTTGTTGGCAGCGGTCGGGCCGATGTAGAGATAGCCGCCCGACGTCTGACCGGTCACGGTCAGGTTGCCAGTCACGGCTGTGGCGCCAGAAGGTACGCCAGCCACAGTGAACGTTCGAGCGGCATGGTTGGTGAAGGGACCCGACAGACCGCCCGTGCCGCTACGGGTGTCGAGGGCTCGCGTCGGGCTGATGGCGTGGTAGGTGGCGCCGGTTGTATCCGGGGTGAAGTACCCGGTGACATCGAAGATCGCCTGAGCCATGGGTCCGTTGCTCGGCGCGACAAAGGTTATCGAGAGGGTGCTCCCGGCACCGAGAGCGACAGTCACCGCGTTGGCGCGGTCGTCACCGGCGGGGAAGTTGAGAGTCGAGCTACCCGGGTTATTGGTCGCGACAGGACCGATGTACAGGTAGCCGCTACTCGTCTGACCTGTCACGGTCAGGTTGCCGGTGACGGCGGTTGCGTTCGAGGGGAGGCCACTCACCGTGAAGGTTCGGGCGGCATGGTTGCTGAAGGGACCGGACAGACCGCCTGTGCCGTTACGGGTATCGAGGACTCTCGTCGGGGCTATGGCGTGGTAGGTGGAGCCGGAAATGACACCCTGGACGCCGGTGACGGTGAGGGTGGCCGTGCCGTGGGCACTGCCATCGGTGCCGGTTACGGTGTGGTCGCCGGCTGTCGTGGACGTGCACGAGGCACCAGTGCAGGAGCCGCCGACGATGCTGAGTGTGGTAGCCGAGGTGACGTTGCCCAGGCTGTTGCCGTAGGCGTCGAAGCCGGCGGCGGCGTAGGTCTGGCTCCCTCCGGCGGCGATCGTCGCGCTCGCGGGGCTCAGGATCAGGTGGTGTAGCGAGGCGGCGGTGACATGGAGCGTGGCCGTGCCCGTCGCGCTGATATCGGTGCCGGTCACGGAGTGGTCGCCGGCGAGGGTGGACGTGCACAACGCAGCCGTGCAAGTGCCGGCGCTGATGGTGAAGGTCGTGGCCGATGTGACGTCGCCCAGGCTATGGCCACCGGCGTCAAAGCCCGTGGCCGTGTAAGTCTGACCGACTCCGGGATCGACGGTCGCGCTCGACGGAGTAAGAACCAGATGGTCGAGGGCGGCGTTCACAGTCGGCGCGGGGTTGTGGCAGGAAGCCGAGCCGCTGTCAGTGAACGATCCGGTCGCCGGCTGGAAGGCCCAGTCGTAGCCCCCCGGATGGAGGGTCATCTTGAGGATTCCATATGAGGTCGCGTCGCTCACCTCACTGTTCGCGGCCGGGGACGTGATGAAGGTGTGGTCCGCACCGCCGGTGCCAACCGTAAACTGGCGAATGCCGTTCGCCGAATCCAACACGCCCGTTGGAGACTGTGGCGCAAAACGCTCGTAGATGTGATCGTGGCCGTCGAGGACCACGTCGGCATGGGCTGCGTACAGCGCATTCCAGAGCTGCTGTGAGTTGGGGCTCGCTCGGCCTCCGGAGCTGAAGAGCGGGATATGCCAGTAGGCGAGAAGACACTGGTTGGGGTGTGCCGCGAGGTCGGCCGCCAACCACATGCCCTGCGGGGACGTTGCTCCGCATCCGCCGGCGTCCGGGCAGTTGGAGTTGAGGGCAATCAGATGCCAGGTCCCGATGTCGTAGCTGTAGTACCCCTGCCCGAGTGTCCCTGCCGCCGATCCAAAGTAGGCGAAGTAACCCGCGGCTGCGGCATTCGAGCTGTCGCAGCCGGTCGCGGCAGTTGTGCCGGGGGCGGTCAGATACTCATGGTTGCCCACGACGGGATGGGTGATCGACTTCACCCGGCCCCAGGTGGGGTCGTACGACGCGCCGAACGCGGCCGCACTGCCGCAGTAGTACTGGTTGTCGCCCAGGGCGAGCACAGCCGCCAAACCCTGACCAACGAGCAGGTTGGAGGTTGCCTTCTCTGCGCAGTTGGCAGTCGTGCCATCCCCCCCGTTGAAGCTGGTATTGGCGGGGTCGCATGCGATGTCGCCGGCGGCGGCGATGACCGGGTCGCCTGCGGCAGCCACCTGGCGGACAACCGAGGGGACGGTCACGAGCCATCCGACCGCGAACGCTGCAACGACGACGGCTCGCAGGCGGCGATCCCATCGACTTCGGGCAGTACCACCCCAACCGGGCTTCCCTGGCATTCCAGCACGGGGCGTGAAGTCGAGTCCCCTCATTGCTCCCTCTTCCCGATGGCGGTACGACGTCCTGGTGAGGCGCTCTGAATCGATAGCTGATGTGACTTGGAATGGTGCAGCCGCGGGGTGAGTATTTAGTATCAGCGTCCCACCTGGCGGGCAGGACAATCCACTACGCGAGCCC
>CABDYO010000001.1_pt1 | contig 102839 bp, 91 predicted proteins | sample 3131971 | NCBI WGS metagenome assembly CABDYO01 (sample SAMEA5534338, study PRJEB31848) | metagenome | biome: tundra; feature: field; material: soil | place: USA | collected 2013-05 | depth 0.45 m | reverse complement strand
CGGCCAGAACCACGCTGATGCGGTGTCGCTGGTGAAGACGATCACCCCTGGCGGCGAGGCGATGGCGAAGGACCTCGACCGCCTGATCGATCTGAAGGATGACGCCCAATACGGGATGATCATGATCTCGCACGAGCGGGCAAAGTCGTCAGTGACCTGGGCTCGTCGTCTCGTCGATGCCGCGCACGTTGTGGTCGGCCGGGCACCTTGACGCTATCCGGGGACGTGACGACAGAGCGCCGGCAAGTCATCGCAGATATGGCGGCCGAGAGCGCCGCCGGTGCGTGGGCTCCGTCTCACCCGCGCCGCCGAGCCGGGATCTGGGACGCGGCGGCCTCATCGACGATCCAGGCGGCGCCGGTGCGGCGGGTGCGCTGGACAGGCCAGCGGCGATCGTTGCGGGTATCGCCAAAGACGTGGCCAACGGCCTCGGCCTTGTTGGCGCCCCAGCTGACGACCAGGACTGGCGCCGCTTCCAGCAGCCGCGGGTTGATGGTCACGCGCGGCAGGTGCGGCTCGATGTGTGTCGGCGCGGGCACGCCCAACGTCCAGGCCATGCTGTCCAGGGCCGGGGAATCGGGGAAGCAGGATAGAACGTGGCCGTCATCGCCGACGCCAACGAGGATCAGGTCAAAACCAGGCCAGTTGCCGTCGGCTAGAGGCACCTGGGTGGCCATCTCTTCGGCATAGCGGGCGGCGCACCAGTGGTTGTCTCGGAACGCGGCCAGGGCGAGATCCGTGGGGAATGGATGGATGTTGGCCGAGGGCAGCGGCGCTCCAGCCACGGCCGCGCCCACGCCAGCGATTCCGCCCCCCGCCGCGATTCCGCCGCCGCCCAGCAGCACATCGTCCAGGGCGGTCACGTTAGACTCGGGATCGCCGCGCGGCACGAATCGATCGTCGCCCCACCAGAAGTGGACCTGCGGCCAGGGGATGCTGTCGCACAGCGGAGCCTGGGCCAGAAGCCGGTAGATCGGGATCGGAGTGTTGCCGCCCGTGGTGCAGAAGTCGGCCCGGCCACGGCGTTCCACGGCGGCGATCAGGACCGCGGCTATGTGCTCCGCTGCCTCGCGGGCGGCTGCCTCCGGGGTCGCCGTCACGACGAGTTCCGGCTCGCCCTTGTTGGGCTCGGGAAGGGCCGCTGAGGGTTTGCCGACCAGCTTGTCGGACTCCGGGGATAGATCGGGCTCGTTCTCAATCATCGTCCTGGCTCCTGATGCTGGCTCCTGATGCTGGTTCCGCGTGATCAGCCCCTGTCGGCACCCTTACGTGGACCCGACTCGACGCCCAGAAGTCGATGAACCATAGCCATTGCTTGCACCGACACTGGGTCTGCGGCGTGCTCCTGGACAGAGAGGCTAAGCAGGTCCACGTCGCTCAGGCGCGGCGCCAGGTAGGTGCGTTTGATCCGATCTCGGCCGCCATCGCGGACCGTGACCTGGACGTCCCGATCGCCCGCCCTGACTTCGCCGACGAGATCCGCGCCTCGAACCCGGGACGTGATCACGACGCGCACCGTGGAGCCGGCTGGCAGATCCGAGCCGCCGGGCTGCAGGACGACCTCGACCGCGTGGTTCCTCTGGCGGAGAGTGGCCACGCGACGGCCGTCCGGCTCGCGTCGCAACGGTTCGTGGACCGTCATCCCCAGTCGAGAGGCCAGCCAGGCGACGTGATAGAGCGGCCGGACCACGTTCGTATTCCCGGCGGAGTCGCCCGGGTCGTCCGTCGCGTACTCGACGTCGATGCGCCGAACGGCACCCAGATGCGGTCGCAGGTCCGGTAGGTCGTAGACGGAAGCCACGGCCTCGCGCCAGCGGGACTGTCGCAACAGCGCCCAGTCGATGGCGACGAGGTGCAGGCCCTCGGCGGCAGCGGCGAGCTTGGCCATCGTGTCGAGGCCGCTGCCCGACCAGGACGAGCCGTCAACGATCAGCTGATCGGCCAGGGGCAGCAGCCTTTCGGCGCGGTGAGAGTCGAACGGCGGGTCGCTTGGCCACCACAAGGCAACGGGCAGGTCGTGGACAAGCAGCGGCACGATGATCGAGGCCAGGTGCAGGCCGGTCTCACCGCAGGCTCGAATGCGGATCGTCTCCGCGCCGGTCTCGGTCCGGCCGGCGGCCGTCGTCAGAGCGAGGGCTTCGACGCTGGCCTCCAGACCGGGCTCGCCGTCCGGCTCCGCGGCCGAGAGGATGAGTGAACGCGAGGCGTGGCGGCTGGCCGTGCTGGCGATGATCGCGGCGCAGCGCTCGGCCGTCACTGCGTCCACGGCGAGAACCACGAGATTCAGCACGCTGGTCCGGGCCACGACGTGGTGGACGGCCCCGGCTCCGAGTTCTTGCGCCGCCGCCAGAGAGGCCGCCAGAGAGGCCGCCGCGCGGGCCGCGGCTTCGGCCTGAGCGGCGACTACGGCCGCTTCTGCCAGTGCCGCCGCGGCTTGGGCTGCCGCCGCGCGCGCCCACAGCTTGCTCAGCTGGCTATCGATCTCGGCCAGGCTGTGGGCCACCGGCCGAGGGGTCGTCAGATCCTGCGCCACCGTCGGCCTTCCCGTTCCATTAGGGCGTCGCCCTCCTCGGGTCCCCAGGACCCGGCCGCGTAGTCGGGGAACCGCGGCGCCGGCATCTCGGCCCAGGAGCTGATGATCGGCGTCACGACAGCCCAGGCCGCCTCCACTTCATCAGCGCGGGTGAAGAGCGAGGCGTCGCCGAGCAGCGCATCGAGGATCAGTGTTTCGTAGGCGTCGGGTGAGTCCACCACGAACGACGTCTCGTAGGCGAAGTCCATGTTCACCGTTCGAACGTCCAGCCCCAGGCCCGGCACCTTGGCCGCGAAGCGCAGCATGATGCCTTCGTCCGGCTGGATACGCATCGCCAGCACGTTGGGCGCCGGATCGCCGGTCGAGTCGCGGAAGAGCCGCAGCGGGACTTCCTTGAACTGGATCGCGATCTCAGTGGCTCGCTTGGGCAGTCGCTTGCCGGCGCGCAGGTAGAACGGGACGCCGCTCCAGCGCCAGTCGTCGATGGTGAATCGGCCGGCGACGTAGGTCTCTGTCTCCGACTCCGGGTCCACCTCAGGTTCGCCGCGATATCCCGGCACGGGCTCGCCCTGAACCCAGCCGCCGCCGTACTGGCCGCGGACAACATTTCCCCGGACATGCTCGAAGTCCGGCGTGGTGATGGCGCGCAGGACCTGGAGCTTCTGGTCGCGCAGGGCGTCGGCCGAGAAGGAGGTCGGCGGTTCCATCGCCACGAGAGCCATCAGTTGGAGCAGGTGGTTCTGGAGGATGTCGCGGCTGGCGCCCGTCTCCTCGTAGAAGGCGCCGCGGCCTTCTGAGCCGATCGACTCGGCTACGGTGATCTGGACGTGGTCAACGAAGCTGCGGTTCCAGACCGGCTCAAAGATGCCGTTTCCGAAGCGGAAGACAAGCAGGTTGCGGACCGTCTCCTTACCCAGGTAGTGGTCGATGCGGTAGACCTGCGACTCGCGGAATACCTTTTCGACCTCGTGGTTGAGATGACGCGCGGATTCGAAGTCACGCCCGAACGGCTTTTCGATGACTACGCGCCGCCAGCCCGAGGCGCGTAGCTCATGGTCAAGCCCCACCCGGCCCATCTGGCGCACGATCTCCGTCACTTGCGACGGCTGCGTGGCCAGGTAGAAGAGCCGGTTACCGCCCGTGCCGCGTTCCTTGTCCAACTCGTCGAGGCGGTCGCCCAGGCGGTTGAAGCCGTCGTCGTCTCCGAAGTCGAGCTGGTGGTAGGTGATGCGCTTGGCCAACTCCGCCCAGGCCTCTTCATCGATCGGTTGGACGCGCGAGTACTTTTCCACCGAAGCTCGAACTTCGGCCGCAAATGTCTCGTCCGTGTAGGGCCGCCGGGCTACAGCCACCAGGCTGAACTGGGCCGGCAGCAGGTTGGTCCGCCACAGCTGGTAGAGGGCCGGCACCACCTTGCGGTGGGCCAGGTCGCCCGTTGCCCCGAACAGAACGAAGGCGCACGGGTCCGGCACGCGCTCGAGGCGCAGGCCCTGCCGAAGCGGATTGGTGTCTGGTTCCGGCCGCGCTCGACGTCGGGCGGCGATGGTCGCCTCCCGCAGCTCGCGAGCGGTTCGGGCGGGCGGAGACCCGGCTGGGGTCCGGCTGGGGCTCATCGCGCGAGCCCCTCGGGACGGAGGCTTCGGCTGGCGCGAGGTGGTCATGCTCTGGCTCTTCCTATTCGGACTTCACGGCGTGACCGCCGAACTCGTTTCGGAGCGCCGCTAGGACCTTGGCCTGGTAGCTGTCGTCCTGGCGAGAGCGGAACCGGTTGAGCAGGCTCAACGTAATGACCGGCGCCGGGACGTCCTTGTCGATCGCCTCCTGAACGGTCCAGCGACCCTCGCCGGAGTCGGCGACCCAGCCCTTGAGGTGGGTGAGGTCCTGGTCCTGCGAGAACGCCGAGACGGCCAGCTCGAGCAGCCACGACCGGACGACCGAACCGTGCATCCAGAGGTCCGCGATGGCAGCCAGATCGAGCTTGTAGTCCGAGGCGTGGAGGATCTCGAAGCCCTCGGCGTAGGCCTGCATGAGGCCGTACTCGATGCCGTTGTGGATCATCTTGACGTAGTGGCCTGCGCCTGGGCCACCGGCGTGGAGGTAGCCGCCCTCCGGCGCGAGTGACCGGAAGATGGGCTCGAGGCGCTTTACCGGCTCGGGCTCGCCGCCCACCATGAGGCAGTAGCCGATCTTGAGGCCCCAGACCCCGCCCGACGTGCCGGCATCGATGAAGCTGACGCCCTGGGTGGCCACCTTGGCGTGGCGCCGGACGCTGTCGTGGAAGTTGGAGTTACCACCGTCCACGATCGTGTCGCCGGGCTCGAGCAGCTTGAGCAGCTCGTCGATCATCGACTCCGTGGCGTCGCCGGATGGAACCATGACCCACACGGCCCGTGGCTTCTCGAGCTTCTGCACGAGTTCCGCAAGCGAGAATGCGCCGTCGGCGCCCTCAGTCATGATCTCGCGGGTCTTCTCCGCGGTCCGGTTGTAGGCCACCACGTGGTGCTTGTCCAGGAGCAGGCGACGGACCATGTTGGCGCCCATGCGGCCGAGTCCGATGAAGCCGAGGTCCATGTCTTACGCCTCCTTGAGGGCCGCGGCCAGAGCGCGCTTGAGAGCGGCTAGGCCGGCGTCCGGGTCTGGTCCGAGGTTGATGCGCAGGATCGGGAGCTTGTGGTCCTCGATCGTGCGAGCGTCGCCGATCGCCTGGGCGTCGATCAGCCCGCCGAACGTATACGCCTTGCCCGGGATCTCGAGATCGTCTGGGTGCTCACTCACGAGCTGCAGGAACCAGCCGATCGGGGCGCCGCCCTTGTGAAGCTGACCTGTGGAGTGAAGGAAGCGTGGGCCGTAGCCAACGGTAGTGGCTCGGTGCGTCTTGTCGCGCAGCAGCGTCCTGATAGCCAGCAGGGCCGCGTCGCGGGCCGGCGTCTGGTGGACGTAGGCCTGGATCGAGGCGTAGCCGTTGGCGACGAGCGCCCCGAGGTGGGCCTTGAGGGCGGCGGTGGTGGCTGTCTCATCGGCCACCGCCAGGGCAGCGTCCTCGGACGAAGCGCCGCCACCGCTCTCGAAGGCCGCGATCACGGCGCGAGTGTTGGCCTTGGCCTCCTCGACGTTGGGCTGGTCGAACGGCTCTATACCCAGGACGGCGCCGGCCAGCGCGGTCGCGACCTCCCAGCGAACGAATTCGGCGCCGATCTCGATCTTCGAGCCGACGTTGATGCGGATGACTGGATGTCCCGCCGCCGCCAGCTCTGCCAGGCGCGCGTCCACGTTGCTGCCGATGGACGGGTCCGGTCCGGCGGAGCCGCCGAGTGTCATGCGAACGAAGACGCGGTCGCTTTGGTAGACCGAGGGCGCGCCGAGCGGCTCGCCATCCACAGGCACCACGCCCACGCCCGGCCCACCGGCGCTGCCTAAGGGCGCCTTGCCGGTCGATTCGGCGATGAGCTGCTCAACCCATGGCCCGAAGGCGGCGAGTTCGCGGTCAATGACGAAGGTCAGCTTGTCGCGGCCGTTGGCAGCGAAAACGCCCATGGCCAGGCCGAGTGCCAGGCCCGGGTTCTTGGCCGGGTCCGACACGCCGCAGGCCACGACCATGGCCCGGGCCTTTTCGAGGAGCAGGTCCACGTCCACGCCCAGCAGCGCGGCCGGAACGAGGCCGACGTACGTGAGGGCGGAGTAGCGGCCACCAATGTCGGGCGGGTTGAGAAAAACCTCGCGTAGCTGATCGTGGTGGGGGATCGAGCGGAGGCTCTTGTCTGGGTCCGTGATTGCGACCATGAAGTCGCCGGGCTGCGCCGGGTGCCCGACGCCCGCGGCCTTCAGCGCGTCGTCGGTGCGGGCCCACTGATAGGCCTGGAACGAGAGCGACTCGGCCGTGGTCCCGGATTTCGTGGAGACGATGAAGAGCGTCGCCATGGGGTCCAGGTCGTTCAGCGTGGCAGCCACAGCCACGGGGTCGGTCGAGTCCAGGACGCGCACGGGAACGACGGCCTCGACCGTGCCGAAGACGTGGGCCAGGAGAGCCGGAGCGAGGCTGCTGCCGCCCATGCCGCCCAGGACCGCGGTGGTGAAACCCTGCTCGCGCAGTGCGGCCGCGAATGCCTTCAGCTCGACAGCCTCGTCGGCGAAGTGGAACGGCGCCTCCAGCCAGCCGAGGCGCGTCGCCACGGCGCGCTTGACCACTTCCTCGTCACTCCACACGGACGGATCGCGGCGGCCGATGGCCCGGTCGGCCCATTCCTTCTCAACGGCCACGGCGCGGGCGGCGGCCAGGGCCGACTCGAGCTTTGCGTCGTTCAGGCTGAGATCCAGGGCCAGGGAGTTGGCGGTGTTCGAGTCGGTCATGGCGGCGGGCCTCGTGGCTGGCAGGGTTTGGTGGAGTAACCGGTCAGGTGGCAGCTATCACCGGCTGGGGTTGATTGGCTTGACCGCCCCCAGAAGGGCGGCCTCTTGCTCGATTGCGCGTATCTTGCCCACGCGGCGGACGTGGCGCGCGGCTCCGCTGAACCTGGCGGCAAGGAAGCTCTCGGCGCACGAGACGGCCGTCTCGATGCCAATCACGCGGGCCCCCAACGCGAGCACGTTCATGTCGTCGTGCCTCACGCCCTGACCCGCGGAATAGGTGTCGTGGCAGAGCCCGGCGCGGATTCCGGGAAGCTTGGAGGCGGCAACCGAGGCGCCGACTCCACTGCCGCAGACGAGGATGCCGCGATCCGCTCGACCCTCCAGGATGGCCAGGCCGAGAGCTCGACTGTAGTCAGGGTAGTCGTCCTCGAGATTGCTCCCGTCGCCGCCCAGGTCGATCAGCTCGTGTCCCAGCGGCACGAGGCGCGCCAGCAGCTCGGCTTTCATCTCCGCCCCGGCGTGGTCTGCTGCGAGTGCGATGCGCATCTTGGCTCCTCTTTAGTGGCCGCTCGAACCAGGATCGGTCGCAACTATCCGGCCGCGCAGTCCTTCGCGGACGACCTTTCGGCCGAGTTCTATCACTCGATCCGCGGTGATGCCGAAGCCTTTGAAGATATCCTCCGCGGGAGCGGATGCTCCGAAGCGATCGATGCCGACGATCACACCGTCGTCGCCCGCATACCGCTCCCATCCAAACGGACTCTCGGCCTCGACGGTAAGACGCTTGCGGGATGCTCGCGGCAGGACGGATTCGCGATACGCCTCGTCCTGGGCCTCGAAACGCTCCCAGGACGGGAGGCTGACGACGCGACAGCGAATGCCCTCCGTCTCGAGCGCGGCCGCGGCTGCTACGGCAAGCTGCAGCTCCGAGCCGGTTCCAATAAGGATCAGGTCCGGCGCCGCCGCATCGCCGCTGGCGTGGCGCAGCACGTAGCCGCCCTTTGCCACTCCCCGGCGAGCGTTCTCGGCGGTCCCTTCCAGGACCGGCATCTTCTGGCGGGTCAGAATCAGGGCCGTCGGTCCGTCGCTTGATTCCACGGCGCAGGCCCAGGCCGCGGTTGTTTCGTTGGCGTCGCCGGGTCGAATGACCGTCAGGTTGGGGATGGCGCGTAGGCCGGCCACGTGTTCGATCGGTTCATGGGTGGGTCCGTCCTCACCCAGGCCGATGGAGTCGTGAGTCCAGACATAGACCAGCCGCAGGCGGGACATCGCCGCCAGTCGCACCGCGCCGCGCATATAGTCGCTGAATATCAGGAACGTGGACGCATACGGGATGAAGCCGCCGTACAGGGCGATGCCGCTGACGGCGGCACCCATGGCGTGTTCTCGGACGCCGAAGCGGATGTTGCGCCCGCCCGGGTTGGTGGCCTCGAAGATGCCGGCGCCCTCGATGTCGGTCAGGTTCGATTCGGACAGGTCCGCCGAGCCACCGAAGAGCTCCGGCAGTGGCTTCGCCAGGGCATTGATCGCCTCCTGGCTGGCCTTGCGCGTCGCCAGGCTGTCGCCGACGGCGTAGCTCTTGAGGCTCGCCTCCCAGTCGCCAGGCAGCTTGCAGGCAAGGCGTCGCTCGAGTTCGGCCGCTTCCGCTGGGTACTCGCGGGAGTAGGTGGCCAGCTTCTCGCGCCAATCCGCGACGAGCTTCTCACCCTCGGGGATTGCCTCGCGGAATCGGGCAAGAACCGCGTCCGGTACGAAGAAATGCGCCTCCGGATCCCAGCCGTAGGCAATCTTGGCGCCGCGGACTTCTTCCTCGCCCAGCGGCGAGCCGTGGGCCTTCTGGGAGTCGTGCTTCGTCGGCGCGCCGAATCCGATATGCGTCCGCACGGCGATCAGGCTGGGCCGCTCATCGCCCCGCGCCGCCTCGATCGCGGCTCCGATCGCGGCCATATCGTTGCCGTCCTCAACCCGGGCCGTCTGCCAGCCGTACGAGTCGAAGCGCTCGACTGTTCTGTCGGAGAAGGCCAGGGCTGTGGGTCCGTCGAGCTGGATGTGGTTGTCGTCGTAGAGGTAGACGAGCTTGCCCAGCTTCAGGTGCCCCGCCAGAGACGCGGCCTCGGCCGAGATCCCCTCCTGCAGGTCGCCGTCGGAGCAGATGGCGTACACGAAATGATCGATCAGGTTGTGGCCAGGCCGGTTGAACTCGGCCGCGAGGCGGCGCTGGGCAATCGCCATGCCGACGCCGTTCGCGAATCCCTGACCCAGCGGTCCGGTGGTCGCCTCGACGCCCTTTGTGTGTCCGTGTTCGGGGTGGCCGGGCGTGAGCGAGCCCCACTGGCGGAAGGACTTCAGGTCCTCGAGCGTCAGCCCGTAGCCGGTCAGATATAGCAGCGAGTACAGCAGCATGCTGGCGTGGCCGGCGGAAAGAAGGAATCGATCTCGGTTCGGCCAGCTTGGATCAGCGGGGGCGTGGCGCAGAAATTTCGTCCACAGCGTGTAGGCCATCGGCGCCATGCCCATCGGCGCGCCCGGATGGCCAGAGTTGGCCTTCTGGACGGCGTCCATGGAAAGCGTCCGAATGGTGTTAATCGCGAGTTGGTCGAGGTCTCCGGCGACGTCTGTCAATTCGATCTCCCACTCCTTGCTCGCTGGCAGGCATCCCTGCCGAGCCGCCGTCACCAGCTTCGAAGCTATCGAGCGATGACGCCATTCTACGGCCCAAGGGCGATGCACCGGCGCGTCGAACCGGTCGGACCGGCCAACGAACCCAGATCTGCTGGGCCTGGAGATTGCATTGGGCCAAGGCTTACCGTTCTCCTTCCGGAGCCATCAGTCGCTGCAGGCATTGCGGCTCCGTTTTGGGCTGCTACACTCGCGAACAAGGTGCTGCCCTGGTGCATGAGACCGGGCTGGACCTGCCGGCAGCGGACCCGGCCGAGTGCCCCGCCAACTGGCGCAAGCGAGCGCGAGGAAACTAGATGCGGATCTACGAAGGCAGTCCGCGGCAGAACTACGAGGAAGTCCTGCGATCTATCGGGGCCTTCCTTGATCAGCGTGGAATGCGTGAGGTCCTGGTGGTCGAGGCGCCCGATGGCTTCGTCGTGCAGGGCCTGATCGTTGACACTGCGTCGGCCGGTACGTGGTCGGAGACAATCGGCCACCAGACCAAGGAAACGTTCACCTTCCTCGACGATGACATCGCCCGGTTCCTGGAAGAGGGCCACGCCAGACGCGACAATGCTCAGCGCGCGGTGGCTTGGGGCCAGGCGGGCTACTATGAGCAGGCGTTCCGAGTGATTGGTCGATACGTCGACGAACAGAAGCCGCGCGACATCTTCTTCTTCGAGCAGGAAGGAGCCTTCGTTCTGCGACTCCTCATGGGGACGCAGACTGGCAGTCGGCATTTGATTGCCGAATTCACGCGTGACGAGGTCGAAGCGATGATCGCCCAGGCCCCAGACTTCAGAGGCCAAAAGGCCAAGCCGCAGCCGGGAGCCTAGTGGCGCTGCAGCAGGGCAGGGAGGTAGACGGTGAAGATCGTGAAGGTTCTGGCGACTCTTTTCCTCGTAGTGCTCGCCGCCTTGGTTGTTATTCCTCTGCTCGTACTGGCAGGGCTCTTCATTTGGCTGAAACTGACTGAGGAGGGCGACGAGGAGTCGCTCGAACTCGATCAGGAAGGTATCTAGCCCTCGCCCGCAGGAGCCTCGCCCGCAGGAGCCTCGCCCGCAGGAGCCTCGCCCGCATTCGATCGTGAGGAGGTCGCCCGCAGGAGCGTCGCCTGGGCCAGCTGGCCTGGGCGATTTGCTTTTCCGACCATGAAACGCGAACGCGCCCCTTTCCCGGAACCCAGGTCTGAGCCACTCGCCGTAGGCGCCGAGATCCTGGCTGGGCCGGAGAAGGCCACACCGACAATGGTCGGGCGCGCCATTCCCACGGCCCGCGCGCGCCATCTCGCCGAGATCGCGGTCGTACTCGTGATGTTCACGTGGGGCGCCAACGTGGTCGCGGTCAAGGCCGCCATCGCCGACGTGCCGCCCATCGTCTTCGCCTTTGCCCGGTTCGGGACGGCCTTCCTGGTGATGATGGCGTTTCTGCGCTGGCGTGAGGGTAGCGTCTCGCTTCCCCGGCGGGACGTGGTACCGATCGCCCTGCTCGGCCTGGCCGGGTTTGGTTTGTATCAGGACTTGTGGGCCTCGGCCCTGGGTCAGACGACAGCGTCCAACTCGGCCCTCCTCACGGCCGCCACTCCGATCTCAACGATGCTCATCGCGGCGGCGGTGGGCTCGGACTCGCTTTCGCGAGCGAAGCTCGTCGGCGCCGCAATCTCGCTGTCGGGAGTCGTGGCGGTGGTCGGAGCCACGCATGGGTTTGGCTTCGCAGGTGCGTCCGGGGGCGACCTTATGACTTTCGTGGCTACGGTCTGCTGGGCGTGCTACGTGGCCTTCGGCGCGCCGGTTCTGCGCCGCCACTCTCCGCTGCGTACGGCGACGTGGGCCATCGGCTTCGGTTGTTTGGGGATGCTGCCCCTGGCGCTGATGGAGTTTCCGCAGTTCGACCCGTCGCACGTCGGCCTCGGTACTCTGGGCCTTCTTGCCTACTGCGCCCTGCTGCCGGCGGCGGCGGCGAACGTCGTCATCTTTGCCGCCATCAAGGTCCTCGGTCCGACGCGGGTGATGCTCTTCCAGTTCCTGGTGCCGGCCTTCGCGGTAGTACTGGCCGCGGCCTTCCTGGGCGAGGCGATCGTCGTCGGTCAGATCCTGGGCGGCGTGATAATCGTGGCCGGCATCCTGGCTTCTCGCATGGGCTCGAGCCAAGGTCGGCGGATCTGAGCGCCGTCCTCGCCCCTCGATGCCTTGACACCTGTGGGTGGGCGTCCTAACATCAACAAGCCTTTATATAAAGGCCCATTGTTGTGGCACCAGGACGGGTTTGCGCCCGCAGCTTCGCAAAGAGGAGCAGGAACACCGTGAGCGAGAAGATCAGCAGCGACGCCGCGAACGCGAGCCACGCGAGTGTGGCTTTGGCGCCGGCAACCGGAACCGCGGCCACCCCATCGCGGGGCAAGAAGATCCGCGTCGCGATCGTCGGCGTCGGCAACTGCGCCAGCAGCCTCGTCCAGGGCCGCTACTACTATGAGAACGCGGCAGAGGATGACTTCGTCCCGGGCCTGATGCACGTCAACCTGGGCGGCTACCACGTTCGCGACATCGAGTTCGTGGCCGCCTTTGACATCGACAAGAACAAGGTCGGCAAGGACCTGTCCGAGGCGATCTACACCAAGCCGAACAACACCATCGTCTTCCACAAGGTGCAGAACCTCGGCGTCAAGGTCGAGCGGGGAATGACCCACGACGGTCTGGGCAAGTACCTGTCCCAGATCATCGAGAAGGCGCCCGGACCCACCGCCGATGTCGTCGGTATCCTCAAGGAGCGCAAGGTCGACGTCGTCGTCAGCTACCTGCCTGTCGGCTCAGAGGAAGCGACCAAGTGGTACGTGGAGCAGGCGCTCCAGGCCGGCGTCGCCTTCGTCAACTGCATCCCGGTCTTCATCGGTCGGGAACCGTACTGGCAGCGCCGCTTCGCCGAGAAGGGCCTGCCGATCATCGGTGACGACATCAAGAGCCAGGTCGGCGCGACCATCAGCCACCGCGTCCTGACCCGCCTGTTCATGGATCGCGGCGTTCGAGTCGACCGCACCTACCAGCTCAACTTCGGCGGCAACACCGACTTCCTCAACATGCTGGAGCGTGAGCGCCTCGAGTCCAAGAAGATCTCCAAGACCAACGCTGTCACCTCGATGCTCGACTACGACATCGATCCGGACAACATCCACGTCGGCCCGTCGGACCACGTGCCGTGGCTGCTCGACCGCAAGTACTGCTACATCGTCATGGAGGGCACGACGTTCGGCGACGTGCCGCTCAAGTGCGAGATGAAGCTCGAAGTCTGGGACAGCCCCAACAGCGCCGGCGTGGTCATCGACGCGATCCGCTGCCTGCGGCTGGGCCTCGACCGGGGCCTGAAGGGGACCCTGGTGGCCCCGTCCAGCTACTTCATGAAGAGCCCGCCAATGCAGATCCACGACGATATCGCCTTCAACCGCGTTGAGGCCTTCATCCGCGGCGAGGACAACGAAACGCTCGTAGGTACCGAGACTCTGCCCAAGAAGTTCACTCGCAAGGCCCCGCTCCGCGGTGGCAAGGCAGCCGCGGCCGTCGAGGTCTAGCTCTCAAAGAACCGCCACAGTCGGTTTCCCGGGCGCCACGCGGCGACCCGGGAGCCGGCTGGGGATCAACGCCTATGCAACCAGGCCCGTCGGGCCTGGTTGTTTATTTGCCGGGCCGAGCTCCTGGCCCTCCGCGCCGCACGAGCGGGCGCGAGTCGCGGTGCTCAGCCACTCGCGGCGCGGTCACCTAATCCCGCCGGCCCGTGACCCGGGGCATCTAGTCAGACTTGCCCCACATGAGAGTTGGAGCAGACAAGAGGGCCAGTGGTCCAGCGCGAACGCTCCTAGCGGCCCCGGACCGGTCAAGGGCCGCTCATTAAGCCTGCGCCCGAGCGTGGCTGCTGCTCCGTGGCGGTCAGGCCCCGCTTCACCGCCCGCTGCAGGGCCGCGATCGGATGGCCAACTTTCACTCCGGGCAAGTTGGACCAGAACGCAATGCCGGACTCAGGCCCCCGCTCTGGGTGGAGGAGGAGCGGCGCAAGGGATTGTCGCAGGAGGAGCTGGCGGAAATGGCGCCGGGTCTATCTCCGCCTCAGCCGAGATGTACAGCCGTAGCAGCAGAGATCAGCGAGCGGCAGGGGCCGCGGCCGTCTCCCGGATCCGGGTTAGCAGCGACTGCCAGGCGGCCACAAAGGACGTCACGCCCTGCACCTGGAGGAGGCGGCCGAGGTTGTCGACATCCACGCCCTCCGCTCCGAATCGCGCGATCAGATCTTCGTTAATGCTGTTGGCCCCGGCCGCGAGTGTCCCGGCGAGCATTTTGGGTCGAGCCGTGACTGCCGTCGCGACCGTCCCGTGATCGGCAAAGGCAAGCAGCGTCTCCTCGGGCATCGTGTCGACCGTGAGCGGAGCCGCCAGCGCCTCGACGTATAGGATGTCGGATGCCGTCTTGTCCTTGGGTGCCGGTGCTCGCCCATAGGAGCCGTTGCGGTCGGGCGCCTTCGTTCAGCAGCCGCTGCCAGCGGTCGCTCTCGAGGAGCGCTCGGTAGGCGCTGTATGTCCGGTGAGACATCGCGATGCCCAGCTTGAGGTGGAGATCGGCCGGTAGTTCGCCCGCGACAGGCCCATCCCAGCGGCTCACGAACACGGACGCGACCGAAGGAACGTACGGGTCCAACCCGGCCTCGACGCGGCGCTCGATGGCTTTGGTGTACGCCTCGGCGGCCGCCAGGTACTGGTCCGCGGAGAAGAGAAGCGTTACGTTCACCGGGACGCCGGCGAAGATCGATTCCTCGATCGCCTTGAGTCCTGCCGTAGTGCCGGGGATCTTGATGAAGAGGTTCGGCCGGCCGGCCAGGGCATGCAGTCGGGCCGCCTCGCTCGTCGTCGTCGCGGCATCGTTGGCCAGGAGCGGCGAGACCTCGAGCGAGACGAACCCGTCGACGCCGTTCGTGCGCCGGTAAACTGGCAGGAACATGTCGGCCGCGCGGCGCAGATCGTCTATGGCAAGCTCGAAGAAGATGCTCTCGGTATCGGCACCACTCGCCGCCAGCCGTCGAATCTGCTCGTCGTAGGCGTTGGAGCCGCCGATTGCCTTGTCGTAGATGGACGGGTTGGACGTCAGGCCGGTCACGGACAACTCCGTGATGTACCGCTCCAGTTTCCCGCTGTCCAGCAGGTCCCGGGTGATGTTGTCGAGCCAGACGCTCTGCCCGATCCAGGCGAGCTTCGCGATCCGATTCATGTTGCCTCCAGTTATCGGCTCTCGTTCAGCCGTTGAGTATGTCGCCGCGGAATGCGTAGGCGTCCTGGAGCCTGCGGCGGAGCGCGTTCAGGAACCGGGCCGCAAGCTCGCCATCGACGAGCCGGTGGTCAGCGGTCAGGGTCAACTTCATCACCTGCCGTATTCCGATGCCATCACCGACCGCGATCGGCGTGGGGACGATGCTCGACACCGCGAGTATCGTCGATTCGCCGGGATTGATGATGGCGCTGAACTCGTCGACCCCAAACATCCCGAGGCTCGAGATAGTGAAGGTGCCGCCCCTCATGTCGTCGGGCGTTAGCGTGCCCTTTCGCGCCGACTCCGCCAGCGCCGCGGCTCGCGTGTGCAGTTCGCCGAGCGAAAGGCGATCGGCGTCCCGAATGACCGGCACGACGAGGCCGTCGGGCAGCACGAACTCCGCCCAGGCCGACCGTGCTGCCTCTCTCCACGCTCACTTGCCGGGACAGTTTGCGGTGAAGCCCGCTCGTCATTAGTATTGGAAAAACCCCGGAGGAGAAACGCGCGATGGCGAAGTATGTCTTTGTGACCGGAGGCGTCACCTCCTCCCTCGGCAAGGGCATCACCGCCGCCAGCGTCGGCCGACTCCTCAAGGCTCGCGGGCTGGCCGTGTCCGTCCTAAAGCTGGACCCGTACATCAACGTCGATCCGGGCACCATGTCGCCGTACCAGCACGGCGAAGTCTTCGTCACTGATGACGGCGCCGAGACGGACCTGGATCTTGGCCACTACGAGCGCTTCATCGACGAGAATCTCTCCCAGCTCTCCAATGTCACGACCGGCCGCATCTACCAGGCCGTCATCGGCAAGGAGCGCCGCGGCGACTACCTCGGTGGCACGGTCCAGGTCATCCCGCACATCACCAACGAGATCAAGGAGCGCATCCAGCAGCTGGCCCGAGATGGCCGCGCGGACGTCATCATCGTCGAGGTCGGCGGGACCGTCGGCGACATCGAGTCGCTGCCGTTCCTCGAGGCGATACGCCAGATGCGCAAGGACGTCGGCCGCGACAACGTGATGTACATCCACGTGACGCTGCTGCCCGCACTCGCCGCCACGGGCGAGCTGAAGACGAAACCCACTCAGCACTCCGTCAAGGAGTTGCGCGCCATCGGCATCCAGCCGGACGTGATCGTGCTGCGGTCCGATCATCCGGTTAGCCAGGAGATCCGCGACAAGATCTCCCTCTTCACAGACGTCGCCAGTGAAGCCGTTATCCCTGCCGAAACAGCGTCCACGATCTATGAAGTGCCGCTCCTTTTCGAGGAGTCAGGCCTCGGTTCGCTCCTGGTTCGAGAGCTGGGTCTGGAGAGCACAGCCGGGCTGCCCGATCTCGAGTCCTGGCGCGAGCTGGTCGGTCGGATTAAGCGCCCCAAGCCGATCATCGAGGTCGCCCTGGTCGGCAAGTACATCGAGCTTCCGGACGCCTACCTATCGGTCGTCGAATCCCTCAAGCATGCCGGCTGGGCGCACGAGGTGGACGTCAAGATTCGCTGGGTAGACTCTGAGGGTCTGACGAAGGAGAACCTGGCCGAGCGGCTCGCCGGTTTGCGCGGCGTTGTGGTTCCCGGTGGTTTCGGCCATCGCGGCATCGAGGGCAAGATCCTCGCCGCCAGGTACGCCCGCGAGAGCAGGCTGCCGTTCTTGGGGCTGTGTCTGGGACTGCAGTGCGCCGTCATCGAATTTGCGCGCGATGTCTTGGGCACCGAAGACGCCAACTCGACCGAATTCGACATGTTCACGGAACACCCGGTCATCGACTTCATGCCGGACCAGCGGACGATGCAGGACAAGGGCGGCACCATGCGCCTGGGCCTATACCCCGCCCGGCTGACCCCCGGCTCCAAGGCCGCCATGGTCTATGGCTCGGAGCTTATTTACGAGCGCCACCGCCATCGCTTCGAGGTCAACAACACCTACCGTCCGCTCCTCGAGGCTGCCGGTATGGTGCTCTCCGGCCAATCACCGGACGGGCGCCTCGTCGAGATCATCGAGCTGAAGGACCACCCCTGGTTCGTCGCCAGTCAGTTCCACCCTGAGTTCAAGAGCCGCCCCGAGCGGCCGCACCCGCTCTTCGATGGGTTCATTGGCACGGCTGTGGCCCTGTCCGAGGGCCGCGCGCCGGAATATCGAGCGCAGGCTCCCGAGATCCGCCCGAGCGCCGCTCTGCTGGGCACAGGGCAAGGCGAGTAGTCGCGCCCCTGTCGCCGACCTCGATGGCATCTCCTGGCTCGTCCCGAACTGGGGCTCCACGCACTCAAGGTCGATTGGACGCCGTTTCGCCCGAACTGCTCATCCTGATCGGATCCCTGTCGGTTCAATTCGGCGGTGGGCTCGCGACGGTCCTCGTCCGGGACTATGGGCCGCTGCCGGCCGTCTCGATGCGGATCGTCTTCGGCGCCCTCTTGCTGTTGTTGCTTCGGCCCGTGCGCATCCGCGGCGTCTCGCGGGCGGCCCTGGTAAGTTGCTTGGGCCTCGGGCTCGTCCTGGCGGCCATGAACACGCTCTTCTTCGTGTCCCTATCGAAAATCCCGATCGGCGTGGCGGTCACGATCGAGTTCTGGGGCCCGCTCGCCGTGGCCGTGCTGGGCTCACGGCGCGCCCTCGACCTGGTCTGGGTGGCGATGGCCGGGGCCGGAATATTCGTTTTGGCCGGTGGCCGGCTCGGGGCCGACGACGCCCTCGGCGTAGCTGCCGCGGCCGCATCTGGGTTGTGTTGGGCCATTTACATCGGCGTTGCCGGAAGAGTGGCTCGTTATTGGCCGGATGGCCGAGGGCTGACGCTAGCTATGGTCGTGGCGGCAGCAGCGATAGTTCCGCTGACGCTCTCCCTATCCGATGTGCGTCCGCTGCTAGTCGTGCCCCTGGCACTGGCCGGGGGCGTGGTGCTCGGCCTCTTCAACAGCGCAATTCCTTACACAACCGAACTTGCTGCGCTGCGGCGCATGTCGGCCTCGACCTTTGGCGTCCTGATGAGTCTGGAGCCGGCCATCGCCGCCGGCGTGGGTTTCGTCCTGCTCGGCCAGGTGCTGGGCGCAATGGATATAGCGGCCATCGCGGGCGTGGCGTTAGCGAGCGTCGGCGCGAGCCTCTCGGCCCGAAGATGGCCGGTGACTTTGGGTGAGTTGGAGGGCTCTTAGCGTCGGCGACGGGCGTTGGGCGGTAACCTGTCGGCCGCTGCCCTGCGACTGCCGCCTGTATCGGTCACGTCCACCGGCACCACACTCATGAGCGAGATTGACGCGGCCCTCGGGTCCGGGTATTCTCCGATGCACCCCGACCATGCACACTCGCTGCGGACTGATTCGCGCGATCTCGCTGCACGGCACTTTCCCCACGAGAGCCCTGCCCAACAAATGCCTGCCAACGGTTTCGACCAGCGTTCCCGCAACCGCCGCCCCCGCCGACGTCCTGCCGGCCGTACGCCCATTGCGGAGTTCGACGAGTTCTCGGATGGCGACTCTCGCGACCTAGACATCAACGAACTGCTGGGCATGAACGCCAACGATCTCCAGGCCGTGGGACATGACCTCGAAATGGACGAGGATGCGGTGGGCGCGGAAGAGATGGTTGATCGCATCCTGGCCCGCCAGAGCGAGCTGGCCGGCCACGGCTACGCGACGGGCATCCTCGATATCGTCGACGAGGGCTTCGGCTTCATGCGCCGCCACGGGCTGATGCCCACGCCGGACGACGTATATGTCTCGTCCACGCAGATCCGCCGTTTCGGGCTGCGCATCGGCGACCGCATCAGCGGCTCCGTCCGCGCTCCACGCGAGGGCGAGAAGTACTGGGGCATGATCCGGGTCGACCGGGTCAACGGCCTAGACCCAGAGACGGCCAAGCTGCGCCCGGTGTTCGGCGACCTGACACCGGTCCACCCGGACGTTCTGATCAACCTCGAGACGGACGCCAAGAACCTCAGCCAGCGGCTCATCAACCTGGTCAATCCGATCGGCAAGGGTCAGCGCGCTCTCATCGTCAGCCCGCCTAAAGCCGGCAAGACGATGCTGCTGAAGCAGATTGCCAACGGCATCAGTACAAACTACCCGGAGATCCTGCTCATGGTCGCCCTCATCGGCGAGCGGCCTGAGGAAGTCACCGACATGCGGCGTTCGGTCAAGGGCGAGGTCATCAGCTCCACCTTCGACGAGCCGACTGAGAACCACACCCACGTCGCCGAGATGGCCCTCGAGATCGCTAAACGACAGGTCGAGACCGGCCGCGATGTCGTAATCCTGCTGGACTCGATCACGCGACTGGCCCGCGCCTACAACCTGGCCCTGCCGCCATCGGGCCGGACGCTCTCAGGTGGCCTCGATCCGATTGCGCTGTACCCGCCCAAACGCTTCTTCGGCGCCGCCCGAAACATCGAATTCGGTGGCTCGCTGACAATCATCGGCACCTGCCTGGTGGACACGGGCTCGCGCATGGACGACGTCATCTACGAGGAGTTCAAGGGGACCGGCAACAGCGAACTCATCCTGGACCGCAAGCTGGCCGAGAAGCGCATCTTCCCAGCCATCGACGTTCAGCGCTCCGGCACCCGCCGCGAGGAACTGCTCCTCGAGGAGCCGGTCCTCAAGATGGTCTGGACGATGCGCCGGATGCTCTCCGCGGTCGGCACCAACGAAGGCATCGAGCTGCTGCTCAACCGGCTCTCCAAGACGGATAGCAACGTCCAGTTCCTCGCGACGCTGACCAAGAGCCTCGATGCCTGAGAGGGCGGGCAGCGCCCCACCCGACCGAGCCGCCCCAATCCTGCCCGAATAGAGGGCAGCCGAGTCCGCTGCGATTTGCGCAGCTGCACCTCCGTCTGTTACGCTTAGGATGAATAGACCTCCGGCCGGTCCTGCGCTCTATCGTGTCGGCTGAGGGCGAAGCTAATACCGAGACCCTCGGGCGGCTCCCACCACGTCCCGTCAACTGCCGCCCATCGCTGGAGGATCCGTATTGCATAGTGCGGCCGTGGTGGCCCGTGAAGCTCTCGCCCGTTTGGGTGTCAATCATCGGACCGCGGCCCTCGCCGTGGCGCTCCTCTCGCCGCTGCGCTCGATCGTGGCGCCGTTCTTCGGCTCAGCCACCGAGCTGCTCGGAGGCGATCCGGGCAGGCTCCATCCGCTGGCGCAGAGCCGCAAGCTCGTCGAGGTCGGGGCGGACGGCATAAGCCACGCCGCTCACCTACATCCGCCCCGGATCGTCGCCGCCGTTCACTCGCGCCTGGCCCATCCCGATCGTCCCGAGCGCCTGGTTCCCATCGGCGTGTGCGCCCTCCTCGTCGTCGCCGCGGCCCTGAGCTCGCTACCACCGGTTGGCACGGTCTCCGGCGGCGCCGCTCCCACGTACGGCCCGAGGGTCGGCATGGCCGGGCTCGAGGGTGCTGGTTCGAGCATCTCGGACGTGACCGGCCCGGCCGCCCCCAGCCTTGCCAGCGGCGGCCTCGACTACTACCCCGGCGACGTCACCATCCCCAACACGCTCGCCGGTCCCGAGGTCGGCACGGTCTCCGGCGGCGCCGCTCCCACGTACGGCCCGCGGGTCGGCATCGCCGGTCCCGAGGGTGCTAGTTCGAGCATCTCGGACGTGACCGGCCCGGCCGCCCCCAGCCTTGCCAGCGGCGCGGCTCCCACGTACGGCCCGCGGGTCGTCATCGCCGGTCCCGAGGGTGCTGGTTCGAGCATCTCGGACGTGACCGGCCCGGCCGCCCCCAGCCTTGCCAGCGGCGGCCTCGACTACTACGCCCGCGACGTCACCATCCCCAACACGCTCGCCGGTCCCGAAGTCGGCACGGGCGGCCAGGGCGTGCTCAGTACCTACGTGGTCTCGTCCGGCGACACCTTGGGGACCATCGCCGCCCGCTTCGACATCAGCCTGACGACCCTCTACTGGGCCAACAAGACCGCGCTCCCCGATGTTGCTTCGATCCACGTGGGCCAGCGCTTGATCATCCCGCGGGTCGATGGCCTGGTGGTGGTCGTCGCCGCCGCCGACACGATCGACTCGCTGGCGGCGAAGTACAAGGTGGCACCCCAGGATCTCATGGACGCTAACAGCCTCGCGGGACCGAACATCGTGACCGGGCAGACGCTGTTCATCCCCGGCGCGAACGGGGGCCCGATACCAACTCCCACTCCTGCTCCCACTGCAAAACCGAAGCCCGCCAGCGCTATAGTCTCCAGCGGCGGCGGTGGGAGCTCCTATACGGGTGGTCAGCTGCTCTGGCCGGTCCGGGGAACGATCAGCCAGTACTTCCACGCCGGTCACCCGGCCCTCGATATTGCGGCCCACTCGGGCACTCCGGTGGTCGCCGCCGCTGGCGGGACCGTCATCTACGCCGGGTGGAAGACCACCGGCGGCGGCATCGGCGGCGGCATAGTGGTCTGGATCTCACACGGCGGTGGGCTCTACACGACCTACAACCACTTGTCCTCGGAGATCGTGGGAGTAGGTCAGCGTGTCAGCGCGGGCCAGCGAATAGGGTCCGTCGGCATGACCGGAGCAGCAACCGGGCCCCACCTGCATTTCGAAGTCTGGGCCTCGCTTCCGTGGGGCGACTGGACGACGAGGGGCGCGCGTAATCCGATGCTCTACCTGGGTCGCTGACGACACCCTCTCCGGACATCGGCGCCCAGCCCCGGGTCTTGCGCCACGTTTCCCGGCGCCTTCCGGGCCCGCGTTGCGCTGGGTCGCCGCCGTGAAGCGGCCCCGAACCAGTCCCATGCGAGAATGAAGACATGTTCCTCGACCGAGTAAAGATCTTCCTTAACGCCGGTAACGGTGGCGACGGTGCGGCCACATTCCGGCGCGAAGCCCACGTGCCCCGCGGCGGCCCAGACGGCGGCGACGGCGGCCGCGGCGGTTCTATCTACCTTACCGTCGATCCTGGTGAGACCAGCCTGCGGGACTACCGCCAGGCCCACCACTTTAAGGGCACGCCGGGCGGTCGCGGCTATGGCCAGCGCATGCACGGCAAGGCCGGCCACGACCTGACCCTCAAGGTGCCGCCCGGCACGGGCATCTTCCTCGAAGAGACCGGCGAGCTACTCGGCGATCTCGTGGCCGCGGACCAGACCCTGATGGTTGCCCGAGGCGGACGGGGCGGCCTCGGCAACGTCCATTTCGCCACCTCCACGCACCAGGCACCGCGCCACGCCCAGCGAGGCGAACCCGGCGAGGAGCGCTGGGTCTGGCTGGAGCTCCGGCTGATCGCCGATGTCGGGCTCGTCGGGTTGCCCAACGCGGGCAAGTCCACTCTACTTGCGGCGCTCACCGCGGCCCGGCCAAAGATCGCGGACTATCCCTTCACCACACTGGAACCGAACCTTGGCGTGCTCGACCTGGGCGACCAGGACGAGCGCCGACCGACCATCGCGGATGTGCCAGGTTTGATCGAGGGGGCTAGTTCCGGCGCCGGGCTCGGCCACGCCTTCCTGCGTCACGTGGAACGCACCCGCATCCTGGTCCACGTCGTGGACGGCTCGGACCGCGATCCGGAGTGGGGCTACAACGTCATTCGCGATGAGCTGGACGCCCACGATCCGGCCCTGCTGGCCAAGCCCATGCTCGTGGCCTACAACAAGATGGACCAGGCCGCGGCCGCCGACGCGTGGCCCGCCTTCGAGAAGGCGCGCCGAGCCCAGGGCGTGGCGGTCGTGGCGATCTCCGCGTCCGCCGGCGAGGGCCTGGCCGAACTGCGGGTACGGCTGGCCGCCATGCTGCCCGATGCCGACGAGCTGGCTGAACCAGTGGCGACGGCCGGGGTTGTCGTGCATCACATCGAGTCGGCAAGCGAGGGCTTCCGAGTCGATCGCGACAACGCCGTGTTCGTGGTTCACGGCAAGAAGATCGAGCTCCTGGCCGCCCAGACCAACTTCGAAACGGAAGAGTCGGCCGAGCGCTTCCAGCGCGACCTGCTCCGACTGGGCATAGACGAAGAGCTGCGTCGCATTGGCATCTTGCCGGGCGATACGGTCCGCATCGGTAGCAGCGAACTCGAATGGGAGCCCGACGACTGGGATCAACGGTGACGATGACTGACCGAGATCAGACGACCGGCCGGACCGAGGCATCTCCGGGCGGAAGCGCCGGCGGAGCTGCCTGGGTTGAGCCCGCCGACAGGCGCATCGGGATCCTGGGCGGAACCTTCGATCCCGTCCACTACGGCCACCTCGTGATCGCTGAGCAGGTCCGCGAGGCGCTGGAACTGGACCGCGTTCTGTTCGTGCCCGCCGCCATGCCGCCCCACAAGCTGGACGAGCCCGTGACCCCGGCGGCGGATCGCGTGGCCATGGTGGAGCTGGCCATCGCGGGCAATCCGGCCTTCGCGGTTTCCCGCGTCGAGCTTGAGCGGGACGGTCCCTCGTACACCTCCGACACTCTGGCCGAGTTGTCCGACGAGGCGGCTCACCAGGGAGTGGCCCGGGACTTCTACTTCATCCTGTCGACCGAGGCCCTGGCCGGTTTGCGCGGCTGGCACGAGCCGGAGCGTCTGCTGGCGCTGGCGCATCTCGTCGTCGTGCCGCGACCGGGCGCGCCGCTTCCCGATGCCACGTGGTTGGCCGCGAACCTGCCAGGCGGAGCCGCCTCAACTGAACGCGTTGTTTGCGTAGACACGCTGCCCCTGGCCCATTCCGCCTCGGACGTTCGCGCCCGCGCCGCTGCAGGCCACTCCATCCGCTACCTGGTCCCACCTGCCGTGGAGTCGTACATTCGCGACCACCGGCTGTATCTTTCGAACAACAACCTGAGGATCGCTTGACGTGACCGACACACAGCCCGAATCGGAAGCCCAGCCCGTGGCCGAAGCCGCGGCCGCCGAAGCCGCGCCCGCCGCCGCCGCGCCCGCGGCCAAGGTCGCGCCCGCGGCCGAAGTCCTGCCCAGCCTGGACGGCTTGCCGCGACGCCGCAAGCCCGCGATAGCCAAGCCCGCCGTTCGCAAGGCTACGGCCGACGAACGCGAAGAGGCTCTTGCCGACGCGCTCGAGGCCGAGATCGAGGCAGAAGAGGCCGCAGCCGCTGCCGCCGCTGAGCCGGAGCTGCCAGAATCGCTGCGCGAGCGGGGTGCACGTCTCAGCGCCCTCGAGATCGCCCGCAAGATCGTCGATGCGGCCGAGAACAAGAAGGCCGCCGACATCATTCTGCTCGACGTCACTCAGCTGACATCGATGACCGACTACTTCGTGATTTGCTCGGGCGGGTCGGAGCGCCAATTGGGCGCCATCGCCGACGGCATCGCCGACGAGCTGCGAGGTGAAGGCATACGGCCGATTGGGCGCGAGGGCGGGTCCAACTCGCACTGGACGCTGCTCGACTTCGGCATGGTCATCGTCCACATCTTCGCCGTACCCGAGCGCGACTACTATCAGCTTGAGAAGCACTGGGCCAATGCCAAGACGGTGCTGCAGGTTCAGTAGGCGGCCGCTCCGTCCGGCGGCCGGCACCGGCCGGCACCGGCCGGATGGCGCATCCAACGAGCCGAACGACTCGAGAACCAGCGGCGATACGCTCGAATCCGTACACTGCATGGACGGCGACTGAACGCACAGCTGTCGAGCTTCTGGAGACTCAGCCACGACTACTGTCTACGCCTCCGAACGCAAACCGCACCGCGCGCCCACTCTCGTTGACTTCGTCAACATCCGGTGGGTTGACGAGTGGTGCAAGCGCTGCAACATCTGCGTCGAGATCTGCCCCAAAAACAGCCTCGTTCTGACGCATGACGCGATCATCGAGGCCACGGACTGCATTCGCTGTGGTCTGTGCGAGCGCTACTGTCCGGACCTCGCCATTGAGGTCCTGCCGAAGCGCGATGCAGCGGGCCTGTTGCCGCCTATGGTGGCCGCAGAGGCTGCCGCCGGCCCCAACGGCCGCGCGCACACTCCCGACGCTGCACTCGGTCCGGCCGTCGCCGGTACCGATCCCCATCGCGGCATGACGGACACGGAGAGCGCTCCAGCCGTTGACCGCGACAACCAGACCTGATACAGGACTCACTGATGACCAAGCGACTCGTCCAGGGAAACGAGGCCGTCCTGCTCGGCGCCATCAAGGCCGGCGCGAGCTACTTCTGCGGCTATCCCATCAGCCCCTCCTCCGAGATCCTGGCGCAGGCGTCCCGTTACGCTGCGAATCACCCTGAGTTCCGCTTCCTCCAGGCCGAGGACGAGATCGCCAGCGCCAATGCCATTCTGGGAGCGAGCCTGGCGGGCGCCAAGTCGTTCACGGCAACCTCCGGGCCGGGCTTCAGCCTGATGCAGGAGGCGATCGGCTACGGCCACAAGATCGGCATCCCGGCGGTCATCGTGAACGTCATGCGCGTCGGACCCGCCACCGGAATGCCCACGATGCCCGGCCAGGGCGATCTCAATCAGACTCGCTATGGCTCCACCGGCGACTACACCAGCATCGTCTTTTACCCGTCCACCGTGGCGGAATGCCACGAGTACACGATCCACGCCTTCAACGCCGCCGAGGAGAGCCAGAGTCCGGTCATCATTTTGTCGGACGCCTATCTGGGGCACCTCAATGAGGTCGTGGACCTCGACGAGATCAACGTGCCGGTCGTGCCGCGAACCATGGAGCCACTGGCCTCGGGCAGCACGCGCCTCTTTTCCGGCGTGGCCACGTACCCGGACGGCGAGCCCGCTACGGCCGATTCCGACGAGTTCATCCGCCAGTACATCGAGAGTCGCGACTGCCGCCAGGAGGTGGCCGAGAAGTACGCGTTCCATGAGTACGGCTGGAACAAGGACGCGGACACGCTCGTGGTTGTGTACGGTATAACCCGCCGCATCGCCCAGCCGCTCTCGCCCCATTTCGCGCTCTTCCGGCCTATCCGCATCTGGCCCACGCTGGACAAGGAGCTGGCTGAGGTCGCGGAGCGCTACAAGAAGATCATCGTCATCGAAGGCAGCGACGGCCAGTACGCGAACGTCATCGAGCGAATGCTCCTCCGCCGCGTCGAGCGCGTGCCGCTCCTCGGAGGCCGAATGAGTCTCGAGGCCATCTACGAAGGCCTCGATCGGATCGGCCTGCTGCCCAAGGAACTGGCCGCAGCCGGAGGGCCCGGCTCCAAGGCCGGCTCGTCCGGATCCAAGGCCGGCTCTCCGGCTCGTGTCGGCTGACTCAGGCGTTCTAGAGGTTCATCCGCAATGGCTGTCAAGGACAAGCTCAAGACCGATCTCTTCCCGACGATCTGGTGCCCCGGCTGCGGTATCGGCCTGATCATGCAGCAGCTGGCCAGCGTCATGGACGAGCTTGACCTCAACAAGATGAACACCGTCCTCGTGACCGGCATCGGCTGCACCGGCCGCATGGGTGCCTACATGAACTTCGAGTCCGTGTACACGCTCCATGGCCGGACGCTGCCGATTGCCGAGGCGATCAAGACCGTTCGGCCGGAGTTGAACGTGATCGTCGTCGCGGGCGACGGAGACACGGCATCGATCGGCGGCAACCACCTGCTGCACTCGATCCGCCGCAACCCGAACATCACGGTCCTGTGCAACAACAACGAGATCTACGGCCTCACCGGCGGCCAGACCGGGCCGACCACGCCCCAGGGAACTACCACGATCTCGTCGCCGGCGGGCGCGGCCCATTCGCCGATCAACCTGCAGGGCCTCGTCAACACGAACCCGGATGCCTACTACGCCAAGACCACGGTCTACCACCAGGGTGCGATGCGTAAGGCGATCAAGGAAGCCATTGCGTGGCCGGGCTTCGCCTTCGTAGACGTGGCCAGCCAGTGCATCGAGAACAACGGCCGGCGCATCGGCTATTCGAGCGCCTACGAGATGCTCGAAGGCTACAAGGCCAACTACAAGCCGGCTCCCAAGGGCGCCACTCGGCTGGAGAAGAACCAGATCGGCATCATCAAGAAAGAAGCGGAGCCGGCCGTTGGGCCGGCCGGTTCAAGCCAGAACAACGGGGATGGCCAACACTAAGGCCGGCCATCGGAGTTCGGCACCTTCGGCGCCGAACTCCCCCACGTAGGAGAACCGGATGTCGGGTAAGTCAATCGTTATCGATGGTGTCGGCGGTCAGGGCGTGCGCGTTATCGGCAGCACCATGGCCAGCTTGCTGACCGTTATGGGCTACGAGGTGACACTGCTATTCGATTACGACTCGTCGGTCCGTGGCGGCATGAGCGAGGCCTTCCTCAAGTACGACCGCGAGCCGATCTCCAACTTCGTGATCGAATGCGCCGACGTCGTCCTGCGTCTGGCCAACCGTGGCCCAGTTCACCTCAGTTCCGACTACGTTATCGCCGACATCGGCTTGACCAAGCCGGGCGAAACGGGCGAGGAAATCCCCTTCCTGGAGTTGGGCGTCGACAAGTTCGGACGTGACCTCTTCGGCAACATGATCGCCCTGGGCCGGCTTCTCCGCGTCTGCGACGTGGACTTCACCGATGAGCACCTGCGCACGGCCTTGCCGAGCAAGTACGCCGATGAGAACATCGCCGCGATCAAGTACGGTTACGCCATGGACCAAGATTCCATTAAGGCCATCGTTCCGGCGCAGGCCGCCAGCAACTTTGCCGAGCGGTATGCCGCACAGGTGCTGTCCGGCGTGGCCCCGAGCGAGGCCGTCGAACTGGCCTCGACACTGGGCTGATGGCGGCATGAGCCCCAGACGACGCGGCCGTGGGCGCGGCAATAGCGGCGTAACTCGTGGCCCTGTGGCGGCAGCCGACGCGGCCGCCGCGCCGAGCGCAAGCGCCAGCGCAGCCGACGTGAGTCCGCTCGCCCAGGACGCTGGTGCGGCCGTGGACCGGTCCACACCTGCAGTTTCAACCACGAGTGAGATGCGCCGCACCGGAAGCGGCACCTCTCCGACTGGCGGCCCCGGGTCCGGTCCGGGTCGCAGCGGCAACGTCTCGCGTGGTGTCCACTCCCGACGGCCGCCCCGGGCCAACACGACGAGCAACATCGCACCGCGCCCCATCGCCGCGAGCCCGGTCGCGCCGAGCGACGTCGCAACGACCCCACAGCAGGACGCCGGCGTTCCGGACCAGGTCCTCGGCCAGAGGTTGTCGTCCTGCACGCTGGCCCAGATGCGCCGCTTCATCAAGAGCCGCCCCTACGTGCCCGTCCACGAGCTGCGCCGTCGCTTCCTGATCGATGGCCTTGAGGACGAGGTCAGCCCCGTCGCGACCGGCCAGCGCACGCTATACGTCGGCCTACCGCCCCGAGAAGCGCAGTTCCTGGGCGATCTCGTCAGAAGCGGCGAAGTCGGCTGCGAAATGCTGCTCGATCCCACCAGCCCCGGGGTCGTCGGCGTCTACCCGATGAGGCCCGTCGCGCGACAGTAGCGTTGGACTGGCGGCGCTAAACTCCTCGCCTTCGAAGGACCTAAAGTCGACTGCCCTAACCGCCCCCATTCTGCGGCCGCTTCGCTGGCGGCGGGCCCAGGAAGAGGCGCTCGAGCGTCTCGGCATACCATTGCTCGAAGCTGGCGCCGCTCCAGCCGCGATCGACTGTGAGGAGCCTGTATACCTCCGGACTGCCGATCGCGAATAGGATCTCGGCCGCCGTTTCAAGGTCCATTCCAGCTCGCAGATCCGCCCCGCCCAACGCCATCTGCAGCAGCATTCGTTGACCCTCGAAGCGCTGAGCCTTGCCGCGCTCCCACAGCGTCGCCATCTCGGGGTCGGCGATCGCAGCGCCACGCACAACCTCGTCCGTCGCCGCCCGGCGTTCGAGAATGGATCGCCCATTGCCGGCCAGAATCTGGAGCCGGCGCCGAGGGTCAGGTTCCTCGCGCATCTCCTGCACCCACGCCTGCTCAAGGATCGGCGGTGCGCTTTCGCCGCCCGAGATCGAGACGTCCACGAGCTCGGAGAGGATGGAGCGTTTCGATCCGAAGATGGCGAACACGGACTCCGGCGAAACGGTCGCGAGCGAGGCGATCGAATCAATCGTGGTAGCGACATAGCCCCGTCCGACGAAGAGCGCCGCAGCAGCATCAAGGATGGCTTTCCGTGTCGCCCGAGCCTGCTCGCGACGACGTGGCGAGTCATAAACGCGACGCTGCTTGACAGGCTGGTCCATACGGATACTGTAACACAGTAGTGAATACATCCCTACAGTACTGACCGGGCAACCCGCCCGGCCGAATGGAGTCACCCGTGCCACTCGTGCAGCTCGAGCATCCCGTCCGCGACTTCCAGATCTGGAAGGCAGCATTCGACCGGGATCCGGCCGATCGAAAAGGATCGGGGGTACGTTCATATCAGGTATACCGGCCCACCGATGATCCCAACTACGTTGCGGTGGACCTCGAGTTCGACACTCTTGGCGAGGCAGAGGCGTTCAAGGTCGCGCTGCAGGAGCTGTGGCGGTCTCCACAGGCCATGGCGGCCATAAGCGGTGCTCCACGAGTGCGAGTCGTCGATATGGTCGAGCGGAAGTCGTACTGAGCCAGCCGGCGCGCGGGTCGGCCGTCCCCACGTGGGCCTGGGCAGCCCCTGCGCCCCGTGGCGGGTATCGTGGTCCGCAGCACGCGAGACAAAGGGAAGGAATGGGAATATGCCCCTCACCGGAGAATACGAACCGAGCACTTCCGCTTGGGCGCGCAAGCAGGCTGAGCTCTTCGAGGCGACAAACGGGCGGGAGGGCGGCGATCTTCGGGGCCGGCCCGTCATCGTGCTGACGTCGGTCGGCGCCAAGACCGGGAAGCTCCGCAAGACTGCTCTCATGCGCGTCGAACACGATGGCGCCTACGCCGTGGTCGCGTCACTCGGCGGCGCCCCAAAGAATCCCGTGTGGTACTACAACCTCAAGAAGAACCCGCACGTCGAGCTGCAGGACGGTGCCACCAAACGCGACTACATGGCGCGCGAGGTCACATCCGACGAAAAGGCGCTGTGGTGGGAGCGCGCCGTCGAAGCCTTTCCCGACTACGCAAATTACCAGACGAAGACAGACCGGCAAATCCCGGTGTTCGTGCTCGAATCCGTGGAGTAGTTCCCGCCCCGGCCCTGGTCGGTCTGGCTTCTTGTTAGTCGAACGAAGATCGACTCGCCGCAGCGAATCGAGGCGTCATGCTGCCTGGGCGAGCTGTCAGCTCACTCCGTCGATGAGCACGGGCTGAATGCGGCCGGCATCGGCCGCTCCCGTGGCGCCCGCCCCAGCTGCAGCGAGACCCTTGCCGGCAACCCCGCCGCGCCGGCCGGTTACCTGGACCTGTTCGGCTGTGCCATCGACCTCTTCTGCAAAGTGGCAGGCGACCCAGTGTCCGGTCGCCATCTCGCGTAACGCTGGTTCCTCGGCGACGCAAGGCTCGGGGTTGCTGAGGCGCTCGCGGAGCCAGCACCGCGTGTGGAAGCGGCAGCCTGAAGGCGGGTTGGATGGGCTCGGCACGTCGCCGGTGAGGATGATCCGGCGGCGGCGGCCCTCAACCTTGGGGTCTGGGATCGGCACTGCCGAGAGCAGGGCGATGGAATACGGGTGGAGCGGCCGCTCGTAGAGGTCGCGCGAGCCGGCCATCTCGACGATCTTGCCCAGGTACATCACCGCGATCCGATCGCTGATGTGCCGAACCACGGAGAGGTCGTGGGCGATGAAGAGATAGGTCAGCCCGAACTCGCCCTGGAGCCGCTCCAGGAGGTTGATCACCTGGGCCTGGATCGAGACGTCGAGGGCGCTGATGGGCTCGTCGGCGACGATCAGGTCCGGATGCAGCGCCAGCGCTCTGGCCACGCCGATGCGCTGGCGCTGGCCGCCACTGAACTCATGGGGGTAGCGGTCGCCGTAGTCGGGGTCCATACCGACCGTGGCCAGCAGGGCACGGACACGCTCGCGCCGCTCTCGCCCAACGCCGACGCCGTGGATCTCCAGTGGTTCCGAGATGATCCCGGCCGCGGTCATGCGAGGGTTCAGGCTGGAGTACGGATCCTGGAAGATCATCTGCATCCGGCGCCGAACGGCTCGCAGGGTCGAGCCCTCGGCCAGGGTGATGTCCTGACCGTCGAAGATGATCCGGCCGGCCGTCGGGCGGTAGAGGCGGAGTAGTGTGCGGCCGACGGTGCTCTTGCCGCACCCGGACTCACCCACGAGCCCTACGGTCTCACCCTTATTGATCGCCAGAGAGACGCCGTCGACGGCGTGCACATCCCCGACATGGCGGTTGATAAGCACGCCGCTCGTTATGGGGAAGTACATCTTGAGGTCTTCGACCTGGATGAGCGGCTGAGGCGCGGCAGAGGGCCCCGCCCCGAGCTGGGGATCGAACGGCGCCGTCATCGGGGGGCCTCGATCGGTTCCGGCGCGTCCACGAAGTCGGCGCGTAGCGGCCAGCCGGCCGCAGCCTCTTGCGCCGTCGGCCGATTCCAACAGGCGGCGCGGTGAGTGGCCTGAGGCCCGGTCATCTGAACTTCGGTCGTCCCCTTCAGCGGCTCGAGTGGCTCCAGCGGCGGCATCTGCTTCCAGCAGCGTTCCACCCGCCAGGCGCAACGCGGCGCAAACGGGCAGCCCACAGGCGCAAAGCGCAGATCGGGCGGCGCTCCCTCGATCGGGATCAGAAGTTCGCCGGGCTGAGCATCCAGGCGCGGAAGCGAATGCAGCAGGCCCACGGTATACGGATGGGACGGCCGCGCGAACAGATCGGCGGTGGTCGCGCTCTCCACGACGAAGCCCGCGTACATGACGTTGGTGCGGCGCGTCATCTCGGCCACGACCCCGAGATCGTGAGTGATCAGGATCACGGCCGTGCCGTGGTCCGCGGCGAGGCGGCTTAGCAGTTCGAGGACCTGGGCCTGGATGGTGACGTCCAGGGCCGTCGTCGGCTCGTCGGCGATCAGCAGCTTGGGTTCGAGAGCCAGAGCCATTGCGATCATCACCCGCTGGCGCATGCCGCCACTGAACTGGTGCGGGAAATCGCGCAGGCGCTTCTCCGGCGAAGGTATGCCGACCATGGCCAGCAGTTCGACAGCCCGCGCCCGCGCTTCCTTGCTGGTGACCTTCTTGTGGGCCTTGATCGTTTCGACCATCTGCTCTTCGATGGTCAGGACCGGGTTCAGGCTGGTCATGGGGTCCTGGAAGATCATCGCGATCTCCTTGCCCCGTAGCTCCCGCATCTCAGACTCATCCAGGCCGACGAGGTCCTCGCCTTCGAAGTAGACGTGGCCGCCCTCGATCCGTCCGGCCGGAGCCGGCAGCAGTCGCAAAACGGCCAGATTGGTGACGCTCTTGCCGCAGCCCGACTCGCCTACGAGACCGAGCGTTTCGCCCTCGTCGAGATCGAATGAGACGCCGTTGACGGCATTGACTGTGCCGTCGTGAGTACGGAAGCGGACTACCAGATCGCGCACCGAAAGCAGGGCCATCGCGTTACCTCTTCAGGCGCGGGTCGAGGGCCTCGCGCAAGCCGTCGCCCAGCAGGTTGAAGCCGATGGCGCTGATAACGATGGCAGCGCCCGGGAAGAAGATCAGGTACGGAGCCGACTGCAGGAACCGAGCCGAGTCGGTCAGCATCTCGCCCCATTCGGCCACGCGCGGGTCGCCCGGGCCGAGTCCCAGGAAGCCGAGCCCGGCCACGTCGATGATGGCCGTAGCCGCTGCCAGCGTGGCCTGGACGATCAGCGGAGTCAGCGCGTTCGGCAGCATGTGGCGGAGGAGGATTCGGGTCGGCGAGGCGCCCATTGCCCGCGCCGCAATCACATAGTCAGATTCGCGCAACGCCAGGAGGCTGCCCCGCAGCAGACGGGCGAAAATGGGGGCGTAAGAGATCCCGACGGCCAGCATGATCTGGATCTGGCCCTGACCGAGCCAGGCGACGATGCCGATGGCGAGCAGGATGCCGGGCACGGCCAGCAGCACGTCGATGAAGCGCATCAGGAGCCCGTCAAGGATGCCGCCTGCGCCGCCGGCCACTGCCCCAATAACGCAGCCGAAGACCAGGCCAAAGAAGACCGCCACGGTGCCGACGGTCAGGCTGATCCGCGCGCCGTACAGGATCCGACTGAACTCGTCGCGCCCGAGGAGATCCGTGCCCATCAGGTGCGCTGGGCTCGGGCCTTGCTTACCGTCAACGAGGATCCCGATGGTCGGATCGTAGGGAGCGAGCACCGGCGCGAGGACGGCTCCCAGAATGAAGATGGCGATGAAGACAAGTCCCAGGATGGCGGGGCCATTGCGGAGCAACCGCCGCAGCGCGTCCCGCCACAGCCCTCGGCTGGCGCGAGGCGCGGCTCTTACGACTACGGTTGTCGTCGGGGTAGTCATGTCATGAGTACCTGATCCGCGGGTTCAGGAAGGCGTAGCCAATGTCCACGATCAGGTTCACGGTCAGGAAGATCGTGGCAAAGATCAGGATCAGCGACTGCACGACGATGTAGTCGTGGTTCTGAATCGCGTTCACCACCCACGACCCAACGCCGTTCCAGCTGAACACGGTCTCAGTCAGAACCGCGCCGGCCAGCAGCGAGCCGACCTGCAGGCCGATCACCGTTATAACGGGCAGCCAAGCATTGCGCATGATGTGGCGATCGTCCACCCGGCGGCGCGTCAGGCCTTTGGCGCGTGCCGTCCGCACGTAGTCCTCGTTGCTGACGTCGATTACAGCGGCCCGGGTAATTCGCGTCACGGTGGCCAGGGGGATCGAACCGAGGGCGATCGACGGCAGGATCAGATGTGAGAAGGCATCCATAACTGCGTTGAAGTTGCCCGAAAGGATGGCGTCGATGATGGCGAAATGGGTCACGGGTTCCACGTTCAAACGCGGATCGATCTGGCCGAGGGCCGGCAGCCAGTGCAGCTGGACGCCGAAGACGAAGACGAGCGTATAGCCCAGGACGAAGATCGGGATCGAGATACCGAAGAGCGACACCACGGTCACAAGGCCATCAATCCAGCCGTTGGGGTGGCGGGCGGCGAGCCGGCCGAGGGGGATGCCCAGGCCGACCGCGAAGATCAGGGCCCCGATGGTCAATTCGATCGTGCCCGGGAACCTGACAAGGAAGGTATCCCAGACCGGCCGGCTGTCGACGATGCTCGCCCCGAAATCGCCGTGCAGGAGTCTGCCGAGGTACGTCAGGTACTGGTGGTAGAGCGGCTGATCGAGACCCAGGGTCTCGTGAATCTGGGCGATTAGCTGAGGCGTGGCGTGCTGGCCTAGGATCGCGGTTGCCGGATCGCCGGGCAGCAGCCTCAAAAACAGAAACAGGATCACGGACAGTCCGAACAGGACAGGAATCGCCCCCAGCACTCGACGGACGATAAACCTGAGCACGAGCGGTGAGATTCCTCCCGGACTTAGAGGCCCCCCGGGGCCTTGCGACCCCGGGGGACTGGTTCGCGACGATACAGCGGGGGCTCTGGCGAGACCTTAGCGGGCCCGTGAACCTCGAACTGATGTTACCGAGCTAAAGCCAGACCGCGTTTGCCCTGGCTCGAGCTCAGTCACGACTACTTGCTGATCCAGACCGTATTGAAGTACTCGATACCATTGCCCGCTCCGACGAAACCGTGGATCTTCGAAGTAAAGGCGCCGGGAGGAGTCGAGTTGACGATCGGGATTGTGGGCAGATCTGCCGCGATCAGATCCTGTGCCTGGCCCCACAGGGCGTTGGCCGCATCGGCCGTTGGCGCCTGGAGAGCCTGCTGGAAGAGGGTATTCATCTGATCGTTCTTATAACCGAACTGAGCGTTGGGCTTGCCACCCGAGTAGCCGAAGAATGCGGTGTTGAGGAAGTTGTCGGCGCCGGCCCAGTCGCATGTCCAGCCGAACAGGAACATGGACAACTTGCCGGTAGTTGCGTCACCGACGTAGCCACCGCGCCAGGGCTCGGTCTTGAGCGTGACGGTGAAGCCGATCGCGGTCAGATCCTGAGCGATGGCCTGAGCCTCGTTCTTGGGATCTGGCATGTACGGTCGGACCGCGTCCGCCGGGTAGTAGAGGTCGACCTTGAGCTTGTCGGCGGTTAGGGCGGCCGTCGTCATCGCTGCTTTGGCCTTGGTGACATCGTAGGTCGGAATCGTTTCGGACTTGAAGCCGGCCGTGGCGGGCGGCATCCAGCTTTGCGGGATCTTGCCCTGGCCGCCGTAGAGGGCATCGATGTAGCCCTGCTTGTTGAGGGCGTACGCGATCGCCGTGCGGACGTTCTTGTCGGCATAAATGGTTGGGGTCGCGGCTCCGCCGGTCTTGCTCACGAGGCTCTGGTTCAGACCCAGGTAGCCCAGGTTGCAGGACTGGCCGCGGTCGATGATGCTCAGGCTGGAGGTCTGCGCCGTCTTGACGTCGGCCGGCGAAATCGAGAACGCCAGGTCGATGCCGCCGCTCTGGAGCGCCTGCAGCTTGGCGGTCGAGTCACCCATGGGCTTGAAGGTGATCTGATCGACATGGGCTGCGTTGGCGGTGTCCCAGTAGCTGGCGTTCTTGACCACGGTTACGTGGTCATTGGGCACCCACTCCTTGAAGGTGAAGGGGCCCGTGCCAACCATGCTCTCGCCCTTGCCCTGGGCGTAGTTGTTGTCCTTGAGCGGCGTGGTGTCCGCCTTGTCCTTCTGGAGCGCGGTCGGGCTCTGAATGGCGAAGACCTGGAGGGTCTGGCTGATCAGGAAGCTAGAGAGCGGCGCCTTGAAGGTAAAGACGACGCTCGTGTCACTCGGGGCAGCAACGGAGACCACGTTGGAGTCCGCACCGTAGCCACCAAAGACGGCGCCGTAGTAGTAGGCGTTGTCCTGAAGGTCGCCCTTCGGATAGGCCTTCCAGCGGTCGTAGTTGAACTTCACGGCCGCAGCGTTGAACGGGGTCCCGTCCTGGAACTTGACGCCTGTTCGCAGCGTGAACGTGTACACCTTGCCGTCGGCGCTGACCGTCGGCAGGGCCGAGGCGAGGACCGGGATCACTTCGCTGATCGTGCCGGGCTTGAGGCCGACAAGGCCCTCAACCACCTGGGCCGCGACGTACAGCGAGTTGCCGTCGCTAACGAGCGACGGATCCGCGTAGGCCATGTCGCCGTCGAGGCCGACTATGAGGTTTCCGCCGTTGATCGCAGTTGCCTGAGGCACTGCCGTCGCGGCCGTTGTCGCGGCCGTCGTCGGCGTGTTGCCCGAAGGCCCGGACGTTGCCGGGACAGGCGTAGTTGAGCTGCTGCTGCAGGCCGTGGCCACCAGGGCCGCAACTGCCAGCAGGGAGGCTAAACGCTTCATCTCCACTCCGTTCCTCTTCTCGCCATCGGGGACCGGCAGCAACCGCACCATGCGGCGCGATGTGTTCCTCCGTCCTGGCTGCGAGCGCGGCACCGCTAGGGCTGATGGCGCCGACACACAATCGAACCGTACAGCAGACGGGCGCCCTTTGCATACTCCTTATCCACAGTGGTAACCGAGTCGTAACCGGTCCGGATGAAGTCTTACCTTAGGAAGCGTTTGCAGCGGTAGGAACCGACACACAATTTGGAGGTCTTCTCTCGCGAGAGAGCTATCCTCCAACCTGACAGCGGCGTAAAGCCAGGAGGGGTTCGATCATGTCGTTCAGTTCAACCGGCCAGACCTTCGTTCTGAACCAGAAGCTGATGTCGCTGAGCGGCGACCTGTGGATCGACGACGCCGCCGGCAACCATGCCTTTGAGGTCGACGGTAAGGCGTTCGCGCTGCGCCGCACGCTGGTTCTCCAGGACCCGACCGGCAATCCGATCTATCAGATCAACCAGTCGCTTGCCCACCTCCACCACACGTTCGAGATCAAGCAGGGCGAGGCGGTGGTAGCAACAGTCCAAAAGGCCTTGCTCAACATCCTTGGAGCCCATTTCACGATCGACCTGGCGGGCGGCGACCAGCTCCTCGTGGCAGGCGATTGGATCAGTCGGGAGTTCCACGTGACCCGAAGTGGCACGGATGTGATTTTCGCGTCCCGTCGTCTCCTCGCCATCCGCGACTGCTACGGCGTCCAGATCGCGCCCGGCTTCGACGTTCCGTTGGCGCTCGCAATCGTGACCGCCCTCGAGCAGATGGAGTTGCAGGACCGCCACCGGTAGTCGCAAGGGGAGCGCAAAACCGAGGTGGCAAATCAGTGTTGGTTTCGTCCGTCCTGAGGAGTACATTCCGCAACGGAGGTGGACTGCCTCGTTCGTCGTCGCTTGAGGAGACTTCGGTGACCCATGGCCCGGATTTCCTGTTGGGGCTTGCACAGTTGTCGGAGCCGTCGCGGGACTAGCGATCGGTTTCTACACTAGCTGTTGTTTCCCTCGGCAGCGGCCGGTCTGGCCATGGGTCTTGCTGTTGGCAACAAGCTCAACCCGGACGACGTCGAGCACTCGCAGCATTGACCACGGAGCCCCAAGCGAGAGCGATCGTCGGGCGCGGGTCACGCTTGGGGCCCGGCGGATGATAGGCGGCCTGGCTCGAGGGCCGTCTATTCGCTCGATAAGGAGGGCTTCCGAGATGAAACTGATCCTGGCTCTGGTGCTGGTCGCCGGGCTGGCAGCGGCGTGCTCATGGCCGGAGCAGGAAACCGTCTATCCGCTTCCATCCGCGCCGATCACTATCGGGCTGCCAACCCAGGAAGGTTCGAACTTGACCGCTTGTCCGTCGACCGATCTCGCACCGGTCAAGGTCGACTGGGACGCGACCCACCGCGGCCTTTCGATGGGAGGCGAGAAGGTCATCTGGCCGAAGGGCTTCTCCTCCCGCCTTCTCCCGAGCGGACGTCTCGACATCTTGGCCCCCAACGGCTCCGTCGTCGCCCGGGACGGCGACACGATCACGCTCGGCGGGTCCGACTACATGCACATCTGCCGCGTGCAGGCGGTGGAGTACTAGTCGGCGGCCCAGGAGCCTTCGAGGGCGAGCAGCCGGCGCTTGACGCCGAGGGCGGCCTGGCGATCGGCAAACGTTGAGCCGCCGTAGCCGCCGAGCGCGCCGCCTGCGCCGATGATGCGGTGGCAGGGGATCAGGATCGGCACGGGGTTGCGGCCCATGGCGCCGCCAACGGCCTGGGCCGCGCCGGGTCGCCCGATCCGCCCGGCCAGCTCGCCGTAGCTCGCCGTCTCGCCGAACTGGAGCCGGGCCGCCCCCGTCAGTACGAGCCGGTCCCAGTCGGAGACGCGAAGATCTATCGGCACGTCAAAGCCCTGGCGTTCGTCGGCGAAGAACTCCCGGAGTTGGCGCGTGGCTCCGTTGAGCATCGCGCGCCACGCCACCGGAACGTCGCCGTCCTCCGCAGGGACCACGTGGCCGTGGAGCCGCCGCGCGAGTCGATCCACGAAACCCGGCGTCTCCTCGTCCAGGCCCACGGCCACGATACCCGTCGCTGTCGTGGCCACGTGGAGCAATCCCCACGGCGCCGGGCAGGAGGTGAAGGCGGCGACGGGAGCATCGCCAAAAGCGGGCATGGCCTAAGTTTGCCCCGCGGAGCGGCGAGTTGCTCGCCGGCGCCAGATCTCGTGCCGCTCCGCCCTACGGTCGCGCCCCTCGATCCGCGGGTGGGCCGGGCTCGTCGGGTGCATGATCAAGGCCATGGAACCGATCGTATTCGCCTTGGGCGCATTTCTTGTTGTTCTGGTGGTCTGGGATCTGTTCCAGACGATCGTCGTGCCGCGCCCCAGTCCTGGCTGGTTCCGAATCAGTCGATACCTGGTCCGTGGCTCCTGGCGAGTCACTCGGGCTGTCGGCGGCGGCAGCACCGGCGGGGCTCACGACACTCTGCTTGGCCTGTTTGCGCCGTTCGCCACTCTGGCGCTGCTGGTCGTGTGGTTGGGAACGCTGATCCTCGGCTATGGGCTGATCCTATTTGCGATTCGTGACCAGTTGACACCTAGCCCGTATGACCTGGGCAGCACGCTGTACTTCGCGGCCGGCTCAGTCCTGACGCTGGGCTTCGGCGAGATCCTTGCCGCGGGTCCAGCGGCTTGAGTCGTGGTGGTGATCGCTGCGGCCAGCGGTTTGGGCGTGGTGGCGCTCGTTGTCACGTACCTGTTCTCGCTATACGGGTCGTACCAGCGGCGAGAGGTCCAGGTCGTGACCCTGCAGGCCGCCGCGGGCGCGCCTCCATCCGCCGTGGCGCTGCTCGAAACGTATGCTCGGCTGGATCTTGCCGGTCGCCTGCCGGATCTCTTCGCCGAATGGGAGCGCTGGGCGGCCGAGGTTCTCGACACGCACGTCGCTTACCCGTTGCTGGGGTTCTTCAGGTCCAGCCACGACAACCTCTCCTGGATAAGCGCCCTGGGCACCGTCCTGGATGCGGCGAGCCTGATCCTGACCACGATCGAAGGCGTGCCGCGGGGTGAGGCCGAGCTCTTCAGACGGGTCGGCTCCCACCTGGCCGAGGACATCACCAACTTCGGCTTTCGAGCCTCAGTGGCGGCCGCGCCCAGGACGGCTGGAGCCCGGTCCGGGCTGGATCGAGCCGCCTTCGACGAAGCCTGCCTTCGTCTGGCCGACGCAGGATACGTCCTGGCGCGCGGCGATAAAGCCTGGGAGGCGTTTGAGGAAGCTCGAGCTGCGTATGCTGGACGCTTGGAGCTCATGGCCGCCTACTGGGCCACGCCCACCAACGCCTGGCTCAATTCGAACGTGACGCCGCGGTCGCCAGCCCACTGACCGTCGGCGATTGCCCAATCCGGTGGGCAAGGGCTATACTCCCCGGGAGTATGCAAACGATTGAACCCGCGGCCGGCGCCGCAAACCCGTCTGCGGCCGGCGCCGTCGCTACTACCTCTCCCGCTGCCCCAGCCGCCGAGATCCAGCTGCCAATTGAGGGCATGAGCTGCGCCTCGTGCGTGAACCGCATCGAGCGCTTCCTGCGCAAGACTCCGGGCGTGACCGAGGCGAGCGTCAACCTGGCCACCGAGACGGCTACGATCCGGTACACGCCGGAGATCGCCGGGCTCGATGAGCTGGCGCGCGCGATCGAGGCCGCTGGGTACGACGTCCGCGAGGTGGCAAAGCCGGCCGACGGCGTCCGGGCCGGTCTGGTCGAGGAAGCCGATGCCGAGGCGGCCGCGCGCGCCCGGGAGATCCGGACCACGGGCCTAACGGCGGCAGCTGCTCTGGCGGTGGCGAGCGTGACGATGCTGGTGATGTACTTGCCCGGCCTGCCACTCTCAATGGAGGCGATGGCCTGGCTGCTCATCGGCCCCGCGACGATTATCCAATTCTGGGCCGGCCGCCGCTTCTACCGTGCGGCCGTGAGGGCGGCAATTCACCGCGCCACGAACATGGACACGCTGGTGGTGGTGGGAACGAGCATGGCCTGGGCGTACAGCGTCCTCGTGACGGTCGCGCCAAGCTTCTTCCGCGATGCCGGCATCGAACCACAGACCTACTTCGATAGCTCCACCGCGATCATCGGCCTGATCCTGATGGGCAGGTGGCTCGAGGCGCGGGCAAAAGGCCAGACGGTCGGGGCAATCAAGGCACTCATCGGGCTTCAAGCTCGATCGGCCCGGATCGTACGAGGCGGTCGCGAGGTTGACGTTCCGCTCGAGGAGGTCCGAGTCGGAGACGTGGTGCGCGTTCGACCGGGCGAAAAGGTGCCGGTGGACGGACGGGTGTCCGAGGGCGACTCGGCCGTCGACCAGTCGATGCTGACCGGCGAGCCCCTGCCGGTCGCTAAGGGGCCCGGCGACGAGGTGATCGGTGGGACTCTGAACGGCCACGGGACGTTCCTCTTCCGGGCGACCCGAGTCGGGCGTGATACGGCGCTGGCCCAGATCGTGGAGCTGGTTCGGCGGGCGCAGGGCTCCAAGGCCCCGATCCAGCGGCTGGCGGATCAAATCGGCGGGATTTTCGTGCCGATCATTTTCGCCGTGGCGGCGGCAACGTTCGGCCTGTGGCTCGCGTTTGGACCGGAGCCGCGCGCCACTCATGCCCTGGTAGCCTTCATAACCGTGGTCGTGATCGCCTGTCCGTGCGCGATGGGTCTGGCCACGCCGACGGCGATCATGGTCGGCACCGGCAAGGGCGCGCAGGCGGGGATCCTGATCCGCGGCGGTGAGGCGCTTGAGCTTGCTGCCCGTGTCGACACGGTGATCTTCGACAAAACGGGCACGCTGACGCGCGGCCGGCCATCGCTGGGGACGGTTGTTGCGGCAGAGGGTTTCACGGAAGACGAGGTTCTGGACGCGGCAGCGTCGGTGGAGCGAGGGAGTGAGCACCCGCTCGCCGCCGCGATCCTGGCCGGGGCCGACGCACGCGGCCTCGGCATTGGCACCGTGGAGGGTTTCGCCGCCGTGGCCGGGCGCGGCGTGCGTGGCCGCGTGGCCGGTCGCGACGTTCTCGTTGGGACGGCCGCGTTCCTGATCACAGAGGGAGTGGACGCCGAGGCCGTGGCATCGCTGTCCGCGACCGCCGGTTCCATCTCAGCGGTCACGTATGTGGCCATCGACGGCCGTGCCGCTGGGCTGCTGCCCACGGTCGATGAAGTGAAGCCGGAAGCGGCAGCGGCCGTGGCCGAGTTGCGTGCGGCAGGCCTAGAGGTGTGGCTCGTTACCGGGGACCAGGCCGCCATCGCCCGGGAAGTCGCGGCCAGAGTTGGCATCTCCCCGGAACACGTCCTGGCAGAGGTCCTGCCGGCCGGCAAGGCCGATGCCGTGGCCGCCTTGCAAGCGCGCGGCCGTCGGGTGGCGATGGTCGGCGACGGCGTCAACGACGCTCCCGCCCTGGCGCGTGCCGACGTCGGTATAGCTATCGGCACGGGCTCAGATGTGGCCCTGGAGGCGTCCGATGTGACACTCGTCGGTGGCGATCCGCGTGGCGTTGGGGCCGCCATCAGCCTCTCTCGCCAGACGCTGCACGTGATACACCAGAACCTGTTCTGGGCCTTTGGCTACAACGTGATCCTGGTGCCCGTGGCGATGGGCGCGCTCTATCCTGTCGCCGGCCTGACTCTGAATCCGGCCCTGGCGGCTGCTGCGATGGCCATGTCGTCGGTCAGCGTGATCTCAAACTCGCTCCGGCTCAGGCGCGCGAAGGTGGGTTCGCGCCGAGCCCCGGGCGAGTCGTCAGCGGCTACCACCACTGTGGCCGGCGCCGAGCTCTAGACGGTGTAGCCGGCCACCAGGACGATGATCAGCCCGAGTCCGGCCCCGCCCATCGCGGACCTCAGACCGGCCGACCGCCCGAAACCGAATGGCGCCGTGAGTTGCCCCACGAGCAACCCGGCCAGCGCCACCGGCACTGCCAAGGCTGCTGCCACGACTCCCAGTGGCAGGCTGCGCGAGAGCGGGTGGACCAGCACCTGATCGCCCACCATGAAGGAGATAAGCATCAAGGCGTCCGCCGCGATCAGGAATGCGGCGACCACTCCGAGGATCGCCTCCTCGCGTGTCGCGGCCAGGAACGTCGGGTAGGCAACCACGAAAACACCCAAAGCCATGACGGCCGGAGCGAACATCAGGGCTCCGTCGACCCCATTGGGGATGACCAGTCGTGGCTCGGGTCGGCTGAGGTGCAACGCCGCCAGGGTCCCAACGGCGAGCAGAGCGCCAACGACGCCCGCCTCGAAGCCGCGGCGCAGCCAGGGGGAAAGACTTAGACGTCCCTTCATCGCGGCCAGACTCGGCTACAACTCGAAGCGGCGGAAGACCGCAACGGCGTTCTGGCCCCCGAAGCCAAAGCCGTTGATTATCGCCGTGTCGACCTTCTTGACCCGCGCCACCTTCGGGACGTAGTCCAGATCGCACTCAGGGTCTTGGTTCTCCAGGTTGGCCGTGGGTGGAATGATTCCTTCGCGAATCGCGCCGATGGCCGCCAGCCCGCTCGCCACTCCAGCGGCGCCGAGCAGGTGCCCGACCATCGACTTGGGCGAGCTGATCGCCACCTTGTAGGCATGCGCCCCGAATGCGGCCTTGATAGCCCTCGTCTCGGTCACGTCGTTGAGCGGCGTGGAGGTGCCGTGGGCCACGATGTAGTCAACTTCGTCAGGCGCGACGGCGGCATTGCGGAGCGCCTTAGTGATGGCAGCCGTGGCGCCCCGTCCGGTGGGCTCAGGGGCGCTGATGTGGAAGGCGTCGGCAGTCATTCCGCCACCGATGACCTCGCACAGGATCTTCGCGCCGCGGGCCATGGCGTGCTCAGCCGATTCCAGAACCACGATACCCGCGCCTTCTCCAAAGACGAACCCGTCGCGGTCTCGATCGAACGGGCGCGAGGCGCGCGTGGGGTCGTCATTGCGGCGCGACAGCGCACCCATGTTGCCGAGAGCGGCAAAGGCGATCGGCAGAAGTGAGCCTTCCGAACCGCCCACGAGTGCGACGTCTATCTCGCCCAGCTGAATCATGCGCAGGCCGTCAATGAAGGCGATGACACTACTGGCGCAGGCTGCGACCTGGCAGATGACAGGGCCGGTGATGTGGTACTTCATCGAGACCTGGCAGGCGGCCATCGAGCCGGAGAGTGCCGGGATCGCGAACGGCGAAACCTGGCCCGGGCCCTTTTGCGCGAGAACTCGGGTTCCCTCGACGATCTGCTCGAGGCCGCCACCGCCCGTATTCACGATGGCGGCAACCCGATCACGCTGGTCAGGGTCGTATGTGGAGAAGTCAATCCCCGCATCCTGGACGGCCTCGGCCGCCGCGGCCATGGCCAGGTGGATGAAGCGGCTCATGCGGCGGGCCATCTTGCGGTCCATCGAGACGCTCGGATCAAAGCCCTTCACTTCGGCGGCAATCCGGACGTCAAGCCCAACAGGATCGAACTGGGTTATCGCATTCACGCCCGATCTTCCTGCCAGGAGACCCTCCCAGTAGGCAGGGGCAGTGTTACCGATCGGGGTAACGGCCCCGAGACCGGTGACGACGGCACGACGGGCAGGATCCTTAACGGGCACGGGCCATCTCCTCGGACGTCTAGCAAGCGGAGGCAACCACCGCCGGCGGCGCCCAGCTCATCTGGCCCGGCGGAGCCAGTGTCATCCGCCGGTGGGACGGCTGCCGGTTGCCTGGCCATCTGGCCCGGCGCAAACCGACTTCGGGATTGTACTGGCTCAGCGGCTGATCGGCGCTCCCGGGTCGTCGACGATCCGCGCGCGCAGGCGTTCGGTCACTTGTCTCGGCCGCGAAATCTAATTGCCCGTGTAGTGCTTGAAGATGACCGCTGCGTTGTGACCGCCCAGGCCGATGTTGTTGGAAAGGGCGTAGCGCAGGGGTCTCTGCACCGTCTCCGTGGCGATGGAGATATTGCATTCCGGATCGGGCTCGCGGTAGTTGAGAGTGCCGGGCACGGTCTGGTGGTAGAGCGACAGGACGGTCGCCACGCCTTCGAAGGCACCCGCGGCGCCCATCATGTGGCCGGTCATCGACTTTGTGGCCGAGATCAGGATGTCCGGCGTGTGGCTGCCGAAAGCGGTCCAGATGGCCTCGCTCTCGCAACGGTCGCCCATTGGTGTGGAGGTGCCGTGCGGATTGATCATGTCGACCTCGTCGCCCGGGACGCCGCGCCGCTGCAGGGCTATCTTCATCGCCCTTGCGGAGCCCTCGCCGTGATCTGCAGGGGCGATCATGTCAAAGCCATCCGCGGCTGAGCCGTAGCCCACGACCTCGGCGTAAATGCGGGCACCGCGCGCCTTCGCCAGCTCCATGTCCTCGAGGATCAGTGCGCCGGCTCCCTCGCCCAGGACAAATCCGTCTCGGGTGCGGTCAAACGGTCGGGACACCGTGCTGATCGGCTGGCCCGGTAGGGGAGTGCCCATGCCGCGCATGTTGGTGAAGCCGATGTGGACAAGCTCCAAGATGGGTGACTCAGATGCGCCGGTGATGACGGCGGTGCAGTCGCCTCGCTTGATCACTTCTGCGGCCTCGCCGATGGCCGTCGTGCCCGTCGAGCAGGCCGCCACCGGGCAGAAGTTGTGACCCCTGGCTCCGGTCTCAATCGCGATCGTGCCCGAGGCGGCATCGACCAGGCCGTTGGCGATGAAGAAAGGGCTGACCAAACGGGGGCCCTTGTTCTCCCAGGTCGCCTGGTTGCTGATGAAGAGGCCCTGACCGCCGCCGCCGGAGCCGTATATGACGCCGACGTCGTTGCGGTTCTCATCGTCGATTACCAGCCCGGAATCGGCGAGGGCCATTTGGGCGGAGGCCACCGCAAACTGAACATTGTTGTCCGTGCGGCGGGCATCCTTGAAATTCATCCAGCGAGTGACGTCGAAGTCACGGATCTCGCCGCCGGCCTTGTGCTCGTACGGTGCCGTGTCGAAATGCGTGATCTGGCCGATGCCGCTTCTGCCGTTGACGAGGCTATCCCAGACGGCGTCGAGGCCCTGGCCCACGGGGCTGACGACCCCCATCCCCGTCACTGCAACTCGTCTCGTGTAGTCGGGCTTGCGCACTTGTTGTGGTCCTCCTGGGGCTCGATACCGGCGCAGCTAAGCCGCCGGCGGTCAGATGGGCTAGGCGACGGGGGAGCCATCGAGGAAGGGCACGGCAATGCCGCCGGGCGCCCCCGGCTCGTCGGTGGCAATGGAGTTAGCTTGTGGCGCGATTCGTTTGATCAGGCCCGTCAGGACCTTGCCGGGACCGATCTCGACAAAGGTTGTGACCCCGTCCGCTGACATGCGCCCGACGGCGGCGACCCAATCGACGCCGCGGGTGAGATGCACGATCAGCTCGCCGCGAGCCACCTCGCCGGAGGTGATGGGAGCGGCGTCCGCGTTGGTGAGGAGGGGTACGGTGGGATCGGAGAAGGCGATCGGCGCGAGGACGCGCCTCATCCCAGCGGCGGCCTCGGCCATCAGCGAGGAATGGGCGGCGACCGAAACAGGCAGGACGATTCCCCGGCGCGCGCCCAGATCCTTGGCGCCAGCGACAGCGGCTTCCACAGCGGCGCGATCGCCGGAGATGACGATCTGGCCGGGGGAGTTGCGATTTGCCACGGTCACGCTGCCGTAGGGTCTGCCGAGGGCCAGCAGCTCCGGAATGCGGTCGTCGGCCAGACCGATGATCGCGGCCATTGCGCCCGACCGGCCCTCGCCCGATGCCTGCATCTGCTTGCCGCGTTCTCGGACAAGTCGAACAGCGTCGCTTAGCGTGATGACTCCCGCGGCAACCATGGCCGAGTACTGACCCAGCGAGTGGCCGGCAATGTAGGCCGGCTCAGGAGCGGCGATGCCGGCGGCGGCCCAGCGCTCACGCAGAGCGGCCAGGAAGGCGACCGAGACGGCCACGATGGCCGGCTGGGCATTGACCGTCAGGTCCAGCTGTTCGGCCGGGCCGTCGAAGACAAGCCGGCTTATCGGTTCGTTGAGGGCCTCATCGGCTTCCGCAAAAATGGCGGCGGCTGCGGGCGAGACCGCGGCCAGCGCCTTTCCCATTCCTACCGACTGGGATCCCTGACCGGGGAAAACGAAGGCGATGCGATCCATGTGCTACTAACGGTCTCCTGCGGCTCTTGGCGTGTGTCGAAAGACACCGAGCCGAAACTTCCAAATGGCGACGAGGTGCCAACGGGCGGCGTTTCCATCTGAGGCCAAAGGTAAACGAACTCCGGGCAACCACGGTCAGACAAGGTGCATGGTTGCATGTAACCCGCTTTGCGCCTAGTCTCGAACCTATGCCGCAGTTCCGTCCCAAGCTACCGAACCTGGTTGGACGTCCGCCCGAACCGGAGTCGCCACAGCCCAATACGTCGGCGTCGATAGACCCAGATGGAGCGAAAACGGCCTGGCGGGTCGATCTGGGGGAGATGGAGCGCCGCGACGACGCCGCCCCGGACGGTCCACTCGCGCGGCCGAGCGACCCGGCGCGGCGGACTGATCCGTCGCCACTGCGTCTGCTGCGCGGCCGGCGCCGACCGTTTCTGCACCTGCCCACGCTCACGGTGCCGAGCCGGGCCGCGGTCGAGATGGCGGCTCGGGAGCTGCTCTCGGCACCGGTGGAGGCAGCCCGCAGCCGCCTCCAGAATCCGCGCGAGCTTTCGCAACGGATTCAGATGGGACGGGCGATCTGGCGGGACCTGGTGATCGGTTTCGCGGCTCAGCTCGGCGAGTTGAACCTGGGCTTCACTCAGCTGGCAGCCCTTTACGCCCTGGACGACAGCGGCACCATGACCGTGGCCGACCTGGCGGACACGCTGGGTCGATCGCCTTCGGCGGCCAGCCGGCTCGCGAACGGTCTGGCGCAGCGGCAGCTGATCGAGCGCAGCCAGGATTCGGAGGATCGGCGGCAGCGCACCCTGAGGCTGACGGGGCGTGGCCAGGCGTTGCTCGGCCTGGTGGATCGCGCCCGCGCCCAGGAATTCCTCTCGATCGTGAGACCGTTGCCCGCGGCCGAGCGGGCGGTTGTGGCGATGGGCGTGGCCGCGCTATCCGCTCATGTAATTTCGAGGCGGGGACGCCTGATCAAACAGCGGACCCGGTAGGCTGACTCGCGGCGCCGCTAGCCGGAGGTGTCTCTAGCGCGCGGCGCCGGCCAGGCCGGCGGGGGCGGGTAGACCCAGGACCTCGCGGGCCATATCTTCCTTGTCAACCGAGAGAGCCCAGGTCGCACGGCCGTTGGCTCGATCGATCACGCAACAGCCCTTGAGCGCGATGCCGGCACCAGTAAGGAGGTCGCTGACCTCGCCGAAGGCACAAGGCGTGTCCTCGATCTCGACCTTCACGCTGGACCCCGTGACAAAGGGGTATCCCATGCCGCGCAGCACGTCGGTCGTGTCGTCGTCGCAGCAGTCGGTGTAGATCTGGGCGCAGGTGAGGTCACCGGCGGTGCTCTGCAAGATTTGGACGATGTTGACGCCGCGAGCGCACAGGGCCTTGGCCAGGCGTGCCAGCTCGCCAGGTCGATTGGGTAGCTGAACGACGAACTGTTGACCCATCTTCTCTCTCCCGGGCGGTGCCCCGGTGTAGTCGCGCTTGACGACGCCGGCGGCGGAACAGTGGCCTGATTGTGGGTCGATGGCGGGCAGCCAGGTAGGGCCGCAAGGCCCACCGAATCGGGGGCCAATCTGCCCGCATTCGCGAGATTTGTTCGGCCTACCTACCGCAGAAGCGAGTCACGGCCTGCCACAGTGCCGGCAGGCCGAAGGCGAGTGCCTCCACGCTGACTCGCTCGTCGTCGCCGTGCATCAGCGCCAGCAGGCCGTCGTCCGGGCCCACTCGGAGCGGCGAGAAGCCGTATGTCGGCACGCCGATACGGGCCAGGTGCTTGGCATCCGTGGCGAACGGGGCCATGAACGGTATAGGGACCCCGTCCGGGTCGCGGCCTACAACCACTTCTTCCAACAACCGGTAGAGCTGGCTGTCGAGCGGCGCCTGGACCGAGGCCCCCACCTGCTCGAGTTCGATCTCGACGCGCGCCATCAGGTCTTCGCCGATGCGGCGACGTAGCTCCGCGCGCATGGACGGCTCGTCGGTACCGGGCAGCGTCCGGCAGTCGATCACGATCTCGGCCGTGCCCGGTATCACGTTGTACTTCACGCCGGCCGTCACGATGCCAACGGACACGGTGTCGCGCATCACGGCCGCAATTGTCCGGGCCAGGACCGGGTCGCACAACTCGTGGAGAGTTGCCTCGACGCGGGCGGGTTTGGCTGAGCGGAGGCTCGCCACGGCGGCGCGAGCGGCTGCCGGGAGGCGTGGCAAGGCGCGCGCCAGCGCCGCCTCAATGGCGTCGGTCAGACGCGTGGGGCCTGGCTCCGCCAGGCGAGTGACCACCTGCGCGGCGAGGACTGCGGCGTTGTCCGGCGTCGGCACGGAGCCGTGGCCCCAGCGGCCCTTGACGTGGATCTTGTAGACGGCGAAGCCCTTCTCGGCGACCTGGATTGGGTAGAAGCGGACACCGGCGTACGTGGTAGAGATGCCGCCCGCTTCGTTGAGGGCGGCGGCTGCGCGGAGCCACTCCGGGTGATTGTCCACCAGCCAGCCGGCGCCTTGCCAGCCTCCGGCCTCTTCGTCGGCCGTGGAGCAGAAGAGGAGGTCGCGGCGCAAGCCGGGGATTGGATCCGTGGCGGGATCGCGGCCGGCCGCCCGAGCCGCGCGGGCGAGGCGGCGCATGACCTGCACCTCCATCGCCACCATGGCCTTCATATCCAGGGCGCCGCGTCCCCAGACGTAGCCGTCTTCCAGGTCGCCGCCAAACGGGTCGTGGGTCCAGCCTGCCGGCTCCGCCGGCACCACGTCCAGGTGCGAGAGGAGCAGCATCGGCTCGCCGCCATCGCCCGCAGGCGCGCCGTCGCCGTGGACGCGAGCCAGGATGGAGCCGCGGCCGGGGAACGGCTCCACGACCGTGGCCGGGATTCCCTCCTTGGCGAAGACCCGCTCCAGATAGCGGGCTACCAGTATCTCGTCGCCGGGCGGGTTGACGCTCTTGATTCGAATGAGCGCTCGAAGCAGCTCGACCAGCTCCGACAGCTCCAGCTCCGACAGCTCACCAGCCACGCCGACCTCCGAGGACTCCGCCACGCTCGGCGGTTGAATGGAGACATCTGCCCGAGATCATGACGGAGACGACCGGAACGCGCCTGCTTGGCGAGCGATGGGCGGCGAGCGGTGGGCGACTCGCTCCGATGCCATTCCTTGGCTCAGATTGGTGCATGATTGGGCCATGAGATCAGCCGAGACCCGACCGCGCGAGTTGGACTGTGTCGTCGTCGGGGGCGGGGCTGCCGGCCTCTCGGCGGCCGTCAACATGGGACGGATGCGCCGCAGCGTGCTCCTCGTCGACGAGCGCGACCGTTTCCTGTGGGTGCACGTCGCCCACAACTTCCTGGGCTTCCCGGGCGGGATCGGGGGCGTGGAAATCCGGCGGCTCGGCTGGCGCCACGCGGCCAAGTACGGGGTTGAGCTGCTGCTCGGTCACGTCGCCACCGCCACCCTCCAGGGTGATCGGTTCCGGCTGCGGATCGAGCGCCTGCCCGAAGGCGGTGCCTGGGCACACAGGCCGGCCCCGAACGTCCCGCGGGACGAAGAGATGGCCCTGATGTTCGGCGAGGTTCCCAAAGGCGGCCCGATTGAGGTGGTCGCCCGAACGGTGATCCTTGCCACGGGCGTCTTGGGCCACTTCCCGGAGTTCCCGGGTCGGGACAAGTGCGTGGGGCGGAGCCTCTTCTGGTGCACCCACTGCGAGGGTTACGAGTCGATCGGCCGCGTCGTGGCCGTCGTAGGCCATGACGAAGAAGCGGTCCAGATTGCCTTGGATCTGCTCGTCTTCACCGACAGGGTGACGTTGGTCGCTGGCCGCTCGGAGGGCTTCGAGGTTTCCGCTTCGCGACTGGCCGACCTGGCTCGGAACGGCGTCGCCGCTCACCCGTGGGGCGTCGCCGAGTACGAGAACCGGGATGGCCAGATGCAGGCGCTCGTCCTGGACGACCCGGAGCGGACTCGAATCCCCGTCGAACAGGTCTACACGATCTGCCGTACCAGGGCCGTCAACGAACTCGCCCGGCAGCTCGGTCTGGAGCTGAGCCCGCTCGGCCAGATCGTCGTGACCTCTGAGCAGCGGACGAACGTGCCCGGCGTGTACGCAGCGGGCGACGCCACCAACCTGCACGACCACCAGCTCAGCGCCGCCGTCCACGAGGGCAACCAGGCCGCCTGCGCCGCGAACTACCACCTCTATCCGCTGGTGGGGCGCGCTCCCGGCGACGGGGCCGGCGAATCGTCCCCTACGGCATGAGTTCGAGCACGAACACCGGGATCTGCCGGTCCGTCTTCGCCTGGTAATTCGCGTAGTCGGGCCAGGTTTGGATGGCCCGCTGCCACCAGAGCGCCTTCTCGTCGCCTGTGACCTCGCGCGCTGTGTAGTCGCGTTTGGTCGCGCCATCCTGCAGCTCGACGTGCAGGTTCTTCTTGAGGTTGTAGTACCAGACCGGGTTCTTCGGGGCGCCGCCGAGTGATGCGACCACTGCGTAGACGCCCTCGTGTTCGACGCGCATGAGGGCGGTCTTGCGGAGCTTGCCGGTCTTCGCGCCGACCGAGGTCAACACGATCACCGGCCTGCCCCGAAGATCACCGCCCTTCTCACCATTCGTCGCCTCGTACAGCTCGGTCTGGTTGCGCGCCCATGCGGCTGTGCTCGGTTCGTATTCTCCGGTGAGTGGCATGGATCCATTCCTTCTGTGTTTCGCCTGCGGCACGGCTGTCAGCCAGGCGAGATTACGCCTCTATCCGCCCGGCGGCCACGGGCATGATCGATGCATGGCATCGCTCCTCGCCACGTCGGTGCGACAATACCGGCGGCTTTGACGCGTTCCACGGGCGTAGGAGATCGGGATGGCCGCCACACGGGTCGGGATCATCGGGTCAGGTTGGATTGCCGGAGTGCACCTGCGCGCACTGTCGGGCTTCGACGACGTCAAGGTCGTCGGCATCGCGTCGCGCAATCCGGTTTCTGCAGGCCCGTTGGCCGAGTCCGCCGGCGCCCGCGTCTATTCGGACTATCGGTCCATGCTCGACGGCGCCGAACTCGACGCCGTCTTCGTCTGCCTGGCACCTTACGCGAACTGCGAGCCTGCGCTGGCCGTCGCAGAGCGCGGCATCGCCCTCTTCGCTGAGAAACCGCTCGGCGTTGATGAAGACTGGCCGGCACGTATCGCGAAGGCGGTTCACGAGAAGGGCATCGTGTCTTGCGTCGGCTACCAGTGGCGTTATCTAGAGGTTGTCGATCGGGCTCGCGAGCTCCTCGAGGGCCACCCGCCCCAGCTGGTCATCGGCTCCTGGCTCGGCGATACACCCGGCCCCGCGTGGTGGATTCGAAAGGATCAGTCGGGCGGTCAGATAGTGGAGCAGGCGACGCACGTCTTCGATCTGGCTCGATATCTGGTGGGTGAAATGGAGCCCATCGCGGCCGTAGGCCATCGGGTCCCGCGGCCGGCGTACCCCGACAGCGACATCCTCGACGTCACTGAAACCTCGGTGCGCTTTGCGTCGGGCGCCATCGGCTCCTTCTCGACTACGTCTCTGCTCGCCAGCACCCACAGGGTCGAACTCGACATGATTTCGGACGGGATGGCCCTGACGTTGGAGGTGCTCAACCACCGGCTCGTCGTCCGGCTGGGCACGGAGACAACCACCCTTGCCCCGCCGTCCGAGTTCGACACGCCCTATCAGTTGCAGAACCGGGCGTTCATCGATGCGGTCCAGGGGAAGCCGAACAGGATCCGCTCGCCGTACGACGATTCCCTCCTCACGCACCACCTGACGCTCGCGGCGTCGCGCCTCGCGAACGAGGCAGCCTCGGCCTGAGCGTGGGCGCGTCGCCACCGCGAATGTCGTCCTTGGTGGCGGAGTCGGCGACACTCATTGCCTCACTGGCGCGCGTTCACCGGGCACAGCGCCGTGAAGTCGCACCAGCCGCAGGAGCGCTGGCTGGGAGTGGGGGAGAAGTCGCTGCCACGGATCTGACGGGCACGAGACGCCAGATCGGCGCGGAGGGTGTCCAGCGCGGCGTCTGTGTGTTGTGCGCTGGCGCGCTGGCCCTGCTCCACGGCGTAGAGGGTGACCCGTTCCGGCAGGCCCAGGTCCAGCGCATCGCGGCAGGCCAGGGCGTAGATCGAGAGCTGCAGGCTCGACTCGGCTTCCTGGGTCTGACCCGCCTGGCCGGTCTTGTAGTCGATCAGCTCGACTGCGCCCGATGGCAGTCGATCGACGCGATCGATGAAGCCTGTGACGACGACGTGGGCGTCCGGGTCCAGCTGGATCCGGAGTCGGAAACGCAGCTCCTCGCCCACGGTTTCGGCTTGATGGGCCGATTCGGCTGCCCAGAAGAGATCGAGCATCGGCTCGGCGCGCCGGCGCCAGGTCTCGGCGTCCGCCTCGGCAGGCAGCGACGTCCGGGCCCAGGCAGCATCGTAGCAACGGGCCAGGTCCGCTCGATCCGGCGGTTGCTCGCCCCGGGCCAGCCGCTCGCGCCGCTCCCGCGTGAACGTCTCGAACGCGCCATGCGCCGCCGACCCGAAGTCCATGGCCGGTCGAGGTTGATCTGCCGGCAGCCGGCATATGTAGCGGAAGGCATATTGCCGCGGGCACCGCTCGAACGTGTCGAAGGCGCTGTAGCTGAACCAATCCGGCGGCTCAACTAGATCGTACGGCGACCCCCCGGCGGCCACATGCGCTGCAATTGTTTGCGGATCCGGCTTGGCCGATGGCGCTCCACGAGCTTTGTCCGCTGCGCCCCAAACAACATTCGTCATAAAGGCATTGTGCGCCGGCCCCGTGCCACCTAGCGTGTCACGGGCACCCGACAGCGCACCGGAACGCGCATCCGCCCCACCCGCATCCGCGCCTTCTACACCGCGACCGGGCGCCCCGTCCGCAATCCCCGCCGATTGGACCGCCTCCCTACTTCCTGGCGCCGGCCGACTTCAGCTGCTCAGTCATACGATCGCCCGTCGTGACTGCTCCGAGCGAGGCGGACGAAACCATGGCCGCGTACTTGGCCATCACGCCGCTCTTGTAGCGCGGGGCCGGCGGAGTCCACCGGGCGTGCCGCGCCTGTAGCACGGCGGCGGCAACGTTGAGATCCAGGGCGTGGCGGTCGACATCGATGACGATCTCGTCGCCGTCCTCGACCAGCGCGATCGGGCCGCCCAGCGCCGCCTCCGGCGCCACGTGGCCGATCATCAGGCCGTGGGTGCCGCCGGAGAAGCGGCCGTCGGTAAGCAGTGCGACGTGCTCGCCCATCCCCTCGCCGACGAGCGCGGCGGTGACCGACAGCATCTCCTGCATCCCGGGCCCGCCGACCGGACCCTCATACCGGATCACGATCACGTCGCCCTTTTCGATCAGCTGCTTGCGGACCGCGTCGTAGCAGGCGTTCTCGTTCTCGAAGACTCGCGCGGGGCCCTTGTGGAAGCGGCGCTCGTGGCCGGCCAGCTTGATGACGCAGCCGTCGGGCGCCAGGCTGCCGTGGAGGATCGTCAGACCACCGGTCGCCTTGAGCGGCGTCTCGATCGGCACGACGACCTTCTGGCCTTCCGTCTCGACGGTCGCCGCCGCCGCCGAGTCGATCGTCCCGCCGTCGACATTCGGCGTGCTGCCGTCGATCAGGCCCTTCTTGAGCAGCTCGCGGGTGACGAGTGAGAGCCCGCCGGCCTCGAACAGGTCGGCCGCGGAATAGCGTCCGCCGGGGATCATGTCGCCCACGATCGGCGTCCGATCGGCGATCTTGCCGAACTCGTCGATCTCGAGCTTCAGGCCGTACTCGTGCGCAATGGCGAGCAGGTGCAGGACCGCGTTGGTCGAGCCGCCTGTCGCGGCGACGCAGGCGATCGCGTTCTCGATCGACGCCCGCGTAACGAACTCTTTGGGCCGGACATCGCGCCGGATCAGGTCCATGACGACCTCGCCGCAGCGGTGCGCGGCCGCGTTCTTGTCCGGATGCTCGGCCGGGATGCCGTTCAGGCCGGCAGGCGAGAGGCCCAGGATCTCCATGACCATCGACATCGTGTTGGCCGTGTACTGTCCGCCGCATGCCCCGGCGCCGGGACAGCTGACCGACTCGATCTCGTACAGCTCCTCGGCCGACATCTTGCCGGCGCGGTAGGCGCCGATCGCCTCGAAGATGGTCACGATCGTGGCGTCGCGCTTGCCCTTGTACATGCCCGGATAGATCGTGCCGTTGTAGAGGATCAGGCCGGGCCGGTCCAGGCGGCCCAGCGCAATTGCCGCGCCCGGAATCGTCTTGTCGCAGCCGACCAGGCAGACGACGCCATCGAGCATGTGGCCGCGGACGCACAGCTCGATCGAATCCGCGATGACTTCGCGGCTGATCAGGCTGGCCTTCATCCCCTCGGTGCCCATGGACGTCCCGTCCGAAACGGCGATGGTGCTGAACTCCATCGGCGTCCCGCCCGCCGCCCGGATGCCAGCCTTGACGTGCTCGGCCAGCCGGCGCTGGTTGTAGTTGCACGGCATCGTCTCGATCCAGGTCGTGGCCACGCCGATGAGCGGCCGGGCCAGGTCCTTGTCGTCGAAGCCGATGGCCTTGAGCATGCCGCGCGCGGCGGCGCGGTCCGGGCCGTCGGTCAGCGCGGCGCTGTGGCGCTTGGCCGGATCGCTAGGAACGTCATAGGGCAAAGGGCGAGGGGCATCATTCGACATCGTGGCTTCTCTCCGCAGGGGTGGGCGGGCGTTTTCGGTCGAACCCAAGTTTAGCCCGAGTCTGTCGGCGGGCGGGCGGCGGACGGCTGGCGGGCGGCGGCCGCCCGAGCCTGCGGTCTAGCCAAAACCCGGGACGACCCGCTACGGCCTCGAGATCAGCCAGCCCAAGGCGGTGCTCGGCCTGGACGAGGTCCCCATCTGGATGGCGACGGCCAGCGCCGTGCGCGCTCCGTCCGGGGCCGTTGAAACGGCCACCACCCACCACTGCCGGTATGGCGGCAGCTTGGCGAGGTCAACGCCAGAGCCGGGTTGGAGACTGATCGTGGCTCCGGTCGCAGATCGATCGACGACGAGGAACGGACCGTCCGTTGCGGCCGGCCACAGCTCCACGGTGACGGACCCAGTTCCGGTTGGCCCGGGCACTCCGTAAGTGAACGTGCCGTTTGGTTGCTGCTCCACGCTCAGCTGCACCTGAGTTCCGCCCGGGGCGAGTGGCGTTCCCGGCGTGGCGTTCGGGTCATAGTCGAACAGCCGGACGAACGGCAGCAGGGTAATCGCTGCCACCACCAATGCGGCCGCGGCGACACCTCGCAGGCTGTATGCGCCTTGGCGGATCTGCTGGGGCCGAAATGTGCCGGCAACGAAGGCGACGGGCACCGCCAGCAGAGTCGCAACGGTGAGTGCGTCCTCATAGCCGGGTATCACCAGAACGATGGCTAGCATTGCCGCGGCCCCGCCGAGCGCCCATCGCTTCCCAAGCGCGGCTTCGCTGCGATGGCTGATCCGGGCCAGGCGACCCAGGCTGATCCGACCGGCCGCAAACGCCCCGACGCACAGCATCAGGGCCGGCTGACTCGTGTTCCACTCGGCGGAGCGGAGCACGAAGAGGTGGAGTCCTGCCACGCGGCCGAGCCCCATGACTATGTCGGCCAAGCCCGGCGCCAGGGCGAACGGCACCACCGACAGGGCCAGCCAGAACACCATTTCACCGACGATCTTGAGCGCCCCGCGGCGAATGCCGAGCTTGAGCCGGCTCGGCGTCTGCTGCGCCTGCTCAATGGAATGAGCCAGGTTGCGCGACGGTCCCAACCGACCCACTGCCTCGGCCGCCGCGGCCTCAGAGTCGTAGCCTTGCCGCTCCAGCGCGTGAGCGGAATCCCGCAGGTGGTCCGTGATGTCCTGGCGGACGCGGGCCACCTCGGCCCGAGGAAGGTCGAGGCGAGCGCCAAGATCGTTCACGTAGGCTACAAGGGCCGCCCAGCCGGGCCGGTCGGCCGGGCTGTTGGTCGAGCTCGATTCGGCTGCGGTTGGCGGTTGGTCGTCGCTGTCCCGGTTGGTTCGGGGCGCAACCGGCGCCACTGGCGCCGCAACCGGCCCTACCGGCGATGCGGGCGGCGCTACTGGCGACACCCCCTTGCGGGGCACGAACCAGGAGCCGGCTTCGGGGTTGGGGCTGACGGCTCGACGATCCGCCTCGTGGGCCGATCCGGGCACTCGCTGGTCCCCGCGCGAGGCTTGCGCAGACGCTTCCTGGTCATTGGCGCGCCCCGACGCGGTCGCCCTCAGGCGGTACTTGCGCCTGGTGCGCTCCCCATCCTTCCAGTCGCTCTGAACCAGGCCTTCTCCTCGAGGTGGTAGAGCGTGGGGTAGAGGCGTGGTTCGGTGAGCTTGCCGGAGGTGCCCAGTTCCGCTGCGAACCGTCGCCAGATCTCGAAGCCGGAAAGATACTGGCCCTGCAGCACGCTAATGATGGCGTCATCGATCCCTGGCTCAAAGGTCACAAGGCCGTCCCATCTTGGTGCCATAACTTGTACCGTCCCGATACCGTTCGACGCAGCTTGCCGGCCGCGCTCAGAGTGTAGGCTGCCCATCGGTTCTCGGGTCGCGGAGCGGTCAGGGCGCGGCCCGGCCGGCGGAAGGCCCGGCCGGCGGAAGCCACGCCGTGGTTACCCACGTGGCTCGCCTCCGCGGCCGCCGCAATCACGTGCTGATCGTGGCGTGGTTCTGTTCTCGCGCGTCGAAACTCCGTGTTGGTTCCGGCGGCCGGTGGACCATCGGTAGGAGACTCAGGCGCCCAGCTGAACGGAGGCGCAACATGACCGCGGCTTGACCTTGGCTGCCGCGCCGGCTGCCGCCCTGATGGCGTCCATATCCCGGCCAACGCCACGCGCTATTCTTAGTCGCCCCGTCCCGCAACAGCAGCCCGTCCGGACCGCGAGACGGACGGGTAGAAGGGGGATTCGCTTGACCGACCTAAGCCAGGCGATCCAGACCTCATGACCGGCGACTCTCTGGCCAGACTGCGGACCGCCTTCGGGTTCCGTGTGATCTTCCGCATCGGCCCCGTGCGCCTTCTCCGAGCGTTTGCCGCGCTGGCCGTCATCTCCGCCTCCGCGTACTGGTTTGGTCACTCGGGTTGGAACGCGGCGGCCATCGGCCAGGACACATGGAACTACCTGGGCGCGGGCGAGAGGCTCAACGCCGGGCATTCGATATACACGCTGGTCTCCGGTGATCGACCGATCCTCGTGGCGCCGGGATCGACCGTGCCGCTGGTCTCGCCACCGTTGGTTGCCGTGCTGTGGCGGCCTCTGGCGCTGCTGCCGGACTGGCTGGCAATGTGGGCCTGGTGGGCCGCCAGTGCCGTCGCGATGCTCGCAACGACGATGTGGATCGTCCTGAAGGGTCGCTGGCAGGCTGTGCTGATGGTCTTCGTGCTGGCTACTGCTTTTGGCGAATGTGCCGTAAGCGGGAACCTCAACTCCTTCCTCGCGCCGGCCCTGGCGTTGAGCTGGTGGTCTGTCCAGATCGGGCGATCGGGCGTCGCCGGACCCCTGACTGCACTGGGCGCAGTGCTGAAGATCGGCCCCGCAGCCCCCCTTTTATGGCTTGCGGTTCGCCGAGAAGGCAGGGCCGTCGTAGCCTTCGCCATTGGAGCGGCACTGTTGGCCGTGATCAGCCTTCTTGGCGCCGGGCTCCAAGGGCACCTGGACTTTCTGTCGGTTGCAAGGGGCAGCACCGATGCGGCCGCGTGGGGCGGCAGCGTCCCGGGCGTCCTGAGCCAACTCAAGGCTCCTGAGGCAGTGGTCCGACTGAGCATTCCGGCGGTGTGGATCGTCGGAGCCGCGCTAATCTGGGCCCTACGCCACCATCCTGCAAGGGCCTTCGCCGTCGCGGTGATCCTCGCCGTCTGGGGCACGCCTGTCGTTCATCTGACGGCGGTCGCGCTGCTGCTGGCCGTCGCGGCACCATTCACGCCCGCACCGGCATGGCTCGGTGACAAAGTTGCCGCGTCCGCCCGTCAGGCTGCCTGAACGGCAGGCTCGGGCTCTGGCTTGGCGCTCTCGCCGAGCCTCCACACGCGCAGGTGAAGCACCAAGGTCATGATCAGTCCAACGAGCGCCACCGGCAGCGTGCCGATGGCGTGGATGAGCACGACCGCAGCGAGAGCCCGTGCTGGGTCCTGGTGGACGAGCACGAGCGCGCTCACCCCGACAAACTCGTATGTGCCCACGGAACCCGGCGCGGCAGGTATCGCGGTCGAGAGGGCAATCCAGGCAGTTACGAAGGCCGCCTGCGGCCACGGAATGCTCAGCCCCACCGAAGTCGCTACGGCCATGAATACCGAGACGGAGCAGACGTACGCGACCAGTGTCGCGGCCACGGTAGTGAAGAGGCCGCGCGGGCTTCGAACGGCGTCGGCGCCGAGGATCAAGCGGCTGAGCGGCTCACGCAAGCGGGCTGGGATCAACGGCGCGACAAGCTCCGGATGCCTCGCGGTCAGCAACGACAAGCCGCCACCCACCAGCAAGGCGGCCAGGCCCAGGCCGACCCACAGAGCGGCCAGACCCGTGCCGAGAGCGCCGGTCACGAGCAGGCCAAGACCGGCCGCGACGACCAGGATTGTCACGCCGTCGGCGAGGCGCTCGGTGACGATTGATCCGAGCGTGGCCATGCGGGGAAGTCGCAGCGCCGAGGCGGCCAGATAAGCCCGCGCCACGTCTCCTAGCCGCATCGGCAACAACGTGTTGGCGAAGCAGCCGACGCATGTGTACGCGAAGGCCTCGCGATACTGCACCTTTCCCAGAGGCGACAGCAGGAAGCGCCACCGCCATGCCCGGGCGGCGATCTCCAGCGAGGCTAAGCCGACGGCCAGAGCCACGCCTGGGAGTGCGACCCGACCAAGGACTTGAATGACGGTCGACAGGTCGACCCGACTAAGCGTCGCCCATGCGCAGACGGCACTGACGGCGATACCGATGACCACGCGCGCCGCCTTCGCCGAGCGACGGTCTCCAGCCGTCACTCGTTCGGGCGCCCGGTCCGCTGTGTTTGGCCGTCGTCGCACGACGCTGCGGCCGCCGCGGCGGATGTGGATAGGAGACCCGATTCCTCGAACCAGCGGACCGTCTGCTCGAGACCTCGATCCAGGGCCACCTGGGGAGACCAGCGCAGCATTAGGCGGATCTTCTCGATGTTGACGACGCGACGGCGGATGTTGTCGATGTCGCGACGGTCGATGTGATCGACCGTGATCTTGTGGCCGGAGGCTCGCCCGATTGCCGCGGCGAGGTCGTTCACGGACGTCTCAACACCAGTCCCGACGTTGAACACTTCGCCCTCGGCTCGCGGGTGCGTGGCAGCAAGAAGCGTCGCATCGACGGCATCCTCGACAAAGGTGTAGTCGCGGGTTTGCCCACCGTCGCCGTGGATGCAGAGGGTCTGGCCGGCATTCGCGGCGATGAGAAACTTGGAGACGACGCCACAGTACGGGTTCTCGGGGCGTTGGTATGGGCCGTAGACGTTCGAGTACCGGACCACCGCAACCGGCAGACCGTAGCTCTCGTAGAAGGCCATGCAGTAGTGCTCGCCGGCGAGCTTGCTGACGGCGTAGGGCGTGAGCGGCACGAGCCGGTCATCCTCGTTGATCGGGATCGAGCGAGGATTGCCGTAGACCGAGGCGGATGACGTGTATACGACCCGCTCGAGGTTCGAGTCGCGTGCAGCGAGGAGGACGTTGAGCGTGCCGCCGATGTTCGTGGCGAAGTCGTCGCGGGGGTTCGCCGTTGAGGCGATGATGTTTCGGGCCGCCAGATGAAAAACGACCGTGTGGCGCTTCACCAGGTCCCGGACAACAGGCTCGTCGGTGACGGATCCCTCGATGAACTCGGCGCCGGTCGGGATGGCGTCACGCCGGCCCGTAAAGAGGTCGTCCAGGACGGTGACCCTCGCCCCTGATTCGATCAGCCGTCGAACCAGTGCCGAACCAACGAAGCCGGCACCGCCGGTCACCAGAACCCGTCGGCCGCCGAAAGCACGCTCGAGCATCATCAGTGCTTGACCCTCAGTCGTAGCAACAGAGCCGGCCGGAATAGACGCCACCAATCGCGCAGGCCACGCATCTTGGTGAAGCCGCTGAGATGGTACCGAACCGTGACCGGGTACTCGACCACCCGATAGTGGCCCCTGATGGTCCTGTATAGCAGGTACGGTTCAAGCTCGTAGCTGTCCAGCCAGGCCTGATCGATATCGATCGAGGGGTCGTCCAGGATCATCGCGCGGAAGACGCGGAACCCGTTCGTTGCGTCCGTGACGTGGTGAAAGACCAGCAAGCTGAAGACGAAGGAGTAGAAGCGTGTGCCGAAGTTGCGGCCGCCGATCGGCCCCACCACATGGCCGCCTCGCATCCAGCGAGAGCCCTGGACGTAGTCGAGGTCCTGCGCCAGAGCGAAGTCGAGAGCCCCCACCAGATCAGATGGCTCGTGCTGATCGTCGCCGGACAACAGGGCCAGGTACGGCCGACCGCGCCCGCGGGCGCATCTGAAACCCGTCCGAATCGCCGCGCCCACGCCGCTGCGGCGCTCGTGTCGTAGAACCACGGCCGCGCCGTGAGCTCGCGCCTCGTCGCCCGTGGCATCCGTCGAGCCGTCGTCCACGACGATCGCCTCGAAGCGGCCGTCGGTGGGCCACTTATCGAGCACTCGGCCGATCTTGCCCACTTCGTTAAGGGCGGGGATGATGACCGCGACCAACGGCTCCACGGCCGAGGGCACGTAACTCGATCTGATCTTGGCGTCTGGAGCCGAAGGCTCCTGACGCACGAGCCGTGGCACGCTGACATACCCCCTGGCTGGATGACGCCAGCCACTATCCCAGACTGGATTCCGTTGGGCTACGAGGCAATGGTACCGGTAAGCCACCCGGCGAGACGGCATAGGATGCGCACAGCGCGCATGCGCCGCTCGTCCGATTATCGCGAATTGCCGGGAGCGTGGCTCCGCGAAGACTGCTGGGCGAACCGTGCGGGCTGCCGGGGCATTTGCGGCAGTAACGGGCCACGGCGAGAAACTGGCGGAGACGTCTGGTCGCTCGCAATCGGGCCGATCCGGCCGGGATCATCCCAGACCAAGGTGCGGCCTCCGGTGCCAGTTGGGAGCCACGTTGGCAGCCTCAGGGATTGGAACCGGGGCTCGCCGTCGACCCTTACTCGTCGGCCGCGCTCCCGTACCGCAGTTGGTCGAGCCATTGGGCGAGCCGCGCAGGGGTCGTAACCCATAGGCGTTCGTCTGCAGCAACGGCATCGAGGAGTCGGACGTACGCGTCCCACATCCGCTGCCGCGACGGGTTCACCCAGACCGGATGCACGTTCAGCACCGCGACACCGCCGACTGAAACGATGTACTCGATCTTCCGCAGCCAGCACGCTAGCGCCCGCTCGGGCGACAGACGGTGGACCTGGAGCAGGAACACGTCCTGCGGCAGCGTCAAGGGGATCTCGAGGAGCGGGCCGATCGCGAACGGAAAGACCGTAGCGCACCCCGCGCTGAAGCCGTAGGCCCCCCCGCGCTCCGTGTCGGGTAGCGACATGTCGTAGTCGAACGTTTCGCCGACGGCCGTGCGCAGGTCCGGCGACATCAGGAGCTGTCCGGATCGGAAGCCGCGCATGAGGCGCTGCGCCCACGGGCTGGCCTCGAAGACGGTCGCAAACGCGCCCACGGCCTCGGCCGCGGAAAGTGTCGGAAGGCGTCCGTCGTGCCCGATGTCGTGGCAGTACAGCTCGGCGCCATTGGCGACCATGTCTTCTGCGTATGCCTGGGTCGGCCAGCTGATCCTGGGCACGAACCCCACAGCGCTCGGCAGGCCGCGCACGTGCTCCGCGTCCCGCAACGCGGCAATGAGGCCAAGCTCCGGCCGGCTGTCCACATCGTGGGTGAGCAGGAACGCGGCGCGACGTCCCTCAGGCCAGGCCGGACGTTCCAGCGGCACGCCCGCTTCGGCGGTTGCCCGTTCCCAGCCGCTCGCCCGCTGTCGGTCGACGCTGCTCTCGATGGGCCACGCCGGGAACGCCGTGCCTTCAACGCGGCGGGCTTCGAGGCGGTATTTTGCGCCGAGAAGCGCCGTTCTCACATGGAGCGGGACGAGCCGGTAGGGGATGGGAAGCCGCGCGAAGAGCGGAGCCGCACCCCCGTATCCCGCTAGCAGGCTCAGCTCCTGCGCGTCGAGCGCTGCGGCGGACGGGTTTTCCAAGCGGCGTCGCGTGGCTTCGCGTCGGGCCTCGGCATCCCTCACAGTCAGCCAGTAGTACGAACTCTCTGCGGGCACGTCACAGTGCCTTTGCCTCGATACTTGGGCCATCATGAATCCACATCTCCCATATTCGGCCGTGGAGGGGATACGATCCTGCCATGTGGAAGCCCAGGAAAGCGTAGAGGCGCGTGACCGCGGTATTTGAGGCGAGCATCCGTGACTTGAAGGGAACCGCGCCCAGCTGCATGAGCCGGTCCGTGGCGCGCTGAAGCAGGAACAGGCCCAACCCCACCCCCTGGTAGCGAGGGGCAACCTGGAGACTGATGACCTCGGCGTTGATACCGCCTCCGAGCGGGTTTCTGCGCACGTCAAGCACCGTTGCGAATAGGTCCCGCAGTATTCGCGGTCGCCGCACCGAGGCCGCGATCGCGAGCCGCGCCGCAAGAAGCAGGCGACGTCGGAAGACCAGCGTGAAGAGGCGGTCTGCGTCCGTTGTAAGGCTCACAACCCCCACCAGCGCCTGGTCCAGTTCGATGACGTAGGTTTCCGCAATCGGGCTTTCAAGGATCCCCCGGTAGTAGACCTGCTCGAGGAAGGCCGGGCCCAGATCGGCGAGCAGCCCTGGCGTCCCGCTCCCGTGATGGATCGCAGCGATGGAGGCAAGGTCGTCCGCACCGGCCGGCCTGATGCGGTCCATGCCAACGTGTCGCCGGATGTGTTCCATCGCCGGGTCTCTCGACAGTTCGTGCGTCACTGGCACAGTGTGATGCCTCCTGGCGCGCTGATGTAGCACGCGTGAAGCATGTCGCAGGCGGCTTGTGCTCAACTGCCCCGCCCGGTATTGTCGGACTCGTGAGACCGCCAATGCACATTCCAGCCACCCATGTCCTCGAGGGGGCCAGCGTCTCGTCTGCCCTGGATCGCTTCGACTGGCAGGACCGGGTCTTCGCGGATCGACCCCGACTGTCCGAGCTTCTCGCCATACGACCCTCCTGGCCCGTACGAAGGCTGCACTGCCGAGTCCACCGCAACGCACCGTTCGAGCATGTCGCCAATGCTGCTCGCCCGTTCCTAGCGTACGCGGGATACGAGATCGAGTACGAATACAGCGACTACGACGATTCCTTCTCGTCGCCAGCGGCAGGTACGGCCGATCTCGAGGTCGTGTGGGTGGACTACACGCGGTACCGGGGTGTCCAGTTACCAGCCGACCTCGCGGAGTGGCTTGGCGGCCGCATCGCCCGGATCCGCCAGGAGAGCGTCGCGCCGATCTTGCTCGACCTCTGGGATTCCGACGAGGCGGACGCCGGCGAGGCGAACGCGCGGCTCAGGGACCTTGCGGCAGGAGTGCCGGGTCTGCACCTCTGCGACGTCGGCAAGATCCATCGCCAGCTCGGGTACGCGTTCAGCGACGCGCGGATGGCGGGAGTCAGCGGCTGGATCATGAGTGCCGCCGCCACGCTGATGATTGCACAGCGGTTCGGCCTGGTCTGGTTGCCTTCAGCTGTCGAGCCGCGGATCAAGGCTGTCGTGCTGGATCTGGACGACACCCTGTACGATGGCGTCATCGGCGAGGACGGGGTCGCAGGGGTCTCGATCTCCGAGGACCACTGGCGTCTACACGCAGAACTCGTCCGGCTTGCGTCGGAGGGAGTGTTCCTGGCTGTCGCCTCCAAGAACGATTCTCGCGATGTCGACGAACTATTGGCCACCCGCCCCGAGTTCGGCATCTCGCCCGCTGACCTCTCGGGCGTTATCGTCGGCTGGGACAGCAAGGCAACGGCGATCGCAAGGTTGTGCGCATCGCTGCACATCGCCGCGGACGCGATGCTCTTGGTCGACGACAATCCCGGCGAGTTGGCCTCGGTGGCGTCGAGTCACCCTGGGATCCGACTTCTTCGCGCGGGAAGGCCCGCCGACACGCTCCGCGCATTGCAGATATTCCCCGGCTTGGCAGGCTACCCGTCGTCGGAGACCGACGCGCTGCGGCGCGCGGACGCGCAGGCCGCCGCCGAGCGCACAGGCGACTTGGAGTCGTCGCTCGACCCAGTCGAATACATACGCTCGCTGCGAATCCAGCTCACGTTCGTCCTTAATCCGCCTGGCCAAGTGCGGCGGCTGCACGAGCTGTCCACGAAGACGAACCAGTTCAACACCGGGCTCTTGCGGCTCACCGAAGCCGAGGTTGCGGGGCGGCTTGCAAGCCCTAGTCATGCCACCGCAGCGGTGCGTCTCCGCGACAGGCTATCAGACTCGGGGATCATCGCCGCCCTCTTTGCGACGGTCCAAGGATCGACCCTAAAGGTGGACGAGGTCGACATCAGCTGCCGGGCACTCGGCCGCGGCGTGGAGGACGTGATGATCGCGGAGGCGGCGTGTCGCATCGCCACGGAATCGGGCTGCCGTATGGTCTCGTTCCGCTTCGCGGACGGGCCGCGAAACGAGCCCGCGCGCGCGTGGCTCAAGCGCCTGCCAGCGGCGATCCGCCGGAGATCGGGCGAGGAATTGGAAGTCGCGGTACAGGTCGATCGCTTGGCCCAGGTCGCGCGGGGGCCCCTGCCGATCGAGATCGTGTGGGACCCGGTGGACCCATGAGGGCCTTCCCTGACGTCGCTGCAGTCCATGCCGAGGTCCTGCGCGTTCTCGGGCTCGTGCTGGAGATCGATCCGCCTGAGAGCGTGCTCGTGCGCGAGACTTGCCCCGAGTGGGACTCCCTCAAGCACGTCCAGATCGTGTTCGCGCTCGAGGATGCGTTCGGCGTCGCGTTCTCGCTGGAGGAACTCGCCGAGCTGAACGATTCGGGGACGATCACGCGACACGTTGCGGATCGGCTGGGGGCGTGACCGGATTGGATGGATCCCTTCGTTTGCAGTAACGCCGAGCCGCTCAGCCGCTCCGTCGCGGAGATGATGGGGTGCCGTGTTCACCGACCGGCTTGGGCGAAATGGCCTGCATCTGCGAGGTCGGCTTGCGTCAGACTTGTGCGGTAGATGCCTCCGCCGGAGGTTGGCGTCCCGGCGACGTGTATGGAGATCGAGGCTTGAGATTGTCGCTGGCCCGTTTCGACCCAACGCCATGGCGGCTGCTCGGCTGGGGCATTGCGACGATCGGCTTTCTGTGCGTCGGGTTCGTGACCTGGTTCTGGCTGAGCCATGCGTCCGGCCAGACTCCGGGCGATACCCAGAACTACATCCTGGCTGGCCTGCGGCTCAACGTCGGCCACCCGCTCTACGGCTACGGTCCCGGTGACGTGCACGTGGTGCCGATAAGCGGCGGAGCCGACTACCCGCTCTTCTCGCCGCCGCTGATCGCGGTCCTCTTCCGGCCGATCGTACTGCTGCCGGCGAACGGTCAGTACATCTGGTGGGTGAGCATGGACGTACTGGAGATCCTCGCGATCATCGCGTTGGTTCTACGCGCGCCACTCGCCGCTGGGCTAGCTCTCATCCCGCTGAGCCTTTCAGTAGGCATGGCTATGCAGGTCGGTAACGTCGACTGCCTCGTGCTTCCGGGTCTCCTGCTCACCTGGTGCTGGCTAGTACGAGGGCATAACGACCGCGCCGGGCTGGCCATCGCTCTTCTGGCATCGCTCAAGTTGACGCCGGTCATCTTCGTGTGGTGGCTCTTCGTGACCGGTCGGCGCCGCGCGGCCGGAGTCGCGATCGGGTGCGGCATCGCGCTCGCGTTCGTGGCAATGCTCGGCAGTGAACCGATGATCTTCCTACGGTTCTATGAGGTCACGATGGCGAATCTATTGGCGCCCGCGAGCGACCTTGGGCCGCCGGGTCTGGCCCGAGCCATCGGGCTGCCCGCGATTGTGGTCGCTTGGCTCCCTCGGGCGGTCCTGCTCGGCGGCGCCGCAGTCATGTGGGCAACCCGACGCCGGCCGGGAGTCTCGTGGGCTACCGGTGCCTTCTTGATGTGGTTAGCCTCACCTGTGGTCGCCCTTCACACGCTAGCCCTGGCATTGGTCGCCATCGCTCCGCTGGCCTGGCCTATGGCGCCCGATCGAGTCCGCGAACGCCCAGGCGATGACCCGGAAGTCTCCACGAAATCGAAAGCTGGTCCGAACCACGCCACGGGCGAGGCTAGCACGCTAGTAGCCGGCACCTACCGCGCTGTGACGGCCTCGGCGCGGGTCTCGACGCGAGCGTCGTGGGCGGCCTCCCAGGCCTCGATTGCTGGCAGCTTGGCGAGGACGTAGCCGATCTCGTCGGTGCCGGCCAGAATCATCGCCCGGGCGAACGGGTCGATGTCGAAGCCAAACGACGTGCCATCGGGCAGTGTGACCGTCAGTGCGTCGAGATTCACAGTCCACTCACCGTCCGGGTTGGCAGCAACGAGCGTCTGAAGCGCCACGTGCCGCTCGGCCGAGACGACTATCGGCAGGAGCGCGTTCTTGAGGGCATTGCCCTTGAAGATGTCGGCGAAGCTGGTCGAAACGATGGCCCGGATGCCCCACGCCCGCAGCGCCCAGGGGGCGTGCTCGCGCGAGGAGCCGGAGCCGAAGTTGTCACCGACCACGAGAATCTGGCGGCCGGCGTTGTGCGGCTCATCTATGAATGAAACCGGCTCGCGGCGCTTTCCGTCCGGTGTGAAGCGCCAATCGAAGAAGAGCGCGTCGGCCAGGCCGGCTTTGTCGGTGATCTTGAGGAAACGGGCCGGGCAGAGCTGGTCCGTGTCGATGTTGGCGCGCGGGATCGAGATGACGCGGCTGGTGGTCTTGACGAACGGTTCGGGCATGTCAGTTGGCCTCCACGGCCGCGGGCGGCGGGGCTGCGGCGCCCACGGCGGCACCGGCCAAAGTTCGCGGATCGGTCACCACGCCTGTGATTGCGCTGGCGGCAGCTGTGAGCGGTGAGGCGAGGAACGAACGTCCGCCCTTACCCTGCCGCCCCTCGAAGTTGCGGTTCGAGGTGCTTATGCCGTACTGGCCGGGCTCGAGCTGGTCGCCGTTCATGGCGATACACATCGAGCAGCCCGATTCGCGCCACTCGGCGCCGGCCGACCGGAAGACCTCATCGAGGCCCTCGCTCTCGGCCTGCTTCTTGACCTGTTGCGAGCCGGGGACGACGAGCACGCGCAATCCGTCGGCCACGTGGCGGCCACGCAGGACCGAGGCCGCGGCCCGCAAGTCCTCGATGCGGCCATTCGTGCACGAGCCGATGAAGACGACGTCGAGCTTCTGGCCGGCGATCGAACTGCCGGGCTGGAGTCCCATGTACTTGAGGGCGCGCTCGAAGTCCTCGCGGGCCGATGGTTCGAGGTCGGCAACCGAAGGAATTCGGCCGGTCACCGAAATCCCCATGCCCGGGTTCGTGCCGTAGGTGACCATCGGTTCGAGCGCGTCGCCGTCGATGACGATCGTGCGGTCGTAGGTCGCGCCTTCGTCGCTCGGCAGCGTCCGCCAGCGGGCGACCGCCTCGTCCCAGGCCGCTCCTTGCGGAGCGAACGCCCGGCCCTTCAGATACGCGAACGTGGTTTCGTCCGGGGCGATGAGGCCGGCTCGGGCGCCGCCCTCGATCGACATGTTGCAGACCGTCATCCGCTCTTCCATGGACAGGGCCCGGATGGCGTCGCCGGTGAACTCGAAGACGTGGCCGGTGCCGCCCCCGACGCCGATTCGGGCGATCAGGGCGAGGATGATGTCCTTGGCCCCGACGCCCGGCCCAAGCCGCCCGTCGATGCGCACCTGGAACGTCTTGGGCTGGCGTTGCAGGAGCGTCTGCGTGGCCAGGACCATCTCGATTTCGGTCGTCCCGATGCCGAAAGCCAGCGCCCCAAAAGCGCCATGAGTGGCGGTGTGGGAGTCGCCGCAGACGATGGTCATGCCGGGCTGCGTCAGCCCCAACTCCGGCCCGATGACGTGGACGATGCCGCGCGTCGCCGAGCCCTGGCCGTGGAACGGAATGCCGAACTCGCGGCAGTTTTCCTCGATCTGTCGGAGCTGCTTGATGGCCAGCTCGTCCACCATCGGGATCGACGGATCGGTCGTGGGGATCGAATGGTCCGCCGTGGCGACGGTCTGGCCCGGCTTTCGGACCTTCAGGCCGCGCTCGTGCAGGCCGGTGAATGCCTGCGGGCTGGTGACTTCATGAACGAGGTGAAGATCGATCGCGAGAATTGCCGGCGCGCCGGGATCGGACGCCACAAAGTGGTCGTCCCATATCTTCTCCACCAGGGTGCGCGGTCTGTCAGCCATGTCCTGCTCACGATCGAGTTGCCCCGCCTCACCGGCTGACGCAGGTCAGCCGCGTGGACAGGGATCACCGAGGTTACCACTCCCTCGGCCGCAAGGCCGGAGCAAGGCGGCCGCACGCCATCGCATGCGTCGATGAGGCCGCCCGATGACCGCAAATCGGCGGGACCGTACCATCAGGAGGGTCGCTTGCGCGCTGGTTCGGACGCTAGTACGACCCGACATTCACGAGGTAACGAGTGGGGTATGCGACCGCCGGTCGGCTACAGTCGGCTCCGTTTTGGAAGGTCATGCGATCGAGGTGGTTGTACTGAACTTCCATGAAGGCTGGTGCCGTATCCGGGTCCGCGCGGAAGGACCAGGTGGCCGCGTAGGTTCGCCCGACTTCGATGGTGTCCCACCGGATCTCAAGGACCTTGGCATCGGTTTGTGGCAGGCCAGACGATGAACTCCAATTCCAATCAGGGGCGCTGGCAAACGGCCGGGTAGCCGGTCTCCCATCGATGCTCAGGTTGACCGGACCGGCCAACGACGACCAGGGACTCTGGCCAAAGTCGCTGTGATGGATCATGCCCCCTCCGGTGTATCTATCGGGTGGGTAGGTGTTGGCCTCGCCGAGCCAGGCCTGGAGAAGGTCGCTCTGGTTCGCCCAGACCGCGATCCAATCTCTGGCCCCGGCCGCGCCGGCCAGTCCGTCCGGCAGCAGATCCACGCCCAGCCAGTGGAACTCCACTCGCGCCGTGACGATAACGTAGTCCGGCGTGCGGTCCATCTGGCACCCGATGCTCAGCTTGAGACTATCCGGGCCGACCTGAGTCGGATCGCCCGTCGAATTGGCAGCGGTTGGTAGCGCGAACCCGGCGACGATCATCGGGATCAGCAAGACGAGCGCCCAGCGATGCGATGGCCCGGCGGTCTTGCCCCATTCCCACAGATCCGAGTCGAGGAGCGGGCCGCTTGCCAGAACGACCGCGCCACACAGCAGCCAAAATGCCGCCTCCGGCACCGCACCGTGCATCAGGAACGCCTGGGTAATCGCCGCAGCCGCGCCGAATCGGCCGAGTACGAGCGGCCACCCACGTCCCCGGCCGAGCAGCCAGAAGGCGAGCATCGAGGCCACAACCCCGAGGGCAAGCCCAACGGAGGCCGCGACGGCTCGGCCCGCTGTGAGCGTTGGCACCCAGACGAGCAGCATGGCGGCCTGTTCGGCCGCGATCAGGCCCAGGAGCAGGCGGACCCGCGTCAGGTCGCGGGGGGCGGGCAGGTTGGGCGAAGCGGCGCGGCTTGGCGAGGCCGTCGCCGCTGGCGAAGTCGAGGCGGTCGTCATCACGGCACCAGCGGCGGGGCTGGGACGCCCACGCCGGGCCTGTCGCAGGTGGCGACGGCCTGGATCCGGAACCGATCGAGATGGGCGTAGCTCACGACGGCCATCGGCGGGTACTTGCCGGCCGGTGTCGGCCGGCCGTTCGCGGTCAGAAGCGGCGAGAAGTCCCACCGGACCGTATAGGTGTTGCCGGTGGCGAGTGCGCTCTGCGGGATCGTGTATCCGCCGAATCCGCCGCCAAAACCCGCCCAGTATGTGCTGCCCCAGAGCCAGTCTGTGACCGGCGAGCCGTCGGGGCCGGTGATAGTCGGTTCGCCGGAGATGTAGGCTCCCGTCCCCGGGCTGATGTCGGTGAGCGCGCCCGCGTACTCGGTGACGTCCCAAGCCGGTGCCGAGATCACGCCGGCGGCGATGCCGTCGTAGGCCGACATCATGCCCTGCCCGGCGTAGGGATCGGCCTGCCCGGGGCGGCGGAGAATGCCGTTTGGCCAGGCGTCGAGGCGGTTCCATTTGAAGTGCGCTTCCACCGTATACGTTGGCGCGCCGGTCGCGTCCACGCCACACGTTTGGGTCACGCTCATGGTCAGGTCCTGCGGCCCAACCTGCGTCGGATCGGGGAGGAGCGGGGCGATCGGCGCCACGGCAAAACCGGCGACGAGTGCCACCGTCAGCGGAATCGCAAGGCGGCGCCGAATCGGATGCGACTGGGCCACCCAGTCCTCCAGGTCCGGCCCGATGGCCGGCAATGCGGCGACGAGCGCGAGTACGCCAAGCAGGTTGATGTTCACGCCTGGGCCTCGGACCAGGTCGAGCATTCCCACCAAGAGCCAGGCGGAAACCGTCACGCGAGCGAGTCGCAAGGCCCAGCGTTGGCCTCGGCCGATGGCCCGAATGGCGAGGATCGCCGCTAGCGAGGAAAGCGCCAGGGCAACCAGGGCGACTAAGAGCCGAAGGGGAGTCAGCGTCTGGAGTGCCCAGACGGCGCCGGCCACCGCCTGGACGATGACGGCGACAAAAAGGAGTCGCAGGAGCATCGAGCCTGCCGGCTCCTCGGAAATCGCCGCGGCGACGCTCGGCAGCAAGACGCCGATCGTGCTGGCGTACAGCCGCGAGTGGAAGGCACCGGTGATGTCGCGGCCCAGGGCGGATGGCTCGCCAAAGGCCGCGATCGCCTGGTCGAGGGCGATCTCCGGCCGCTCGGCCGCCCCAAGTCCGTCCTGCCAGCGCTGCCAGAGGTGGCCGTACAACTCCTCGGCCATGTCGGCCCGGTCCGACGCCCGGACGCTCGCTCGGTCGAGGATGGCCTCGACGTGGGCCTGCAGCCGCCTCTCCAGCGTCAAGCTTGCGCTCATGACCCCAGTAGGGCGTCGGCCGCGGTCCGGAACCGCTGCCAATCCGCGCGCCCCTCGGCCAGCGCCCGCTCCCCGGATTGCGTCAGGTCGTAGTAGCGCCTGCGCGGCGCGCCGGCCCCGACTTCCACCCAGTGCCCGGCGACTAGACCATCGCGCTCTAGCCTTCGGAGGGCGGGGTAGACGGTTCCTTCGGGCAGATCGATGACTTGCTCGCTCGTCTCGCGAAGCTGGGCGACGATTTCGTAGCCGTACATCTCGCGCCGTCCGAGCAGCCCCAGGATCAGGAGCCCGAACTCGCCCCGCGACAATTGCGGCCCATGAGATCCAGATGCGATCTCCGCCACGGAGCCTCCTTCACGGCCCTTGCGACGCCGTCCCGCCCGACTCGGGTCTACCTAGCGTCTCTAGGCGTCTTACCTAGCAACTGTAGGTAAGGGAGGCGTGCGCGTCAAGAGGTTTCGCGCACGCAGATCCCGCGGCGCCCGACCTACGCCAATTCGAACGAGCTGCGGAGGCGGATGTCGCGCGAGGAGTGGCCAACCTGGATCTCGTAGCGGCCGGGCTCAACGTGCCAGTGGTGGCGCTTTACATCCCAGAAGGCGAGGTCGCGGTCCTCAAGGGCGAGCGCGACTTCGGCCAACTCGCCTGGCTGGAGGCGGACCACCGCGAAGCCCTTCAGCTCGCGTGGAGGCCGAGGCAGGGGCGCTCCCTGAGGCGAGACGTAAACCTGGACGACTTCCTTGCCTGGCCGCTTGCCGGTGTTGCGGACCTTGACGTGCAACTCCAGGGGCTCGCCGTCGGCCAGACCGTCCGAGGCAACTGTCAGCGACTCGTACTTGAAGGTGGTGTAGCCGAGTCCGTGCCCAAAGGCGAAACGCGGCTCCACTCCCGCGACATCGAAGCCGCGGTAGCCGACGTTGACTCCCTCGCTGTAGACGAGTTCCTCGTCGGCGCCCGGGGTGGTGTCGTAGGCCGGGAAGTCCGCGGCGCGGCGAGCCAGCGTCACCGGTAGGCGGCCGCCCGGCTCGACGATGCCGAGCAAGACGTCGGCCAGGGCGTTGCCGAACTCCTGGCCCGGCAGCCAGGCATAGATGACGGCGGCAACTTTGTCGGCCCAGGGCAGGTCCATTGGGCAGCCCGAGTTCACCACGACGACGGTCTTGCGATTGACCGCGGCGACCCTCTCGACCAGCTCGTCCTGGCGGCCCGGCAGCGTGACGGTCTTGCGGTCACGGCCCTCGCTCTCCCAGGTTTCGTCGGTGCCGACGACCACGATCGCGACGTCGGCGGAAGCAGCAGCGGCCACGGCCGCTTCCAGAAGATTGCGGCCCTCCCGGGAGGCGCAGCCGATCGCCAACAGACTGGGGCCATCGGTGTTCGAGTGGGCCTCGGCCGAGATGAGGACGCGCTTGCCGGCCTCGAACTCGAAGGTGCCGCCTTTCTCCTTGGCCTCGAACACAGCCGTTGGGATGTCGACTCCGCTGGGAGCATCCCATTCGTCGGCGGCCGGGACGCCATCGACGAGGAGGCGCCGACCGCCGATGCCGCGAATGGCAACCTCATGTGGCGCGGTGACTTTGGGCGTGAGCCAGGCGGAGATTCGGACGGCAAAGTCGTTCTGGACCAGCCCTGCCGGGAGGTCGCCGAAGAGGTGGACGTCGCTCGATTGAACGTTGTAGCTGGCGACCGGCTGGCCGACCGGCTCCTGGCCGCGATAGAACTCGATCGTCAGACCGGGTTTGCCGTCGAGATCGGTCAGGTCCATTCGGGTGACCGGCGGCAGGAAGAGGTCAGTACCGGGGCCCGGCTCGTGGACGATCTCCACTGCCCCCGGGAGTGCCGCGCGTAGACCTTCGAGCGGGCTTATGGCATACGGGGCGCTGATATGAGCGGCACCCCCGCCCTGGGTGCACGGCGTGGCCGCGTTCGGACCCACGACCGCGACCTTGCGCAGCGCCTCGACTGCCAGCGGCAGGACGCCGTCGTTGGTGAGCAACACGAACGCATCTGCGGCCGCGCGCCGGACGAGAGCCGCGGCATCGGCGTCGGACAGGTGCACGGGCGCGAGTGGGTCGGTATCGGCCGGGCGGGTGCGGGCAGTCCGCGCAACTTGGCCGGCGACTGTCTGGTTGACCGGCAACGCCCCAACCCGCGTGGCCAGAGTCAGCACGTGCAGAGCGGCGCTGTTGAGCGTCTCCTCATCCACCTCGCCGCGTCGCACGGCAGCCGCCAGGTGCGGCCCGAGAAAGCGCGGCGGACCGGGCATCTCCAGGTCGAGTCCGGCCGTGGCATCGGCCACGGTGTCGTGAGCGGCATGCCAGTCGGACATCAGCACGCCGTCCCAGCCCCACTCCTCGCGCAGCACCCCGGCGATGAGGGCGGCGTTGTTGGAGCAGTGAACGCCGTTGATGCGGTTGTATGCCGCCATCATCGACCACGCCCCAGCCTTTGCCACTGCCTCGAAGGGGGGCAGATAGACCTCGCGCAGGGTCCGCTCATCAACGATGCAGTTGACCGTGGTCCGGTGGGTCTCGGAGTCATTCGCCACAAAATGTTTGGGGCAGGCCGCCACGCCCTGCGATTGCATGCCCGCCACGTAAGCGACAGCCAGCCTGGCGATGAGCAGCGGGTCCTCCGAGTAGCACTCGAAGTCGCGACCGGCCAGCGGTGAGCGGACGAGGTTCAGGACCGGGCCCAACATGTAGTGGATGCCGGCGCGCTTGGCCTCGGCGCCGATCCGCGCGGCCACTTCCGCGACAAGTTCAACGTCCCAGGTTGCCCCGAGGGCCGTGCCGCATGGGGTACATGTGGCGCTCGAACCCTTCAGGAACGTTATTCCGCGGATGCCATTGGGGCCGTCGAGCGTAAGCATCGGCCCCAGGCCTATCGAGTCGACGCCGGCGGCGTGCCAGGCGTCGATGCCGGAGGTCAGCTGGGCGCGCGCTTCAATCGTTAGCGACCGCACCAGTGCGTCCAGTCGCTCGATCGGAATCTCAGGCGTAGTGTCGGTCGGCTGCGTCATGCGTCCTTCCTGATTGCAGTGGCTGGGTGAATCGTACTCCGCGGGTCGGTGAAAGGCAGCCTCGTTTGGCGGGCTCACCGGCGGACTTCGGGTGGCCTACGCTTAGACACGATGGCTGAATGCGGGCCAAGCTGGGAGGGCAATCGTGGCGACTGCAGACGAGTCTACGTGGCGGGCATCTGCCGCGGCAGACAATGTCAACTCGGCGTCCGAGTGGGGCCAGGAGTTGGGCTATCCGGAATGGATTAAGACTTTCCTGCCGGCCATCCACGACACCTTCACCAAGGGCAACAAATACGTCATGGTGCCTGCCCTGAAGATGGGCCTGGGGCGCTACGCCTCCAACCCATTTACCGGCTACCTGATGATCCTGCGAACGCGCGGCCGCAAGAGCGGCGAGATGCGGGACGCCCCGCTCTGCTACACGATCGTGGGCGAGTACGTGTACTGCGTGGCCGGCTTCGGGCGGCAGACGCACTGGGTTCAGAACGTTCTGGCCGACGCCAACGTTGAGGTGATACTGCCGAGTCGGGCATTCTCTGGCGTGGCCGAAGAGGTCGTAGATGAGACGGAGCGCGGCCGCGTGCTTCCGCCGCTACTGCGCAGCATGGGCGTGATTGCCGGGATGATGGGAATTGGTAATCCCTGGCGCGATGCGCCCGAGGCGATCGCGGCCAAGTGCCAAGGTATGCCGCTGGTTCGCGTCCGGGCCACCGGCATCGCCGCGGGCCCCGAGGATCCGGGCGGCCGTTACTGGGTGGTGCCTCTCGCCGCTTCGGCCTTGTTGACGGTGTGGTGGCTGAGGGGCCGCAGTCGACAGAGGCTAAAAACATGACCGACGGCGGAAGGCTAATGAGGGTCGAGTGCCGACGGCAACCAAAGGTTCGGGGGCGGTCCGATGACGGATTGGCGTCGTAGCCTCGACCATGCCCGGCCGGTGGTCGGTTATGTCCGGGCGATCTTCGTTCGTCTGTTCGACCAGAGCGGCAAGGCGAACAAGGGCCTGACGGTTGGCCTCGGTCTCGTCGTTGGAGGCGCCTGCGTGCTGGGCGTCCCTGAGCTACGCGCGGTCTTTCCCGCGGGCATCGATCTCGAGATCCCGCTGCGTGCGGCCTCGCACTGGGCGAGCGGGGGTCAAGCGTATCCGCCGTCGGCCATGCTGGTGCAAGGCGGCCCCGACCTGCCCTACCTGTACCCGCCGTTCCTGCTGCCGCTGCTGGCTCCAATCGCCACTCTTCCGCGCGAAACGGTCACCGGCTTGTGGCTCATCCTGTGCTTCATGTGTGCGGTCTGGACTTGCCGCAGGCTGGCCATTCCCTGGCTCGCCGTTCCGTTCGTCCTGGCTTGGCCGCCCTTCGCCGAGGGTCTGATCACAGGCAACGTCCAGATCATCAGTTTCGCCGCGTTCGTAGCCCTGCTCTACGAGCCGGTGGACGGAGCGCCCCGGCAGAGAAAGTTCCTCCCGCAACGCGACGCCCTAAACGGCATTCTTGCGGGAGCCGTCGGCGTCCTCAAGACCACGCAGTTCCTGCCGGTTCTCTATCTCGCCCGGCGCCGCCTCCGCGCCGCGTTGCTGGGTGTGGCTATTCTTGGGGTCGTGGCTCTGGCGACGCTGCCGCTGACCGGTTTGCAAATCTACGGCGATTGGCTGTCGCAGCTACAGCGCGCCGCCGACCCGGCATGGGCAATCGGAGGAGTGGCGCTAGGACACCTCGTCGGCATTCCAGACTCGATTCCGATAGCTGTCGGGATCGCCCTAGCGCTGGCGATCCGAGGCAGAGACTCGGCAGCTTGGCTTGGGATTGCGCTGATCGTGGGAACCCCCAGCGTCCATGGCTACATATTCCTGTTTCTCCTGCCTGGGCTGCTGACCATTCGGCGCGATGTTGCTATCCCGGTCGCTGCGCTGTTCATTGGGGTCTACCACGGCGTCGCGTGGTGGATGGCCTTGGTTTTTGTCGCCTACTTCCTGATAGCCATGAGCCGCTGGCGGGGGCTGCGAATTGTTGGTCATGAGCCGGCCGCGCCGCTGCCGGCGTCCGCCCCAGTCCTAGACCTGCCAGGCCAAGCCTGACGTGAACGTGATCCCGCGATCGATTCGCTCCGCACGACTGAGCCCTATGGCCGGCCGAATCCTGCTGGACGCGGGGCTGATCCTCGGTGGTGCCCTGGCTTTTGCCGCCGTTGCGCTTGTCGTCAGCCGCGATGGCGGTCTCGCCTACGACACGCGAGCCTACTGGCTGGCCGCCCGGCATGTTCTCGACGGCACCGCGCTCTACTCGCAGGCCACAGTCTCCGACCTGGGTGCGTATAAGTACCCGCCGATCTTCGCTCAACTGTTTGTGCCGGCGACGATCCTGCCCGAGCTGGTGGTGGCCTGGCTCTGGCGCATCACGGGCGTCCTGTGTCTCCGCTACATGGTCGGATCGTGGAAGGCTGCAATTGTGGCCTGCGCCTTCATACCTGTTCTGAGCGAATTGAGTTTGGGAAACGTCACGCTCCAGATCGGGGCGGTGCTGGTTTTCACCCTGCGGGATCGACGAGGGGCCTACCTGCTGCCCTGGGCGGCCGCACTGAAATGGGGTCCAGTGTTGCTCGTCCCGTACCTGTGGTTTCTCAAGCCTGAGTCGCGCCGGCCACTGGTCATTGGAACGGCCGTGTTCGCCGTCGCGTGCATTGCCTCGGGCCTGGTCGCGCCGGGACTGTGGGGGGACTATGCGGCAACGTTCGGCTGGGAGAATGGCGCCACCATGTCCGGGTTCGCCGTAATCGCGATCGTGCCGTCCTGGGGGGGCCTCGACTTTCTCCTCCGCTTCGCTATTGCCGGGGCCGCGGCGATCTATGCCGTGTACTCCCGTAAGGCTTGGATAGCCTACGCGGCTGCTGTGATCACTTGCCCGATCCTGGCTTGGTTCCGATTCGCTCCGCTCGTGGCCATATGGCGGATCCGCCGGTCGGCCGACCCTGAACTGGGTGCGGACTCACCGGCCCTGACGCGCGGGTCGTGACATGACCGTGGCTTCCCCGGCGGTCCTGCTGGCCAGGATTCGAGCTCGCCTGCCGCTCTACCGCAAGCCCACCATCGTGGGGCTGTCCATCTTTGGATACGTCCTGTTTGTCTGGCTTATGCTCGTGGTGCCCGCCTCGCCGCACTTCAGCAGCGTTGTCGGCTTCGACTCGTTCGCGTATTGGAACGTGGATGCCATGCATCCGTACACGGCGCCGCTTGGGACGATCGGGTCGTTCACGTACTCGCCGGCCTTCGCCCTGATCGTCAGCCCGGCGCACCTGGTCCCTTTCGCGCTCTTCTATGCGGTCTGGGCCAGCTTTCTCATCGTCAATCTCGTCTGGCTGACCAGGCGGATGGCGTTGGTCTGGCTGGTCTTCCTGCCGGTTCCGCTGGAGCTGTACCACGGCAACGTGAACCTGCTTCTGGCAAGCGTCTGCGTCCTGGGCTTCGAGTACCCGGCCCTGTGGTGCATCGGCCTGCTGACGAAGGTCACGCCCGGAGTCTCGCTGCTCTGGTTCGTCGTCCGGCGGGAGTGGCGATCGCTGGCCTGGGCCCTGGGCGTCACGGCTGTCATCTCGGTCGTGTCGTTTGCCATCGCCCCGAGTGCGTGGTGGGACTGGGTGAAATTCCTGACGACGTCGCAAGAAACGGGCGCGGGGGCTAACGATTGGTACGCGTTCCTATTTCCGCCGCTGTGGCTTCGTGTCGTGGCCGCCGCCATTCTCGTCGTCTGGGGCGCTCGCACGGACCGTCGCTGGGTCGTGCCGGTGGCCACGATGGTGGCCATGCCTATCATCTGGGTCACGACGCCGGCCATCCTGGTGGCGATTCCGAGACTCAGGAAGAAGGCCCTGCCGACGACCGCGGGTCTGTAGGTGGGCCCGCGCCGCCGAATCGCAGACGCCCGGCGGGCGGTCGCTCGCTGCCGCACCCTCTTGGTCGGACTGTTCGAGCAGGGAAGCCCGGCCAACACGCGTCTCACGCTGGGGCTCGGGATCATCCTCGGGGCGCTGTGCCTTGTCGCCGGCCGCTACATGATCCTGGAATTCCCAGCCGGCATCGACTTCGAGATCCCGCTGCGGGCCGCCTCGCGCTGGGTTGGCGGCGGCGAGCCGTATCCGCCATCGGCCATGCTGGTCAACGGCGGCCCGGACCTGCCCTTCCTCTACCCGCCGTATGTGCTGCCCCTCCTGGCCCCGATCGCCGAACTGCCACGTGATTTCGTGACGGGCATCTGGCTGATTCTGTGCGCGGCGTGTGCTGTCTGGACCTGCCGGAGGCTTGGGATCCCGTGGCCCGCCGTCCCGTGCGTCATGGCTTGGCCGCCATTTTCGGAGGCCCTGGTTACGGGCAACGTCCAGGTATTCAGCTTTGCCGCCTTTGTCGCCTTGTTCTACGAGCCCGCCGATGGGCGAGCCCGGTACCGGACGTTCCTTCCGTCGCGCGACGGCCTCAACGGTGTCATCGGGGTGGCGGTCGGCGTCCTGAAAGTGGCGCAGATGCTGCCCGTCCTCTATCTGTTGCGTCGCCGTTGGCGGGCCGCGCTGATTGGCGTTGCGACGCTGGCCGCTCTGACGATCGCGTTACTACCGCTCACCGGCCTATCTGTGTACGGCGACTGGCTGGCCCAATTGCGCCGCGCCGCAGATCCCAGCTGGACAATCGGCGGCGTGGCATTGGGGCGGAGCGTCGGCCTGCCGGACATCGTGCTCATGGCCGGCGGGATTGCGCTCGCGCTTTCGGTGCGTGGCCGCGATTCGGTGGCGTGGCTCGGTATAGCAATGCTCGTCGCCACGCCAAGCGTTCACGGCTACACGTTTCTGTTCCTCGTGCCCGGTCTCCTGACGATCCGGCGCGATTTCTCCTTTGTCATCGCGGCCATGTACCTTGGCAACTACCACACCGACACCTGGTGGATTGGGTGGCTGTTGGTGGTCTGCTGCCTGATTGCGGCCAATCGCTGGCCGTGGCTCCGCTCGACTGCCCCCGCGACCAAGGACCCTCGGTCCGGAGGAAGCCCAGCCCCGTCAGACCGCCGTGGCGAGGAGCCGTCCGTAAAGAGTGGCGCTCGATACAATCTGCTCGACCTCGCCTCCATGCCCTCGACCCAGCCCAGATCGAGTTAGCGGAACAGGTCAGCAGGGGAGTCCTGATGTTCGATCGGCTCGGCCGGCTCGTGGTCCGGCTTCGGTTCGTCTTCGTCGTCGCCTGGGTCGCGGCGGCCGTGATCATGGGCGCGCTGGCCCCCTCGCTGTCGCAAGCCGGCTCCGCCGATGAAACGAGCTTCCTGCCGCGCGACGCCGAGTCGCTGGCAGCTCGCCACGTCATTGCCGCGGCCTTTCCGGCGGACTCTGCGCCGGCCTCAGCGCTGGTCGTCTTCTCACGTCCGGGCGGCCTGACCGACGCCGATCGAGCTGCGATAGAAGGGCTGCGTGCCTACTTCGAAGGCAGCGGCCACCCCGACGCGGTCCAACGCTACGTCACGGCCGAAGGCTCTTCCTCCCTGGCCTCCGCGCTGCGCAGCCCAGATGGCGTTGTGGAGCTGGCCCGTATCGACATGTCCACGCCGTCGTTCCTGCCGCGCACGAACGCCGCGATCGACGTCATTCGCGATCATTTCGCCAAGCCCGGCGTGCTGCCGGCGGGCCTCATCGCTCAGGTCACGGGCCAGGCGGGGATCGGCCGCGACTATCTCGCCGCCATCAAAGACGGGACGGAGCGAACGACGCTCGTCACGATCATCCTCGTGGTTCTGGTCCTGCTGCTGATCTACCGCGCGCCGCTGGCCGCGCTGGCTCCGCTGCTCACCATCGGCTCGGCCTTCCTGGTCTCGCGGGGGTTGCTCGGCCTGATGGCCCAGGCCGGCTGGCAGCTATCGTCCGTGCTCGATTCGTTCATCGTCGTCATGGTTTTTGGCGTCGGCACCGACTACACGATCTTCTTGATCTCACGCTTCCGCGAGGAGCTGGGCCGACACAGCGCAGAGGTAGCGGTCCAGGTGACGGTCAGCCGCATCGGCGCAGTCATCACGGCCTCGGCGGCCACGGTCATCGTTGGCCTGGCGTCGATGGTCGCGGCCCGGTTCGGCATGATCCAGTCCACTGGCCCGGCTCTGGCGATCACGATCTTCGTTACGCTCCTGGCAGGCCTGACGCTGACGCCCTCGCTGCTGGCCATATTTGGGAGGCGCATTTTCTGGCCCCTGCATGAAAAGACCCGGACCGCCGAGGATGAGGAGCGCGGCTTCTGGGCGGCGCTGGCGCGACGCATCACGGCTAGGCCGGGGCTGCTCGCGGCCGCGGTGCTGGCGCTCCTGTTGGTGCCGGTTCTAGCCCTGCCACAGCTCAAGCAAAACTTTGACGTCCTGCACGAGCTGCCGGCCGGGGCTGAATCACGTCAGGGCTACGACACGCTGAGTCGGCACCTGGCCGAGGGCCAGCTGATGCCACTCACGGTTCTCGTACAATCTGCCGGCGGCTCGCAGATAGACCTCATCTCTGGGCGGGGCCTGGGCCGTATGGAGGCGCTGGGCAAGTCGATTGCGGCAGTGCCCAATGTTCAATCGGTACGGAGCCTGGTGGACCCGCTGGGCCAGGGCAAGGTCTCAGACCTGCTTCGACCGGCCGTCCAGCTGCCCATGGCCGCGACGGCGTTCCGCAAGCCGCCGAGCGCCGATCTGAACGTCCAATTGGGCGATGCCAGTGTGGCCGGCATTCAATCGACCGCGGCCTATGTGGGTGGGCTTGGGGGCGCCTTGCCGAACCTCCCGGATGCGGATCTTCGGGCGGCGAACGTCGACCTCGAGACGCTGGTGGCCGGTCTTGTCGACGCCCGGAAGCAGGTCCTCGTCACGAACCAGCTTGACGCAATCGTGGTCGAGCTTCGGGCGGCTGCAGCAGCTGCCGCGGCGGCCGGCGCCCCGGGCGGGTCGGGCGCCGCCGCGCCGACGGACGCAGCGGTTCAGTTGGCCGCGCTCAAGGCCTATCTGGCCGAGCTGGGAGCGGCCCGGCCCTCGGTCAAGTCGGAGGCGTCGTACGAGTCCGCGCTGAGCGCCCTGGCGGCCCTCACAGTTCGCCTTGATCCAATCTCTTACGCTCAACTCCTCGGCTCGATCCAGGGTCTTTCGGCGTGGTTCGCGGCCCAGCCGACGTCGTTCTACTTCGCGCCGGCGGCTCTCAAACTCAGTGAGGCCACCCTCGCCGCTCAGCAGGCGATGGCCGCCGCGCGGCTGCGGCTGCCGGTAGAACTCGATGCGCTGGCCGCGGCGTTCACTGCGTCCGATCTCTACGCGCCACCGGATCTGCGAGCCGCCTACGTCTCAGCGGACGGCACCGTGGCCCGTCTCTACGTTACGACCGCGACCAACCCGTACGACACGAATTCTTTCGAGACGGTCCGCGCACTCCGGGCCTTGCTTGGGAAGGGTGGCGGTGGCTTTGGGACCGCCGGAGTTGGGGGCGCTGCCGGCGCTGCTGGTGGCGCGACCTCCGCCGCACCGCAGGCGTACGTGGGCGGGGCAACGGCCGAGTTCGCCGACGTCCAGGACACCATTTCGGCCGATTTCCTGAGAGTCGCCGCAATCACGATCATCGGCATCCTGATCGTGCTCATTCTGCTGCTGCGGGCCATCGTGGCGCCGGTCTACCTCGTCCTGACCGTACTCCTCTCCTATGCCACGAGTCTGAGTATTGCGGCCCTGATCCTGCAGCATCTCTTCGGCCAGGCCGGCGTCAACTACTTCATCCCGCTTATGGTCTTCGTGCTCCTGGTGGCCCTTGGATCCGACTACAACATCTTCCTGATGTCGCGTGTCCGCGAGGAAAGTTCGACGCGGGAGCTGCTTCTGGGGATCCGCGTCGCCTCCGCCCGAACCGGCACGGTCATCACCTCAGCCGGGCTGATACTGGCCGGCACCTTCGGCGCCCTGGTGACGTCCCCGCTTCAGCTTCTCTTCCAGGTTGGCCTGGCCGTGGGTTTGGGCGTGCTCATCGACACGTTCGTCGTCCGCAGCTTGCTGGTCCCGGCGCTGACAGCCTTCATCGGCGAACGTGCCTGGTGGCCGTTCCACCGCCGCCCGAGCGAATAGGGGCCGAATTACTCCGGCAAGGCGGGCCGAACTGGTCCGGTGGCAGCCTGCTCACGAGCCTACAATCGACTAACGGCTGGGCACCTCCCGACTCGTTGACGAGGGGCCGTCGACTTACGGAGGTTTGATCATGCCGGCTTGTGGCGGAAGCGGACTTCTGGGCGAGCGGGGTAGGTTCGGATCATGACTGCCGCTCCGAGACGCAAGCATTCGGCCGGCGAACCGCAGGCTGTCGCCGCCGGGCGGCCTCTGGACTGCATCGTGCTGGTCAAGCAGGTCCCAGATGTCTCCAACATCCCTGAGGACGCCTGGGACCGAGAAAAGGGCACGCTACGGCGGGCGCTGCTCGATAGCATCCTGAACCCGCTTGACCTCCAGGCGCTGACCTTTGCCCGTCGCATCACCGAGGCCACGCCGGGCTCCCGGACGATCTACCTCTCCATGGGCCCGCCGCAGGCCAGAGAGACGCTGATCGATTGCCTGTCGCGCGTCCCGGGCGAGGCGATCCTGCTCACCGACCGCGCTTTCGCGGGCGCAGATACCGTGGCCACGGCCTACTCGCTGGCGTGTGCGATCCGCAGGATCGAACGTGAGATCCTCGGTGGCAGCCGTGACTACGTGATCGTTACGGGCATGCAGTCCGTGGACGGCGACACGGCCCAGGTCCCGCCCCAGATCGCCGAGGAGCTTGGGATCGAGCACATTGCCTACGCCAAGGGCATCGAGGTGACGCCCGATCTGCGGGTCGAGCGGATCGGTCCCCAGGGCACGGAGACGGTCCGGCCCCTGAAGTATCCGGTCCTCATCACGGTCACGGCCTGCATGGACCCGCTGTATCGCTCGTTCCAGCAGGCCCGCGAGGCTCGCTCCGGCACTGTCCAGGAGTGGAGCGCTCAGTCGGTGGGGGCGGACCCTCAGCGGACGGGGCTGCAGGGATCACGGACCCAGGTCTATCGGATTTTCTCGCCCAGCGAGGAGCGGTCCGAGGCTTGCGAATTCGTCCATGAGCCGGCGGAACTCATCGAGCGCATCAAGGCCCGCTACCAAGCCAGGGGCGGCGGGGCTCGGGCGGAGGAGGCGGAGGCGTACAGCCTGGGTGACAAGACGCCCACTTATACCGGTGAGTTCTGGGTCCTTGCGGAGCGCGAGGGGGACGGTATCCGCTCGGTCTCCCTGGAGCTGCTGGGCAAGGCTCGTGAGCTGGCCGCCGGTTTGGGCGCGCTTGTGGGCGCTGTCCTGCCCTGTGACGACGCCGGGCATCTACCGGAGCAGCTGATTGCCTGCGGTGCCGACAAGGTCTACGTCATCAAGCACCCGCTCCTGCGCGACTTCCTGCCCATGCCCTACAAGGTCGCGATCTCGCGACTGGTGCGCGAGCGGCGCCCCCAGGTCATGCTCTTCGGGGCCACGCCGATGGGCCGCGAACTGGCTCCGCGAGTGGCCTACGCCTGTGACTGCGGACTCACGGCGGACTGCACCAAGCTCGAGATCGGCGACCACGCGAAGGGGACGACCTCGCTTGTCGGGATCCTCAAGCAGACGCGACCGGCGCTGGGCGGCAACATCATGGCCACAATCCTGACCAAGGATTCCCCCACCCAGATGGCGACGGTGCGACCCGGCGTGTTCCGGACTCCGCCGCAGGATCCAGCTCGGACCGGCAAGATCGTCCGCCTGAAGGCGGACCTGGCGCAGAAAGAGTTCCGCGTGCGTTCGGTCGCCGTGGAGTCGTTCACCAGTAAGGTTTCCATCCGCGACGCCGAGGTCGTTGTGGCGGGTGGCCACGGCCTGCGCTCCAGAGCCGACTTCGAGCGCTATCTCAACCCTCTTGCGGACGGGCTGGCCAGGTTGCTCGGCGCCAACGTCAAGGTCGGTGCTTCGCGCATCGCAGTCGAGGACGGTTTCAGCACGCACGATCGACAGGTCGGCCAGACCGGTACGACGGTCCAGCCCAGACTTTACTTGGCGCTTGGGATTTCCGGTGCCGTGCAGCACATCTCCGGCATGGCTGGCTCGGAGACCATCGTCGCGATCAACAAGGATCCCAAAGCGCGCATCTTCAACTATGCGGACTTCGGCATGGTGGGTGACATCGAGACCATCGTGCCGGGGCTCATCCGCGAGCTGGATGGAGGTCTCCCATCAAGCCGATAGATGTCCTGATCGTGGGTGCCGGCCCGGCCGGCCTGTCGGCGGCGATCCGTGTCAGGGAGCGCCTGGAGGCGGAAGGCCGTGACGCTTCGGTCGTTGTCATCGACAAGGCGCCCTCGAATGGCTACCACAACCTTTCTGGGGCCGCGTTTGAGCCTGGTTGCCTGGATGAGCTGCTGCCCGGATGGCAGGACGAGCGCAGCCTCCTCACGGATCACGTGATCCCGGTCAAGCGCGACGACATGTACTTCCTGGTGGGCGGCAAGGCCGTGCACATTCCTGCGGTCGTGGTGCCGCACCGGATGCACCACCGCGGCGACGTCACGATCTCGCTCTCGCGCCTGGTCCAGTTCATGGCCCAACAGGCCGAGAAGCGCGGCGTAGAGATCTATCACGGCTACTCGGCCTGCTCGCTCATCGTCGAGGGGGGAGCGGTACAGGGCGTCACCCTGACAGACGTCGGTCTCGACAAGAACGGCCAGCAGAAGCCGAATTTCCGGTCGGGCGAGGAGATCAGGGCGAAGGTCACGATCCTGGCGGACGGCTCTCATGGCGTCCTGTCGACCCAGTTCGGCGAACTCTTCGGCGCCGGGCGGAACCCGCAGGTCTATTCGCTCGGCATCAAGGCTGTCGTCCAGTTCCCCGGCGAGAATCCCTTCGGAAACAACCGAGTCCTACACACGCTTGGCTACCCGGCCCCCGCAAGTGTTTTCGGCGGCGGGTTCATCTACAGCATGGGCGAGAAGGCCGTCGCGGTCGGTCTGATCCTTGGCCTCGACTGGAAGTACGGCGACCTCAACGCCCAGCGCGAGTTCGAGCGGTACCGGGCCCACCCCTTCATCGCGCGGCTGCTCAAGGGTGGCGTGACGATTGCCACCGGCGCAAAGACGATCCCAGAGGGCGGCTACCTCTCGCTGGGCACGCTGAGCGCGCCGGGAGCGTTGGTTGCGGGCGACGGAGCCGGCTTCGTGAACATGGAGAAGATCAAGGGCATCCACTACGCGGTCCAGACCGGCATGTGCGCCGCGGACACGGTCGCCGATGCCTTCGCGACGGGGGATTTCGGGCAGCAGGCGCTCTCGCCCTATCGCGACCGATTGGCCGAGCGCGGGATCATAGCCGAGCTTGAGCACGCCAGGAACTACCGTCAGAGCTTCCGCTGGGGGCTGTTCGTCGGGACGCCGCTGTCGTTGATCCAGAGCCGTCTGCCGGTGCGCCTCAAGACTCACCCGGATCAGGAAGGCACCAAGTCTGGGGCGCGACTGGCGCGGAAGGACCCCGGCGGCATGGACCAGACGACTTTCGTGAGCTTGACGGGCTCGATCCACCGGGAGGACGAGCCATCGCACGTCAGCATCCCTGACCCGTCGCTATGCCTGCGCTGCGCCGAGCGGTTCGCGAACTCATGCACTCACTTCTGCCCCGGCCAGGTCTACCGCTGGAGTGGGGAGGCAATCGTACTGAGCCCGTCGAACTGCCTCCACTGCATGACCTGCACGGTGAAGTGCCCGTACGCCAACATCACCTGGCTGCCGCCGGAGGGCGGCGAGGGACCGCGCTTCAAGCTGATGTGATCTCGCGGCGAGGGCGGCTGGCGGGGCGAATGCCGGCGTTACCGCGCCTCGCCGAGCCTCTTCACGGTATGGAGCCGGATCCAGTCGGCGAGCGTGTCCTCGTCGAGCGAGCCCGATGCCAGCGCGACCATCGTCGTCACGACCTCGGTTTCGGCTGCGGTGAACTCCAGGCCGTTGAGCCCCAGGAACATGCCCATCGTCACGAACGCAACACGCTTGTTGCCGTCGCTGTACGGGTGGTTGCGGGCGAGCCCGAATCCGTAGGCGGCGGCCAGTGCGGCGAGGTCGGTCGTCGCATCGTAGGTGAACCGCTGGCGCGGACGTGCCAGGGCCGACTCGAGTAGATCCTCATCGCGCAGCCCGGGCACGCCGCCGTGGTTGAGCAGCATGTCGGTCTGGATTGCGTCCACGACGAGCCGCGACACCCACCGCGGTTCCCGCGAGAGTGTGGCCACGCGGCCCTACTTTGCCAGTTCGCGCAGGGCGGTGCGGTAGGTGCGCCCGACCTGGGCTGCGATCGCTAGCGCCTCTTCGATGTCCGGGTCGTAGGGGGTCAGCAGGATCCCGCGCTCGGTCTCGATCGCGATCACGGTGTCGCCGGCCTCGAGCTTCAGCCTGTCGGCCATGTCCTTGGGCAGCGTGGCCGCTATCGAGCCGCCAGCGCGCCTGAGCTTCACTGCCTGGGTCATCGGCGTCTCCATTACGAGGGTTGCAAACCACAGTAGCACAACTGTGCTACCTGACGGTCCGAGTTTTCGGACGTATCTTGGACTGGATATGATCGCCCGAGCACTCGGGTTCAAGAGAGGCCGGGGGCTGGAAGCTCAACCGGACAGTCGGCACGAATAGGCGAGAAGCGACGATGAAGTTCCTAAACAATCAGGTCCCTGCAGCCGTTGCTGGACACGGCTAGCCGACTGGCGAAGCTTGACGGCGTAGGAGTCGGGGCCGCACCCCAAGGCGGCGAGGGTCCGCGAGTCGAGCAGAAGTAACGGGTCAGCCCTAACTCTCACGCTGGACGAGGCCTCTCAGGAAGCGTACGCTGTGACGTACGATACAAGGAGGCCGCCGATGACTTCGATCACCGCCACCGAGGCGCGCAAGCAGCTCTATAAGCTTCTGGACGACGTGTCGGATTCCCACGAGCCCGTCCAGATCACCGGCAGGCGCGGCAACGCCGTGCTCGTCGGCGAGGACGACTGGCGCGCCGTGCAGGAGACGCTCTACCTCGTCTCGATCCCCGGGATGCGCGAGTCCATCATCGAGGGCTTGGCGGCCCCGGTCGATGAGTTCGCGGACAAGCTCGACTGGTGACTTGGAGGCTCGTCTACTCGAAGCAGTCCCAGAAGGACGCCTCCAGGCTCGCCTCGGCAGGGCTCAAGGGCAAGGCGCAGGCGCTCCTCGCCCTGTTGGCGAATGACCCCTACCGTACCCCGCCGCCGTTCGAAAAGCTCGTGGGGGACCTCGCCGGCGCGTACTCGCGGCGCATCAACATCCAGCATCGGCTGGTCTACCAGGTCCTCGACGACGAGCAGACCGTGAAAGTGCTGCGGATGTGGACGCACTACGAGTAGGGAGCTGGTGCCCTGACGAGGTGCTATGATCGGCACCAGAACAGGGCACTCGATGGAGGTCTGATGCGCAGCACCGTGAGGTTCTCCGAAGACGTCGTGCCCCTCGGCGACCTGAAGGTGAACCCCGGCAAGGTCATCCGGCACCTCGACGAGACCGGTCGTCCGGTTCTCCTGACCAGCCGCGGTCGCGGGGTCGCCGTCGTTCAGGGTCTCTCGGAGTTCGAGTCGGCCCAGGAGGAGCGCGAGTTCATGCGCGCCGTTATCAGCGGGCTCTCCGATCTCGAGGACGGGCACGAGCTTCCGTTGGACGAGGCAAGGCGTCGGCTCGGGCTCGTCTGAGATGGGTCGTCGGCGTATCTCGATCGCCGAGTCGGCCGTCCGGGACTTGGAAGATGTCCGCGACGGGTACGTCGCGCAGTCGGCGCCCGAGGTCGGCGATAGGCTGGTGCGCGAGATTGTGCATCGACTTGAACAGCTTGCCGAGTTCCCCGACAGCGGCAGGGTGGTCCCGGAGTTCGACACTCCATGGCTGCGTGAGTTGGTGCATCCGCCGTTCCGTATCGTCTACCGGGTCGACGGCGTCCGAGTGCGCATCGTTCGGGTTTGGCGCAGCGAGAGGCTGATGGGGCACCCTCCGGACGGCATCGGCGCATAGGCCCGCGGGCTCCCCGCGCCCCTTCCCAGCCGGCCGCCGCCGTCCGACGCCCCACTCGCCACTCCAATCTGGCGGTCTGCACTCCAGGCGAACCGCCCGCCGGGCGATACCTTCAGTACCATCGCCCCGTACCCGAAATGGGTATGGCGCAAAAGTTGATGGCTGCTGGTAAACTCCCCGAACACTGTGGTCACGAAACCCGGCGTGCGCAGCTACGGAGAACTAAGTTGGGTCTGTTAAGCAGTCGAAGCCGCAGCCACATCGCCATCGCCATTCGGGCAGATGGTCGTCACGTGCAGGTTCCGTCTGACGACCTCGGCCTGGTCGACGTATCCCTTCTCGGTCTACTTCGCTCGCTTGAGTTTGGCATTGGGCGCGTATTCGGGCTCATTACCGGCTCCCGGCGGGAGGCTGGACGGCGGGATCGGCGCTAAAGACGCAGAACCCAGAACCAACCAGAACCCTCGCCGAGCGGCGAGGGTTTTTTCATGACCCAGATCGGCGATCATGCCGAATGCCCGGCGATCCAGGGTAAGAACAGGAAAGGGACGCAGCGATGGGGATCACAGACGACGAATCGGACCGTTCGCCAAAGTTGGCCGCCGGCAGCGGGAGCGCGGTAAGCGCCGTCGGCACGAGGGTCGGCGTCGCGTCGACTGCGGGAGGGCGCCGGCGGATCGATCACATGCCTGGGGCGGGCAGCACGCGAGCCGAGGCCATCAACGCCGGCCGCCACGAGATGCTCACGGACACGCTCCGCAAGCAGGTCCTCAGCCTGGCCGAACGCGGCGTGAAGCGGCCGCGCATCGGGGCCGACGCCGTCTGCGAGGCCCTTCTCAACCAGGGCGTCGACGTCTTCTTCGGTTTCCCGGGCGGCGTGCTGCTGCCCCTGTACGACGTTCTCGGCGACTACCCCGAGCTGCGCCACATCCTGGTTCGCCACGAACAAGGCGCCGCCCACGCCGCCGACGGCTATGCCCGTGCCTGCGGCAGAGTTGGCGTCTGCCTCGGTACCTCAGGGCCCGGCGCCACGAACCTCGTGACCGGCATCGGCAATGCCATGCTGGATTCCGTTCCAATGGTCGCCATCACCGGCAACGTCGTCTCATCGCTGCTGGGCAAGGACGCGTTCCAAGAGATCGACATTACCGGCATCACGTTGCCGTGCACCAAGCACAACTACCTCGTCAGCGACCCCAACGACATTCCTCGCGTCTTTGCGGAAGCCTTCCACATCGCCCGCACCGGCCGTCCGGGCCCCGTCCACATCGACATCACCAAGGACGCCTTGATGGGCGCCTGCACGGCCGAACACCCGACCACGCTGGACCTGCCCGGCTTCAAGCCCAAGTTCGAGGGCCACTTCCGGCAGATCAAGCTGGCAGCCGAGGAGATCTCAAGGGCCGAGCGTCCGGTCATCGTGGCCGGCCACGGCGTTCTGATCTCCGATGCCACCGAGGAGTTGCGCGAACTGGCCGAGAAGGCCCAGATCCCGGTCGTGCACACACTTCTCGGCATCGGCGCAATTGATGAGAGACACCCGCTCAGCCTCGGCTTCGTAGGGATGCACGGCTGGAAGCACGCCAACAAGGTGATCCAGTCGGCCGACCTGCTGATCGCTCTCGGCATGCGCTTCGACGACCGCGTCACCGGCCACGTGCCCACGTTCGCGCCGTACGCGCGGATCATCCACGTGGACATCGACCCGGCCGAAATCGGCAAGAACGTGGCCGTGGAGATCCCAATCGTGGGCGACGTCAAACGCGTCCTGATTGCGCTCCTGCCGCAGATCCAGCCCGTGGCGCCGGAGCGGCGGGCGGCCTACCTGGGCCAGATCGCCGAATGGCGAGCCGAGTCTGAGAAGACGCCGTGGCATGGTTCCGGGGCCTGGCGCAACGGCCAGCTCTCGGCCGACTTCGTGGTCGGCGCCATCGGCGAGGCGTCGGGCCACGATGCCACGATCGTGGCCGACGTGGGCCAGAATCAGATGTGGACCGCTCGCTACGCGGGATTCCGGCGGCCGAACAGCCACATCAGTTCCGGCGGCCTGGGTACGATGGGCTACGGCCTGCCGGCGGCCATGGGTGCGGCGGTGGGCCGGCCCGACAAGGAGACATGGGCCATCGTCGGCGACGGCGGGCTGCAGATGACGGCCCAGGAGCTGATGACGCTCGTCCAGGACAATATCCCGGTCAAGGTCGCGCTGCTCGACAATCGCAAGCTGGGCATGATCCGGCAGTGGCAGGAGCTCGTGTATTCGGGCAACTACCATTCGTCCAACCTGCTCGGCCCCGATTGGCTCAAACTTGCCGAGGCCTACGGAGTGGCCGGCTTCCGGGCTTCGACTCCGGAGGAAGTGGGAGTCGCGATCGCCGCGGCTAGGGCCGTGGACGGTCCCGCCCTGGTCCATTTCGAGATCGCCGAGCAGCAGAACGTCTTCCCGATGATGCCGGCCGGCAAGGGCCTGTCCGACCTGCTCGAGGAACAGTTCGAGGAGCCGAAGCAATGAGCCCCACCGGCCAGACACCCGGCAAGGCGGCCCCGGCCCACACCGCCCCGGCCCACACCGCGCCGCCGGCCCGAGCCCTGCCCGGGCACGGCGAAGCTCATCGCCACGTCCTGGTGGCGATCGTCCTCAACAAACCCGGCGTCCTCAATCGCGTTGCCAGCCTCATGCGGGCACGCAACTTCAACATCGAGACCCTGGCGGTCAGTCACACTGACCAACCGGAAGTTAGTCGCATGACGATCACGCTCCGCGGAGACGACGTGCTGGTCGAACAGGCGGCTAAGCAGCTATACCGGCTTATCGACGTGCTCAAAGTTCAGGACGTCACCGGCGACCCAATCGTCGAGCACGAGATCGCGCTCATCAAGGTCCGCGCCGACGAACGCAACCGCGGCGAGGTGCTGACCATCGCGGAGATGCACAAGGCCAAAGTCGTGGATCTGGCAGCCGAGTCGCTGATCGTTCAGGCGACCGGCACGGAGGCAGAGGTGGACTCTCTGATCGCCCTCCTGCGCGGATTCGGCATTAAGGAGCTCGTCCGCTCCGGTACCGTCGTTATGTCCCGGGGCACCGGGTCGATAGAGGAGGCAACCAAACGATGACCGCTCGCATGTACTACGACGCCGACGCCGACCCGCGGGCACTCGCCGGCCAGAAGATCGTGATCATCGGCTACGGCAGCCAGGGCCATGCCCACGCCCAGAACCTTCGGGACTCGGGCTTCGATGTCACTGTGGTCGAGGCGAACCCCAAGGCCCGCGCCCTTGCGGACGAGGCCGGTATCAAGACCGCCGAGATTGCCGCTGCGGTCAAGGCCGCCGACGTGATCATGGTCCTGGTCCCTGACACCATTCAGAAGAAGGTGTACGAGACCTCGATCGAGCCGAACATGAAGCCGGGCCAGCTGCTCATGTTCGCCCACGGCTTCAACATCCGGTTCGATCGCATCAAGCCGGGCGAGGGGATCGACGTGGGCATGGTCGCCCCCAAGGGCCCCGGCCACCTCGTCCGCTCCGTCTTCGAGCAGGGCGGCGGCGTGCCCGCGCTGTTCGCCGTGGAGAAGGATGCGACCGGCACCGCTCGCGCGCGCACGCTTGCCTACGCTCGTGGCATCGGCGCTACTCGCGCCGGCGTCCTGGAGACCACGTTCAAAGAAGAGACCGAGACGGACCTCTTCGGTGAGCAGGTCGTCCTGTGCGGTGGCGTCACGAGCCTCATCAAGAACGCCTTCGAGACGCTGGTGGAGGCTGGCTACCAGCCCGAGCTGGCCTACTTCGAGGTCATGCACGAGCTGAAGCTGATCGTGGACCTGATGTACCGCGGCGGCATGAACTACATGCGCTTCTCAGTCAGCGATACCGCCGAGTACGGCGACTACGTCTCCGGCCCGCGCATCGTGGACGCTCGCGTCCGCGACGAGATGCGCAAGGTCCTTCACGAGATCCAGGACGGCACCTTCGCGGCCGCGTGGATCGCCGAGAACGAGGCCGGCCAGCCCAACTTCAAGAAGATGCGCGAGGCGGGTCGCGACCATCAGGTCGAGCAGGTCGGCGCCCGACTCCGCAAGGCGATGCCGTTCCTCAACCCGGTCGAAGTCGTTGACGGCCAGCCTCAAGCCGCGGCCGAACACAAGAAGTAGCTCCCCCGCATCAGCCGCGTCTACTGTCCGGCGGGAGGGCCTGCTCGAAGCAACCCTCGCTGCCGGATAGCAACCAGAAGGTCGAGAAGCAACGTGACCGATTCCGCGAACTCAGCCGGGGGCGTATCCGCCGGCACAACGTACAACCTCGTGGTCGTTCCCGGCGACGGGATCGGACCCGAGGTAATCGCGGCCGGGCGCGGCGTCCTGGAAGCCACGGGCGGGATCTTCGGCTTCCGCTTCGATTGGCGCGAGGTGTTGATCGGCGGCGTAGCCATCGACGCGTACGGTGTCCCGATGCGAAAGCAGGACCTGGGCGTCTGCAACGACGCCGATGCGGTCTATTTCGGCGCCATCGGCGATCCCAGGTTCGACGACCCGAAGGCCAAGGTCCGACCCGAGCAGGCGCTCCTGGCGCTGCGCAAGGGACTCGGCCTGTATGCCAACCTCCGGCCGGTCACCATCCAGCCCGTCCTTAGGGCGAGCTCGCCGGTTCGCGAGTCCCTCCTCGAAGGCGTCGACATGATGATCGTGCGTGAGCTGACCGGCGGCCTCTATTTCGGCCAGCCGTCCGAGCAGCGCGAGACCCCGGCGGGCCGCGAGGCCGTCGACACGCTCGCCTACACCGAGCACGAGATCAAGCGAGTCGTGAAGCTGGCTTTCGAGCTGGCCCGCGGCCGCCGCAAGAAGCTGACCAGCGTCGACAAGGCCAACATCCTTTCGTCCAGCCGGCTATGGCGGACAATCGTCGAAGAGACCAAGGTCGACTACCCGGATGTCACGGTCGAGCACCGGCTGGTGGACGCCTGCGCGATGACGCTGATCCAGTGCCCGGCGGTCTTCGACGTCCTGGTCACCGAGAACCTCTTCGGCGACATCCTGTCCGACGAAGCCAGCGTTCTGGCCGGCTCGCTCGGGATGCTGCCGTCCGCCTCGATCGGCGAGAAGCGCACGGCCCACGGCCTCCACGGCCTGTACGAGCCGATCCACGGTTCCGCGCCGGACATCGCGGGCAAGGACATCGCCAATCCACTCGCCGCGATTCTCTCCGGCGCGATGATGCTGCGCTGGTCGCTGGGCCAGCCGGTTGCCGCTGAGGCGATCGAACGGGCCGTGACCGCCGTCCTCACCGACGGCTACCGAACACGGGACCTGCTCGCCTCCACCGGGGATGCCACGGGACTGCGGCCGGTGGGTACGCGGGAAATGGGAGATGCAGTGGTCGCCGCCGTGCAGGCCGCGGGCCGATCGCCTGTCGCGCAAGGAGCCTCACGATGAAAGATCGCGTGATCCTCTACGACACGACCCTGCGCGATGGCACCCAGCGCGAAGGCCTGATCGTCTCGCTCGCGGACAAGATCAAGATTGCCCGTCGGCTGGACGAGTTCGGCTTCGCCTACATCGAGGGTGGCTGGCCGGGCTCGAATCCTAAGGACGTCGACTTCTTCGCGGCCGCCCGATCGATCGAATGGAAGAACTCGAAGCTCGCCGCGTTCGGTTCGACCCGGCACAAGAACAACCGCGCCGAGACCGACCCAAACCTGGCTGCCATCGTGGCGGCCGGGACGCCGGTCGTGACCATTTTCGGCAAGAGCTGGCTGCTCCACGTACGTGACGTCCTGGGCGCCACGCCAGAAGAGAACCTGGCGATGGTCGGTGATTCGGTGGCCTTCCCGCGCGCCGCCGGCCGGGAGCTCGTCTACGACGCCGAGCACTACTTCGACGGCTACAAGGACGATCCCGCCTACGCGCTGGCGACCCTGCGTGCTGCCCGCGACGCCGGCGCGAGCACTCTGGTCTTGTGCGACACCAACGGCGGGACCATGACCGACGAGCTGGTCGAGATCATTCGTGCCAGTTCCGCGGCGTTGGACGGTGACGCGGCGCCGGCTTCGCAGGCAGCCGCCGCCGATGTCGTCTGGGGCATCCACTGCCACAACGACTCGGAACTGGCCGTGGCCAACTCCCTGGCCGCCGTCGCGGCCGGCGTCCGCCATGTCCAGGGCACGATCAATGGCTACGGCGAGCGCTGTGGTAACGCCAACCTCGTCAGCATCCTTGCGGATCTGGAACTCAAGACGGCATATGAGCCCGTCCCGTCCGGCCGCCTGGCCGAGCTAACCGAGATGTCCCGCTATGTCGCGGAGATCGTCAACATCGCCCCGGACGATCACCAGCCGTACGTCGGCCGGTCCGCGTTCGCCCATAAGGGCGGCGTCCACGGCGCGGCCACTGCCCGCGCCAGCAGCTCCTACCAGCACGTGGATCCGGGCGTGGTCGGCAACGTAATGCGGCTCATCGTCAGCGAGCTGGGCGGCAAGGCCAACACCCAGCTTCGGGCCGAGCAGCTTGGGCAGCAGATGGATGGCGTCGATCCCAAGGCGCTGAGTCTGCTTATCAAGCAACTCGAGGCCGACGGGCTGGCCTTCGAAGGCGCCGAGGCTTCGTTCGAACTGCTCGTCAAGCGCCACAAGGCCGGCTACGAGAGCCCCTTCACGCTGTGCGACTACACGGTCCTGGTGGAGCAGCGCGGCGGGGCCGAGCTGCTGGCCGAAGCCACGGTCAAGGTGGAGGTCGCGGGCGAGGTGCTCCACACCGCCGCCGACGGCAACGGCCCCGTCAACGCCCTGGACAGCGCTCTTCGCAAGGCCTTGGGTGCGTTCTACCCGCAGCTCGACGCGGTCCATCTGGTCGACTACAAGGTCCGCATCCTCGACAGCCTCGAGGCCACCGGTGCCCAGACACGCGTCATCATCGACTCGTCCAACGGCGTTTTGGAGTGGTCCACGATGGGCAGCGGGACCAACATCATCGCGGCCTCATGTCAGGCTCTGTGCGACTCGCTCGAATTCGCCATATGGAAGACGGGCGCGGAAGTGCGGCGGCGTGATGAGCGCCATTTCACGACCATGGCTAATGGTTCCAGTGCTCGGTCGGCGCGTCCCGAATAACCCTGGGGAGGGCTCCATGTCTTCGTCAGCGTCCGGCGGTTCGGTCAAGTCCGGCGTGCCCGGTTCAGCCGAGCCGGCCCGTTCGCCCCGCGTCGCCTACCAGGGAGAGCCAGGCGCCTTCAGCGAGGAGGGCGTCCTGTCGGCCTTCGCCGCTCCGCAGGCCGTGGCTATGCCGACCTGGCGGGCTGTCTTCGAGGCCGTGAATGACGGCACGGTCGATGCCGGCGTCTTGCCGATCGAGCGGTCGAAGGGCGGCAGCGTCCGCGAGATCTACGATCTGCTCTTCAAGTTCGATGAGCTGAGGATCGTCGGCGAGGTCACGGTCCCTGTCCATCTCGCTCTGCTAGCGCTGCCCGGCCAGACCCTTGACGGGATCGAGCGGATCTACAGCATCGCGCAGGCCCTGGACCAGGCCGACGACTTCCTGCGGTCGCGGCCGTGGCAGGTCATGACCAGCTACAACACCGCCGGCGCCGCCAAGTCGATCGCCGACAAGGGCGAGCTTGGAGCCGCGGCCGTGGCCTCGGCCCGAGTGGCGCCGCTGTACGGGCTTGAAGTGCTTGCCGCCGACATCCAGACCGGCGACGCTAACCGCACCCGATTTGCCGTGCTGACTCGCGATCCGATCCCGGATAGCTGGTTCGCGCCGTCCACACTCGCCGGTCCTATGAAGACAACTCTGGTATGGGCCGTCCGTAACGTACCCGGCAGCCTCCATCGCTGCCTCGGTTGCTTCGCCGAACGCAAGATCAACCTCTCGCGCCTCGAATCGCGGCCGAGTCGGGGCGTGCGCTGGGAGTACGTCTTCTGGGCCGACATGGATTCCGATCCTGAGGCGCCGGATTGCGCCGCCGCCCTTGCCGCCCTACTGCGGGAAGCGGTGATGGTCCGCGTAGCCGGCGTCTATCACCGGGCCGCTGAGGAATAGCTCTCCGCGCGGTCGAAACGATCCGGCCGGCGCTGTCACGGGTGCGCTCGCGTCGCCGCAGGGACCTTCGACTCGCCGCCGGCCATTCGGGCCCTCCCCCGGCTAACCATTGGTCAGCCATCGAGTCACCGAGTCGAGTGAGCGAGGCTGGGACTGTCGGCGGCAGATGTGTTGCCTCCCAGCAACCAAATCTACGTCAATAGGATGACTAACGTACTGGCGCCTGCTAGTCTCCTGCCTTGTTGTTGGTCCCATCTCCGGGGGGTTTGATAGGACCGACGCTACGGATAGTCCATCCCTGCCGGTGCATCCAAGCACTTGGAAAGGGCTCCCGCCCAAACCCGGCCGACCGGAGGTACCGGCCCCGGCCGCCGCAGGGACATCCATTCGGCGGCGATCTGCACTCATCGGACTGGTTCATATCAAGGAGAGAAAGTGAAACTGCAGTTCAAGAAGCGACGTCTCGTTCCCGTGGCACTCGCGATAGTGGTACTCGTTGTCGGCAGCGGCGTTGCCTATGCGTACTGGACGAGCAGCGGTACTGGCACCGGAGGCGGCACGACGGCCGCCGGCGTCACCGACCTGACCGCCACTGTGGCGACCCCACTCAGCGCGATGTACCCGGGTGACGCTAACCAGACGATCAGCATCGCCATCCACAACCCATCGACGACGCAAACGGTTCACGTCACGACCGTGTCCGCCAGCGTCACCACGACCAACAAGGTCGGCTGCACCTCGGCCGATTTCAAAGTGACCGGCAGTCCCGCGGCTGTCAACAAAGACATCTTGAAGTTGAGCGACATTACCGTCGACGGTCCTCAGATCCAGTTCAACAACACGGCCTTTGACCAGAGCGCCTGCAAGGACGCGACGGTCAGCCTCAGCTTCACGATCTCGTAACGAGAAGAGCGTAGAGGGGCGGCTCCAGACCGGGCCGCCCCTGCTTCGCCATCCCCCACAGGCAGTCAATCGGGGGAACCTCGAGAGGACTTGGCCAGGTGATAGGCGCGCCACGCGGCAGGGAACCCAAGAAGGACAGGCGGCGCCGTTGGCTCCTGTTGCTTCTTCTGCTGCTGATCCCGTTCGCCCTGGGGGGTCTCACGGTGGAGTGGCTGCACGGCGGAACCACTGGTTCTGTGCAAGGCACGCCGTCGGTCTCGCCAGATAAGTCGTCGGCGCCTTCCGCCTCCGGCAACCCGTCCGCCTCCGGCAACCCGTCCGCCTCCGCCACCCAGGCCGTTGGTGGCGTGGAGGCTACCCCGATCCCGGGACCGTCCGCGGTCGGCAGCGGGAACGACGTGGCTCAAGCCGGCGGGTCCACCTTCAATATCGCGGGCGGTGTGGGAAGCCTCATGCCGGGCGTGGACACGGCGATCCGGCTCACCCTGACCAACCCGAACACCGTCCCGATCGACGTCACGGCCTTGACCGTGACAATAGCGGCGGACAGCACTCCGGCCGGCTGCAGCAGCGCCACCAACGTCCAGCTCACGCAGTCCAACGCCTCCAGCGCCGACCCGATCACCGTCCCCGCCAGAGGCAGCGTGACCCTGACGAGTGCGCCGCGCGCGCCGAAGATCATGCTCCTCAACCTGCCCGGCGTGAACCAGGACGTCTGCAAGAACAAGAGCTTCGCCCTGACCTACGGCGGGAGCGCCCGTTCGTGAACGCCACGGCCGCCCCTCGGAAGCATATGAGGCTGCTAGGGAAGTACGCGTTGCTTTCCGTGTTGGGTGGCCTTGCAATGGTGCTTGCGATGACCGGAGCGGTCGATGCGTATTGGACAGCGGGCGGTACAGGCACCGGCAGCGGTCCCGTCGGAACGCTCGGCGCTCCCTCGCTCAGCCCTGTCAGCCCCGGGGCCGGAACGGCGACCCTCAAGTGGAGCGCAGTCACGACGCCGGGATCGGGCCCTGTCTCCTACTACGTGCAACGGACCCCCGGGACCCCTGCTGTTGACTGCCCGACCTCGCCGACGCCGTCGGTCTTCGCCTGCACCGACAGCGGAATGTCGGCGGGCACGTACAGCTACACGGTGACCGCGGTCTGGCAGTCCTGGACGGCAACCAGCGAATCGAGGGCGGTCACGGTCATCGGGCCGCCGGTGAACACCGCGCCGCCGGCCATCGACGGCACGGCCGTGCAAGGTGAGACGCTGACCGCCAGCAACGGAAGCTGGGACAACTCGCCGACCGGCTACACGTACCAGTGGCAACGCTGCGACGCGGCCGGCTCGAGCTGCGTCGGTATTTCCGGCGCCACCTCGGTCACCTACGTCCTGAAATCGGGAGACGTCGGCTTGACGATCAGAGTCGTCGTCACTGCCAGCAACCCCTACGGCTCGGGCGCGGCAGCAACCTCGGCCGCCTCCGGCACCGTGCAGGGGCTCGCGCCGGTGAACACCGCGCCGCCGGCCATCGACGGCACGGCCGTGCAAGGTGAGACGCTGACCGCCAGCAGCGGAAGCTGGGACAACTCGCCGACCGCCTACAGCTACCAGTGGCAACGCTGCGACTCTGCCGGTAACAACTGCTCAAACATCTCGGGCGCCGCCATTTACAGCTCCTACACGCTCGTCTACGCAGACGCCGGCTCCACGATCAGGGTCAGAGTCACCGCCACCAACGACTCCGGCTCGACCGACGCGACCTCGGCACAGACCGCGCTCGTCAGCGGGAAGGCGCCGGTGAACAAGGCCCTGCCGACCATCTCTGGTACGCCTACACAGGGCCAGACGCTCACCGCCTTGCCCGGCTCCTGGGACAACATGACCAAGCCGACCGACTCCTATGCCTACCAGTGGCAGCGCTGCAACTCAGCCGGCTCGGCCTGCGTAGATATCACCGGTGCCACCTCCAACTCCTACACGCTCGTCTATGACGACGCCGGCTCGACGATCAAGGTCAGAGTCACCGCCACCAACCCCTACGGCTCGGTCACGGTACCCTCGGCCAAGTTCCCCTCCTCCGGCACGGTGCAGGGCCTGCCGCCGATGAACACCACGCTGCTGCCGGACATCGACGGCGCCGCCCCCGTGCAAGGCCAGACGCTCACCGCCTTGCCCGGCTCCTGGGACAACATGACCAAGCCGACCGACTCCTATGCCTACCAGTGGCAACGCTGCACAGGCTCGACCTGCGTAGATATCTCCGGTGCCACCTCCAGTGACTACAAGCTCGTCTTGGCCGACGTCGGCACGGTCCGCGTCGTAGTCACCGCCACCAACCCCTACGGCTCGACCTCGGCAACCTCGGCCCAGTACCCCTCCTCCGGAACGGTGCTGACCAAGGTGCCGGTGAACGTGGATCCCCCGACTATCCTCGGCGCAGCGGAGGCGGGTCAGACGCTCACCGCTGACAACGGCACCTGGGATAACTCGCCGACCTCGTATACCTACCAGTGGCAGCTCTGCGACTCGGCCGGCGCAAACTGTGTGGCTATCTCCGGCGCCACCGCGAGCACCTACCTGATCCCGTCGGCAGACATTGGCTTGACGATCACAGTCGTGGTCACCGCCACCAATTCCTACGGCTCGACGGATGCGAGCTCAGATCCGACGACGGTAGTGGTAGCGCCTGGGACGCTGACGCCGGTGAACACCGGGCTACCCCGCATCACCGGTACCGGTCAAGCGCAGGTGGGCAAAACGATGACGGCTTCCAACGGCTCCTGGAACAACTCGCCTACCTCCTACACCTACCAGTGGCTCCGTTGCGCTAAAAACGGCGGCAACTGCTCCAATATCTCGGGCGCTACCTCTGTCACCTACGTCGCGCAATCGGCAGACCACGGCCATACGCTCCGCGTAGTCGTCACCGCCACCAACGCCTACGGCTCGACGCCAGCCACGTCAGGGCGCACCAAAGGGGTCAGATAGGACCTGTCGCCGCTCACACGAACGGAGCGCCCTGGTACCTGTCGCCGTCTCTGACCTTCCCTGCCTTCCGATTGGGGGACGTGGCCCAGCCCGACAGTACCCCTCCCTTTGAGCGCTGTGTCCGCTACGCTACAGGCGCAAGAGGCCCACGACGAGGTGAGGATGAGCGGCGACACTCTCCAGGCCCAGGCGGAACTGGTTCGACGGCGAGCGGCGGATCTTGCCGGCGAGCTGTCTCGATCTGCCCGGCGCACGGCCACCATCGCCCAGGAGCGAGCAGTCCTGCGCATGCTTGGTGTGAACGGACTCGATCGCGCCGGCCGACCACTGGCCGCCTCGCTTGCAGAGCGCTACTTCGGTTCAGACCGCGATAGATTGGCTCGCGGCGTGATCCTGCCCTTCGTCGCGGCTCTGCTCGAGTACGATCTGCCGGCTCGCGATCTGGCCCTCGACGTGGCGGCAGGAGCGATCGACCTGGGACTCGAGGCCGAGCTGCTGGAGCGACCTGATCGCCTGGCCGCCGCCGAGCAAAGGGCGAGCGCCATGATCGATGCCGCGCTGGTCAGGTTCGACGCCAATCGCACCGTCAGCCGCGACATGCGCGAGGTCCTCGGTCTCCCAGAAGAGCCGTGGCTCGGGGTTGCTCTACAGGCGACCGAAGTGCTGTCGGCGGTTGCCGAGATTCGGGGCCTGATCGATGAGGGGACAGACGTCGTTGCGGTCCGCGTTCCCGCCAGCTGGGAATTCGCCGAGGCGCGCCGCCGCGCCGGTCTGGAGACGTCGGACCTCTTCGAGTTCGAGGATCGCGATCGACGCCGAACAGGCGATCGCGGTGGCGGCCGTGGCGGCCGAGGGACCGGGGGAGCCACTCAATCCAGGGCGGTGAGGGGTAGGCGCCGCCCACAGGCGACGAGGCCGGAAGCCGAGCACGTTCCCGCCGGCAGTCAGCGCGGTCTGGCCTCCTTACGCAAGGCCACGGATGACGCCGCGGCACGCCGCGGCTGCTACGCCAGTCTGATGACCGTCGCTTCGGCCTTCGCCGCGCCGGAGCAAGCCGTCGTGGCCGCCTTCGAGCGGATCGACTATGTGGTGGGGGATCCGATTCGAGAAATCGTCGAGGACAACGTCGACCCGGAACGCGCCCTGGCCGACCATGCCTTCGCGCATCGACTTCAGGCGCGGGCCGGCTGCCGGGTGGTCATCGGCTCTGGCCCTCTCGCGCTCGGTGCGGACGTGGCCAGTGGTCTGCCGTCGGACGCAGCGACCCGGTCCGGTCGAGGCCTCGCCCTGCAGGCCCTGGGAGTTGAACTGGCCCTGGCCGACGGTCTGCCGCCCGACCGACTCTTTCTCGGCGCGGTTCCGGACTGGGTCGGGGCAGAGGGCGTGCCCGCCTCCATCCTCATCGAGGCGTGGCTGCGGAGCCTGGTCTTCCACGGTCACAGGCTGGTGGTAAGCGGCCCGGCGGCCCGAACTTCGGCACCTGGCGGACCCGCCGGCCTGGTCTCCGCTCTGGCCGGCGGATTGGCCTCGCTGGTGATCCAGCCAGCGGCGGTGGATCGGGTCGATATCGTCGCCTCGGATCTGGGAGCGGCCGCAGCGGCGTCGCGTGCAATACGGGCCACGCTCGGCGACGGCCAGTTGCACGGCGACGCGGCCGATGTTGCCGATCGAACGCTCCGGTCCGCGAGCGCGGTGCTCGAGCGTCTGGCGGCGGAAGGGTGGGAGAGTCTCCTCGGGCCGCGCGGCCAGGGCGACGACGACGATGGCGGTTTGGAGAGGCTGGGCGGCTCCGCCGCAGTGGAGCGCGCCGTTGGCCCAACCTCCGGGGCGCGGCTGCTGCAGGTGCTGGGGTAGGGCCGCGATTACGATGCCCCCGCTCGAGATGCTGCCGGTGCTAGCATGCCCCGGGCCGGCCGGCTCTAGCCGGCGCAGAGGCAGTCACGGAGTAGTCAGCTGAGCGGCTCAAGCGAGCGGACGAACCCCATCGCCGGGCGGCGGGTTCCGCTGGTAGTCGTGCTCGGGGTTGTGGCCCTGGCTCTCTCGTGGCTCGGCATCGTCTACTTCGCCGAGCCGTGGGGCACGTCGGCCCTGCCGTCCGGTATGGACGCCCGCTGCTACTGGGTGCCGTCTCTCGCGGATCCGTACCTCCACTCGAACTGGCTCGATCAGATCGCCTACACCTACTCGCCGGCCTTCTTGCAACTGCTCGAGCCAATTCGGCTGCTGCCGTGGCAGGTCTTCATGGCGGCGTGGGCCGCGATCCTTATGGCGGCCATGGCCTACATGACCGGTCCGCGGTTGATCCTCCTGGGCCTCGCCTTCTTTGGGCTTATGGAGATCTGGGGTGGCAATATCGAGATGCTCGTCGCCCTGTCGATCGTCCTTGGGTTCCGCTGGCCGGCAGTCTGGTCGTTCGTGCTGCTGACCAAAATCACGCCCGGCATTGGGCTGCTTTGGTTTGCGGTTCGGCGCGAATGGCGTTCACTCGCTATCGCCCTTGGAGCCACGGCGGCAGTCGCCGCCGTTTCGTTCGTTCTGATGCCAGATGCGTGGCAGCGCTGGCCGCAGGTCCTCGTCGGCAACGTCGGGAAGGGCGGGACATGGGCCGCGGTCCCGATCCCGTTCGCCGTCCGGTTGCCATTCGCCCTGGCGCTCGTGGT